>WNGK01012489.1_pt1 | contig 10438 bp, 9 predicted proteins | sample 5400601 | NCBI WGS metagenome assembly WNGK01 (sample SAMN13153376, study PRJNA577476) | soil metagenome | isolation source: 60 cm soil or saprolite under Garry oak tree replicate 1 | place: USA:California | collected 2016-06-15
TCGCCTCGGCCACGCCGCTTCCGGTCGTGCTCACCACGGGAAGCCCGTGCGCCATCGCCTCGAGGATCACGTTCGGGATGCCATCGCGGTCGCCGTTCTCGAGCTCATGGCAGGCAAGCGCGAAGACGTCGGCGTTGTCGCACTCCACACGAACCTCAAGCTCGGTCAGCGGCCCGAGGAACGAGACCGTCTCGCTGAGACCGAGCTCATGCGCGAGCCGCTGCAACACGGGCCATTGTGGTCCCTCTCCCGCGATGCGGACGCGGAAGTCGAGTCCGCGTTCGCGGAGCAGCGCGGCCGCGCGCAACAGGATTCCGTAGCCCTTCTTCTCGACGAGCCGACCGACGCAGAGGACAACAGGTACCTCGTGATCACCGTGCGTGCGAACGGGACGGCCGAGGTCGACACCGTGATACGCGAGGCGAATCGGAGTCCGGCCGTCTGCGAGCGCGGCGAGATGCTCACGACCGTCGCTCGTGCATGTCAGCACGACTTCGGCGTCGCGAACCTTGGACGCGAGCTCGCGGGGCGGCGTGAGCCAGATGTCCTTCGCATGAGCCGACAGGGCGTACGGCACACCTGCCAGCAATGCCGCGAACCGTGCGATCGTCGCCGGACCGTGTGCGAAGTGGACATACACCGGCGGCGAGCCAAGGCGGAGGATCCGATGCGCGAGCAACGATGCACGCTCCATACGGCGACGCGAGAAGTCGGGTGAGGCGACCGCCGCCGCAAGGCCGTGCAGATAACCGGTACGGCGCTGCAAGAACAGCGCGGTGTGTGCAACGCGCACGGCGAGGCGCCGCGAGTTCTCGAAGAGGTCCGGCAGATACTCCACCTCCGCCCGCAGCTCCCGAACCGCTTCTTGCTCGACCGCCTCCTCCGGCCGGCGCAGCGCGACGACGTTAAGGCGAAAACCACGGCGCTCGAGCTCCAGCAACTCGCGCAGCACGAACGTCTCCGACAGGCGCGGGAAACCATTAACGACCACGACCAGGTCGACATCGCGACGATTGAGCTGAGGCATCTCGGCTTTCATCGGCAACGCTGCCGCGTCAAAACAAGGGCGCGGCACTCTCAGTAAGACGCTTGTTCAGTCGAAAACTTGCCGGGCGCGGAGCTGCGAAGAGTAGCGGCAGCCGAAAGCCCCTGCTAGACGCCACTTTTGCCTCTCCACTGGGACGGAAGCCAAAGCGGCCCAGGCCGACCGGCTAGGGGGTGTAGGGTGCCGAAACTCCGTTCACGCTTTTGGATCAACACAGTTTTGCAGGCAGAACCGAGGTTTTTGACACCCCACAGGCACGCTGCCGCAGCAAGTAGGGCTCGATCAACCATCCGAAGTTCCGGCCGCGCGACTTGCCGGCGCAGGATCTCGAGCTCGTGGCGCAGCACCAACAGCTCGACGTCTTTCACATGCAAGCCACGACGGCTACGAACAAGCGCTCCGAGCAGCGCCCGCACGACGAGGTAGAGAAACGAGAAAGCCATGCCGCCGATACTCCCAGCCCCCGCTCCAGGAAGAGGCGACAGCAATATTGGCGCCCTTCAAGCATCTCTTTCGCCAGCAGCCGTGCCAGCCAGCGCGCATCGAGGCGATCCGTCTTCGCGCTGCGGCGGTGGCCGAGCAAAGCGCGCGTCTGCACCGGCTCCGCCAGGCGCACCTCGAAGCCGCACTCGACGAGCTCGCGCCAGACCCAACGCCAACCGGTCGTCGCCTCGATCGCCACCGCCTCGAGCCGGCCTCGCTACTGCTCGGCCCAGCGGGCAAGGCTCTCGCGATCCGCCGCGAAGCGCTCCTCGACCACCTCTCCACTGTCGGGATCGAGCACAGCCGCCTGAAACGCACGCTTGTGGATGTCGATCGCCGCGTACAACATCACGGACATCCTCTCGTCGAGACCAGAGGCCCGATCATCCTCAAGCGCTCAGGACAGAGCCCTTATGACATCCAAAACACGACAGTGACTCACTCTGTCGCGGCTCCAAGAAAGGCGATGGCAGTATTCGCCGGCGGCGAAGGGGCGACATAGCTCGGCTTCGCGCCGACGCGATCGACAGGCTAGACCGTGGGGCCCTTGAGAAGTCAGAATCGCACGCCGAAGCCAGTGACTTCACGCCCTGCAGGTAGAGGCCGTCCCAGACGAGGGGCATGAACGGCAGCGGGCCCCAGAACGTCATCGGCTCGCCGAGCTGGTTGCCGACGGCTGTGGGGATCTCGGTCGCCGCCTCGTCCGCGACGATGTTCCAGAGTCGCGCCGTCGCCCACTGCGCGAGCGACTCGTCGAGCCACGGGTCGCGCGCCTGGTTGTCGCCGACGAGCGAGTAGAACCACTGGTGTGCCGTCTCGTGCGTGACGACCTGCGATCCGAGATCGGGGCTCACGAACACGATTGTCGGGTATTCCTCGCCCAGCGTCGGCCGGTCAGCCTCGACGACGACGGTGTATGTGCGCCACGGGTAGGGCGCGTAGCGCTGCGAGAACGTGGTCAGTGCGTTGGCCGCCGCATCGAGGAACGTGCGTGGCACGGTGAAGATCGTCGATGCGACGGCGACCCGCACCACGACGGGCGCCGGGACGTGGACGGTTCGACGAGCAACCTTGAACCGTCCCGCCTCGAGAGCGAAGTCGCGCACCGCGACCGCGCGCCAGCGCCCCTTCCCGATGCTGACGCCGCTCGCAAACACCCGCATCCCCCTCGGCGTCGCGATCTTCACGTCGAAGTCGGCGACGGGGGACGTCCACGTCTCCAACTGCGGCTCGGGAGGATCGAGCGCCCACTCCGTCCCGCTCCACGCCAGGAGCGGGAAGAAAGAGCTCAGCCGGACCCCGAAAGCGGACGCGAGCCGCTCCGTCGGCGTCCGCGGCAGCCGCAGCGTCCAGCTCATCGAGACGGTGACGCGCTCGCCGCCCGCTACGGGCCGCGCAAGCACGAGCGTCGTCGGATCGGGCTCACTCGTCGCAACAACACGCTCTGTCCTCCAGCGCGCGAAGACCGTGAATGCGCTGGCCGGCCTGGTTTCGACGTGACATCCGCTCCGCCTACTCGCACGTTCCGCACCTCCAGCTGCGCCCCGACTTGCCGCTCCACCGGCATGTTCGGCCAGAGGCGGAAGACGATCCGGTCGCTCGGACGATCGAGTGCGAACGACACGCGCGACGTCCCATGGACGACCTTCTTGTCGGCGGCGATCGAAACCGTTATCGCGTACGTCGGCCGGTTCGCAGGCGGAGCCGGAAGCTCAGTCGGGGCGGGACAACCCGTCAGCGCCGCCGCCAGCACCGCGACCCCGCTCGGAGTCAGAAGCATAAGCATCCTGCGACGATACGCCTCGAAGCGAGGCTAAATCCAGCTGCGACCGAGCCGTTGGCATTGCTCCTTCCTACTGAGCGTGGCCGCTGAACAGCACGCGATGAGTGTCGCCTTTTGGCGGGATGGCGACACGCTTAGCCCGGAGCGGAACGCTACTCCGGGCTGAGCCGTTCCATTACTGTCGTGCAGCACCTGCTGACGAACACGCGGACGAGGTTCCTTTTGTACTCGACCGAGCCATTGAGGTCGGCGAGCGGTGCCACCGCGTCCGCGGCGATCTCCCCGGCCACTCGCAGCTGATCGGCGCCAGATTCAACGTGAAGACCCAGGAGCAGATTCTCGGCTTCGGACACGCGGCCTGGCGTCGCCGAGACCGAGCCGACGGCGATCCGTGCCTCTGCGACGTGGCCGTCCTCGGCACGCATGAAGCAGGAGACGGTCAGGGCTGGTCGCTCGTGCGTGGCGAATTTCTCGTGCACGAAAGCAGCGGCTCCCGCAGGGAGCACCGGGATGCGAATCTCGGTGAGAAGCTCATGCGGGCCGAGCGCGGTTTCGTAGGGTCCACGCACGAACTCGCCCATTGGAATCGTGCGTTCGGCAGCGCCACGCCGACAGACGAGCTCGGCTCCGGAAGCCAGCAGGAACGTGGCGGGATCCGAATGCGGGTCTGAGAAACAGAGGTTGCCGCCGAGCGTGCCGACGCTCCGGACGCGAACGTTCGCCACCCGGCGCTCCATCTCGGCGAGCGCTGGGAAGAGGCCGTGGACGAACGGCGAGGACTCCAACTCGCGGTGCGTCACTGCGGCACCGACGCAGAGCCTGCCATCGCGCTCCTCGAGCACGTGTAACTCCGGGATTCCCTTCAGGTCGACGAGATTCGGATAAGCGGCAAGGCCGAGCTTCATCACGAGCAGAAGCTCGGTACCGCCGCAGTAGACGACCGCATCGCCCCCATGCTGCTCGAGGAGGTCTTCGACCTCGTCGAGCGAGCGCGGTCGATGCAGGGCGAACGGAGGCAGCGTCACGCTACGGGTGCCGCTGCTCCCGCAAGGACCTCGAGTGCCGCCTCGACGCCCTCGCCGATCTGCACCTGCGCACCAAGGTCGGCGAGCGAGCGTCCGAGGGCTGCCACACCGACGACCGGGTAGAGCCCCCGCGCGGTCGGCCCCATGTGGCCGATCCGAACGAGGTTCCCTGCGCCCTGGCCGCCGGAGATCATCACGCCGTACTTCTCGCGGACGTGCCCGCGCACCTGGGCGTCGGTCAATCCGTCGGGAACCGTGACAGCGGTGACGCAGGCGGCGGTGATCTCCTCCGTGCGCGGCCAGAGCTCGAGCCCCAGGCCGAGGATGCCTGCGCGGCAGGCGCGCGCGGCCAGCTCGTGCCGCTCGATTGAGGCGTCGAGCCCCTCCTCGAGCAGCTGGTCGCAGGCCGCTTCGACCCCGTGCACGTCCGAGACTGACGGTGTGAACGGGAACTTGGCGCCTTCGAGCCACTGCTCCTTCCAGTCGAGCACGGACAGGAACGATGCGCGCGGCGCCGCAGGGTTCTCGCGGATGCGCGCCCAGGCTTCCCCACTCACGCTCATCAGCGACATCCCTGGTGGGCCGCCGAGGCACTTCTGCGGTCCGGCAACACACACGTCGAGCTGCCACTCGTCCGCCTTGAACGGGATACCGCCGACGGAAGAGACGCAATCGACGAGCGTCAGTGCGCCACGTGCCTTTGCGATCGGCCCGATCTCGGCGACCGGGTTGAGGGTCCCGCTAGGTGTCTCGCAGTGGACGACGGTGACGACCTCGATCTGCGGGTGGGCCTCGAGGAACCGTTCGACCTCGGCAGCATCGACCGCGTCGTTGTACGCCACTTCCAGCTCGTGGACCTCGGCACCGAAGTCTCGGAGCCAATGGCCCATCCCCTTGCCGAAGATGCCGGATACGAGGTTCAGCACCGGCGTCCCGGGACGTACGAGGGCACGTGCGGCCGCCTCGAGCCCGAGCACGGCCTCGCCCTGCATCAGCACGATGTCCGCAGCCGTCTGCAGGATCTGCGCCACCTTCCGCTCGGTGCGACGGAAGCAGTCTAGGAACGCTGGGTCGTAGTGGTAAGTGATCGGCGAGCCAAGCGCGGCGAGTGTCCGCGCCGATGCCGTCACCGGTCCTGCACTCAACGTGAAGTCGGGGTCGTTCATCGGTCTCCTTTCCGTCCGATCCTCCCGAGTCGCTCTGCGACCACGCGGAGGAGCAGCTTGATTCCCGAAATCTGCGGTGCGGCTGCCGCCTGCGCGTCCTGCCCTCTGCTCTCGTCCCCGAGCCGCTGCTCGAGACACGCCGCCATTTCCGCGACGAGGCGCCGCGCGACGTCGTCCACGATCCCGCGCCCCAGCTTGGCCGCCCTACCGGCGAGCGCCAGCTCGGTGAGGACGTCGACCCGCGACCCCTCTCCGTTGGGTGTCACGTGCATGGTCATCGACGCATCGAGCGAGCCCTGCGAGCCGGCCTCGTGCGCCTTCGCCCGCAGGACGGCGCGCCTGGTCGAATCGTCCTGCTCCGAGATCCAGAGCGAGCCGCTGTACCCGAGGCGCATCGGCCCCAGCCGCACGGTCACGTTCGCCGGGTACGTGCCGTCTGCGGCGGCGGGCCCGAGCTCGCCGCCCGGAACGCACGGAGCGACCTGTTCGAGGTCGAGGAGAAAGCGATACGCCTCGTCCGCAGGCAGAAGAATCGTGAAGGTCGTGGCGATCTCCATCTACCGAGCACCACGGATGTAAGGAAGCGCCAGCGCCGGCGGAAGGTAGGAGCGGCGCGCAAATGCGACCAGCGCGACCATGATCGCGATGAAAGGGAGCAGGTTGACGACGTCGGTCGAGATGTTGATCCCCGCGAGCTGGAGTGCGGTCGCCACCGATAGCGAGATCCCAAAGAGGAAAGAGCCCAGCACGACCCAGAGTGGCTTGCCGCGTGCGAGCATCGCGATCACGATCGCCATGAAACCCTGTCCCTGGGTCATGAACGGTGTGAACGTGCCGGCGCCCACGATCGAGAGGTACGCACCGCCGAGGCCGGCGAGAGCGCCGGTGCAGAGAGCGGCGTAACTCCTCGTCGCGACGACGCTGACGCCCGCTGCATCGAGCGCTTCCGGCTTCTCGCCCGCCGCGCGCAGGTTGAGACCCGCGTTGGTCCTGCGGAAGATCCAGGAGACGGCCCCGACGCCGGCAAGGCCCAGATACACGATTAGCGGCTGGTCGAACACGCTTTTCCCCAGGACCGGGATGTCGGAGAGGAGCGGGATCGCCACCGTCGGCGGAGCGCCCAGGCGCGGATAGGTCGACCCGAATTGCGTGTCCTGCAAGACACTCGTGATCCCCTCGCCCGCCAGCGTGATCGCGATTCCGACAACGATCTGATCGAGGCCCAAACGGACGCAGAGAACCACCATGAAGAGAGACGCGAAGGCGCCGCCGGCGATCCCCGCGGCAAACCCGACCCAGAAGGAGTGGCCGTAATAGGCACCTACGAACCCGATGTACGCGCCAACGAGCATCATCCCCTCGAGACCGATGTTCAGCACGCCCGCGCGCTCGGAGATCGTCTCGCCGAGGGCGGTGAACATGAGCGAGACGCCCGCAATCAGTCCACCCGAAATGAGTGCCGTCAAGAAGGTGCGAGTGAGGAGCTCGCTCATGCGCTCGTCTTGCTTCGGAGTCTCGAAGAACGGAGCGCCTGCTGGAGGCCGGGGGTGAGGTAGCTCGCCCCGAGCGCGCGACGGCGGCCCAGGTACTCGATCACCGTCATGAAGAGCAGAATCAGCGCAACGAGCACGAGCAAGAAGTCCGTCGACAGGTTCGCCTGCTGCGTCGCGAGGTCGCCGCCGGTCGAGAGCACGGCGTAGAAGATGACGAACGGGATGAGGGCGAGAGCATTCAGCCGCGCGAGAAAGACGAACGGGATGACGGTGTCGCCGTAGGCCGGGTTCCAGTTCGCCCGAACGTAGCCCCAGGTCCCGAGGATGTCCGCGGCGGCGGCCATGCCGACCAGCAGACCGCTGACGAGGAAGCTCATGACGATCAGACGCGGCACCTTGACGCCGACGTGCCTGGCGGCGCGCGGGTTCGCTCCCAATATCTGCAGGCGAAGACCGAAGGACGTACGCGTGAGCACGAAATGAACGAGCAGCGCAGCCGCGAGTGCGACGAGTACCCCGATGTGAATGCGTGTGCCCGGAATCGACGGCAGCATCTTGTTCAGCGGGAGCACGCGCGTTTGCGGGATGTTCACGGTCGGGTCCTGAAACGGTCCCTTGATCAGAATGTTCGCGACACCGACCCCGATGAAGGACATCATCAGGGTCGTGATGATCTCGTTCGTCTCGTAGCGGGCCTTGAGCAGGGCAGGCAACAGTGTCCACGCTGCGCCCGCGCCGCCGGCAACGAGAAACAGCACGAGGAGTGCGAACCAACGCGGCTCACTGGCGACAAGGTGAGGCCCCAGGCCCGAGATGAGGGCCGCGCCCAGCAGAAATTGGCCGTTGTAGCCGAGGTTCCAGATGTTCGCCCTGAACACGACGACTAGGCCGACTGCGATGAGCAGGAGCGGCGCCGCTCGGATCGCGCTGTCCTGCCAGGCGGTCAACTGGATTCCGCCTTTCCACACGTTCGAGTAGAACGTAATCGGGTCGCGGCCGAGCGCAAGCAGGAGGATGGCGCCCGCGCCGAGTGCCAGCAACACGGGCACGATCGAGCGGACGACGACGTCGAGCGCGTCGGTGACGAACCGGCGTGACGGCGCGGCCGGCTCGAGTGGTCGCGACTCCGGTGCAAGGGCGGTGTCCGTCGTGGCTCCCGTCATGCGGCGGCGACGTCCCCGGCTCCGACCATCAGCTCGCCGACCCTCTCTCCCGCGTTCGGGCCGTTCTCGACCTCACCCACAACCCGGCCACGTGAGAGGACGAGGATGCGCCCGCAGAGGTCCAGCAACTCGTCGAGATCAGTGGAGATCACGAGTGCGGCACCGCCGCCGCGCGCAAGGCCCCGGATCATCTCGCGCACCGTGCTCGTGGTCCGCAGGTCGAGCCCGTACGTCGGCTTGTTGAACACGACGACCTTCGGGTCGAAGGAGAGCTCGCGGGCGAGCACGACCTTCTGCACGTTGCCACCGGAAAGCGCGCCGGCGCGCGTGGAGACACTCGGCGTGCGGACGTCGAAGGCCTCGACGAGCGACTGCGCCTCACGCTCGACCGAGCGTCGTTCGATCCGCCCGTGTCGCCAGAACGGCCGCTGCCCGATCCGCTTCAGGAACAGGTTGAGGCTGACCGGGAGAGAGCTCACGATGCCCTCGCCCAGTCGGTCGTCGGTGACGTACCGCAGGCCGAGCTTCTGACGAGCGGAGACGTCAAGACGTTCGACGCGCGCTCCGTAGAGACGGATCTCGCCCGCAAACAGCGCCCGCTCTCCCGCGATCACCTCGGCCAGCGAACGCTGTCCGTTCCCGTCCATCCCTGCGACACCGATGATCTCGCCCTCGGCGAGCTCCAGAGAGACGTCCTCGAGGCCCGGGTCGAACCCGCCGACGGGCCGCGCCGATACACGCGAGAGCGCCAACAGCGCGCCGGCGTCCGAGGGCTGCTCGTCCACGGGCGCTTGCTCGCCCTCGAGATCGGTGCGCAGCTCGGCCACGTCGGCGACTGCGCGAGACTCCTCGCCGAACATCAGCCGGACGATGCGTACCTGCACCTCCTCGGCCGAGCTCCCTTCGAGCTCAGCAGTTTCGAGGGCGCCGACGACCCGGCCGGCCCTCAAGACCGTGATCCGGTCAGCCACGGCCAGCGCTTCGTGCAGCTTGTGCGTGATGAAGATGATCGAGATCCCGGTCGCCTTGAGGCGGCGCAGGACCTTCTGCAGCTCCGCCACCCCCTGGGGAGTCAGCATCGACGTCGGCTCGTCGAGGATGAGCACCCGCGAGCCGCGCCAGAGCGCTTTGACGATCTCGACTTGCTGCTGATGCCCGAGCGCGAGCTCCCCGGCGGGGGCGTCCGCGTCGATCCCGACGCCGAGCGTCGCGGCCACCTCGGCGAGTCGAGCTCTGGCCGCGTCGACGTTCAGCCTCAAGCCGCGGGTCTCGCCCAGCAGAAGATTTTCGAGCACCGTCAATGCCCGCACGAGCGTCGAGTGCTGATAGACGGTGCCGACGCCCAACTCGAGCGCCGCGCGGGGCGAATCGATCCGTGCGACCTGTCCACCCACCCGGATCTCACCGGCATCCGGCCTGACCATCCCGGACAGAATGCTGATCAAGGTCGATTTCCCGGCGCCGTTCTCGCCCAAGAGACAGTGCACCTCGCCCCACCGCACAGTCAACGAGATGTCGTCATTCGCAAGGACCCCGGGAAACTGCTTGGTGATGCTGACGAGCTCGACGGCGGGCGCGTCGGCAGGGTCCCGCTCGCTCTCGCCGCCGGACTGCGTGCCTGTCGGGGTGGCCGCTTTGCGATTGAGCGATTCCGTGCGAAGCCTCTCGTCTCGCCGCGGCGGCCGCCCGAAGCGGCCGCCGCGCATCTTGGTCCGCGTTCCTCGAACGCCGCTACTTCTGTTTGATCAAGGCCTTGACCTGTGCGGCCTTCGTCGTCAGCGGAACCTTGAGCTTGCCGAGCTGGATCCGCGTCTGCGCAGCCTGGATCTCCTTCCAGACCTTGGCCGAGATGTAACTGGTTTTCAGGAGCGAGATGCCGCCGTTCGCGAGGGTCAGGTTGTACCCGTGCGTTCCGTACGTTCCCTTGTCGATGTCCGCGAGCGCCTTCTTGTAGGCGTCCGTGAAGTTCCAGAGCACCGAGGAGAGGAGCACGTGGTGCTTGTCGATCGGCCCCATGTTTCCGATGTCGCCGATGAACCACACCTTGTGTCCCGCCTTGGCTGTCTCGATTCCCTGCAGGTAGCCGAACGAGGCGTTGTCGCCCATCCCGAAGATGACGTCCGCTCCCGTCGCGATCACCTGCGTGACGACCCGCTTGCCGCCCGCGGAGTCGTCGTACCCGGCGGAGCTGATGGTCACGAACGAGATCTTGATGTTCTTGTTGACCTTCTTGACGCCGGCGACGAAGCCGCCGCTCATCTTGTACCAGTTGGTGTCCGA
>WNGK01008814.1_pt1 | contig 10437 bp, 11 predicted proteins | sample 5400601 | NCBI WGS metagenome assembly WNGK01 (sample SAMN13153376, study PRJNA577476) | soil metagenome | isolation source: 60 cm soil or saprolite under Garry oak tree replicate 1 | place: USA:California | collected 2016-06-15
GTCGTCTTACCGTGGGATTCTTATCATTTGCTGGGGCCTGGCCGGCCCCCGCCTCCGGGTCTCAGCCCGACCCCGGAGGTGCCCGATGACCACCACGATCCCGTCCGCTGCTCTCATGCCCGCCGTACCAGTGTTCAGCGATACCGAGCGGCTCGCATTAGCAGGATTCCTCGCCGGCTACTCCGTACGCCTCACCCGTGAGGCGTACGGACTGGACCTGCGGCAGTTCGCCAGCTGGTGCCATCAGCATCACCTGCGCCTGTTCAGTGCCCGCCGCTCCGACATCGAGTGTTTCGCCCGCGACCTCGAAGCCCGCGGCCGCGCCCGGGCGACCATCACGCGACGGCTCTGCACGGTCGCCGGGTTCTACCGGTACGCCGTCGAGGAAGAACTCCTCGATCACTCCCCGGCGGTGCATGTCCGCCGGCCCCGCCTGGACTACGAATCGCACGCCACCGGCCTGGACCGCAATGAGGTCGGCGCGCTGCTGGTCGCCGCCGGGCTCGGCGCGGCCGGCGAGCATGCCCTGATCTCCCTGCTGGCCATCAACGGGCTGAGGGTCTCCGAAGCTGTGGGCGCGGACATCCAGGCACTCGGCATCGAGCGCGGCCACCGCACCATGGTCATCACCCGCAAAGGAGGCAAAGTCGTCACTATCCCGCTCGCGCCCCGCCCGGCCCGGGCGATCGACCTGGCGATCGGAGAACGCTGCGAGGGACCGATCTTCCTCACCGCTGATGGCCGCCGGCTGGACCGGCACGGCGCCGGGCGGATCGTCCGCCGCGTAGCCCGCCGCGCGGCGATCAGCAAGCCCATCGGACCGCACACTCTTCCCCATGCATTTATCACCGCCGCGCTCGACGCGGGCGTGCCGCTCCGCGACGTGCAGGAAGCTGCCTCGCACGCTGACCCGAGAACCACCATGCGCTATGACCGGGCCCGGGTGTCCCTGGACCGGCACGCCACCTACATCGTCGCGGCCTACATCGCCGGAGCAGCCCGCTAAGACAGCCGCCACGCCAGTGCCGAACAGGTCACCAGGCGTGAACGTGCACGACCGCTCGCGAACCGCCGTTCTGGACGGCAGCGCATCCGTCGGCGTCGTGTGCGCAGGTCGCTCCGTAACGGATGTTCTGGTCCCATTCCTACTGGAGGCCAGCGTGATTGCGTCAGCTAAAGCGCGGCGGCAGGTCCGAGGCCGAGGTCAACGGGAACCTCCTCACCGGCCCCCCGGAACGAGAGCTTCAGGGCATGGGCGAGCGGGTCGAGAGGGGGCAGGAACCGGAGGGCGAGTTCTTCGTAGCCGCGCGGCCAGGGCCCGGTGCTGCCGTCGAAATTGTTCAGGTACGTGCCGCCGCGGTCGTCTTCGGCATGGACCGAGACGGGGTTCCACTTGCGGTGGCGGTCATCGTTGTGATTCCACCATCCGGGCGTCGCGCGCAGATACAGCCGCCAGCTGCCGGGCCAGGAGATCAGGCTGTCGACCTGCACGGCCACGCCGTCGATCGGGGGCAGGGCAGCCCCGATGTCAAGATGATGGCGGGGACCGTCGGCCCGCCGCGCCGCGTCGAGCATGCCTGACCAGCTGGAAGGAAGGCGGTCGGCTGGGCGGTGCTCGGTAAGCACGGCGCACAGCTGCGTCAGCTGGTCGGGCAGCTGGCTGGCGGGGTCGAGCTCTCCAGATCGCTGGATCTCGGCCGTCCTGGCCAGAGCGGCCGAGCAGCGTTGCCTGAGGATGTCCTCCGCGACCTGGCCAGCGTTGGTGAGCTGAAGCTCGATCAGCCAGAGGGCTTGGTCTGACAGCTCGCGCTCGGCCGGGCTCACCGCTGTCGGCGTGAGCTGCCCGACCCGCACGGCCGGACGCGCCGAGGGCAGCAGGCGGGTCGCTGCCCCGTCCTGGCTGCGCAGCTCGAGCCACCCGACCCCCCGCTCTGGAACCGGATCGAGCTCAAGGCGCACGGACATGGGCCCGGCGGGTTCTCTCGATGGCCCCTGTGCGCCCGACATTGCCTCGACACGAAGGGCGTACCTCGCTCCCCGATCATCGACGACGGTGACGTCCTCGAACCGAGCCAGGGCCCTCATCGTCGCCACGGCGGCTTTGGCGCGCCGGCGGCGGGCCCAGCGGGCGAACGGCATTCCGGGTGCTGGCAGCCGGCGCGTCGGGGCCGCAGCGGGCTGGCCGTTCCCCGAGGGCATCAAAGACGCATCCAGCGCGGCGTGACCGGCGCCGGCGACCAGCGCTTCGGGAAACAGCACGCCCGCGGAGGTCTCGATGGCGGTGGCCCTGCCGAAAGACCACCGTTCTTCGGGCGCACCCAGCGAACCCCGCTCCCCGCCGCCCGGCAAAGGCGGGCTCGCCGCCGACTCAGACAAGCGCCGGCGGCATTCTACTTCGGCTCTCAGCGCCGGCCAGCTCCGGTAGCCGTGCTCGCGGGCCACGGCCAGCTGCGCCGCCGATAGCGTGACCTGTTCGGAGACCGCGCGAAGCCTGGTGACGGCGCGGGGCTCGCCGTCGGCGGCAGCGCGAAGCAGCTCTCGTGCCTGGCGGCGCAGCTGGCCGAGGTCGGGCCGGTCGGGAAGCTCGGACATGACGTCTCCTCGCCGCCCGGGCTCGCGTTCGGGCGAGATGCGAAGACGATCCTGCCGGAAAGCACGACCTTGTCAAAAGTTGTGAAGGTGGACTCAGGTCCTGCCCGCGAGCCCGGCGGCGCCCTCCTGCGCCGATGCCGCCAGCCTACCCGTCGCCCGCGCCTTGTCACCTGAGCGCTTGTGGCAGGAACGATCGGCATCTGTCTCGCAGGAGAGTCCGATCACGTGCCCGCCGTTCTGTCGGCCACCGGGGCGCTGCGCGCCAGTCGAGACGGTTCCCGCGATGGCTGGTGCTCGACTGCCGCCGTGCCGGATGGTTGATCTGGCCGTCATAGTCCGATGACTGGCCCGGCGATGACGCGCCCAGATTCGCCCGTATGGCGCAGCGGGGCTGGGCACTCCTCCACAATGGTGGCCTTGCACTGCGTGATCGGCCTTCAGCTAGGCCAGGCGCACATTCCCGCCGTTAGGCGCGCGAGCCGGATGCAAGCGTGGCCGTCTGTTGGCCGCCCCGTAATGGTTGTTCGGTGTGCTTGCGCGGATGCGGTTCAAGGGCCGGGAAAGTCCATCGGGGGGTGGAGCAAAGGTTGCCTTATCGGGAGATAGAAGGTGGGCATGGGTCCAGACCGAGGGGCCGGTATGAGTGATATGGCGCGGCAGGCAGCACCACACGCCGAGGGCGACGCGGGCGATGATGCCGCGCTGATCGCGCGGTCGCTGCGCGCGCCGGAGTGTTTCGGTGCGCTGTTCGACCGGCATGCGCCGGCGATCAGCCGGTACATCGCCCGGCGCCTGGGGCCCGATGCCGCAGATGACCTGGTCGCGGAGACCTTCCTGGCGGCCTTCCGGAGGCGGGGCCGTTATGACCCCGCACACGCTGACGCGTGGCCGTGGCTGTACGGCATCGCTACCCGGCTCATTGCGCGGCACCGGCGGGAGGAGGTCCGCTTCTTGCGCGCCATCGCCCGTACCGGGGTGGACCCGGCGGCCGAACCCGTCGCCGACCAGGTCACCGACCGGGTAGCCGCGCAGGCCGCCAGGCGTGAGCTTGCGGCCGCGCTGGCCGGGCTTTCGCAGGCCCAGCGAGACGTGCTGCTGCTGGTGGCGAGCGGGCTGGGCTACCAGGAGGCGGCGCTGGCGCTTGGGGTGCCCGCCGGGACGGTGTCGTCACGGCTGGCCCGGGCGCGCCGGAAAGTTCGCCAGGCGCTCGGCGGGCAAGACCCCACCTGCCCAGGAAGGGATGTACCGGAATGACCGAGATGGAACAGCTTGAAGAGATGTGCCGGGCGGTGCCGCCGCCCGATCCGCAGCGGCTCGCCGGGGCGCGGGCGCGGGTCCTTGCCGCCATCGCCGAGGGCCAGGGGCCGGCCAGCCGGGCTGCCCGGGGCTGGCCTTGGCTCGCCACCCGGGCGCCCGGCCGCTGGCGGGGGCTGGTTGCACCGCTGGCCGCCGCCGCTGCGGTCACCGCGGTGGTAGCCGGCGCCCTGGCCGTTGCGGGCGTGATCCATGGCGCCGGGGTGACCCCGTCGGCGAGCCTGGCTCACCAAGCTATCGCTTACGTCACTAACCAGGGTTCGGGGACGGTGACCCCGATCCGGGCCGCCACCAACACCGCCGGAAAGCCGGTCAAGGTGGGTCGTGAGCCCGTCACCATCGCGGTCACCCCGGACGGGGAAACCGCCTACGTGGTCAACAACGGCCCGCCGGGGACGGTGACCCCGATCCGGGCCGCCACCGACACCGCGCTCACGCCGATCAAGGTGGGGCGCTCCCCGGTCGCCATCGCGATCACCCCGGACGGGAAGACCGCCTATGTGGCCAACTACGGCTCGGGGACGGTGACCCCGATCCGGGCCGCCACCAATACCGCGCTCAAGCCGATAAGGGTAGGGCTCCACCCCACCGCCATCGCGATCACCCCGGACGGGAAAACCGCCTACGTGGCCACCGAGGGTTCGGGAATCCTCATCGGCCCTCCGGGGTCGGTGACCCCGGTCCGCACCGCCACCAACACGGCGCTCACGCGGATCAAGACCGGGCGTGATCCTCTCGCCATCGCGATCACCCCGGACGGGAAGACCGCCTACGTGGCCAACTACTGGTCGGGGACGGTGACCCCGGTCCGCACCGCCACCAACACGGCCCTCACGCCGATCAAGACCGGGCGTGACCCGGTCGCCATCGCGATCACCCCGGACGGGAAGACCGCCTACGTGGCCAACACCAACAACGGTTCTCCTGGGACGGTGACCCCGATCCGCACCGCCACCAACACGGCCCTCACGCCGATCAAGACCGGGCGTGACCCGGTCGCCATCGCGATCACCCCGGACGGGAAGACCGCCTACGTGGCCAACAACGGCTCGGGGACGGTGACCCCGATCCGCACCGCCACCAACACGGCCCTCACGCCGATCAAGGTGGGGCGGCACCCCGTCGCCATCGCGATCACCCCGGACGGGAAGACCGCCTATGTGGCCAACTACGGTTATCCGGGGTCGGTGACCCCGATCCGGACCGCCACCAACACGGCGCTCACGCCGCTCAAGACCGGGCAAGCCCCTGGAGCCATCGCGATCACCAGGTCAGGGCGCCGGGCGCTGCGGCCGGGCGATAGGGCCAGGTGATCAGCTCCCACGCGAGGACCGCACTGCGCCGAGGAGCAATTCACTGTGTGCTACCCTCCGCCGATTGGGCAGGCTCGCCGGCGAGGATGACATCGCTCACGAGATCGCCTCCGCGGCGTTCACCCGGCTGCCCGCCCGCTGGCAGGGGAGGACAACCCGCACAACCTCTACGTGATCTCAACCAAGCTGGCCCGCGGCCAGTGGCGCAAGACCAGCAGGAAGCGGCTCGTGATCAGCACCATGAGCGCCGCGGCGGCAGGACACTGGCTGCCTGTCGTGACAGACGCGGACATGCGCGTCACCCCCTCCCGTAGAGGCGCTCACCACCGCGTACCCACAGAGCCAGCCCGAGGCACCCGGCTGGCGGCGCACCGGCCATCCCAGGCGATCAACCCGATCGGCGCCCCATGAGCGCATTCGGCTTCCATCGTCAGGTCGTAGGCGCTCACGGATTGTCATCGGCCACGAATATGGGCAAGACGCGCATCGCCGCCGATCTGGCGCCTGTCCCCGCCGCCGGGTGCGGCTGACTTCTGCGCGCAGATCCGAGTGTTCTGCGCGCTCCCGCCCGCGTAAGTCGGCAGGCTGAACCGACGCTCACATGCCGAGATGAGTGCGACTCTCCCGCATAGTTTGCGAGCGGCCGGAGGCGCGATCCCTGCCCGGCAAAGCCGGCGGCAGCAACGTGCGCCGGCGCCGAATCGCGCGGCCGCTGACCTACCTGACGATCTTAGTCGTTGGAGTCGGCGACCTCGACGACCATTTCAATCTCGACCGATATCCCGAACGGCAGCTCGGCCATGCCGACCGCTGACCGGGCGTGCCTGCCCCGGTCGCCGAGGATCTCGATCAGCAGGTCAGACGCGCCGTTTATCACCGCTGGCTGCTCTTCGAAGCCAGGCGCGGAGTTGACCATGCCGAGCACCTTGACGATCCGGGTGATCTTGTCCAGGTCCCCTATCTCGGCCTTCACGCTGGCCAGGCAGTTCAGCATGACCAGCCGCGCAGCCTGGTACCCGGCCTCGATGTCGAGGTCGCGTCCCAGCTTGCCGATGTCGGTGAACTGGCCGTCGCGCATCGGACCGTGCCCAGACACGAAGACCAGATCGCCCGTGCGCACGGTCGACACATACGCGGCGACCGGGCCGGGCGGCGGCGGCAACTGCAGGCCGAGGGCTTCCAGCTTCTCCTCAACACGCGGCATGGCGGCTCCTTCCGCTCGGGATTTGGCTTGCGCCGCAGGCCGCCCGGCACCGGCGCGGCCCGGGGGCGCGGCGGCTACGGGACTCGGGCGTCCAGGCCGGGGCGCATGACCACGCTCTCCTGCTCGTTGGGATCGGTGCGCGCGCCCACGAACACGGCCGGCGTGTCCTGGCTGCGGTTGACCGCGACGTGCGGCACGCCCGGCGGGATGTAGAGGTAGTCACCGGGACGGGCGACCGCCTTCTCGCCGAGATCGTCGCCGGTCCACAGTTCCACCTGCTCCCCGCTCATGAGGAAGAACGCGGACTCGTGATGGTCATGCACGTGAGCCCTGGTGCGCCCGCCGGGCGGGATCACCACCGTGCCAACCCACAGGCCTGCGGAGCCGACCGTCTGGGCGCTCACACCCGGCGTGTAGTCCAGGCCCTGCTCGCCCGCGTAGGAGCGGCCCGCTGGTACGACCCGGCCCGATTTCGCCCGCTCGCCAGCTGACATGCAGCACCTCCCTTAACCACGGTGATCGACTCGCAGCCGATAGCCTGAACCGCGGCCTCCCGCACCGCGGGCCGACAGCACCCCCCTCGTCAAGAGAGGAGCCGCCGTCACCCACCCGGTCATTGTCTTCGACGAGCGCGGCCCCCGCAAACGATCTAGCCAACGTAATCGCAATCGAGGCGCCGCTCCCACGCGAAGGAACGCGCGCTCATGCCGCTATCAGCGCGAACATATCGCTGGCCGGCGGGTGGCAGTGCGCATACGCGGGCTCTTGATCCCGGTCGTGGTGCGGAGGAGTCAGCCTCGGCCGGAGCCTGGCTCCGGTGGCGGGCTGGACGCTGGTTTCTTCCAGGTGAGGGAGTAGCGCCACAGGAGGTGGCGCCGGTAACGGGCGCCTGGAAGAACCTGCCGGGTGATACGCCGCATCTCGGCATAGGTGCGCGGCGGCGGCCAGACCACGGGGGCGGTGACCTCGCGGTATCCCTTCCGTGCCCTGAGCAGGCGGTTTGCCAGCACCGCGGCCAGGTCCACCGGCAGGTCACCCGGGTAGTGGCTGCGCGCGAGGCCGACCACGGCCAGCGTCCCGCCCGGCCGCAGGAGCTGGCGCATCCGGCGCAGTGCAGCTACCTCGTCCATGTGGTGCAGCGCGGCAACCGAGACGATCACGTCAAACGACGCGGGACGGAATACGCAGGCGAGGAAGTCACCGCGAAGATACGCGACTCCGGCGCCATCATCTTGCTGGCGGGCACGATCAATGGCCGGCTCGTCACAGTCGATCGCAGCAACGCGGGCCACGACGCGCCGCAGTTCCCGTGCGAGCATGCCGTCGCCGCACCCGACGTCCAGACCCTGCTGGCAGCCGTGGGCAACGGCATCCAGGATGAGCCGGTGATAATGGATGTTGTGATTCCACGACGCGGATTCCGGCCTGACGGCGCCTGATCCCCTCATCGCCACACCCTCCCCATGCCTCTGCCGGTCCGTCCACGGATGCGCAACGAGTGCAGGACATGCCCGGTCATGCCGCGGATCGCGTCGGCTGTCATTCCGATGAAGCCGGCGTCATGACGGTGTCCGTCAGGGCCCGCCCTCAAGGCTGTATGCCTGGTAGTGATCTGGGCCGGTGCGGAGGTAGACCATCATTGCGCATACCAGCGAGTTGCCGACGGCCAGCCGCTGCGACCTGGGGGCGGCCGCGGCGAACAGCCCCTGGCGTGACCACCCCAGCGGCGGGTACTGGCCCACGGCACGGACCGGGACTGGCTCCTGCGAGGTGATCTGCGGCCAGGTCCGCGGCGGCCCGCCGAAGGACTCATAATCCCGCCCGCACCAGCGCACCCGGGCAGAGGCCCCCTGGCCCGGCCACACGTGATAGGCCTGCCGGTACCAGACGGCGACGCCGCCCGCAGCGACGATCATCAGGGCCAGCACGCCGGATGCGACCCCGATCGCGAAGCGCGCGCCGCGCATGGCCATGATGGCGCTCACGCCGCCATCATGGCTGGCCCATCCCAAGCCCTTCAACCTGCGCGGTGTATCCGCTTCTAGCCGCCGACCGGGCGATCCGCCCGGGTCTTCGGTAGCCGAGAAACCCTGGGCGGGGTGTTCCGGCAGCGATCCGCCGGGGGTCCGGCGGCGTGGGTAGTCTTGGGTGTCGTGCTGGATCGGCTGACGTTGTCGGCGCTGCCCACGTTGCAGGGGGAGCGTGTCATCCTGCGAGGGCGCCGGGAATCGGATGTTGATGACCGGCTGCGCCATCCCATCGATCCCGCGGAAGAGGACGGCTACGGCTCGTCGTGGCGGCGGGATCAGGATGGCCGCCGCTATCACACTCGCGAGCAGCTGACCGCCGGCCGCGGGCCGCTCGATCCCGGCGCTTATACGTGGGCGGTCGAGCACCACGGCCACTGCATCGGCGGCGCCGGGCTTCGCGTGGACCCCGATCAGCACTGCGCGGCCTACACGGTGGGCCTGTTCGCCGCCGGCCTGCGCGGCCGGGGGCTGGGCCGTGAGATAACCCGGCTGGTGCTGTCCTGGGCCTTCGGCGTGCTGGGGCGCACCGCATCGAGCTGGAGGTGCTGGCCGGCAATAGCCGCGCCATCAACTGCTACCTGGCCTGCGGTTTCCGCCAGGAGGGAATCCGCCGGGAAGCCGGGCTGTACCCAGACGGCTGGAAAGACTTCCTCCTCATGGGGCTGCTGCAGTCCGAGTACCTGTCCCGGCCGAGGGCCTCCCGCGCTGCGGGATCCGGTGACGCACGGTCCGCTCAATAGCTGCCGGTGAGTCCCTGCCCAGAAGTGCCGGAAACTGATCTCACCCGCCCGACGGAACACTCGTCATGCCGCTGCGGGCGTGCACTTGGCGCGGATGAACTTGCCATTGATCGCCCGCACGAGCGGCAGGCTCCGCGGCCGGATCCGGGGAAGTTCTGCATTTGCGAGGATGACGGCATGGATAGTGAAGATCTACGGCTGGCCGTCTACCGGTCGTTCGCTCAGACTGGGCGCGGGCCGGAGATGCGTGATCTTGCGGAGCAGCTTGCCAGTGACGTGCCGGCGGTCATCCGTGGCCTGAAAGAGCTGGCGGTTGCCCGGCACTTGGTCCTGGACGAGCTGGGCAGGATCGTCCTTGCACACCCGTTCTCGGCCGTCCCGCTCGGGTTTGCGGTGATGGGCACGCAGACGCTGTGGTGGGGCGGCTGCGCATGGGATTCCTTCGCGCTGCCTCATCTGCTTCCCGGCGAGGGTGAGGTGCTGGTGGCGACCAGGTGCCCGGCGTGCTCGTGCCCCCATGCCTGGAACGTAGGAACGCAGCGGCCGCCGGACGGCAGCCAGGTCGCACACTTCCTCGTCCCCGCGTCGCGGATGTGGGACGATGTCGTGCACACCTGCCGGCATCAGCGCTTGTTCTGCTCCGAGGACTGCGTCAGCGCCTGGCTGCGGGCCACCGGATCCGGACGCGGATATGTGATGGATCTCGGGACGCTGTGGAGGTTCGCCGCGCACTGGTATGACGGGCGCATGGACCGCGGCTATATCCGACGGGATCCAGCGCAGGCGGCAGATTACCTGCGCAGTGCCGGGCTGGCGGGACCCTTCTGGGGACTGTGACCGGCCTGCGCTGACATGCACGGCCTCCCGCGGTCCTCCGCCGAGCCGAGGCCCCGTGCATCAGCGCGTTGCCGCGGCGCGCACCAGAACAGCGAACCCAATTTCACTCCCATGCCGCTGACGGCGTGACGCGTCGCCGTGTGTCCGCGGAGAGCGCTAGATGGATGATTCCAGGGGATACGTGCGCTTGATGAGGCGAGAGTCTCCACGATCAGAGTTGTGAACAACGACATAGAGACTCTCGCCACTGCACTGTACGTCAAGATCGTGACATGCTGGAGGACTGGCCGGACCTTGCGCTGCCTCGTCCGGTCACCGGCATCGCCCCTACGCTCAGTGATGCTGAGCTGCTGACCTTGGCGGTGATGTCCGCGCTGCTGGGGTTCACCTCCGGGCGGCGCTGGCTC
>WNGK01003341.1_pt1 | contig 10435 bp, 5 predicted proteins | sample 5400601 | NCBI WGS metagenome assembly WNGK01 (sample SAMN13153376, study PRJNA577476) | soil metagenome | isolation source: 60 cm soil or saprolite under Garry oak tree replicate 1 | place: USA:California | collected 2016-06-15
TGGTTCCGAAAAGAGTTCGGCCTGGCGAGCGAGGAATACATGCTGCCGGACTGTTTCGGCTTCCCCGCGTCGCTGCCCAGCCTCCTGGCCCACTCCGGCATCAAGGGTTTCTCGACGCAGAAGCTTTCATCCGGCTGGCAGCCGGCGCCTCACGTAGGCGGCCCCGACTCGCCGGAAAAAACGCCGGTCGGGATTCCGTTCAACGTCGGCATCTGGGAAGGCCCCGACGGCAGAACTGTGATGGCCGCGCTGAACCCGTTGAGTTATGGCAGCCAGGTGACCTATGACATCAGCAAGAGCCCGCCCCCGCCACCATCCGCGGATCCCGCGCTTACGCCGCAACAGAATCAGCAGCGGACGAGGCCACAGGAAGATTGGGCCAAACGAATTCAGATTAACGGAGACCTGACGGGAGTGTTTACTGATTATCACTACGTCGGTACCGGTGATGTGGGTGGTTCACCGAATGAAAACTCCGTAAGACTGATGGAGGCAATCACCACCAGAAGCAAAGCGTCTTTGCCGCCGATAAGTTTCGGCCAGCAGCAGCCTGGCTCGCCGGTTCAGGTTGGTGACGGTCCGGTTCACGTCATCTGGTCAAAGGCCGATCAGATGTTCCTTGATATCTTTCAATGCTGCAAAACCGATCGCCTGCCGCGTTACAAAGGCGATCTCGAACTCATCAATCACTCGGCCGGCTCCATTACTTCCCAAACGTACCAGAAGCGTTGGATGCGCAAGAACGAGTTGCTTGCCGATGCCGCTGAGAAGGCTTCAGTCGCCGCCGCCTGGTTGGGGGGCCGTAGCTATCCGCAAGAAAGATTGAACAACGCCTGGACGCTCGTGATGGGTGGACAGTTCCACGACATCCTACCCGGAACGGCCACACCGAAAGCGTTCGAATTCGCCTGGAATGACGATGTGATCGCGATGAATCAGTTTTCAAGTGTACTGACCAGTGCCACCGAAGCGATCGCCTCGGGGCTTGACACGCAAGCGAAGGGCACGCCAATCGTGGTCTACAATCCTTTGAACATCCAGCGTGAGGATATCGTCGAGGCCACGGTGAGCTTTCCTAATGGCGGTCCGAAAGCAGTTCGCGTCTTTGGCCCAGACGGCAAGGAAGTATCCGCACAGGTGAGCAATGGCAAAGTGCTTTTCGTAGCGAAAGTCCCTTCGGTTGGTTACGCCGTCTACGATGTTCAGGCGGTCGATGCTGCCTCTGTCGCCACGGAGCTGAAAGTTTCAGAATCATCGCTCGAAAACTCGCGCTATCGAATCAGCCTCGACAAGAGCGGCGACGTTTCCAGCATCTTCGACAAGAAGATAAATCATGAGCTTCTCTCTGCGCCAATCCGCCTGGCTATCTTGACTGATAACCCGAAAAATTGGCCGGCGTGGAATATGGATTTCGAAGACGAGCAACGACCGCCACGCACGTTTGTTGGTGGACCGGCGAAAATTCGGGTTGTCGAAAACGGACCAGTTCGCGTCTCAGTCGAAGTTGCTCGCGAAGCGGAGAACTCCAGGTTCGTGCAGACCATCAGTCTGTCGGCCGGTGATTCCGGCAATCGAGTGGAGTTCAGCAACGTGATTGATTGGAATGCCAGGGAGGCTAATCTGAAAGCCACCTTCCCACTCGCCGTCACGAACAAGTTGGCGACTTACAACTGGGATGTCGGCACGATTCAGCGCCCCACGGAAGAAGAGCGGCAGTTCGAAGTCGCTTCACATCAGTGGATCGATCTCACCGACGAGAGCGGTTCTTATGGTGCGACAATCCTTACGGACTGCAAGAACGCCTCTGATAAACCAGACGAGCATACGCTGCGACTGACGCTGATGCGCACGCCCGGCACTCGCGGTGGTTATACGGATCAGGGTACGCAGGATCTGGGCCATCATGAGTTCGTCTATGGCCTCGCCGGACATGATGGTGACTGGCGTCAGGGACAAACTGACTGGCAGGCACAGCGCCTCAACCAGCCCCTTATCGCGTTCGAGAGTTCTGCGCATCCGGGCGATTTGGGCAAGGGTTTTTCATTAGCGAAACTGAATAACGATCGCGTGCACGTTATGGCCCTCAAGAAAGCCGAACTCAGTGACGAAGTAATCATTCGCCTGGTGGAACTGAATGGTAAGCCGGCGGAGAATGTTCACGTCGCTTTTGCCGCTCCGCTGATTGCTGCGCGCGAAGTCAATGGTCAGGAACAGCCTGTCGGCCCCGCCACAATCGCGAACGGTGAATTGGTGACTTCGTTTGGCGCCTATCAGCCGCGGACATTTGCACTGAAGCTGGCTCCCGCGCGTACACGAGTGGCCGCGCCCCAGTCGCAATCCGTCGCGCTGGATTACGATCTATCGGTCGCCTCGCGGGATGGTCGGCCGGCAGATGGCAGCTTCGACGCTGCTCCCAATAACCAGGGCACGACCCAGGGCCGGGCGTTGCCTGCCGAGATGTTGCCGCGTGAGATAACTTACGCCGGTATCCGTTTCAGCCTGGCGCCCGCCGGAAAACCGAATGCAGTTGTGCCACAGGGCCAGACGATCACGCTGCCGAATGGAAAGTACAACCGAGTGTATCTGCTTGCAGCCGCGGCGAACGGCGATCAGAAAACCACGTTCCGCATCGGTGAAAAGTCGGTTGAGTTAACGATTCAGGATTGGGGCGGCTTTATCGGGCAATGGGACGACCGGCGTTGGAATCAAAAAGAAGTCCAAATACCGCCGCGCACGCCGCCACCAGGCACACCGCCCGATATCGCTGCCCAGATGCTAAGGCCAAGAACTCGGATTGATCCGTATAGCGAGATGACAGGCATAACGCCGGGCTTTATCAAGCGCACGCCCCTGGCGTGGTTCGCGTCCCACCGGCATAACGCTGACGGCGCCAACGAACCGTATGCATATTCTTACCTCTTTGCCTACGTCGTCGATGTGCCGGCGAACGCAAAGACGCTGACGCTGCCGAACAACGATCGCATACGCATTCTGGCAATCACGGTGGCGAACGAGGGCGGGCAAGTGCGTCCCGCTCAACCGCTCTACGACACGCTAGAGAGAACTGAGCGCTAGTTAGCACGGTGTCGATCTTGTGTAGGGGCAGACCTGCGTGTCTGCCCTCAGCCCGCTCTGCCGGAGAACGGGCAGACACGCAGGTCTGCCCCTACAAAGACGGATGGTTGCTGAAGCAAAACAGATCCAAGATCTAGGTCTTTCCGCTTTTCTTCAGAAATGGCTCAACCGCGTCGGACCGATCCTCGGTCTGGTGCTGGTGATTTCGATTTTTTACGTCTTGACGCCTGGGCATTATCTCTCGCCATTCAATCTGCGTGTCGTGCTCGGACAGACGGTGATCGTGGCCATCGGCGCGATTGGAATGACGATGATCATCGTCAGTGGCGGGATTGACCTTTCGGTTGGCTCAAGCATTGCGCTGACAGGCGTCATCACGGCGGTCAGTCTCAACGCCGGACTCTCGCCTGCAATTGCCGTCACTGTAGGGATTCTGGCGGGCGGTTCGGTTGGTTTGGTCAACGGCTTGGTAATCACCGGCCTCACCTTTCACGTACTCTATTTCGTTTTGGTGGCCTGGATAGAGATCCTTTTGTTCCGAGCTGGCTTCAGATTTATTCCGATGACAGCGGCTCTGGGATTTCTGCTGCTCTTAAGATTCCTTTTGAGCTTTGTCATTCGACGTGTTAGTGGACGTACTTTGCCGCGCTTTGGAGTGGTGCCGTTCATCGCGACTCTGGGAATGCTCGGCGTCGCGCGTGGAACGGCGAAGTGGCTTGCCGGCGAGCAAACCGTCAACGTGCCGGAGACTTGGGTAAACGAGCTGATTGTCTTATTCCCTAAGCCCGCGTGGCTGCTGCTGGCGCCGGGTGTGTGGGTAGCAATCATTCTGGCCGTCATCGCGGCGATTGTGCTGCGAAACACTGTGTTCGGCCGGCGCGTCTTTGCCCTGGGCTCGAATGAGGTGGCGGCGCGCGCGTGCGGCATTGCGACGGATCGTCTCAAGATCTGGATCTACGGCCTGGCGGGATTGTTGTTCGGCCTCGCTGGAGTGATGCAGATGTCGCGTCTGCGGCAAGGCGATCCAACCGTCGCCGCCGGAACCGAGCTCGACGTCATCGCGGCAGTCGTCATCGGTGGTGGCAGTTTAAGCGGAGGCGAAGGCACCATATTCGGATCCATGATCGGGGCCCTGATCATGGCTTTCCTGCGTAACGGTTGCCAGCAGATCGGCTGGCACAACTACGTTCAGGAGATCATCATTGGCGCCATCATCGTCATCGCCGTGGCTGTTGACCGCTGGCGCAGTTCGCGCGTCGCTGCGTAACGTTTCAAGTTCAAGTTTCAGGTTCCAAGTTTCAGGTTTCAAGTTTAGACCTTCGGTTTGGTTGCGACGAACGCTGAAAATCCTGAAACTTGAAACCTGAAACCTGAAACCTGAAACACTGACACCGATCCAATGGTCGTTCTATCCCTTGCCAACATCCACAAGCGCTTTGGCCCGACGTTCGCTCTCGACGGCGTGAATCTGCAGCTACGCCAAGGTGAAGTGCACGCGCTGATTGGCGAGAACGGCGCGGGCAAGAGCACCCTGATGAATGTCGTTGCGGGATCGCTGCGCCCGGATCAGGGGACAATGGAGCTCGAAGCCAAACCCTATGATCCAGCGAATGCGCACGATGCCCGCCTTCACGGCATCGCCCTGATTCATCAGGAGCTTTCTCTGTGCCCTCATCTCTCGGTCGCAGAAAACGTCATGATGGGCATCGAGTCGTCTCGGCTGGGATGGCTCGATCGCCAGAGCCTGCGGGCGCGCACGCTCGAAGTGCTGAAAACTTTTCACCACGCTGACATTCGCCCGGAGACACGCGTCGCGGATCTGTCTCTTCCGTCACGACAAATAGTTGAGACCTGCCGGGCCATCGCCGCGCGCGCCCGTATCATCCTGATGGACGAGCCAACCAGCAGCTTGCAGCGCGATGACGTGGAGCGACTGTTCGCACTGATCCGCAAGTTGAAGAACGAAGGGATCAGCGTTATCTACATCAGTCATTTTCTTGAAGAGGTGCGCGAGATCGCCGACACCTTCACTGTCTTGCGCGACGGCCGGAGCGTGGCGACCGGAAGGATCGCGACGATCACTGATGAAGAGTTGATTGCGCATATGGTCGGCCGACCCGTGGAAAATCTGTTTCCGCAGCGTCCGCCGAGATCTTTCGAAAGCCAGGACACCATTCTGGACGTGCGCGACCTGGTGGCTCCGCCGCTATTGAAGCGCGCCAGCTTTGAGCTTCGTCGCGGTGAGATTCTTGGAATTGCCGGACTCATGGGATCCGGGCGCACGCCACTGGTGCGCGCCATCTTTGGGCTCGACATGGCTGAGTCGGGCACAATCACTTTGACAGGGAAGGCGCTGTCAGCACGGGGTGGCACGCCTGCGATGCGACTCTTTCAACGTCTGGGCTATGTAAGCGAAGATCGCAAAGGCGAAGGATTGGCGCTGAGGCTTTCGGTCGCCGACAATGTCACCCTGACCCGGTTCGCCTCGTGTTCGCGTTGGGGTTGGCTTGATCTCTCGCGCCAGCGGACACAGACGGAGAAGCAGATCAATTCACTGAGCGTCAAAGCGCGCAGCGTTCGGCAGCCCGTCAGTACACTCTCTGGCGGCAATCAACAAAAGCTGGCGCTCGCGCGTTTGCTTCATCAGGACGCTGACGTGCTTTTGCTCGACGAGCCGACGCGCGGCATCGACATCGGGAGTAAGGCCCAGGTCTATGAAACGATCGCGCAGTGCGCCGCGGAGAACAGAGCGATCCTGATGATCAGTTCTTATTTGCCTGAGCTTTTCGGCATGTGTGATCGCCTGGCCGTCATGAGCCGTGGTCGACTCTCCCCCGCAAAACCGATTGACGAGTGGACGCCGGAAACAGTGATGCAGGCAGCGATTGGCGGTGATGAGGGCGGTCAGGTGAATGCAGCGGAGTGACTGCATTACGCAACCCTCGCAAGAGGCCAGCCGGCGCTGATATACTGCGTGCGTGATCATCGGCTTCAAGCATACGGTTGATTTTAGGTCGGCTAAATGTTTCGATAAACTCAACAGATATGGCTTTGCCAGGTCTAAATCTGCATCCACTAATCGGCGATCGCAAAGGCACTTGGTCGGTCAGAGTCAGCGCAACTGGCGGGTCACATTCAGGTTCGAAGGTGAGGATATTAGAGATGTCGATTACGAAGACTACCATTAAGAAGAAACTGAAGAGCATGCGTATGCACAATCCACCTCATCCCGGAGAGGTTCTGAGGAAGCTCTGTTTTGAACCGCTGGGGTTGAGCGTTACTAAGGCAGCCAAGGCCCTCGGTGTAAGCCGAAACACTCTCTCAAGTCTGCTCAATGGCCAAACGGGAATTACTCCGGAAATGGCGCTGCGGCTGTCCATCGCTTTCGACACGACGCCGGAAAGCTGGATGAACCAGCAAGTTCAATACGATCTGTGGCAAGCCAAACAGCATCGTGATGAATTGCAGGTCACGCGTTTGACCGTTGGTGAAGAAGCTGCTTGACGGGAACAGACAATTCGCAAGGAATGATGAAGCATCGGTCATTCGTTGGAGACAGTGATCTATGAAGACGGTTATTGCAGTGACGGCCAGTGACAACTTCTCTCTCGATTTAAAGTTCAACGACGGCAGTTTTAAGAGATTTGACGCCAGGCCTTATCTTGATTACGAGGTCTTCCGCGAATTGAAAGACCCGGAATATTTCAAACAAGTCAGGCTCGCCTTTTGGCACAGTCCAATGGCCGCATGAGCAGGATATCAGTCCAGAGACTTTGTATCTTGAGAGCGTTGCTGTTCCTTGCTCAACGAACGATGGTCAGCGCGAGGCCGCTTGACTTGCTTTGCGTCTCTCGTACTTCCCGCGGCGCAGATGACGATTCGGATGCATAGAGAGATCATCATCAAGCGCTTGCGGTTCGTAGCGGTCTTGATTGCTCTCTGTGTCAGTCTGACGCCAGTGCGCAGCCAGCAATCAGGTCAGGACCCGAAGCCGGTCCTCTACGTCGTCGGCACGTCACACCTCGACTCGCAATGGAACTGGACCGTGCAGGACTCGATTCGCGAGTTTGTGCCGAACACTTTTTTCGAGAACTTCAAGCGTTTCGAGCATTATCCGAACTACACTTTCAACTATGAAGGCGCGATCCACTACATGTGGTTCAAGGAATATCACCCGGAAGCCTGGCCCACCTTGCAGAAGTATGTGGCCGCGGGACGCTGGCGACTGGCCGGCTCGTGGATCAACGCCGTCGACGTGAACGTGCCATCGCCTGAATCGTTGATGCGGCAAGCGCTTTACGGAAAGCGTTTCTTTCGTCAGGAGTTCGGCAAAGTCAGTCAGGATGTTTACCTGCCTGATTGTTTTGGCTTTGGCTTTGCGCTTCCCTCGATCGCCGCCCATTCCGGCTTCTCGGCGTTCTCCACGCAGAAGTTGACCTGGGGATCATCCCACGGAATTCCGTTTCCGATCGGACGCTGGAAAGGGGTAGATGGAAACTCGGTGGTCGCCGCCCTGAATCCCGGCGATTACGTTACGAAAATCAAGAGTGACGTTTCCGTCGATCCAAAGTGGTCGAATGATCTCACTGCAATCGGTGCCGGCCGCAGAGTTGGCTTTCGCTACTTCGGCACGGGCGATATTGGCGGCGCACCTGACACGGAGTCGGTCGAGTGGCTGGAGAAGTCAATTGCCAACAAGGCCGGAAACGTAGAGGTGCGCAACACGTCGGCTGATCAACTTTCGCGCGATCTGACCATGGAAGAGAGGGCGGCGCTGCCCGAATATGAAGGCGAGCTGACGATGAAGACCCACGGCGTCGGCTGTTATACATCGCAGGCCGCGATGAAGCGCTTCAACCGCGAGAACGAGCAGTTGGCTGATTCGGCGGAGCGGGCGGGCGTCGCCGCCGAATTGTTCGCGGGTCGTGAGTATCCAGGCGAGCGCTTGCGCGACGCGTGGATTCGGGTGTTGTGGCATCAGTTCCACGACGACCTCACCGGCACCTGCATTCCGCAGGCTTATCAGTTCTCGTGGAACGATGAGTTGGTTTCAGCAAACCAGTTCGCAGGCGTGCTGACGAGTTCAACGGCCGCCGTTGCCAGCATGCTTGATACGAGCGGCCCGGGCGTTCCGCTTGTTGTCTACAATCCGTTGTCTATCGCCCGACACGATCCGGTGGAAGCAACGGTCGACTTCGTGAGTGCCGCGCCCAGCGCAATTCGTGTTGTCGATTCCGTTGCGAGGCGAGACGTCCCCGTGCAACTCCTTGAGCGGCACGGCAACAAAGCACACATTCTGTTTCTGGCAGAGATGCCCTCGGTGGGATTCAAAGTTTTCTCTGTCTTGCCTGGCGCGTCAGGTCGGCGCGCTAGTTCATCCGACGATCAGTTGGGTGTGACCACTGCTTCACTCGAAAGTGCGCGCTACGCCGTGAAGATCGATTCGAATGGTGACCTGGCTTCGATTTTAGATAAGGAGGCGAATCACGAACTACTAAAGGCTCCTATACGGCTTGAGATGCGAAACGATCCGTCACCGGACAAGCCGGCGTGGCGCATCCTTTGGGACACAGTCAACTCGCCGCCGCGTGAGTACGTCGGCGCGCCGGAGGTTCGCGTTGTCGAACGTGGACCAGTGCGCGTGGCGCTCGAGATTACCAGGAAGGCGGCCGGATCGACTTTCGTGCAACGGGTAATGTTGATTAACGGCGGCGATCGCGTCGATGTCGAGAATCTGGTGGATTGGAAGTCGACGAATACGCTCCTCAAGGCATCGTTCCCGTTGGCCGCATCGAATGCAAGAGCTACTTACGATCTCGGCCTCGGCACTATTCAGCGCGACAACAACACGCCGGATCATTACGAAGTGCCGGCGCAGCAGTGGGCCGACCTGACCGATGCGAGCAACGCATTCGGCGCGGCAGTTCTCAACGACAGCAAGTATGGTTGGGACAAACCCGCTGACAACGTCCTTCGCTTAACGCTGATCCACACTGCGAAGGCGCGAGCATATCCTTACCAGAGTAGCAATGATCTGGGCCATCATCGGTTTGTTTATTCGATTGTCGGTCATGGCGGCGACTGGCGCACGGGCCGTGTGCCCGCTCGCGCCGCGGCTCTCAATCAACCGCTCGTCGCGTTTCAGACCGACGCCCATGCAGGCGGGCTCGGTCGCAGCATTTCCGTTTTGTCGTTGGACGATCCGAACCAACAGGTTGCCGTCCGAGCGTTGAAGAAAGCAGAAGACTCAGATGAGATAGTACTCCGCGTCCAGGAGCTGTACGGCAAGCCGGCGCAGACGCGGATCAGATTCACCCAGCCCATTAGTAACGTGCGAGAGATCAATGCTGCTGAAGAGACGGTTGGATCATTTGCGGCGTCGGACGGTCAGCTTGAGATTGACTTGAAACGTTATCAACCGCGCACTTTCGCGTTACGCCTGCAGACGCCGAGCGATCAGTTGCGGCTCGCGCGCCCGTCGTTGCAGATGGATCTTCCCTTCAATCTTGATGGCGTCTCAACGGACGCGAATCGTGCGGACGGTGATCTCGACGGGAGAGGGCAGACTCTTGCGGGTGAACTGCTGCCGCAGAAATTACAACTCGATGGCGTATCATTCAAGTTGGGATCGAGCGCTCCCGGAGCAATGAATGCGCTCGTGCCTAAGGGACAGACTCTTTCGCTGCCTAAGGGTTCGTACAATCGCGTATATGTTCTTGCGGCTGCTGTCGGCGGTGATGTGACCACGACAATCGGTGGACGGATGATCACTGTTCGCGAGTGGCAGGGTCCGGTTGGCCAATGGGACAGTCGCCTGAAGGAGCCACGCCAATTGCGCGAGGTTCAGGTAGCGTCGATGACACGAGGACAGACCTGGGCTGCTGACGCGATTAACAAGGACCTGGTCGTGCAATACGATGCGGCGACCGGCATCGTGAAAGGCATCGATCAGATTCGTCGAGGGTTCGTCAAGCGCGATGAGATCGCCTGGGTTGGCACGCACCGGCACGGACCCGAAGGCAACCAGCCCTACATTGCCAGCTACGTATTCTTGTATGCAATCGATCTCCCGAAAGGCGCGCGCGAGGTGCGGCTGCCAAGCGACGATCGCCTCAGAATTCTGGCCATGACCGCCGTGCGCGATCCGTTTCGGACTCGGCCGGCGACCGCTTTGTATGCGTCCGATCTGGCGGAACCGAAGCTGCCTTAATCAGCGGACACTATCGAGCAACCCAGGTTGTGGTATTCTCGCTGGGTTGAACTAAGGAAAGAACTTCTATGAGCACCATCAGAGTCGACTTACCGGAAGAGACCAAAGCTGCGCTCGACGATGCAGTGCGTGAGGAAGGAGTGTCCGAGG
>WNGK01014406.1_pt1 | contig 10435 bp, 9 predicted proteins | sample 5400601 | NCBI WGS metagenome assembly WNGK01 (sample SAMN13153376, study PRJNA577476) | soil metagenome | isolation source: 60 cm soil or saprolite under Garry oak tree replicate 1 | place: USA:California | collected 2016-06-15
GGCGAGGGCGCTGGCGGGCGAGCCGATCGTTGTTGCCGGTGATCCCGAGCGCAGCCGCGACTTCGTCTATGTCGACGACGCGCTCGCGGCGATCGAAGCGCTGGTCGCCATGGGACGCTGGAACGAGACCGTCCTGATCGCCAGCGGACGTTCGACCTCGCTCTTGCGCGCTGCCGAGCTCGTTCGCGACGCGGCTGGCTCGTCGTCTCCGATCGAGACCCCGGGAGGGGAGCTTCCCGCGGGCGAGAACGAGAGCTACCAGGCCGCTCCGGAGACACCGTTACCCTTGAACCTGTCCCTGGAAGAGGGAATCCGCCGCTATGTCAACTGGCTCCAGAACCATCCCGCAGCTGAAGTCCGCGCCCGAGCCTGACCAGCTCGCCGACCGGCTAGACGGCGGCGACTGGCAGGGGATCGAGATCGCGCTGATGCCCAAGGACGTCGCCGACGACGCGGCGCTCGCGCGGGCTGCAGAGGCAACTCGGAAGGCCGCCGCCGGCCTTGTCGTCACCGCCGAGGCGCCGGTCGCCTGGCCGAGCGGCGCCTTCGTTCGCGTCGACCGCCTCGACGAGGAGGCGCGCGCCGGGATCGAGCGGAGCGCGGAGTTCGCTGCGCGTGTCGGCTCGCCCGTGCTGACGATCCATCTGTTCATTCCGCTCTCGCCGGACGAGTTCCGGGCCTCCGGCGCCGTCGATGCGGACGCCGTCGAGGAGTTCCTCGGCTTCTACGCGGACGCGTGCGTTCAGCGGGGCGTGGATCCGCTGATCGAGAACGTGCCACCTGTCCTCCGGATGCGAACCGGAGGTGTCTATCTCTCCCCCATCGGCGGCCACTGGCGCGACTTGCTCGACTGGCGCGAGCGCGTTCCGGAGCTCGGGTTCACGATCGACACATCGCACGCTGCGTTGTTCCGCTCGTTCGCGACCATCTATCCCGGGCTGTTCGCGCACCCCTGGGACGAGGAGCTGGAGCTCGGGCGGTACGTGGAGGAGCTCGGGCCGCACGCCCAGGTCGCGCACGTCTCAGACGCCCACGGCCTGCTCGGGGAGGGGCTTCCCTACGGCGGCGGCGAGCTCGAGCTCGACCCCGTCGTGCGAAGGCTCGGCGAGCTGGTGCGCTTCATCGTCGCCGAGATCAACGAGCCTGATCCGGCGCGCTCGGTGGAGATGAAGCGTGCTTACCGCGCGATCGAACGGGCCCTGGCACTGCCACCCGCTGAGCCGCAGCCTGCGCGCCGCCGCGTGCCGACCGATTCGTTCGACTGGCAGCAGGTGCTCGAGCGTCGCGATCCCGTCCCTTCCGTGCTCGAGTTGCAGGAGCGCTTTGGCGGCCGGCGGATTCTGCTGACCGGCGGCGGCGGCTCGATCGGCGGCGCGCTTGCGACCTTCCTCGGCGGGTTTCGCCCGGAGCGGATCACGGTCGTCGACGGGCACGAGTCCTCACTGATCGCCGACCGGCGCGCGCGGGACCCGCAGACGCTCGGCCTCTTCAACCACGTCCTCTGCGACATCCGCGAGCCGGGGCGGCTCGAGCGGGAGCTCGCGGCAGCCAAGCCCGAGATCGTCTTCCATCTCGCGGCGTACAAGCACGTCGACTGGGCCGAGATCTTCCCGGAGGAGTTCGTCGACACGAACCTGCACGGCTCGTGGAACGTGCTGCGCGCCGCCGAGGGCGCGGGCGTCGAGACCGTCGTCGTCGCCTCGACCGACAAGGCCGCGCTCGCGCAGAGCTTCTACGGACGGACGAAGCGGTTCATGGAGCAGCTGACGGCATTCGCAGCCCGGCGGGCCGGCGCGCAGCGCACGGCCGTTCGACTCGTCAACGTGCTGGGCTCGGCCGGCGCCGCCTCCGAGATCTTCCTCAGCCAGGCCCGCGCCGGAGTGCCGCTGACCGTCACGGACACAGGCATGGTGCGCTACTGGATCACGATGCCGCATGCGGCTTGCCTCGTGGCGCAGGCCGCTTTGCTGGCGGGCGACGGCGTTCCGCTCTGCAGCCCGCACGATCCGGTCATGCTGACCGTGGGCGAGTTGGCGGAGCGGATCTGGCGGCTGGCCGGCCCTGGCGGCGAGACCGAGATCGAGCTGCTCGGCATCCGCCGCGGCGAAACGCTGAGCGAGGTGCTCATCGGTCCCGGCGAGGCGCTCGGTGAGGAACGCCACCAGGGGATCTGCGCGATCGAGGGCGAGATCCCGACCGCCGGGGCCGCCTGGGTGATCGAGCGCCTGCCCGCCCGCGGCAGCCGGGAAGAGGCCCGCGCGATCTGGCTCGAAGCGATGCAACGGCCCGGCCTGCTGGCGCCCGGGCGAGCCGAGAGCCGAACCGACTAGCTGGTCCGGACCGTTTTCAGGGACAGTCCCCGTCCGGGGACTGTCCCTAAAGCGCTAACGAGTCCCGTACAGCCGGTCGCCGGCGTCGCCCAGGCCCGGGACGATGAAGCCTCGCTCGTCGAGGCCGCGGTCGACGGCGGCCGTGACGATGTGGACGTCGGGATGCTCGGCGTGTAGGTGCTCGATCCCTTCGGGGGCCGAGACGAGACAGACGAGGATCACCGAACGGGCTCCCGCGTTCTTGACGGTCGAGAGCGCCGCCACGCTCGAGTTGCCGGTCGCGAGCATCGGATCGAGCACGATCGCGTCGCGCTGGTCGAGGTCGCCCGGGAGCTTCACGTAGTACTCGACGGGCTGCAGCGTCTCTTCGTCGCGGTACATGCCGAGGAAGCCGACGCGGGCGCTCGAGACGAGCGACAACACCCCATCGAGCATTCCGAGGCCTGCCCGGAGCACCGGGCAGACGGCGACCTTCTTGCCCGAGATCCGCTCCGCGACCATCCGCTCGAGTGGCGTCTCGATATCGACCGGCTCGGTCGGAAAGTCCTTCGTCGCCTCGTACGTCAAGAGCAGCGTGACCTCGTTCGCGAGCTTTCGGAAGTGGACCGTCGGCGTCTCCTGGTCGCGCAGGTACGACAGCTTGTGCTGCACCAGCGGGTGCGAGACGACCGTGAGCTTGCCGCTCACGCCACGTAGGTGGTGAAACCGCGGAAGCCCGGATACAAGGGCCGCTTCTCGCAGAGCGCCGCGCTTCGCGCCGCCAGCGCGGGGAGATCCGGGCTCGCGCCAAGCGCCTCGACGATCACGTGTCCGACCTCGCGAAAGTCCGACTCATCGAAGCCGCGCATCGTGGCCGCGGGCGTGCCGATTCGGACCCCCGACGCCACCGTCGGCGGCCGCTCGTCGAAGGGAACAGTGTTCCGGTTGACGGTCAGCTTCACCTCGGCCAAGCGTTCCTCCGCCTCCTTGCCCGTCCACTCGGTCGAGCGCAGGTCGAGCTGGAGCAGGTGGGTGTCGGTGCCGCCGGTGAGCACGTCGAGCCCGCCTTCCTGGAGCGTGTCGGCGAGCACATCGGCGTTCTTGCGGATCTGGCCCTGGTACTCACGGAACGCCTCGGTCGAGGCGATCTTGAAGCACGCAGCCTTGGCCGCGATCGTGTGCATCAAGGGCCCGCCCTGGATGCCGGGGAAGACGGCGCGGTCGACCGCCTGCGCGCGCTCCTCGTCACAGAGGATGAAGCCGGCACGGGGCCCGGCCAGCGTCTTGTGCGTAGTCGAGGTGACGAAGTGGGCGTGCTGGACGGGATTCGGATGGAGGCCGGCCGCGACGAGCCCGGCGAAGTGGGCCATGTCGCAGAGCAGCAAAGCATCGACCTCGTCCGCGATCTCGCGGAACTTGTCGGCCTCCACGGTGCGCGGGTACGCGGAACCGCCGCAGACGATCAGCTGCGGACGGTGGTCCTTCGCGAGGCGGAGCACCTCGTCGTAGTCGACAACGTTGGTCTCGCGCGAGACGCCGTAGTGGACGATCGTGTACAGCCGCCCCGAGAAGTTGACCTTCAGCCCGTGCGTCAGATGCCCGCCGTGCGAGAGCTCGAGCGAGAGGATCGTGTCGCCCGGCTGCAAGGCCGCCATGTAGACGGCCATGTTCGTCTGCGCGCCCGCATGCGGCTGCACGTTCGCGTGCTCGGCACCGAAGAGCTCCTTCGCCCGGTCGATCGCAAGCTGCTCGATCTCGTCGACCACCTCGCAGCCTCCGTAGTAGCGCTTGCCGGGGTAGCCCTCTGCGTACTTGTTCGTCGGCACGCTGCCGACCGCCTCGAAGACGCTCGGCCAGGTGAAGTTCTCAGACGCGATCAGCTCGATCTGATTGCGCTCGCGCTCGAGCTCGCGGCCGAGCAGCTCGGCGATCTCGGGATCGACGTCGGTCAGTCCGGCGGTGCGCAGGTGCTGGAAAGTTTCCTCGGCGACGGCCATACGGGCACTCCTGGGTCGGTTAGTCGGATGCTACTCGGCGACCAGGCCGGTGACCCGCTCCAGCGCCTCCGCCGCGGAGACCGCGCCCTCGCGCAACATCCTCGGCTCGTCGCCGGTGAGGTCGATCACGGTCGAGGGAACGCCCGGGAGCTCGCCGGCATCGATCGCTGCGCCGCAGCCTTCGAGGATCTTGTCCGGCACGTCTTCCAGTCGCGCGGGGTCCGGCCCGCCCGGCATGTTCGCACTCGTCGCCATCATCAACCCGGCTCGCGACAAGACGGCGTCGGCGGGCGCCGGCAGATCCGGCACACGGACGCCGATCGTGTCCGCGCGTTCGCCAGTCAGCCAGGGGTAGCGCCTGGCCGGGTTCGGGACGACGATGGTGAACGGGCCGGGCAACAGGCCCCGCAAGATTGGCCCGACACGGCCTCGCAGCTCGGGTAGGCATTCGAGCAGCATGTCGACGTCGCCCGCGAGCAGCGCGCTCGGCTGCGACGGCTCGCGACCCTTGAGCTCGTACGCGCGCCGGACGGGCTCCTCGCCGTAGGCATTCGCGCAGAGGCCGTAGACGGTGTCGGTCGGCAGGACGACCGGGAGCCCGGCGCGAAGAGCCGCGACCGCCGCTTCGACCTCGTTGCCGTCCCTCAGCGACTCCACTGCGCCTCGATCACGCGGTCGCGCCCCGCCATGTCGGGCGACACCCTGAGGTGCTCGTAGCCAAGGTCGAGCAGCAAGCCGGCGACCTTCGCCGCCTGGTTCTCCGCGATCTCAAGGACGACCCAGCCGCCGGGCCGCAGCGCCTCCGTGGCTGCGCGAGCAACCGCCTCGGTCGCGCCGTGGGAGACGAGAGCGATCCGCGGCTCCCAGTCGCGCACCTCAGGCTGAAGCGTCTCGATGTCCCCCGGCTCGATGTACGGCGGGTTCGAGACGACGAGGTCGAACGCGTCATGTCCGAGGCCCTCGGTCAGGTCGTGCTCCACGAGCCTGACACGGCCGTTGATCCCGAGCAGGTGGAGGTTCTCACGCGCTAACGCCAGCGCGTCCTCCGAGGCGTCGATCGCGGTCACCCGCGCCCGCGGATGCTCGTCGACGATCGCCAGCGCGATCGCCCCGGTCCCGGTGCCGACGTCGAGAACGGACGGCTCGCCCCCATCCAGGTGCTCGAGCGCCCGCTCGACCACGATCTCGGTCTCCGGCCGCGGGATCAGCGCGCGTCGGTCCGTCTTCAGCGTCAGCCGCCGGAAGCCCCAATGGCCGAGAATGTAGGCGAGCGGCTCCCGGGTCGCCCGGCGCGCTAGCAGCGCCTCGAAATTCTCCTCGGCCTCGGGCGAGAGATCGCGCCGCAGCTCCATGTAGAGCAGCGCCCGCGCGCAGTCGTCGCAGGCCCTCGCGAGTAGCAACTCGGACTCGAGGCGTGCAGTGTCGATGCCCGCTTCCGCAAGCACGTGCGTTCCGTGCGCGAGTGCTTCGCCGACGGTCACGTCAGACCGCTGCGGTTTCGAGCGCCTGGCGGCGCTCTTCAGCCTGCAGTGCCTCGGTGAACTCGTCCAGCTCGCCTTCGAGAACGCGGTCGAGGTTGTGCACGGTCAGCTTTACGCGATGGTCGGTGACCCGGTTCTCCGGATAGTTATAAGTGCGGATCTTCTCGGCCCGCCCGCCCGAGCCGATCTGCGAACGGCGCGTCGCCGCCTGCTCGGCCGCCTGCTTCTCCCGCTCGAGCTCGTAGAGCCGCGCGCGCAACACGCGCAGCGCTTTCGTCTTGTTTTGGAGCTGCGACTTCTCGTCCTGCATCGCGACCACCGTGCCGGTCGGCAGGTGCGTGATCCGCACGGCGGAATCGGTCGTGTTGACGCTCTGCCCGCCCGGCCCGGTCGAGCGGTAGACGTCGATCTTGAGATCGTTGTCGTTGATCTCGACATCGACATCCTCGGCCTCCGGCATCACGGCCACGGTTGCGGTCGAGGTGTGGATCCGCCCCTGCGATTCGGTCACCGGGACGCGCTGGACGCGGTGGGTTCCGCCCTCCCACTTGAAGATCGAGTAAGCGCCGTCGCCCTTGACCGCGAAGCTGATGCTCTGGAAGCCGCCGGTCGGGTTCGGACTCGCTTCCAGCTGCTCCCACTTGAAGCCGCGCCGCTCCGCGTAACGGGTCAGCATCCGGAAGACGTCGCCCGCCCAGAGCGCAGCCTCGTCGCCGCCGGCGGCCTGGCGCATCTCGACGATCACGTCCTTGCGGTCTGCCGGATCCGTCTCGACGAGCGCGAGCTTGAGCTCGTCTTCCAGCTGCGCCACCCGTTCCTCGAGCTCCGGCACGAGCTCGCGCAGGTCGCCGTCATCGCGCGCGGCCTCGAGGTCGGAAGACGCCTCCAGCCATTCCGTTGCGAGCTTGTGCGCCGCCTCGAGCTCCTTCAGGCGCCGCCCGACCTCCGCCGCTTCGCGGTGGTCGTTGTAGACGGAGGGGTCCGAAAGACGCTCCTGCGTTTCCGCGAAAGAGCGCTCGACCTCCTCGACGAGGTCCTGCATCGCGGCCATGGGCAGAGGTTAGCCGCGCCGCCCGCGGAGAGACCCGAGCGCGACCTGCGTCGTGTTGCCCGAGGAATCAGCGGCGAAGAGCGTCGCGGTCCAGACTCCTGCCGGCGCGGAGAGGAGCGCCGAGCCTCGGAACGGCTTCTTGCTCAGCCAGAGCGTGCGCACCGCGCCGGACCGTCTGATCACGACCTTCAGCGCCAGCCAAGGCGACGCGTCGTCGCTGCCACGCCAGTAGAGCCTGCGGCTCGCGAGGGAGGCGCTGACCTTCGGGGCCTGCGTATCGCGGCGGACCTCCACCGGCGGCAGGTCGGTGTCGGACGCGTTGCCGGCGACGTCGACCGCGTGCAGGTTCGGCGTGTACGTCCCCGGCTGGATCCGCCCCGGGCTCCAGGCGAACGTGTGCCAGCCGCGCGAGACGACGACCGGCGAGCCGGCGTGATCGATCTGCAGGCGGACGGTCGAGCGTTTGGAGACCCAGAAGACGTAGCGCGCGTAGTCGCGGTAGCCGTCCTGCGGCCACGGATAGATCGCCCCAGGTGCCGCGCCCTCCTTGACGACCGGCGGCTCGCGCAGGTCGTTGCCGAACCGTTGTGCGTAGGTCGTCAGCGTCGGGTCCAGCGTCCGCTTGGACAGGATCCCGAGCAGGCGGACAACGTACTGGTGATAGTCGAGCGGAGCCTCGGCCCCGCCGAGCGAGTACAGCGACCAGTACCCGGTATCGAAGCGCGGCAGCATCCCGACGGCCGCGGCTTGCAACTGTGCGGCCAGGTTGGTTGCGGCCTGGTCGCCCGTCCGCCCTGCGTAGTCCTGCAGCGAGACGATCGTCTGGAGCTGGGCGTTGAGGACTGTGTCGTTGTTGAAGGCGTACAGCCGGATCCATGGGCCTGCCTGGACCGAGCGGGTCAGCGACGGCACCGTCTTGTAGACCCGTTGCGAAGCCGATGTGAAGATCGGGTCGGCGAGGAGCGTTCCCGCGCCTGACAGCGCCTGCGCTGCGACGGCCTGCGCCATCCCAGAGATCCACGGCGGCTGCCCACCCTCGAAGCGGAAGTAGTACTCCCAGGCCAGGCCGCCGGAACGGACGACGCTGCGCTCGAGCAGCGACTGCGCGAGCTGCTCGGCCCGCGTCGTGTTCTTCTGCGCGACGAAGTTGTTCAGCTTACCAGATGCCATCCGAGGCGTCGAAGACGTCCTTGCCCGCCTTCTGATCCCAGTGGCTCGCGAACCACCGCGTGTTGAAGCCGAGCATCGCGAAGAGCGTCAGACCACGCGGGGAGTCGTAGCCCTTCCAGAAGCCGGCGACCTGGTGGACGACGGCGGCGAGGTTCTTGTAGCGGCTGCTCGGCAGCTTCGGCAGCACGCTCGCCGCACCGGAGGCGTCGTCGCGGAACTCGGCAGCTTCCGCGCTGTTGATTCGGTTCGCCGCGACCGCGCGGTCGATCCCCTTGTTGATCAAAGCGAGGTCCGTCGACCACGGCGGCTTCGCAGAAGCCGACCCCGAAAGAAGCATGGCCGCGAGCGCAAGCACGGCGGCCAGACTTGCCGCGCGCAGTCCCATGAAGGGTCAGACGGTAGCGGCATGCAGGAGTTTGTGTAGCGCGGGGAAACCGTGTTTCCCCGCGAGCCCCTTCTTCTTTGAATCGACGTGGCCTCCCGCCGGGACAGGCCCGGCTCCGGCCGCGCAGGTTTTCGTCTAGAACGGATTCCTCGTCTTAGCGGCCGAGCTAGGCAGGACGTTGTCGTAGTCCGCTGTTACGCCATGACTTCGACGCGCTCCGCCTTGGGCGTCGCGCTCCGCCCCTCGCGCTCGAGCACCTCGCGCAGGGCGCGGATCGAGACCTCGAGCTGGTCGAGCGTCGGCTCGCGCGTCGTCAGGCGCTGGAGCCAGAGGCCCGGCGCGAGCAGCGTCATCAGGATCCGGTTATCGGTGTGCTTGCCGGCGAAGCGGATCAGCTCGTAGGCGATCCCGGCGATCACCGGCAGCAGCAGGATCCGCGTCGCGATCAGCCAGTACCAGACCGGACGGCCGAAGAACGCGAACACGAAGATCGCGATCACCATCACCCAGAGCAGGAATGCGGTTCCGCAGCGCGGGTGGATCAGCGAGAACTTCTGGACGCGGGCCGGCTCGAGCTCCTCGCCCGCCTCGTAGGCGTTGATCGCCTTGTGCTCGGCGGCGTGGTACTGGAACACGCGCCGCAGGTCGGGCAGCAACGAGATCAGCGCCAGGTAGAGCACGAAGACAGTGACGCGGATCAGGCCCTCGACGATCACGAACCAGCCGGCCTCGATTCCGATCCAGTTGGTCAGCAGCGCCGGCCCGACCTTGAAGAGCAAGACGGCGAAGCCGATCGCGATCGCGAAGGCGAAGATCAGCTGGCCGCGCGTCAGCTCGGTCGTGACCTCGCCGTCCTCGCCTTCCTCCTGCGCCGCGTAGTTGGCTGAGATCGCCAGCGCGCGAAAGCCGATCGCGAGCGACTCGCCGAGGGCGATGACGCCGCGGATGACCGGCAGCCGGAGCAGCCAGTGGCGCGTCATCGGCGAGACGATCGGCTGCGAGACCTGCGCGATGTCGCCGTCGGGCTTGCGCACCGCGACCGACCAGTTCGAGGGGCCGCGCATCATCACGCCCTCGAGGACGGCCTGTCCTCCGATCGCAGAAGCCATGTTCGCCGTTAAGACGGCTTCGCGGCCTGCGCCCGCTCGAGCCGGCGCTGGAAGCGCTCGACCCGGCCGCCGGTATCGACGAGCTTCTGCTTGCCCGTGTAGAACGGGTGGCAGTTCGAGCAGATCTCGACGTGCAGCTCCGGCTTCGTCGAGCGGGTCTGAAACTCGTTCCCGCACGCACAATGCACGGTCGCGAGCACGTATTCGGGATGGATGCCAGCCTTCATCGCCCGGCCAGGATAGCAGCCGCAGTCTCGACCGCCACGTTGCCTCCGGAGACGACAGCGGCGACCGCGGTTGCCCCGTTCAGCGGGACTTTTTCGGCCAGAAGCGCCGCAACTCCGACCGCTCCGGCCGGTTCGCAGGCGAGCTTGGCGCGCCCGTAGAGGAAGCGAAAGCCGGCCCCGATCTCGTCCTCGCTGACGAGCACCGACTCGACCCCGCGCGCCTGGCACACCGCGATGCAGTTCTCACCGGCAAAGGGGGCGCTAAGGCCGTCCGCGATCGACTGCGGCTGGACGGTCACCGGATGCCCGGCGCGCAGACCCTCGTGCAGCGCTCGCGAGCCCTCGGGCTCGACTGCGACAACGCGCCCGCTGGCAGCCGCTGCGATCCCGCTGACGAGGCCGCCACCGCCGGCCGGGACGACGATCACGTCGGCGTTGGGCGCGTCTTCCTCCAGCTCGAGCGCGATCGTCCCGTGGCCGGCGATCACGTTCGGATCATCGAATCCGTGAACGAGCGTGCGGCCCGTCTCGGCGACGAGTACGTCGAGACGGTCGAAGGCAGCGAGAGGGTCGGTCGCCTCGAGGTCGACGGTGCCGCCGTAGGCTCTCGTCGCCTCGAGCTTCTGCTCGCTCACCCCCTGCCACATCACGATCAAGGCGTCGACACCTTCGAGCGCAGCTCCGTAGGCGAGCGCCTGCGCGTGGT
>WNGK01008818.1_pt1 | contig 10434 bp, 9 predicted proteins | sample 5400601 | NCBI WGS metagenome assembly WNGK01 (sample SAMN13153376, study PRJNA577476) | soil metagenome | isolation source: 60 cm soil or saprolite under Garry oak tree replicate 1 | place: USA:California | collected 2016-06-15
CTTTGCTCGCAAAATAATAATGCAGCGTAGCAATATTCACTCCCGCCCTCATCGCCACATCCCGCGTGCGCAGCTCCTCAAATCCTTTCTCCGCGATCAGATCATAGGCCGCCAGCACCAATGAGCGACGCCGTTCGTCGCCATGTGTTGTTCGTGCTCTCGCCAGGCGTGGAGCAGTATGCTCCACCTCTTCAATATTTCCCACAGACTCACTCATCCGTTTAACCTCCTGTTTATCAATCAGTTGATTAGATGATAGCATGTAAATTTATATTTGTCAATCAGTTGATTGGGAAATTTTAAGGCAAGGTTTCAAGCAGCAAATGCTCAGCGAACTCGAAATTCGCGCCCGTGCCAGAGGCTATACAACCCTCCATCTCCACACCTCAATGGTGCAGATTGCCGCGCAGAAGCTCTATGAGAAGCATGGCTATCACGAGGTTGGACGAGAGATGTATCAGCAGTTCGAGATTATTTTGTATGAGAAAGCGTTGGGATAGAGGACGCTTTATGTCTCCCAGGAAAGGATTGTAATTCCCTGAAGTTACAATGTGTCGGCAAGTAAAAGAGGATTGGAATTGATAATCGAATCATGATCCAAAGGGAAGTAAATTTTTGTAGAGTGATGCCAAAAGTTGTATTCGTTAGATGTTCTTAGTGTTTTCTATCCCAGGGAATCTGGATTGAGCCACATTTGCTGAAGAACTATTGTATTTCTGTACAAACTCCAAGATTTTATCATCTGCGTTTTCAGCGTGAATAGGGATTGGAATAGCCTCCAGCCCTGCAGCGTCGTAACTAGCAAGTAACCAGTCACCCTTCTTGAACTTAAACGTTTGACGGAACATATCTTCGGAAATCCCAAATGCTTCAGCTATTGCTTGTCTATCACTTTGGCGTGGCAATTTGGAAACGAAGTAAGTATGTGGTTGGGCAAGGATGCTAGTATCTAAGTAGCGAATGCGCTGTGTAGCAATTCCAATACCCAAGCCAAACTTTCGCCCTCGTCGGGCCAAAGTCATTACAGCGGCTTTCGCTTCTTTCTGACTATCACTACCTGGTTGTCCTGGAATGAACTCATCAGCTTCGTCAAAGATGAATGATACCAATGGAGTAATTTGGCCCGTCTTGCGTCTTGCTTCATAAGCAATGTTAGTCAGCATGGCTGCAAACTCACGCAACATATTAGGATCATGAGCTTGAAAGAGTAACAATGTGTTACCTTTGGCATCATTGAGAGCCTTGATGATCTGGGGAATAGTAGCTTGAATTTTCGCAGGAATAATTCTACTTCCAGAAGACTCGGTAGCCTTCAGTAGATCGCGTAAATTATCTAAATTTGTTAAAGCCGTTTTAGGAAGTCCAGGTGTAGTTTGCTCAAAATTTTCTATTTCACTGAGTGCTTGAGTAATACTTGCGTTATCTGCTAAGCTCTGTGAGTACTTGCTAATCATCTCTTGCAGCAATTTCCGCAGAGGTTGAACGGAATTCCCAAGATTTCCCTTCAATACCTCGACTTTAGCTTCTTCAACTAACTCTCCAATGAATTTCTGACGAGGCTGATAGATACGAATACTTCCCCTTTGGACCAGCTTTATCATAGGCCCCAACAACTCTTTTTGGCTGCGTTTGATACCTTTGGGCAGAAGCGTACTTTGGAGATACTGTTCCGCAGCAACCTGCAAGGCTGACGCAGTGGGATTTTCATAATAGTCCAACAAAGATTCTGGCACTGTTTGCACACCAAGATTGATAATTAAGGCTGGAACTGTAGTTAGCAAATCCATCAACAATCCAGTGTACTCACTCATCAGGTCAAAGATCATTACCTTGATTGGCTCTTTACTCTCAGTCAGCAATTTCCGCACAAGCGTGCTCAACAAATTTGACTTGCCAGCACCAGTAAAGCCAAAGATACCAAAATGAACTTTGATCAAGTCTTCTACACGCAAGAAAGCTCGCACATTTTCATCACGCACTAATGTTCCGATCTGAATGACGTTCTCATACTCAAGGTCCAGTGATAGATTAGCCACCGTCTCAGTCATTGCTGTGTTGAGGAGATGGACCTCATGGCCGATCATTGGTAAATTACTCTCTTCTTTAATGGTCGGCTCAGTACTATCACGTGAGAAGGATTTTTCAACAATTTCAAGATTTGTTGGAATTGCTATACACTTGATCTTGGTAGTATCTTCAGTCGAAACTTGATCCTGCGTTACCCAGTCTTGACCTGCATTGCGTGCAGCTTCAACAACGAAGCCAGGATAACCTGTCACATCATTACCCAGAGCATAGTGCATTGGCAGGATGCCAGTTACCTCTAAAATACTGTAATGCGTTTCCTTGTCGTTACCACCGAAGTTAGGTACAGCTAACATCGCACCTTCGAGAATAGTTTTGATTGCTTGGCGAGTGTAGTCGAACCAGAGTTCGTAACGATAGCGAGTCGTGGGATCCTCTTCAATTTTCATGAGTATGCCGGTCAAGTCGCGTTCAAACATAGCTCACCTCACGAACGATGGAATGACTCACGAATATCTCGAAAAGTACGACTGAGAGGTTGCGAGCGAAACGAGAATGTAGACGACTGAATAATTCCCCGAATGCGCTTTCCTACTGACTTAGCTCCCCAGTCGGCTTTGTGCAAAGGATCAGGATAACCAATAACCTCAGGAAAGTGATTGCGCGTCAGTGTTGTGAGTAAGTACATATTAATCATTTGACCAATATTAAGGTCATCGTATGTCCGGTAACATAAGGGTTGTATATGACCTAGAGTTTTTGTCTCAATTGTTATCTGCTCCAAACCTTGACGATCCCATTCGGGATAAACCAATCGATCTAGAAAAACGACATGCCCCATTAACGGTGTATGCTTATCGCGTTTGAGAAAGAACTGCGCCAGTGAGCGCGCAAAGAGTCGCTCTGGAGCAACAATATCTTGTCTAACACCAGCGATTTTGGGCCGACCGCCTGATCCTACCTCAGCATGTAATGTCATATAAGTTGAGTCGAACTCGATAGATGCCCAGGGTGCTTCAAGTGTGTCGTCAGTGAGGGGTAGTAGTTCTAAGAAAACTCTATCTGTCCAAGGCAACTGATGTACATCTAATGTTGTCAACTGAGGATAACCTTGTTCCATCAAGTATTTCATTACGCCAAGGTAATTTCGTGTGAGATAGCGGGAAGCAGAATCCTTAATAATACCAGTGAGTAGGATTTTTCGCTCCCAACATTTTTCAATGAGGGCACGAATGCCAATAGCTATTAGAAAGCGTACATCATCGGGTGACATCCAGCGCTGTCGAACGACGCCATCTTTATCAGGTGATGCATACACGAGCGCCTGTGGATCTTTTTCAATAAACAGCCGACGACAAATATGCTCAAACAACCCTAGACAATAATCCCAGGATGATACACAATCTACATTCGTAACCAACCAAGATGCCCCCTGGCGCTGCTCTAAACGGGCTAAGGAAGGGATGTTTTGTTGACCACCATTATCTGAGCGGACCAGATAACGAATAGCATTATTTAATGTAGAAGGTTCTATTCCATGATGTAATGCGAACTCATCGAGGTTTAGGGTTTTACTTCTTCGATAATGAAGCTCGGCTATAAGTGCCGTGTACTGACGGAAATGTTTTAAAGTAGGTATACCCAATGCACGATTAAAAGGGTGAGCTAGTGCAACAGTGGCATCCTCTATAGTTAGCTGCCGCCGATCAAAAGCATAATGTAACATTGGGATTGCTTGGGGCTGTAATGCCACATCAGCCAATACACTAGATGGGGAGCGATCCAATATAATTACTTTGGGTGATTCTAGCGCTGATGACGTGGCGACATTGTACGCTAGATAAATCTCAGCCAGTTCCATCATTTTCGTGTCAATGCTGGATAAATCTACGCGCTCGCTATCAGATACTAGAAATGTCTCTGAACGATCTTGATCTGCTACGTCAGCAAACTCAGAATAAGGAACAGGAATATATGTGACCATTGAAACGTCTTTATCGATAGTCCACTTTTGGTAGCGTATCTTTGGGGGATCATCATCAAGATTATGGCTTTTTATAAAATAAACAGGATAGCCGTAGGTGCCGATTTATCGCGCACATCGCCGATTTATCGGCCTTCAGCAGCCTACACGATATACCTCTTAATTCGTTAAACTTCATTATCTGTCCTTTCGCACCATAAGCACAAGCTGAAAAGACGATAAAATCTTGGAAAGCGTCCTTAGCGCAAGTGCCATCAATAGCCACAAAATCAATTTGTCTTGTGCCGAAAAAGCGCTCGATTTGTCGATGGATAGTACGCAGAGATGGTTGATCGGAAAAATGCTCGTTGAAAGGACAAATCAGATCCTTGAAGAAAGCATGATAAAATTCGCCTGCATTGCGAGCGCGGCTTGTATATAGCTCGTCGAATCGTCCACGTGAAAAGTCCAACGCCTCACTATAGCTGCTATATATGTGAGAAATGCTGGACATCTTTCAATCCTTTCAGTGTGTCACGGCTTTTTTGCTGACAGCATACTCAAATGCCTGCTTATAAATGGTACTTTTCATCCGTCCTTGAATGAAAGTTTCTACTTCTCCTGTTTGTATAGCCTGACACATCCGATCTGCTTCGAAGTTAAAAGAATATAAATTATGACAAGCCCGCCGGTGAATGTGATTAATGCCTTTATTGTCCTCTAAATAATCTAAATAAGCAAGCGCCTCGTTTTCATTAGCGATGCACCATTTTTCGCCTGTATCCCAGTCTCGTACAATAAATTCTTCCTCTTGAATTAGTTTAAGCATTTGTTGCATGAATGCGTATCTGTTCTGCTGATATTTTGTTGGTTTATCTTCTGCTTCTTTTTTAGAGAAACGAGTTTGATGAGAACCAGGAAGTTGGACTTGTTTAAACGCGGCTGTCATGATCCAGGTCTGTGAATCCACTGTATCTGCACCACAATAGAATGCGAAGAGCATTAGTAGAGCTGATCCCATGGAGAAAACATGAATATGCGCTTTCGGCAACATGTTGCGTGTATAGGAGATTACATCCACGGCCTTTCGAATGTTTCCGTTCTTCGCTAAAGGTGCCAGGCTTCCAATGCCAACAATATCGGGTTCGTGACCTATTACCGATACAATGTTATCGAGAGATCTTTTCAATGTTTCGGTTTCATGGCCATGAAGTACAGGCATTAGCATGAAACCATCTCGTACCTTACCACTATACATAGCCAGTGTATTAAACATAGTCTGAGTATTCGATTGAGTCCGCGCTAAGCGGCTAAGGATCTCATCCGATGTAGCATTTGGAGGAAATGGATGGTCAAGCACTACTAATACGTCTGTATCAGTCTCAAGGCCTATGTTTAAAACATCATCTGGGGATATTGATATTTCTTGATGTTGTAAAAAATTGAACGCTCCAGAATCCAAAATGATAGGGCCATTAAACTTCACATATTCATGAATTTTGCCTTCGCATTCCTGAATGTGTTGAGCAAACATCTTCGTGCGTTTATTGGCTAGTAGATCAAAGGCATTGAGCAGTATTGCTTTTGTATCAGTAATTTCCCAAGGATAATTGCGTAGTCCCGCACGGGGGTAATCTCCGATACGATAGCTTACGACAAGGGCTGGTGTATTTAATGGCCTATCCCCAATAAATCGCCTCATACACGATACACTCCAATTCCTAAATGTTGTAGTACATTTCTGGCTTCACGGGACTGGAAAGTGGAAACTGGTAACCCTGTCAACCGACCCACCAGCCATTTAGGTGCTACTCGCTCATCGTCCACTAGAACATACCATGATTGATAGTTAGTCGGATTTCCCTGTCCTTGAGTTAGCGCATAACGAGCTATATCGAGTACTTGAGTTGGTGTCATTACTATCTCGACTCCCCGGATGCTGGCCCTACCTTTGGTGGTTACAAGTTGCGATTTGCTGTGTTTGGGCATTGTTTTACCGTACAGCCAGAAATGCAACTGCGTTAGTTTTTTCCCTGGAGAACCTGCAGCAACTTTAATAGACATTTCAGATGAGACTAATGAATTATACCCATCCAATGCCCGATAATAGTCTTTCCCCATACAAATATAGATCTCTTGGTAAGATTTGCTGCTAAGCATATCTCTCAATTTGGTAATGACATCAGGTTGTAATTCTTGCGCACGTAATAGCGTCATTCTCTGATCATAGTTCGGTACAGGTTGATTAGCAGAGATTAGCCCAAACTTTGCCGAAAGAATAGATATGTCTAAATGTGCCGAAGATAGTTCTTTCAAAAAGCGACGTAACACTCGAAATGTTGGGCCGTCATAGCGCTCTATAGCTGGCAATAGATCTGGATCGGAACGCTTACGCTTAGAGCAGGACACAATCAGCAAAGATCGGAGATTAGGAGGCATAGCAATTTAGTCCAAATAGTAGTGTATGCGCTCTCTTTTTTAGAAGCGCATCAATGTAGGTTATTATACTATACTTTGTGCAATAGCAATAGAAGTAGTTCTGAGCGCTGACATGTTTCTCCAGCACCTTGCACTTTACTCTCCTCTCTGCTACTATTCTCAACATAAAGAAACGAGGTCAGCTTGCAGGTGGAGGGAATCTTTAGCAGATTAGGTAGTAGAGAAGGAGAACAAGGGAATGACACGGCGAAGCAGTTTATTACGGGCCATGGCACAGGCGCAGCGCGAAGCAGAGCGTAAACGCCTTGCTCAGGCACGGGCTCAAACACAAGCACAAAAAGCCTATGAGCGCGCACAAATTGCTGATCAAAAAGAGCGTGCTAAGCTTTACACCGAGTCGCGAGTTGATCAGGTTACGATGCAGAATGAAGAACTCGAGGGCGATATCATAAGATTGGATAATCTCCTACTCGAGACTCTTTCGATCGATAGTTTCCTAGATTTTCAGAAACTCAAGGAACAGCCAAATCTTCCAATCTTCAATCCTGGTCAACTGGCAGTAGGAGAACCCCCACCCTCACCACAGATGTATCTCCCAGCTGAATTAACAGGTCTCCAAAAGTTTGTACCAGGAGCGAAGGAAAAACATGCGAAGGAGACCGCCAAAGCTTGGGATGTATATAGATCATATGCAGCACAACATGCCGCCCGAGAATCAGTTCGGCAGCAAAATCTGACTCAAGCCAGGGCGGCATTTGAGCATCATGTAGCTGAGATTCAACAAAGAACAGCCGCACTGAATGCCGAGATAGATAGTTTTCAACGTGAATTTTTCGCAGGCTCTCCTTTTGCTATCATCAACTATTTCACGATGGTACTGACGGCAAGCAACTATCCTGATGGCTTTCCTCAACATGCAAAGCTTGCTTATGTGCCTGAGTCCAGGCAACTTGTAATTGAGTATGATCTTCCTTCAATTGATATTGTTCCTGCTGTTGGCTCTTATAAATATATAAAAGCGAGAGATGAGATAACCGAGGTTGCACGTCCACAGACTCAACGGAAGGCATTGTATGCTTCTATGATTGCCCAAGTCACGCTCCGCACACTTTTTGAGTTATTCAAGGCTGATCGCACTGGATACTTGGATACCGTAGTATTGAATGGGTACGTTGATAGCGTTGATAAGGGAACTGGTCGCTTGGCGCGTACCTGTCTCGTCACCGTACGTACCAGTCGCGATACCTTTACACAGTTGAACTTGAGCAAAGTAGATCCTCTGGCTTGTCTTAACGTGTTAAATGCTTCGGTTTCGAAAAGTCCTGCGGAGCTTGCTCCTGTTCGACCTGTCCTGGAATTCAATATGGTTGATCCTCGTTTTATCGAAGAGACTGATGTACTCTCGGAACTCGACCAGCGTCCTAATCTGATGGAGCTCACACCCAAAGAGTTTGAATCGCTCATTACCAATTTATTTCAAAAGATGGGCCTAGAGACCCGCCAAACGCAAGCTTCACGTGATGGAGGGGTAGACTGTGTCGCATTCGACCCCCGCCCTATTTTTGGTGGAAAAGTCGTAATACAGGCCAAACGGTACAAGAATACAGTTGGCGTGAGTGCAGTTCGTGATCTGTATGGAACAATGCAAAACGAGGGTGCATCGAAAGGGATACTGGTTACAACAAGTGGCTATGGGAAAGCCTCTTTTGAGTTTGCTGAAGGAAAACCGCTTGAGCTATTGAGTGGCAGCCATCTGCTCTATCTGTTAGCTGAACACGCAGGTGTAGAAGCGAAAATTGAGATGCCAGAAAATTGGCAAGATCCTTTGCCTGATTCGTAAGGATCGAGTAGGTTATTGTACTTTATTCTCCAATTATTATTAATATAACTCTGCTGAAACTAGCCAATCTTAGCATAGAAGGCAATTTCAAAGCGATATATTCTCTCGCTAAGACACAGTCTCAATAAGCATAATTCTTCCATGAATGGAGTAGCAGCGAATGCAAAATCCATGGCTTAATTTACCTGAGAAACCCTTATTTGTTTTAGCTTGTGACGAACAAATCATTCTCGACTTTAACTACAAATTGAATGCTCGCTATCATCTGCATTTGGAAATACTACCAGAGCCCTATACAGGTAATCCTGAGGCGAAAATTATTCTTCTTAACCTAAATCCCGGATTCTATGAAAGTAATGCTCGATTTCTAACAGGGGATGATTATTTTCAGAAAACGAGCAGAGCAAATTTAGCTCACACATGCCAGGAATATTCTTTCTACCTTCTTGATCCAGGGAATTCGCGATCTCCAGGGCATGATTGGTATAGGAAAAAATTCAGACACCTTATCGATCAATTTGGTATAAAGAAAGTTGCTAGAGAAATCTGTGTGATTGAATATTTTCCCTATCATTCAGAAAAGTTTGGTTGCATGACTCGCATTCCATCTCAAGCATATAGCTTTTATCTTGTACAAGAATCTATGAGAAGAAATGCTATCATCATACAGATGCGCAGTAAAAGAGTCTGGCAAGAGGCAGTTCCTGGCCTGAGAAGCTACCATAACTATTATGTTTTAATAAATCCACAGAATCCTGCAATCAGCCAAAATAATTGTCCAGATGGATATCCTGAAATTCTGAAAATACTCAACTGATGGTTAACTTGAGCAAAGTTGTGGAGAGAGGATCTTTGCTGCTCAGATTGATCAGTTTATAGCCAACGCTTTCAAGAACCAACACTTCAGAAATACCAAATCGGTCCTTCCTGCCCTACCCAATCGCCACCACCACCAGTCCCTCTATCACTTCCTCCTCCTCCCCAAAATGCTCCACCAACCTCCCAATCGCCATTCTCCTCAACCTCTCCCTTATCACAGGAGTCAACCCCTCAATCAACGCCGGATTCACAACAAAAGAACGTTCATCCTCGCTCAACTCCAAAAGCCCTTGACGTTCAAAACGCGGAAAAGGGCTTGTCTTAAGCATCTGGCGCATCTGTGATAGTGTCGCATTGGGATTATCTACAACAGCCTGCTTCGAGCCATAACTTTTTTCCGCTGGCAATCCTGCTTCTCTGCGCAGCCTGTAAAACTCAGTGAAGCAATAAGCAGTTTCGTCTAATGAGAACCGACCATTCTTATCAGAACGATACAGCATCACAAGCAATAGTAACATCTGGTAGGCATACTCGAGCTTTGTGTTCTCTATAAACGAAAAGAGCGCCTCAAGTGCGACTTGCTGGGCCTCGTCTGGGATTGTAATATCTAATTGTGCCTTTGGCTTGATGCCATAGTCATAGAGTCGCTTTTTATATTCTTCATCTGACTTCTTACTGCCTGGCTCCCGTTCGATTTTTCGTAGCTTCGTCTCGATATCAGTATCAAAAAGGTACGCCTGATTACAAAATGCTGCTATCTGTGCTTCTATCGAGATAAAAGGCTCAGTATGTCGCTGCCCGCTAATAAAAAGATTATGCTCAACATTCATTGATAGCCCTCTTTTGGTCAAGTTCGAGGAACCAACCATCGCCCACGCCTGAGCATTCATTTTGCCAAAATAGATTTTGGGGTGGAACAGGGTGTAAATGCTGGTCACGTAAACATAGACCTCTACATTACAATCGTCTCGCAGCATCTGAAATGCGCTTACCCGATTTGATACATTTAACCCGACAATTGTTCGTGCTTTAGGAGCTGTCTTTAGCATTCGTTTCAGCAACAACACACCATCCGTAGAAACGTAGCCACTACAAAAATCGAGCGAGTAACCTGGAAAATCTCTCTCCGCTTGCAGCAACACTTCAAGAGATTTGTCTATAGCACTTATGGTTGTATCAGGCATATGCGTGTTATCTTCCCTTCTACCAATTCCAGGTAGTAGTATGGAGCATTTTCGAAGAGTTTAACTCACATACTTTCAGAATACAAGGTTATGGAATGTAGGTACCTAACAAATGTCTAGCCAATAGCAGATAAGCCATGATACAATAGGCCCATTACATCAAG
>WNGK01044992.1_pt1 | contig 10434 bp, 9 predicted proteins | sample 5400601 | NCBI WGS metagenome assembly WNGK01 (sample SAMN13153376, study PRJNA577476) | soil metagenome | isolation source: 60 cm soil or saprolite under Garry oak tree replicate 1 | place: USA:California | collected 2016-06-15
CATCGGCCTGAACATCCTCGCATTCATCGGCACGCACTGGACCATGCAAGAACAGGCGCCAAAGCTCGCTGAAGTGCGCCTTCATCTTCTCCTGCTTGCGGCCGAGCATCCCGATCTGAAAATGCCAGAGGATGCACAACAGTTCGTGTCGGATTTTCAAAAAGCCAATCCCCAAGTCTGGAAGCAGGCGGCATCTCCGTACAGGCAGTTGGTTGACGCAGCCGATGCGCGCTACCGGATGTCGGATGACACGGAAAAATTGCAGGAAGAGATGGATTCTCTGGCGCAACAGTTTCATGACCTCAGGGAACGGTCCGTTCTGTTGAACTACGGGTTCGTTCCCGCCCACAAGAAAGCCATCGCTTACCTGACCTCCATGTTCATGCATGCCGGCTGGATTCATCTGATCGGAAACATGTGGTTTCTGTGGCTGGCCGGTTTCGTCCTGGAAGAGAATTGGGGCCGTGCCATCTATCCGGTGTTTTACCTCTTGGGAGGCATCGTGGCGTCGCAAATTCACGCGCTCGCCTACCCCAACAGCATCGTCCCTTGCCTTGGAGCTTCCGGCGCCATTGCCGCGCTGATGGGAGCGTTTCTCGTGCGCTTTCCAAAGCTTAAGATCGACATGTGGGGCACCGCTCTCTTTATGCGTTTCCGCTTCAAGGCGCCCGCGTACTCGCTGCTTCCGCTGTGGCTGCTCACTGAAATTTTCTACGGAGCCATGGTCGGTCAAATGTCCGGCGTGGCGCATTGGGCGCATATCGGCGGTTTTATCTTCGGGATGCTTGGCGCCCTTGTCATCCAGCATACGGGGCTCGAACATAAGGCCAACGCCGCGATCGAAGAAAAGGTTGGCTGGACCGCAGATCCCGCCATCGTCCAGGGAACTGAGTGCCTGGAGCGAGGCAGATGGGACGAGGGCATTGCCGTCCTTCGGAATTATTTGCAAGCGAAGCCGGATGCCGCCGATGCGCTTTCCCTATTGCGCCAGCTTTACTGGCGCAAGAATGATGTTCCGGCGTATCTCGAGGCCAGCATCAAACTGTGCCAACTGCACTTGAAAGGGCAGGACAAGGAAGCCGCCGTGCAAGACTACCAGGATTATCTAAATGCCGGCGGGAACCGCATGCCCGCGGCCGCATGGCTCGAGCTTTGCCGCATTTTCGAAGGTCAGCAGAATTATGATCGCGCCCTCAACGAGTACGACCAGCTCGCGCAAACCTATCCGAAGGAGCGGCAATCGATTCTTGCGCTGCTATCGGCGGGACGCATTTCACTGAAGCTAATGAACCGGCCCACTGACGCTTTGCGTTTTTACAACGCGGCGAAGGCCTCGCCTGTTCCGCACCTGGATTGGGAGACGAATATTCAAGCCGGAATCCAAGGGGCGCAGAAGGCGCTGGGAATTTCGTGTGAAGCAGCTGAGAGCCCGTCAGGGGCGTTGCGGCAGTAAGACGACCCTGCGCAGCGCAGTTTGATTTGAAAGCGCGCGGAACTTGCCGAGCGGGTGATTAATTATAAGTAATATATATATCCTGGTACTAACCGTTGCCGGCGGCGCGGATCGGAATCGTTACGGAAGCGGATGCGGCGTCGGAGGACGCCAGCATGTGGCAGCGCCCGTCGAAAATTCCTCCGGGGTCAATCACCATGCACGGCGAATGGACCTCTCCGGTGACAACGCCTTTGGCTTGAATCTCGACGCGGCCCTTCGCAAAAATCACGCCATCGAAGCGCCCGGAAATCACCACGCGATTCCCTTCGATTTGTCCTTCGACTTTTGCGCCGTCGCCGAGCACCACGGTCTGCTCGGAAATAATGTTGCCCTTGACGTTGCCATCAATGCGGAACGTTCCCTTAACCGTGAGCGTTCCTTCGAGGGTCACGCCCTGGTCAATAAAGCCAGTCCACTCTTCGCTGTTTGTCGCGCCATTTTTATCGGCGGCGGGCCACTTCCACGCCATATCGAGTTCCCCCAAATCTTCAGACGCTTCTACTTTAATGGGGCCCGGAAACAAGTCAACGCAGCAGAAGAATCCGGTTGTCGAAGTTAAGACTGCACGAAGGGACAGTTGCCGCGCAGTGGACTTTCCACTGCACGAAAAATCATTTCATCAGGCGATCGTAAAGGCCCATCAACTGGGCGTCGTCGTAGAACTCGAGCACCAGCTGGCCTGGGCGCATCTTGGTTTTCAGGCGCAAAATAATTCGCGTGCCCAGGTGGCGCTGCAGCTCTTCAAGGGCATTCTTGATGTTCGGATCCAAATGCGGTGCCGCGGGAGGTTGCGGATGTTTTCCCTGCGAGCGGCGTGCGGCAAGCTTTTCGATTTGCCGGACAGTCAATGCTCCGCGGGAAGCGCGGTGCGCGTAACGCATGCGCAACTGCTGCTCGGGCACAGCCAGCAACGCGCGCCCATGGCCGGCCGTGAGCTTGCCTTCTTCGATCCACTCCTGAATCTGCTTTTCGAGCTTGAGCAGGCGAATCGCGTTGGCCACCGTGGCGCGGTCTTTTCCGGTGCGCTCGGCAACCGATTCCTGGGTCAGGTGAAACTCATCCATCAAACGCTCGAAGGCACGCGCGGCTTCCATGGCGTTCAGGTCTTCGCGCTGGATATTTTCGACGAGCGTCATCTCCAGCGCGAGCGCGTTGGGCACTTGCTTGACGATGGCGGAAACTTTGTTCAAGCCCGCGCGTTGCGCTGCGCGCCAGCGGCGTTCACCGGCGATGAGCTGAAACCTGGAACCGATTGGCCGCACGACTAAGGGTTGAATGATGCCGCTGGCTTTGATGGAGCGAGCGAGCTCGTCAAGGGCTTGCTCGTGGAATTTCGTGCGTGGCTGATACGGGCTGGGCTCGATCAGGTCAATATCAATTTCCTGCGGACCGCCTTGCATCGGCTGCCGCGCTGGCATAGCCGCTGCGGCGCTCCCGGCTGCGGTTCGTTCCGGCTGCGGCGATGCGGGCGCAGGTTCGGGCTTCTTGCCTTCAAGCTCCCGAATGAGCGCTCCGAGCCCCCGTCCCAGTGCGTTTCTCGCCATTATGGATCACCTCCTTGGCCAGATGCGTGTAGCCCTCTGCCCCTTTGCTGTGCGCGTCGTAAAGAATAATCGGCTTACCGAAACTCGGCGCTTCGGCTAGGCGAACGTTCCGCGGAATGATGCTCTTGAAAATCTGTGGACCGAAGAACGTGCGCAAGTCGCCGGCCACCTGAGGTTAGGATTCAGCGTGCGCCGGATGCGCATGAGCGTGTCCAGTAGTTCTGATACGCCTTCCAGTGCTAGATACTCGCATTGAATCGGAACCAGTACAGAGCCGGCCGCTACCAGCGCATTCAGCGTCAGCAAATCGAGGGCTGGCGGACAGTCCAGTATAATGAAGTTGTATTTCTCCTCCAAAACCTTGAGCGCGCCACGAAGCCGGTATTCGCGCTCCTCGGCGGCAACCAGTTCGACGGCCGCCCCAGCCAGGTTCTTGTCGGCTGGGATGACGTCTAAGCCTTCCACTTGCGACTTCTGGATAATCCTGTCGAATGGTTCGCTAAGAATCAGGGAATGGTAGAGAGTGCGGCGGGAGGGATCTTTCGCGAAGCCGACGGCGGCGGTTGTGTTAGCTTGGGAATCGCAATCCACGAGGAGTGTAGGCTGGCCGGCTGCAGCGAGGCAGGCCGAGAGATTCACGGCCGTGGTAGTCTTTCCTACCCCACCTTTTTGGTTGGCAATCGCGATGATTCGGGCCACGGAACCCCCGCCAGCGAAAATCTAGCAAAGGCGAGTTTGGGATGCAAGATGTTTCACGTGGAACAATGTGGGTCGGTGGAAAACTTGAAGGCGGTGTCCAGCGGCCATCGACCGGGAGAGGCCTTACGTTGCTGACATCTCGAGCGTCTTTGTTCCACGTGGAACACAACGCGAGTGACAGCGCGTCGCGCCAATCCTGATGAGGCTGAGCCAACCGGGGATCAAGCTGCGATTCGTCGTTTTGCTTGGAATGGCACATTTGTCGGATGAACCTCTTCTACAGGAGATGTTCCACGTGGAACAAGTGTGGCCCAGGTCCTGCGTTAGCATAGGATGTCACCAGAGGAGGGACCGTGGTAATGGTGGTTGCCAGCGAGACGCTTTGAACGCGAGGGGAAAGCAAGATTTGTTCCACGTGGAACATCCAGGGCTCAGTTCATAGCGGTTGCGAGACTTGATCACGCGCGTGAGTCAGTGGAAACGTTCCACGTAGAACATCGGCATCCAACGACGGCAGCGGAGCTTAGTCAAAGTCCGGCCGTCAAGCACGGCCTGATTTGCAACTAACCTCCCAATGTTTCACGTGGCCAGTGTTCCACGTGGAACAAAGACACCTAGCTGGCTGCGACTGAGGAGGATTCATGAGTCGAGAGCGCGATGCCCCTTACCGGAACCCCTGCTGGGATGTTCCACGTGGAACACTCATGAGAGTGATGCGGCACCTGGGAGAAGGGGCTTCGGCGCTTGGGGCTTTTTCGTTCCGACGAGGATGAGGCGCCGGAGGGAGTTGGGGACGGGAATTGGCTCCTGCCAGTCCCAGCTCAGATTCTTCCGAATCTCCAGGAGGTCGTTCCCGCCAATCCAAAGGACGACCTGCTTGGCCCCCAAGTGATCTGAATGTGCCCACTCCAGAAACTTGGCGTATTCCCCCAAGGCGCGTGAGCAGACGTAATCGAGGGGAGCGATCTCTTCCCCGAGCTCCTCGTATCGCCGGACCAGGACCTGCGCGTCACGAAGGCCCAATTCGCGAATCACTTCGGCCAGAAACGTGGCCTTTTTGAGATTCGACTCTATCAAAAAGACTTGCAGCCCGGGGCGCATGATTTTGAGCGGAAGGCCCGGAAACCCAGCCCCAGTACCCGCGTCGGCGAGCCGACCATGCTCGAGTGGCACGGAAAAACCGGCAAACATGCATTCGCAGAAGTGGCGATAGAGAATTTCCAAGGGATCTCTGATTGCGGTTAGGTTGACCTTGTCATTCCAGGCCAGAAGGATCTTGATATATTGTTGAATCTGAAGGACTTGATCGTCATAGGCAGGCAATTGAAATTCCTCCAGGGCGCGACGAATCACCGCCATGGAGGGGGGGGCTGGGCTTACTGTCGTCATCGTAATCTTGTTGTCTGCACGCGGTTTCTTTGTAACTCCTGTATTTACAATATGTTACATGGATCCTTGTTCATCTAAAGACCAAAACGAGAGCGCCTGCAGCGCTTCGCTTCAGGTAATGCCTCCCGGCCACCCCGGCCACGATGTCTACTGCGCTGTGCCAGAAGACCGCCGGCACCAGACTATTGTACGATAAGCGGCTGGCCCCCAGAGCCAAACCTACGATGAACGTCATCACAATGCCACCCCGCCCCTGGTAGCTGTGAGCTAGGCCGAAGAGAAGGGATGACACAAAGACAACCAGCCAGGCGCTTAGTCCGGCTTGCGTCAGAGCGGCCATGGCGAATCCGCGATAGAGAAACTCTTCGCAAAGTCCCGCCGTGATGGCTAACGCAAAGTAGGGAGGAAGCTCCACTGCAGATTGAGGAAGGATGCGCTCGGCGATGACTTGCAGCAGGCCGCGGGATTCGATGGGAATGCGGCCGACGCGCCGTAGGTTGAGCCACTGCAAAGTAGCAATCACGGCGGCGCCAACGATTCCCGCGATTAGTAGGTGATTCCGGTCATGGAAGATCAAGCCTAGCTGTTGCGCAGAGTAGCCGCGCGCCCAAACGCGCCAGCCGACGATGGCCACGGCCAGCCATTGGAACGCGATGGTCGAGGCGTACAGCACCAAGCGCTCCATCAAGCTGACGTGTGGCATGGCGAGCAACTTCTTCATGCGCACGCGGCCGCGCCACGGCAACAGCACGCCAAGCGCAACGAAGATCAGCCAGAAGTCCCAGGGCATCCGCAGATAAGAACACTTTCTGACAGGTTCGCGCAAGTTGTCCCCCCTCCGGCGGCGGCAGTTTATTTAGCGCAGCTCAGCGTATGTGCTACTGTAGGCGACCATGCCAACCGAGCACCAGAGGGATGCGTCTTTTCGTATTGATGCGTGGCTTCCGCCGGAAATGGCGGAGCGCGCCGAGAGCGTTGGGGTAAAGAAGGCAGGTCTAGATTTCTGGACCATGCTGGCGCTGGGTATTTTGGCGGGAGCTTTTATTGGGTTAGGAGCGCTTTTTGCGACGACGGTGACGGCATCGCCGATTCCGTACGGCGTGAACCGGTTACTTGGGGGGCTGACATTCTGTTTGGGGCTAATTCTGGTCGTGGTTGCAGGCGCCGAGCTATTCACCGGCAACAATCTGATTGTGATGGCATGGGCCAACAAGAAAGTAACGACGGCACAGCTGTTACGCTCCTGGATGATCGTTTATGCCGGCAACATGATTGGGGCGATAGCTACAGCTGTGCTGGTATTCCTTGGCAAGCAATACACTTTTGGCAGCGGGGCGGCTGGCAAGAACGCGCTCGCAATTGCGGCAAACAAGTGTAGTCTGGGCGTCGTCGAAGCTGTGATGTTGGGGATTCTATGCAATGCGATGGTCTGCCTGGCTGTATGGTTGTGCTTCAGCGCCCGGACGACCACGGATAAAGTAGTTTCGATCATTTTTCCGATCACCGCCTTTGTGGCGGTAGGATTTGAACATTGTGTTGCGAACATGTATTTCATTCCCCTCGGACTTCTGATCAAGACGCTCGCACCACCCGAATACTGGAATCTAATCCACGAATCGGCCTCCTCGTATGCAAGTTTGACTGTCGCGGGTTTCTTGCGGAATCTGATTCCTGTCACGGTGGGGAATACATTTGGGGGGGCTTTAATGGTGGGCCTTGTCTATTGGTTCATTTATTTGCGGAAACCCGGACAATAGGGCTGCTCTGGCAGGATGCGGCATTTGCTTTTTTACAGAAGGTATTCGCTCAGGAAGCGGCGTTCTGCGACCGCGCAATTTGGGGCAAGCAGGAACCTGGCGGCGTCGCTATAATCGAGGCGCATTACAGCGAGGTGCGGCTTGAGCCATACCGTGAAACTGACGGCGATGGTCAAGGCAGCGGGTTGAGCGGCGAAGCTGAGTCCCAGTTTGCTGGACTCCGTTTTGCGCGGCTTGCCGCGGCAGACTGATCCCAACGTGCTCGTTGGATTTGAAACCAACGACGACGCCGGGGTGTACAAACTGGGCGCGGAAATGGCGCTGGTGCAGACGGTGGATTTCTTCACGCCGATTGTGGATGATCCGCACACGTTCGGTGCAATCGCCGCGGCGAATTCGTTGAGCGATGTTTATGCGATGGGCGGAAAGCCGATTTCCGCGCTGTCCATTGTGGGATTTCCGGATAAAGGCGAGCCGAAGATTCTCGAGGAGATTCTGCGCGGCGGGCTTTCGAAAATGGCGGAGGCGAAGTGCAGCGTGATCGGCGGGCATTCGATTCGCAACGACGACATTCAGTTCGGCTACGCGGTTTGAAGAAAGATGCGCTTGCGCCGGCGGATCTAGAGGCAGCCACCGCTTCGATGTCGGAGTTAAACCGAGCGGCGTCCGAGGCGCTTCTGGAATTGCAGGAGAGGACGCGTTCCGCACGGCCGATTCATGCGGCTACGGATGTGACGGGCTTCGGTCTGCTTGGGCACGCGCGGGAAATGGCGCTGGGCAGCCGCGAGCGAGGAATCGAGCCGGTGTCGCTGCAAATCGATCACACGGCGATTCGTTATTTGCCCGGCGCGGAGCAAGCGGCGCGCGAGGGTTTTCTTCCCGGCGGGCTGAAGAATAACCGCGAGTTCCTTGGCGATTGTGTGGGGTTTGCCGAAAGCGTTCCGCAGGAGTTTCGCGATTTGCTCATGGACCCGCAGACTTCCGGCGGATTGCTGGTTGCCGTCGCGGCGGAGCTTGGTAACGATGCGCTTGCAGCGCTCGACAAGCACGGCGTTGCCGCGCGGCGCATTGGCGTGGCGATTCCGAAAGGCAAGCCGCTGATTTCCGTGCAATGAGTTTGGATTCCAAACATCAAAAGCAGATCCCTCCGCCTCAGGCCGCGGCCCGAGAGTCGGGATGACAGTGTGGCCGGCGCCGCGGAAGATGGCGACCTAGTAGTTGGGATTACGGTTGGCCGAAAAATGGACACCATAACGCACGGCATCGCGGGTGCATTGATTGGCAAGGCGGTTTTTTGGGGCGACGACATGTTCGCGTCGCGGCCCATAAACCGCGGGCGAATTCTTACCTGGTCGCTGATGCTTGGCGCGATTTTTCCGGACTCGGATGTTCTTCGCGATATTTTTTCGCATGACAAATTGCTGATTGTGACCTGGCATCGCAGCATCACGCATTCGCTGATTCTGCTGCCGCTGTGGGCGCTGCTGCTTGCGTGGATCACGCGTTGGTTCGCAATGAGCAAGGAGTGGCGGCTTCCTTTTGTGGTGTCGCGCATCAGGATTCGTGGCTTCGCAATTCTTACGGGAGCCATCAATCGTTGGCTGGCAAAGAAGCAGGAGTGGCCCTTGCCGACACTGGCAGAGCTCACTGGTATCTATGCGGTTGGCATCCTGAGCCACATTTTGCTCGACCTGGTCACTACGTTCGGCACGATGATCTGGTCGCCGCTGGAGTGGTCGCGCCCGGCGTGGGACATGATCTTCATTGTGGATTTCACGTTGAGTGGTGTTTTGCTGGCGCCGCAGTTGCTCGCGTGGATCTATTCGCAGCAGGAAAAAATGTGGCCGCGCGCCCTTCGAACCTGGCTGGTGTTTTTGTTAGCGTCCCTGGTCATTTCCCGCATCGCGGAAGGCGCCGGCGCGCCGATTTCCGGGCGAACGGTTTTGGGAGCGATGCTGGCCATCACGGCAATATTTCTGCTACCGGCGGTTCGTCGCTGGGGACTGAACATGAAATACGGCGCGTGGAACCGTGCGGGTTTTGCCGCGACGTTGATGTACATTGCGATGACGTTTTTCTCGCATCGCGCGGCGCTCGCGCGCATCGAGAAGTTTGCGGCGCTGGACCATCTCCAAGTGGAATCCATTGGCGCGCTCCCGCTGCCGCCCTCGCTGTGGCACTGGGACGGGTTGGTGCGCACCGAGCGCGGCGTCTACGAATTGCGAATGGACTTAAGCGACAAATCGGCGAACGAGACGCAGCTGCTGATGCAGGAGCATCGGTATTTTCCCGACGCGCCCCCAAATTCGTACATCGAAGCGGCACGTCACTTGCCGGAGGTGCAAAAAGTGATGTGGTTCGCGCGGTTTCCGGTGACGCGCTTTCACAAGGAAGGCGAAGAGTCGGTCGTGGAGATCTCCGACCTGCGGTTTGCGCGTATGATGAGCAGCCGTCCGGCGGCGTTTACCTATCGGGTTCGATTTGACGCTACGGGGAATGTGGTCTCACAAGGTTGGGCAAGGCAGTAAGACCCGAATTCCCCGTTGTTTGCCTCGACGGGCTTTAGGGCAGGCTATCCGATGCGAAACTTTCTTCGTCCAACAAATATGCGCCCCCTAGTCGCTTGCAGAGTTTTCCTCGGCTTTCTTTTTGCGTTTTTCTTGTTTTCGTCGACTGCTTTGGCTGAGGAGGCAAGTCGCATCCAGATTCAAACGGATTTCACAGAAGCGGACGCTGCGCTGACCATTCTGGACAAGCGCAACGCCGGGCAGCTAGTTACAGATGGGGACTGGCAGACGCTCTTTGCCACGGAGCCATACCAACGCCTCAAGAAGCGCGAGGCGGCTATGCAGCGCGTTTTCACGGACGACGATTTCAAGAAATTTGTTTTGTCCGAGGAACTTCTCAAAGAACGCGAGGCGCTGGAGCGCGCAGTACGCGATTGGAAGCGCGCGGACCTCCGGGCTGCGGCCACACGCGTGTTGCAATATCTGCCCCCGGAATCGGTGATTCGAACGAAAGTGTTTCCGCTCATCAAGCCATTACATAACAGCTTTGTATTCGATATGGATACCGACCCAGCGATCTTTTTGTACATTGACCCTTCGCAATCTCCCGCCTCTTTTGAAAACGACGTTGCTCATGAAATGCACCATATCGGCCTCAACAGTATCGACAAGCAATACGAGCAGAAAATTGCTTCGCTGCCGCCCGCCGCGAACCGCACTGCTAAATTGATGGGCTTGTTCGGCGAAGGGGAAGCGATGCTGGCAGCTGCCGGCGGGCCGGATGTGGATCCCGTCGCGACGGCTTCTCAGGAGCTGAAAGACAATTGGGCGCGGGGAAAGCGCGAGTTCAATGAAGACTTGGGCAAAGTGAGCGAATTGTTTCTGGAGGTTCTGAAGGGGAAACTCGAAGACGAAGCGATTAGCGAAAAGGCTTTCGAGTTTTTTGGCTTGCAAGGCCCGTGGTACACCGTGGGATACAAAATGGCAGTGATCGTAGAGAAGCGCTACGGACGCGCCGCCCTCATTGATTGCATGCGGGACCC
>WNGK01015997.1_pt1 | contig 10432 bp, 7 predicted proteins | sample 5400601 | NCBI WGS metagenome assembly WNGK01 (sample SAMN13153376, study PRJNA577476) | soil metagenome | isolation source: 60 cm soil or saprolite under Garry oak tree replicate 1 | place: USA:California | collected 2016-06-15
ATTCCTGGAAGCCGCCGCCGACACTGCCGCCATCAAAATACCAGGTCGGGCTGGTGGGTGTGCCGCTGGGTAATTGGCTGCGTGTCAACTGGACCAGTCGGCTGGCTGGGGCTGCCTGGCTTTTCACATAGAGTGCCAGAGCGCCCACGATGAGCACAATAGCGAGCATGGGGATAACGAGGAAGGGGTAGATGCGGCGTGTGTGGTCTCCATGACCCCCCCATGGAGAAGGTGTAAATGGCATAATCTTTTTCTCCTGAATACATTTGCTGGCACAGCATGCAGTTTCAGTGCGTGATAGATGGATGGATGGATGGATATATGCTGTGCCAATATCACTCGGTCCCCACCTGGAGTGATATCAGAACTTTATAAAGTAAAAGATGGTTGTTCAACCACCTTATCCATGGCAATTCTAATGATGCGCATGTATCTATGTAACGAAGAACAGGTTTGATCTCCTGTTTGAATATTCGCTTCAAGTGGGTTGATACACCACATAGCCATCAAAGATGAAACGATGGTAATGCTTACTTGAATGAGCTACTCTCCTGGCAAAGTAAGCGGCCTCGGGAGAGCCAAGGGGAAAGACGAAGCTCGCATGAGCATCCTTTTGTACTATAAAATAATAAGGCTCATAGCGATTATACCCGGGTCTGAGACGCTCATCTACCACGCTGCAAATGATCCGCTCGTTACTTTGGAAGATAATGCGATTACATGTCCAGTACTCTGAGATAATATCTCTTGAACCAATATGCAGCAGGTTAGAGATCAGCCCCTGTTGTCGCTGGTCGATCGACTGCACAGTCGGGATGTTGTTAAAAGTGCCGATAGCCCCTAGCAGGAGCATGGAGCCGATATAGAGAAGAAGCGCTCCTTTTAACCCTGTCAACAGCCAGTTCAGCCTGCTCAGCCAGGTCGATGACAACGGGCCGATTGGGCTTTCATTCTTCCAGAGCGGCGCGATAACAGCCGGAGTGGCAATAAGCAGGCAGATTAAGTAGCGTGAGTTTGTCCAGGGATCCAATGCCGCCACCGGGCTGAAGGCAAAGAGCAGGAAAGTGAGTCCCGTGCTACCCAGGAGCATCAGGCGAGCAGCATGACGGATAGCAGTTTGTCTATCTTCAAAATTCACCCAACCAGTCCGCACCTGCCGTCGTTGCTGCCAGAGGGCCTTGATGGCAAGAAAGACAGCAATCAACCAGAGAGCAATACAGCCCAGTGTCCAGCTACCCTCCCGAAGGGTACATTGGAAGCTGGTGGGACTGAGCAGCCCGAAGAGCGGTAAATTTTGAGTGAAACAGATAGGGTTAGCTCCAGTAGCATTAGGCAGGCCAATAAGCAGAGCGCCTACCATTCTTTGTATCAGGGGAACATGCTGTAGAAACTGTCCCGTTGTATCTCCACGGTAGACAAGTAAAAAATAGAACAGGGAGCTTCGTTCAGGTAGAGCAACAATATTATAGACGAACACAGGTAAGACACCAATAATAAAACTTGAGATGACACATGTTGGTGCCCACGAGTCCAGGTCAGGCCAGCAGAGCAATAATAAAAATAAACCTGACATCAAGACGAAGGGCATAATGAGCAGGTCTGTCCAGATGGCAAGTCCCACTAAATATCCCCAACACGCATACATAAGGTAGCGAAGCAAGCGCTTCCTGATAGGAAGATTTCGGCCGTATGAGAGCGCGAGCCAGGTGGCAAGGAGTAATAGGAGCGAGCCAAAGAGCAGAGTTTCCGCGTACCCACCAATAGCCCGCAGTTGTGTATAGAGCACACCAATAGAACCCAGGCTCAGCAGGCTGAGAGTGATCAGCGCCAGGTTCTTCGTATAGAGCAGGCTTGTGAGAAGATAGATACTTACCAGAAAAAGGGCAAATATGATAACCAGCCCCAGTCGCAGAGTGATCAATGAGGCGCCAAAGAGATGAAATAGTACCGCAGCACAGTATGCCTCAAAGGATCCCATATAGCCCTGACCATAGAAAAAAATGGGATGTTCATGCCGATAGGCAATATGTAAGGCCATCAAGCCCATCGTGCCTTCATCGCTGTCGGTTTCTGGCCAGCCTTGACTTATCAATATAATGCGCAGCACTGTAGCGAAAATTATTAAGCAAAAAGCGCATATCTCGTGTATACCGATTTTAAAATGCTTTAAGCGCATGCTAATCCAGTGCATAATGGTGAATTCACTATTTACTATTATTTTAAACGAGCAGCAGTGACTTAAAGTCGCAGGGGCTATCAAGAAACGAACAAGCCCGAGCACGCAGTGAAACCTCCTGCTCGAGCTTGTTCATTTCCTGGAGAAACCGGAGAAACTACCATGGTCGAATAATCAAATGTCCTTGCGCAACTGCATGCACAATATCAGCGCGGCTCACGATACCTACCAGCTTACCATCATTGACGACCGGAACCCGTTTGATCTTGCGATCAGTGAGGAGCATGGCAATCTCGCTAACCGACGTCTCTTCACTGACGAAAATTACTTCGTTGCTCATGATGTCGGCGACGCACAGCCCTTCCCGATCAACTTTGCTAATGATATCGGCTTCTGTGATGATACCGATGATTTTGCCATCTTCATCGACAACGGGTAAGCCACTGATACGCATCTGGTCAAGTAGTTGCGCGGCCTCCTGCGCGCTAGCGTCTGGATGGATAGTGCAAACCTTACGGGTCATAATGTCTCGTGCGATCATCGTGACACGCTCCTTTAAGTGCTGGTGAACGGATGGCCATGCAAATTTGTTACCATCATGTGTAATCATAACATATTCCCCCTTGCCATGTCCCCTCCGCTTTGTCCCACGGTTACAAAAATCACGTGTGCAAGCAAGAGAGGAGAGGTCAGAAATGCATAAAAAGCTTGATTTGCGTAAATATACATGGATAGCAATGACTTGCGAAGAATTTGAGGAACTTTCGGGTGCCCTTGCACTTGACGCTGTTACACCTGTTGAACGCCAGGCAGCTGAAGCACACCTTGCAACCTGTGCCAGGTGCACTCATCTATTCAAAGAACTACGTAAAGTAGTCACTCTCTTACCTCTATCTGTCCCGCAAGTGAACCCTTCACCGGCGTTGAAAGAGCGTATTCTTGCAGCTATCCGGCAAGAGAATAGACGTATCAGGGAACAACCGGGAGGACTCTCGAAAAGGCAACGCTGGACCCAACGTATTCTGGTGGCCGCTGCTGTCCTCATGTTCTGCCTTTTTAGCGGGATGACTGCCTGGAATATCTCGCTCAATCATCAAGTTACTGCGCTTCAAGAACAGGTCACTTCCCTATCTGCTTATCCGGGAGATGCAACGGGCTACATAGTCAGAGGCATCAGCCAGGATAAGGATGCAACAGGGCAGTTAATGTACTACCCTAAACAAAATACCACGGTGCTCACTGTGCGCGGACTGCCCCAACTGCAAGGGGTTCAGGTTTATCAAGGCTGGCTGGTACATCTAAAGGGAACAAGCTTTACAGGGATCACCAGCATTGGATTGCTAAACGTACGGAACGGTAGTGCGAGCTTATCGTTTTCCGGTAACGTTACCGGCTATGATGCCGCTGTTATTAGTATGGAGCCAGGCCCGACTGCTACCCCAAAGGCCTGGAAAGGACAAGTAGTAGCCCTGGGATCACTATAATTGCCCATGCAGTAGTGGAAACATCACATTCGGGAATCTTGAGATGCAAAACCGAAGGCCGCGGCCTTCGGTTTTGCATCTCAAGAAATTTACCTGCCTCTTTTACGCGCTACTACATAGACTACGATGTAAAAGCATAGCGTTCCAAGAGTAGAACCACCCAGGATTATCCAGAGGTGACGCTCTATTGTCGCCACTACCGAGCCATCGGCATTCAAACCCACGCTATCTACTAGCTTATTGTGCGAACAATCTGTGCCCCCTGAAGTTCTGTTCTGCCCTGATGCCACGGTACCAGTAGTGATAGGCGTAGCGCCGCCGCTAAGATGAGGGGGAATTGTTCCCGTTACGATAACGGTCGGACCTATTGGAATTGTCGCCGTCACACTAGCTCTGGGTGTAGGAGTCTCCGTCGGCCTCTCTGTTGGCGTCGGTGTCGGCGTCTTCGTTGGAGTAACTGTCAGCGTTGGCGTCTCCGTCGGCCTCACTGTCGGCGTCGGCGTCGGCGTCTCCGTCGGCCTCACTGTCGGCGTCGGCGTCGGCGTCTTTGTTGCTGTCACTGTCGGCGTTGGGGTTCGCCTGGGGATGGGCGTCGGCGTCGCCTTAACAGGCGTTGGAGTTGTACGAGAATGGGGCGGCGTTGGAGTCGGTCTATAGTGACCACTACCTCTATACCTGGTTGCATTTGCTTGCACTAAAGGCGTCTTGCTCACTACGAATGTGGTGGGGCAAGGATTCGCCGTTACGGTGGCCGTTGGAGAATAGATGGTCACTGTATTGTCTGCAACTGGTCGAATGTTGTTCGATTGCGCGGTGGCCGTCAGGTCCCCTGCACTTATAATGTTTATATGCTTAGCAGGTAACCCCCGCCCCCCACTCGAGAACCAGGAACTTCCGGCTGAAACTAAAAGTAGGGATATACTAATACAAATCAGAGAAAACGCTATTGTAACCAATATTCCTCGCCCACCATAACCACGGTTCCATAGGGCCATTAATGTGTCAATCATCTCCTAACCTTTCCCCTCAATTGCTATGACACCTGGGTACAAATCGGGCCCTTACAACCTATCCCCCCACTACACTCAACCTCCACATTAGCCCTTACTGCAAAGCGACCACAAGCTGCCTGGGAAGACACCTCTGTTGAGCGCCAACGTCGCTGCAAGAGGTGTCTTCCAGGGCAGTCGCCCCTCAACACTATCAATCCATTGTATCGAGCACCTCTGCCATATTCCAGCTATGTATGGATAGTGGCATGGTGTCGGTATTTACCGTTACCTCTTCGGTTTGGTCATTGTCATCTAAGTATGTGCCAGAAACTAAGGATTTGAAATGCGCTCTACTCCCTGAGGGCCACCCTCCACCCCACACGTCGCTCTGAGCCGCTTCATCGCTCTGGGCACGATAAAGTGAGCCCTTGCATCGCTCAAGGATACATTCTAGATACATCGTACATTCTAAAGACCGGCGCACCTGAAAAATCTCTCGCCTGTACCAATGTTCAGCTTGAAACGCTATCGCACCCCGCAAGCGAGAGACATGGAAGAGGCGTGCATAATCCAGCACGATCTGTTTCTTACGTCCAATATAAACCAGGCGTTTGTTCGTCAAAATCAGCTTTCCGTGATCCTTGGCTGGATACATGTAACGTATTGTCCCACCGGTAGGCTCGCTACAGAGAGTTGCATCTGTGCTGTAATGAGCACGCTCACCTGGGAGCAGGCGCAGTGGAACAGGTACCTCTGGCAAAGTCTCTTCTTTGAGACGCTGCGCTAGCTTCTCTACATCAAAGCCATGCTCGCGCATTGAACGCTCGGCTTGTAAGCGTCTCCGTCTGCGTTCGTGCTGATCCTGGCGCGAACGCTGCCAGTTAGGCGTTTCAACTTTGTCCGTAGGAGCCTGGGCTCGCTCTTTCAAGCCCAAATCCTGGACGCTGGCCGAGCTATCTTCCCGCAGCCAACGGTCAGTTTCAGGTATGGTTTTGCTTTGGTCCTCAGCTTCCCTTGTCCTGCTCCAACCCTTATCTGCGCCTGGCAGGCCCAGGTATTGCGAGGTGAGATACTCTACCACTGCCTGGGCTTCCTTCATCGCAGCAATGCCGCGCAGGATGACTTTCTTCTTGCCAAAACGGAGTTCAAGACGAACCGAAGGAATACCCAAAACATGCTGATAGATGGGGCGCACATGCGTCAGGTCGGCCAAAGGGTAGCATGTTCCATTGACATCGAGATAGTTCTGATACAGTCGGAACACCTTCCCCCAACCAAACGCACATTCCGCTATGAGTGGTTCATTTTGCATCTCATCCATCCTCCCCACATCTGCCTACTATTATAGCGCAGAAAACCGTTTTCCAAAATATATAGACGAGATAGAAAATGTACTGTAACGATCATCGATATATTTACCGATATAAATAATACAAGATAAGAACGCTTTTCTTATCTTGTATTATTTGATCTTTGTTTTCATCCAGAGCAGGCGCAAGAACGTTCTACGCAAACCGGGCCAGAGCCGCCGTCGTTCGCGCTCGTTCTTTTCAAGAGCGGAAGGAATGTGCTGTGGAGCGGCCCAGCGCTCACGTACGAAAAGTTCGGTTAGCCGCCACAGCGAAGTGGCTTCCTGGGGAATACGCGAGGACAGCATGCGACTATACTCGTAGGGCGTCTGCCAGGATCGTGGAGACAAACCCACCCAGCCTGCCATGCGACAGAGACGCCAGAATGTTCTCGTGATAAAAGTACTACCGTCGTAGAGACTGCGCCACCAGTATCTCGCAATTGCTACCAGGAGGATGAGTATGGAGCATAGCAAGGTTATTATGGAGAAGCTCACTAGAAAGCTGTTTTGTGCAGCTGCCCCTGGCGCAGCAGGATTCTCTCCTGCATGAGACGAATTTGGACGAGTATTTTTCTTTGGATTGGTAGACGTTGGCTGCGGAGTTGGCACAGGCGACGTAGTAGGTCGCGGGTTGTTCCCGTTGTTTAATGCATAACCAGGTGTGGGATCAAAGTTGATCCATCCAAAACCGGGGAAATAGGCCTGAACCCAGCTATGTGCATCGCTGCCATCCACGACCCACACTTTACGCTGGATATCCAGGTGTCCATGGCTGAAGCCATTCACTATGCGAGCGGGAATACCCAGCTGGCGGGCCATGATGGTCATAGCTGTAGCGTAATAGGTACAGTAGCCTTGCCGAGTCTGTAGTAGCCAGGATACAGCATCAACATTGCCCGGTACAGGAGGGTTATCCACTGCATAGGTAAACTGCGTCTGGTCGCTGAGATGTGCCTCGAGCCGTTTTAATGCGTCATAGGCGTTCGCTGCCCCCCGCGTCCACTGCTGGGTCGTCTTCCAGATTTGAGGTGATAAGCCAGCAGGTACCTGGAGATAATAGCCCTCAAGCACGTTATAGTTCCCATATTCTTTCCACATCTTCAGGTTGTCTTGTGGCAGAGATACCGCAGACAGGTCCTGGGCAGAGGCTGTTGAAATAAAGGAGGTTACTTGATAGTGTTCCCCTTTCGTCATTGCGCTCTGCTGAACCCAGGCCGACACAATGGGCATGCCATAAACAGTAGTGGCTACATCAAACGACGATGGTTGTGCAGGCCCAAAGATATAGTGTTTCGGGCCATCCGGCGGCAGCACAATTGTTACGGAAGTTGTAGCCGTTTTATAATTGTGGGCCGTATCGTTCGGCAGCGAAGTGTCAGCTTCATAATTCTGGCTGTTAACGGAGGATAACGAGGTCCATGTATGGCCATCAAAATGGTCATAGCTAAATCCTGCCAGGTACTGCGGAGCGGCAGAGCTTGTATAATTCAGCACTTCGCCTGCAGGCAAATGAACACTTCCGGCAATGGTCAACTGATCACCGAAAAAGTTGGTCGGAGCCTGGTAGGCTTGCAGGATCGACCCTGGGTCCTGCCAGATCAGGTGATTCTGGGCGATGTTTAACCAGGCATTATCCAGCTCATTCCAGAAATTGGCACCCGCGCCCGTTTGGCTCAACGTAGGTAGCATCCACCCCAAAAGCAGAGTGAGCACTACGACGGCAGATGCTATTTGCATGAAACGCCTGGTAATTCCTTGCAACCAGGGACGATCGGTATGTAGCCCCTCGCTTTTCCACTGCACTAATTTTGCTGTCAGCTGTATACGAGCAATCAGAAGGATCAGGGCAGCCAGTAAGATAGTTACTATCAGCGATATATCATGTTTTACATAGCTCAGATTGATCAGCAAAATGGAGCAGTAAACGATGGCAAGCAGCAAGGGTAGATGAGCGCGGTAGATCAGCCATGTTCCAAAGTAGCCCAGAAAGAAACACAGGAAAGAGAGGTAGAAGAGAAATACCATTTCACTGTTATTGATCCTGGCCGGGTCTGTAATGACTGCTCCTATCGTGGCTATCAATAAATGCCAGGAGACATTGAATGCGATGGCACTCGTCAACCAGATAGATAACCAGTGACCAATAAGACAGGCAGCAAGATGCAAAATAACCTGGGGTAGACGCTGTAACTTTGCTATTGCCAGGCCGACTATCAAGCCGGCAGTGGCACTCCAGTAAAGAATAAAGGTGTGATCAACCCAACCTACTGAAGTAATGGAGTAAACGACGCAATACAAGGCCACAGCTAATAGCAGCAAGGCAAGCCAGCCCTCGGCTGGTGCTGGCACCAGCTGGCGTTTCGGCTTACTCGCTTCGGGATTCTGCTTTGATCGTTGGGAGGGTGGCGCGTGCGGTCCGTACTCGGGTTGGCCTCGAACCTCTAAACCTGAGGAGGAATAAGACTCGACTACACTCGACGGCATTACGGACTCCTCCAGACGACAAAAACGCTATTGCATAGGTAGTATACAATGCTGGTAATATCAAAGCTGTGTCCTGGATCACAAACGGCGGCAAGATTTAAGAGCTTTAATATATTAGACGAGAATGCGTTCCCATTTGTTTCAAATTTATCTGCTTTTGCTACTCATATCGGCTGCATTTCAAAATGGCACACGGGTAGACCTGTTGCCAAAGAACAACAAACGGAGATATCCTGCTTCCCGTTAGCGGCGTTGTTACTCCTCTCTCGTTTGTCTTTCAACCTCACACGGTGACAGGAGCTGTTTGCCAAAGAACGTCAGCAAGAGACTGGGAGCCAGTAAGAGACAGAATGCCCCAAAGACAAAGGATGTGGAAAGACTCACATTGGACTGCAACCATCCACCAACCGCAGGACCAATACTAAAACCAATGCTCCACGTGACCGAATAGAAGCCCGATAGAGTTGCGCGCTGTCGATCTGAAACCTGTTCCATCGCAAAGGCGGCATAGACAGGCTCGATGAGCGTACGCATAAATGAGCGGGCGTACTCTCCGGCGATAGCCAGCGGCAGCGTTGGAGCAAAACCGATCAGTACCATCAAGGGGGCAGTGAGATACTGCACAGAGGTGATGAGGCGCAACTTACTCCACCGTTTAACAAAGAGCGGAGCGGTAAGAGAGAAGATACCACCGGCTAAACCCGAAATGGTGAAGATGATACCGAGTGTGCCGGGCAGCAGTTGAAAGCGCAGCACAAAATAGATTTGTATTAGAGCCACTACCGCGCCCTCGCCCATTGTAAAGACGAGATCAGGTAGCAACAATTGCAGGAAGAGCCAGACGGGCCGGCGCTCTTTGGAAACTGGCTCAGCAGTTGCCTCTGCTTCGACAACCGTAGTAGCCCAATCAACATTTTTCACCCTCTTCGGTTCTTGCAGAAACCAGAGGGGCAGACCAAAGACAAAGGTAAACAGAGCGGCAGAGAATACTCCCCAGCGTAACGGCAGCGTGCTGGCAGCCGAAACATGGAGGATGCCCGCTATAAACTCAGGAATGGCGCCACCTAAGAGATTGCCAAGGGCACCGACCCCAAGCAAGAGAAAGCCATTCAGTGCGAACACGCCCACCCGCTGCTTTTCAGTCGTGCTCTCGGTCAGAAGCGGCAAATTGGTGACCCAGTAGGCTGTTGACACAAATCCTTGAATCATGCTTGCAGCCAGCAAAAGTGGGGCCGTTGTGACAAGCCCGCACGTTGCGAGAAAGAGGGGAGTGAGGGCAGCAGTCAGCAGCAGCACCGGCTTACGCCCAATACGATCTGCCAGCATCCCCGTTGGGACGGCTCCGATAAGTGCGCCAACGGCAGGCATAGCACTGAAAAGCCCAATGAAATCAGGACGATAACCCAGGCTGTGCACATAGTAATTCAGCGTTAACGCGCTGATACTAAGTTGAAATCCTTTGCCCAGGGTAAAGAAGAGTAAGAGATAGACGTTACGCGGTAGATGTAGCATCCCTGAGAAAGCTGGTTTTTCCGGCACCACAATATCTTGTGTTGTTGTTGATTTTGAGGAATTGGGCGCAGAGGCCATTATGTCTCTCTCCTGGTCTTTTCTAACGTATACCTGATATAGCCTAACATAGACCGTGAATATCAAGCAACGGACAAAAGGACAGGTGGCTTCCAGGTGGCTTCTGAGCTACCTTCCACTTGTATCATGACAGTATTTGGGTTATCGTATAAACAGCAAATGCAGATCGGCGAAATCGCTAAGAGATGAGCCGAAATGATATGCAAGCTGGTAAAGTGCACAATTTGCATTTGCATCGCTATAGATCGATCAGATAAGTTGAAAAAAGGAGAAGAAGTATGTTAGCAGCATTAGTATGGTGGATCGTTGTTGGATTGATTGCCGGTTTCCTCGCTGGCCTGGTTATGCGCGGCGG
>WNGK01011874.1_pt1 | contig 10431 bp, 11 predicted proteins | sample 5400601 | NCBI WGS metagenome assembly WNGK01 (sample SAMN13153376, study PRJNA577476) | soil metagenome | isolation source: 60 cm soil or saprolite under Garry oak tree replicate 1 | place: USA:California | collected 2016-06-15
TCCCACCGGCGTCCCCCGGAGGATCCAGCGCACCGCCGTGGCCCCCACCAGGACGATCACCACCACGGCGATGAGGGGCATCACCTGGTTGAACACGAAATTCGGGTCCAACCCCGGCGGCATCGGCGGCATGGGGGTTTGGATCATGTGGATGCCGTACGCCGTTCGCTCGGGCCCAGTTTCCCCGCCTCTCCCTCCCGCCCCTTGGCCAGCAATCGCTCCGTAAAATCTACGCGCTCCGCGAGTTCCGCCACCTCGCGGCGCAGCTCGTCCACGGCCGCCACCAGCTCCTCATGCCGCGCGTCCGCTCCGGGCACCTGCCCCTGCGCCTGCAGCTTGGCGGTGTACACTTTGGTGAAGGCCCGCACGATCATCAGGGTGAAAAACCCCCCGATGGCGACGATGGGGATCAGGACAGACAGGGCCTCGGGGTTCATCAGCTCCTCGGTGGCGCGAGTCGATCTGCCTCGCGCTGCTTGGCGAGCAGGCGTTCGGTGAAGTCCATCCGCTCGCCTAACTCGGCGACCTCGCGCCGCATCTGCTGCAGCTCCTGCACCACCTCTTCGCGCAGGCCCAGCAGCTCCTCCTTGCCCGCCTCGGGCCGGGGTCGCAGCCGCTCGGCCAGGGCCCGGACCAGCGGGTAGAGCAGCACGAAGCCGCCCACCATGGTCACGAACATGAGGAAGGCGACCGCTTCCCTGGGCATCACCGGCTCCCGGGCGGCGCGAGCCGCTCCGCATCGCGCTGTTTGGCCAGCAGCCGCTCGGCGAAGTCCATGCGCTCGCTCAACTCGCTCACCTCGGTGCGCAGCTGTTGCACCTCGCCGACCACCTCCGAGCGCAGTGCGTCCAGCTCGGCCCGCACATCGTCGGGCAACGCGGCGCCGCCCGAGCGCCGGATCCGCTCGGCCACGGCCTTGCCGACCGGCGAGATAGCCAGCAGGAACAGGGTGCCGCCCCCGAAGATGAACACGATCGCGAGCACGTCTTCCACGTGCTACCCTCCGTTGGACTGGAACTTACCGAGCTAGTCCTGCGCCGCCAGCACCTTGCGCAGAAACTGCCCCGTGAACGAGCCCCGCACCCGGGCGACCTGCTCCGGCGGCCCGTGCGCCACCACCGCCCCACCTGCCGCGCCGCCCTCCGGCCCGAGATCGACGACCCAGTCGGCGGTCTTCACGACGTCGAGGTTGTGCTCGATCACCACCACGGTGTTGCCCTTGTCCACGAGGCGATGCAGCACCTCGAGCAGCAGCCGCACATCTTCGAAGTGCAGTCCGGTCGTCGGCTCGTCCAGGATGTAGAGGGTACGCCCCGTGTCGCGCTTCGCGAGCTCGGTCGCGAGCTTGACCCGTTGCGCTTCTCCCCCGGACAGCGTGGTGGCCGACTGCCCGAGGTGGATATAGCCGAGCCCTACGTCGTTCAAGAGCTCCAGTTTCGCCCGGATGCGCGGCTGGGTCTCGAAAAAGTCGAGGGCCTCGCCCACCGACAGGTCGAGCACGTCCGCGATCGACTTTCCTTTATACCGCACCTCGAGGGTCTCGCGGTTGTAGCGCCGCCCTTTACACACCTCGCACGGGACGTAGACGTCCGGGAGGAAGTGCATCTCGACCTTCACGAGGCCGTCGCCCTGACACGCCTCGCAGCGCCCCCCTTTGACGTTGAAGGAGAAGCGGCCCGGTCCGTAGCCGCGGATCTTCGACTCCGGCAGATAGGTGAACAGCTCACGGATCGGCGTGAACAGCCCCGTGTAGGTGGCCGGATTGGAGCGCGGGGTGCGGCCGATGGGACTCTGATCGATGTCGATCACCTTGTCGACATGGTCGAGCCCCTCGATCCGGTCGTGCGCCCCCGGCATCACCTTGGCGCGATAGAAGTGCCGCGCCAGGGCACGATACAGGATGTCGGTGACGAGCGTCGACTTCCCCGAGCCCGAGACGCCGGTGACCGCGATGAACAAGCCGAGCGGCAGCTCCACCGTGATGTTCCGCAGGTTGTGCTCCCGAGCTCCGATCACCCCCAGCGTGCGCTGGGGGTCAGGGGCCCGGCGGCGCGGCGGGACCGGGATGCGCAACTCCCCGCGGAGATAGCGCGCGGTGAGCGAGTCGGGGTGCCCGAGGATATGCTCGAGCGTTCCCGTAACCACGACCTCGCCCCCGTGACGGCCGGCGCGGGGTCCGAGATCCACGACGTGGTCCGCCGCCCGGATCGTCTCCTCATCGTGCTCCACCACGAGCACGGTGTTGCCGAGGTCGCGCAGCTCCTTGAGCGTCTCGAGCAGGCGCGCGTTGTCGCGCTGATGGAGCCCGATCGAGGGTTCGTCGAGGATGTACAGCACGCCGACGAGCCGGCTGCCGATCTGGGTGGCGAGCCGGATGCGCTGAGCCTCGCCACCCGAGAGCGAGTCGGCCGACCGCCCCAGGGTCAAGTACTCGAGCCCCACGTTCTTCAGGAACCGGAGCCGGTCGTTCACTTCCTTCAGGATCGGGCGCGCGATGCCGGGATCGAGCCCCCCTCCCGCGCGCCCGTTGCCGCGTAGCGGGATGCTCTCGAAGAAAGCGAGCGCGTCGCTGACGGGCAGGTCCACCACGTCGCCGATGCTCTGGCCGTGCACCAGCACCGAGAGACTCTCCGGCTTGAGCCGCTTGCCGCCGCACGTGGGACACGGCTGCTCCACCATGAACTCTCCCAGCTGCTCGCGCACGCTGTCGGACGCCGTCTCGCGGTAGCGGCGCTCGACGTGCTTCAAGATCCCGTCCCATCCCGATTGGTACTCCCCGTGCCACTTCTCACTGTCGTACTGGAACGTGAGCTTCTTGCCCGGCGCTCCCTCGAGCAGCACTTTGCGCGCGGGCGCGGGCAGATCCCGCCAGGCGGCGTTCAAGTCGAACTTGAACGCACGCGCCAGACTCGGAAGAATCACCTTGCGGAGGTACCCGCCGGGCTCACCCCACGGCAGCACCACCCCCTCGAGAATCGAAAGGCTCGGATCCCCGAGCACGAGCTCGGCGTTCACCTCGCGCCGCGTGCCCAGCCCGGAGCATTCAGGGCACGCACCGAACGGCGAGTTGAAGGAGAACTGGCGCGGCTCGAGCTCGGGCAGCGACAGCCCGCACTTGGGGCAGGCGTAGCGCTCCGAGAACAGCGTCGCGCGCGCTCCCCCCGACCCCTGTGGCGCCACCTCGACCGTGCCGTCGGCGGCCTTGAGCGCCGTCTCGATCGAGTCCGCCAGGCGAGCGCGGTCCGCCTTGCGGACCACCAGACGATCCACCACGACGGCGATGTCGTGGTTCTGGCGGCGATTCAGCTTCGGCACCTGGGACAGATCGTAGGTCTCACCGTCCACCCGCACCCGCACGAAGCCCTGTTTCGTCGCCGCCTCGAACACATCGCGAAACTCACCCTTGCGACCGCGCACCAGCGGGGCCAGCACTTCGATCTTGGTCCCCTCGGGCCACTCGAGCACCAGCGCGGTGATCTGCGACGCGCTTTGACGCTCGATCGGCGAGCCGTCCTTGGGGCAGTGCGGGATGCCGACGCGCGCCCACAAGAGGCGCAGGTAGTCGTACACCTCGGTGATGGTGCCGACGGTGGACCGAGGGTTGTGACCGGCCGACTTTTGCTCGATCGAGATCGCCGGCGAGAGGCCCTCGATCGCATCCACGTCGGGCTTCTCCATGAGCCCGAGGAATTGGCGGGCGTAGGCCGAGAGCGATTCGACGTAGCGCCGCTGGCCTTCGGCGTAGATCGTGTCGAACGCGAGGGATGACTTGCCCGATCCCGACAGCCCCGTGATCACGGTCAGGCTGTTGCGGGGGATCTCGACGCTGATGTTCTTGAGGTTGTGCTCGCGGGCGCCGCGGACGATCAATGCGTCGCTGGACATAGACCTGTAGGCTAGATGGGCATTGGTTCCCCGGTCAACTCTCGGGTCTGGGCGGATAGGCGGTCAGGCGGATAGGCGGATAGGTGCTGACGTGGTTACTATCCGCCTAGCCGCCCATCCGGCTATCCGCCCTTTCTCTTGCTTAACCCCCGCCCTTTTCCTACGTTAGCCCTCCCCCATGGCTGCAACCGCGCTGCTGGTGCTGACGACCCTGGCGACCGAGGCCGACGCCCGGACCCTCGTCACAGCCCTGGTGGCGGAGCGGCTGATAGCTTGCGGGACGTTGCTCCCCGGCGCGCGCTCGATCTACCGCTGGGAGGGCGAGGTAACCGAGGAAGGTGAGGTGGTCGTGCTGCTCAAGACCGACGTATCGCGGTGGGAGGCGTTGTGCCGGACGGTGCGGGAACGTCACCCGTACCAGGTGCCCGAGCTGCTCGCCCTGCCGGTGGACCGTGGTCTCGAGCCGTACCTGTCCTGGCTGGCGAGCGAGGTGGTCGGGTGATCCGCAAGCGCGAGCCGCGGTGGCAATCGGCGGTGGAGCGGGCCCGCGTGGCCGCGGAGCTGATGGAGGAGGCCGAGTCGCTGACCGAGACGAGCACGATCGCGACGCCGGCCGACGTGCGGCGTGCGAGTCTTCCGCCGCCGATCCGGGCGGAGCTGCCCCCGGATCCGCCGCCCGCCGTGCCGATCGCCCCCGCGCCGGCGCCGCCTCCCGTGCCCCCCAGTTTGGACGGCGCGCTCGCGACCGATCCGGACAACGTGCGGCTCCTGGTGGAGCGCGCGACCCGCTTGAGCGCCGCCGGGCACTACCGCTCGGCCCAGCGCGACTTGGAGCGTGCCCTCGGCAGCGATCCGGCCGACGCGGACGCCCTGGCGGCGCTGGGCGTCGTGCTGTCGCGCAAGGGATTGTGGAGTGAGGCCGTACCGCTGCTGCGACGCGTGGTGGACGCCGAACCGGGCCGCGCCATCGCCTGGTACCGGCTGGGCGAAGCCCTGAACAAGGTGGACGACCTGCTCGGCGCGCGCGCCGCCTACGAGCGCGCGGTGGAGCTCGAGCCCCGCAGCGCGAAGGCGCTGTACGGGCTCGGCATCGTGCTCGATCGGCTCCGCCGACCCGACGAGGCGACCCGGATGTACCGCCGCTCGCGGGAGGCCGCCGGCAGGTGATTCGCGTGGTCGTGGACGATCTCGCGTTCCTCCCTGCCGACGCGATCGTCCGCCCCGCCACGACCCGTCTCGATCCCACCACCCCGGCGGTGCGGCGGCTCGAGCAGGTGGGCGGGCCCGAGTTCACGGCCCACATGCGGATCCAGAAGGAGCTGGCCGTGGGCGCCGCGGTGGTGACCGCGGGCGGCGGCGATCTCCCGGCCGAATTCGTGATTCACGCCGTGATCCGCAGTGAGACCGAGCCCGTGTCGCGCGAGGGAGTGGCGCGGGCCTGGCAGTCGGCGCTGCAACGCGCGCAGGAGTGGGAGTTCGCGCGTCTCACCGTGCCGCCGCTCGGCACCGGCGCCGGCAACCTGGCGGTCGAGGACGCCGCCGAGGTGATGGTGCAGGTGCTCAAGGTCCACGGCGGGAGCGCCGCATTCCCGGCCGACGTCGCGATCGTCGTGGAGACGCCGGAGGACCGGGAGGCGTTCGAGGCGGCGCTCAAGCGACGCGGGGCCGCCGAGTCATGACCCGCCGCGGCTGGGCGGCGCTGATCTTTGTCGCGTGGGCGGGCTCGCTCGGCTGGCTCGCCCGGCGCGAGCTGTTCCGCTCCATGGGTGCCCGGCTCGCCGAGGCAGCGCTCTCGGTCCCGCCCGGGGCCGTCTACTATCGCCTCGCCGTCGGGGGGCAGCAGGTCGGCTTCGCGTCGTCCACGATCGACACCTCCGGGAGCACCATTCGCGTGGAGGATGTCCTCGTGCTCGACGTCCCGGCGCTCGGCGTGCTGCACCGCACCACCGCCCAGAGCCGCGCCACGCTGTCCCGGGCGCTGCGGCTGCAAGACCTGGACACGAGATTCGACGGCGACTTCGGTCGGTTTTCCTCGCACGCGACGGTGTCGGGCGACACGGCGCTCGCGATGTGGCTCGTCGCCGGGCCCGATTCGGAGTTCACCCGAGTGCCCCTGAACCGGCCCATCGTGCTGCCGACGTTGCTGCCGCTGCGCCTGGCGTTCGGCGGCGAGCTGAAGCCCGGCAAGACGTATGCGATGCGGATCTTCGACCCCCCCCTCCTCGCGGAGCACGACGTGGCGGTCACGATTGCGCCGGAATCGACGCTCGTGGTCGCGGACAGCGCGGACTACGACTCCACCGCGATGGCGTGGGTCCCGGTTCACTTCGACACCGTGCGCGCATTCCGGATCGAGGAGCGGCGGGGCGGCGTGCGCGCCACCGCGTGGATCGACGCGGCAGGCCATGTCGTACGCGCCATGAGCGGTGGGGACGGCGGCTTCACCATGGAGCGCTCGGCGTTCGAGATCGCGTACGAGAACTTCCGGCGCCGCGACACGGCGCGCGTCGCGCGGGCGAGCGCATCTCCCCGGGTGGGGGACATCGTCGCGACGACGGCGCTCGCGGCCGGCGCGCGACCGAGAGCCGCACCGCTCGCCGAGCTGCGGGTGCGGCTCACCGGCGGGGACGCCCGCCCGCTCGTCCTCGCGGCGGGTCGCCAGCGCCTCGCGGGGGATACCCTCGTGGTGCGGCGCGAAACGGCCGGGCTGGTGGCCCGTTACGCGCTGCCGGCGAGCGACACCGGCCTGCGGGCGTATCTCGATCCGGAGCCGCTGATCCCGAGCGGCAACCCGCGCATCCGGGCGCAGGCGCGGGCGATCCTCGGGAGGGAGCGCGACCCCGCCCGCGCCGCCGACCTGTTGCTGCACTGGGTCGCGTCCCAGGTGGCGCCGACCGCCGCCATGCGCCTGCCCTCCGCGGTGCAGGTGCTCGCGCGACGGCGCGGCGACTGCAACGAGCACACGTTGCTGTACGTCGCGCTGGCGCGCGCCGTGGGACTGCCGGCTCGTTCCGCCGCGGGGCTCCTGCTGGTTGACGGTCGTTTCTACTATCACGCCTGGGCCGAGGTGTATCTGGGCGACTGGGTCGCAGTGGACCCGACGTTCGGTCAAATCCCCGCCGACGCCGCGCGCGTGCGGTTCAGCATCGGCGGCCTGGCCCGCCAGGTCGAGCTGACGCGCCTGATCGCGCGGCTCAAACTCGAGGTGCCATGATCCGGTTGGAGAATCTGACGAAGCACTACGGCAGCTTCGTGGCCGTGGACGACATCTCCCTGGAGGTGCCGCGCGGCGTCCTATATGGCTTTCTCGGGCCCAACGGCGCCGGCAAGACTACCACGCTCCGCATGATCGCCGGCATCCTCCGCCCCACCGACGGCCGGGTGCTGCTGGGCGGGGACAACGTCCACGAGCAGCCGCTCGCCGCCAAGATGCGCCTGGGCTTCATTCCCGACCGGCCATTCGTGTACGACAAGCTCACGGGCGCCGAGTTCCTGCGGTTCGTAGCCGGCCTGTACGGGCAGGAGGGGGACACGGTCGAACGACGCATCGCCGAGCTGCTCGAAGTGTTCGAGCTGGCGAGTTGGAAAGACGAGCTGGTCGAGGCGTACAGCCACGGCATGCGCCAGAAGCTGATCATTTCGAGCGCGCTCATTCACCGGCCGGAGTATATCGTGGTGGACGAGCCGATGGTGGGGCTCGACCCCAAAGCCGCGCGCCTCCTGAAGGACATCTTCCGGCAGTTCGTCGCGCGCGGGGGCACGGTGTTGATGAGCACTCACACCCTCGAGGTCGCCGAAGCGATGTGCGACCGGGTCGCCATCATCCAGCACGGCAAGATCGTCGCGGACGGGGCGGTCGACGATCTGCGCCGCCAGCACCGCGCCGGCGACGCGACACTGGAAGAGCTGTTCCTCAAGCTCACCGGCGGCGCCCGCGTGCGCGAGCTGGTGGAGGTGCTGGGCGGTGGGGACGGGGGGAACGCGTGAGGCAGCCGTCGCTGTGGCACGTGCTGCAGCCGAAGTGGCGCACGGCACTGCAGCGGATGCGCGAGGAGCGCTCGCGCGGCGGCAGCGGGAAGCTGCTCCTGCTCGTCACCGTCGCCCTCCTGTTCTGGGTGGGCGTGTACGGCGTGCTGTACGTGATCCTCAAGCACGTGCGCGGCGCGGAAGAGCTGGGACCGTTTCTCGCCGCCAAGATCCTCGGGCTGATCCTGCTCTCGTTCGTCACGATCCTGGTCCTGTCGAACCTCATCACCGCGCTGTCGAGCTTCTTCCTGGCGAAGGACCTCGACCTGCTCGTGTCCGCCCCGGTCGATTGGCTGCGTCTTTACCTCGCGAAGTTGGGCGAGACGCTGCTGCACTCCTCGTGGATGGTGGCGCTGATGGCGGTCCCGATCCTGGCGGCGTACGGGGTGATCTACCGCGGCGGTCTGCTGTTCGTGCCCTACGCCGTACTGACGATCGTCCCGATGTTGGTGCTGCCGGCGGTGGTGGGCAGCGCCGTCACGCTCATCCTGGTCAACGTCTTCCCGGCGCGGCGCACTCGGGACCTCTTGTCGATCATCGCACTGGGCGCGGCCGCCGGCTTGATCCTCCTGCTCCGGCTCATCCGGCCCGAACGGCTCGCCCGACCGGAGGGGTTCCGCAACCTGCTCGACTTCCTCGCAGTGCTGCGCACCCCGACGTCGCCGTTCCTGCCCAGCGAATGGGCCACGAACGCGATCATGAGCTATCTGCGGCACGCCCCCGACCCCCTGCCGTTGCTGTTGCTCTGGACCACGGCGGCCGCCCTGGTGACGCTCGGCGCGATGCTGCACCGTCGGCTGTTCGCGCAGGGGTTCACCAAAGCGCAGGAGGGCGCGGAGCGGTTCGTGCGCGGGCGGTTGTTGCGCCGGACCGCCGGCTGGGTGCTCAAGCCGCTCCCCGTCGCCAAGCGGGAGTTCGTACTCAAGGACATCCGCCTGTTCTTCCGGGACACCACCCAGTGGAGCCAGCTGATCCTGCTGGCCGCTATCTGTTCAACATCAACGCGCTGCCGCTGCACCGCGGCGAGCCGGTGGGATTCTTCTACGTCACGCTGGTCTCGTTCCTGAACCTCGGCCTGGCGGGGTTCGTGCTCGCGTCGATCGCGGCCCGGTTCATTTTCCCCGCGGTCTCCCTCGAGGGCCGGCAGATGTGGCTGCTCCGCTCCAGCCCGCTCGATCTGCGGGCACTCCTGTGGTCCAAGTACTGGGTCGGCACGCTGCCCCTGCTCGTGCTCGCCCTGCTGCTCACCGGCCTCACGAACGTGCTGCTCGAGGTGGGGCCGTTCATGATGGTGATGGGGCTGGTGACGATCTGCGGCCTCACGTTCGCGATCGCGGCGCTGGCGCTCGGGTTCGGCGCCCTGTACCCGCAGTTCGAGACGGAGAATGCCGCGCAGATCCCCACGTCGTTCGGCGGGCTCGTCTACATGATGGCGACGATTGCGGTGCTCGCGGCGGTGATCGTGGCGCTGTGGCAAGCGGTCTACGCGTACGTTCGGGCCGTGTACGTCGGCGAACCGGTGGTCGTGGACGGCTGGATGATCTTCTGGTTCGCCGTCGCCGCACTCATCTGCGCGGCGGCGACGGCGCTCCCGTTGCGGATCGGCCTGCGGAAAATGGAGAGCTTCGAGTTCTAGAGCGGGCTAGAGCGGCTAGAGCGGCTAGAGCGGGAACGTCAGGCCCCCCAGGACGTTGAACGAGGTGCGGTTGGCGAAGACGAACCGCGCCTCGAGGAACGGCTTCACTGGCGTGTAGCGCCGGCCCTCCCACCCGCCGAACACGTTGGCCCCGGTGTCCGTGTTCCCCGAAGCATGCAGGATGGCGAGCCCACCGCCCAAGTAGAAGAAGCCGTAGGCGGTGGGGGGATGGTATTTCACGTCCACGTTCAGCCGATACGGCGTGCCGGTCTCGCCCAGGTAAAAGTCCGCGGACGGCGCGAGGGCCCACCGACGCCCGACGGGGAAGTTGAGCTGGCCGCCGAGAAAGGCATGTTCGGCGTCGAAGTCATAGCCCACCCGAGCGCCGACCCCGGGGCGCTCGACCCGCACCGCGCGTCCACCCCGCATGCGCCGCTGCGCGTCGGCCGAGGTCGAGACGATCGCGAGTCCGGCGACGACGATCGCGATCCGTACTGTGAGCCTGCTCACACCGTCGCTCCTCGGTTGAAGGACGCACACTGATAGACAGGCGGGTCGACAAACGCAAGAGTGGGACGCGGGCCGGCGCTTCCAAACTGGGCCGGACCTTGCCAGATTGGCCGCATGGTGCCCAAGCACGCCGGACCCGCGCCGCCCATCGGGCCACCCGCGGACCGCTCCTCCGACCCGGAGCGGCCCGTTGCGTCCGCACGCGCCGATGCCGCTGCTGCCACCCCTCGCTCACTCGTCGTGGTCTCGAACCGCCTCCCCTTCACCGTGGAACGGCGGCCCGAAGGCGTCCGCTTCCGGCGCTCGCCTGGGGGGCTCGTGGCCGCGCTGGAGCCGGCCCTGGCCCACCGTGGTGGCGTGTGGGTGGGATGGAC
>WNGK01017241.1_pt1 | contig 10431 bp, 16 predicted proteins | sample 5400601 | NCBI WGS metagenome assembly WNGK01 (sample SAMN13153376, study PRJNA577476) | soil metagenome | isolation source: 60 cm soil or saprolite under Garry oak tree replicate 1 | place: USA:California | collected 2016-06-15
CTCTATGACTTGCGCCTTGCCCAGAAGAAAGCTGGCAGGTCTGTCAAGACCCTGCCTAAGCTGAAACGCCGCGAACTTGTCCACGCATAAACGCCTACTCAGAAGCTTCCAGCTTCTCCGCCATCTCCAGCATCTTCGTAACGCTGTTCCAGTTTCTCCCGGTCCCCGGTGTCTTCAGCGTCTTCTCAAGCTTTGCCGTTGAAAGTTTCGACCGTCCCATCCCATTAGGAAAATAGATGTACAGCTCCCGCCCTTCGATCCGCAATTCCTCCGGATCGCACTTGATCTGGCGAACCTTCTCCCGCACCTCCGCAGGAGGGTCACTGGCGAGAAATGTAACCAGCAACTTGCCCGGCTCAATCCCGCGCCGCTTCGCAAACGGGTTCCTAGCAACAACATCTCTCATCTCCGCCGCCGTCCGCAAAATCACATCGGGCCGAAACCCAAACTTCCGCTCAATCCCATCCTCGATTCGCTTGGTGAGCCGCGCGATGTCCCGCTCGTCGGTCCTGAAAATCACGTTGCCGCTCTGCACGTACGTCTGTGCATCCCGCAATTTCAGCGATTCATACAGCGCTCGCAGCGCATCCATCTTGATCTTGTTGTGGCCACCAACGTTGACGCCACGCAGCATGGAAATAACTACCGTCATATCGCGCCCCAGTATATCCGGCTGGCGGGCCGGCCCGGGAAATTCCGAGTGTAGGGGTCGCCTGGAGTTCACGCCGACTCCCGTTGGGGAGGCCGTCCTTGCCCTTTGCGCCCATGCGGACTTGCGAGTTCACACCATTCTGGTGCATACTGGTGCCATGAGTCCCGCAAACAAGACCGTGCGTCAAAGCGTCACCCTCCCTGCCAACGTAGCAGCGCAGGTTCGGAACTTGGCCCGGACCCGCAGGCTAAGTTCCAACCGCATGCTCGTCGAGCTAATCGAGAACGGCATCGAGGCAGAGAAGCGCAAGCAACAAGAATTCTTTGAACTCGCCGAACGGTTCCGCAGCGCCACCGACCCAAAAGAAGCCAAGCGCCTCGGCGATGAGCTGGGCCGAATGGTTTTCGGCAACTAATGCCCAGGATCGCGCCTTGGGACAATCTGCCTAACGTCGTTCCGTGCGTGTTCCTGCGGAAAGTGTTTTTAGGAACCCGTTCCCCATTGCGGATGCGCTTCCGAACCCCTAGCATATACGCGCAACACGGAGTTCCCACGATGAAGAAACGCAAATCCGTTTTCATAACCGCTGCGCTGATGACGTTCGGCCTGCTCACGACCCTCGCGGCAGCCCAAACGCCGCGCTGGCCCGAGCAGAAAGCCAACGCTTGGTACGCGCAGCAGCCCTGGCTGGTCGGCAGCAATTACGTTCCCAAGTCCGCCATCAACCAGTTGGAAATGTGGCAAGAGCCCACGTTCAATCCCGACGAGATCGACAAGGAATTGACCTGGGCCGAATCGCTAGGAATGAACACCATGCGCGTTTTTCTGCACGATTTGCTCTGGCAACGGGACGCCGCCGGCTTTCAGAAGCGCATCGACCGCTTCTTGACCATCGCGTCCCGCCATCACATTCGTCCGATGTTTGTGCTCTTCGACTCCTGCTGGGACCCCTTGCCTCATCTCGGTCCGCAGCATCCCCCGATTCCAGGGGTTCACAATTCTGGCTGGGTGCAAAGTCCCGGCGCGGCGGCTTTGGCGGACCTCAATCAAGTTCCGCGCCTGAAGGCCTACGTCCAAGGTGTCGTGGGAGCCTTCGCCAAGGACGACCGCATCCTCGCCTGGGACGTCTGGAATGAGCCCGGCGCCGACAACCTCGGCAGCTATGCGAAACAGGAGCTGAAAGACAAGGCCGCCCGCGTGACCGCCCTCTTGCCCCAGGTGTTCGCTTGGGCGAGAGAAGCCAATCCTTCGCAGCCTCTCACCAGCGGCGTCTGTTGCGTGGACACCTCGCCCGACGGCGCAAACCTGGGTGAACTTCCGCAGATTCAGCTTCGTGAATCCGACATCATCACGTTCCACAACTACAGTTGGCCGGAGTATTTCCAGCGCCAGGTGACGTGGCTAAAGAAGTACAACCGGCCGGTCATCTGCACGGAATACATGGCGCGTTCCGTGGGCAGCACCTTTGACACGATCCTGCCCATCGCGAACCAGGAACGCGTCGGCGCCATCAACTGGGGATTCGTCGTCGGCAAGACGCAGACCAATTTGCCGTGGGAATCCTGGGAGCACCCGTACATTCTCAGCCAGCCCCCCGTGTGGTTTCACGAGGTGCTGCGCCCCGACGGAACGCCCTACCGCCAGGCCGAGGTGGACTTGATCCGCCGCCTCACCGGCAAGCACTAGAAATAGCAACGCGCTTCGCTCGGTCATCCCCGCCGCTCGCGATACCGAACCGGGGCCCTTTCGTTTGACGCGCTTCTTGGTGGAGACTACACTCGAATTGCGAGGCTGCTTATGGGCCGGACTCACATTAAAGTGAACATTGCCAATCCGGCAAAGCCCAGGCAAGCGCTCGAACTCAGCTTTCTGGTGGACTCCGGTGCCGTTTATTCCGTCATTCCTTCGGCCTTGCTCCGCAAACTCGGTGTCCGCCCGCACTCCAAGCGCACCTTCACCCTCGCGGATGGATCCGAAATCACTCGCAAAATCGGCGATGTGTTATTCCGGCTCGATGGCCGTCAGGGCGCTGCCCCGGTCATCTTCGGCGAAAAGCAGGACAGCACCTTGCTCGGCACCGTCTCTCTTGAAGCCCTGGGCATGATGCTCGACCCCATGAAGCGCGAACTCCGCCCCCTGCCCATGCTCCTCGCCTGGCACAATCTGTAACTTACCGCTCAAGGCGAAAAATCCCCGCCTTCCGCGCCGATAGCTACTATTCGCGCGACCTCGGCCACCGCCGATCTCGCCCAAGTCGTCCGGCGGATGGCGCAGACGCTCGGGGTGCCGCAGCCTTCGGTTTTAAGGCAGGAACGTGAAACACGAGGTCCTTGATGCAGTGAAGCCGGTCACCGTCCAGCAACAGGCGGGGTAAAACCTCGTCCGGCACGCTCTCCAGTGTGGCCCACAAGTCCCGGCGGGCGCGAACGAGGTAATCGTAGGTTTCTGGAATGTTCATTCGTCCCTCCCTCAAGGCTCGCTCTGCTATCCTACATCGCTATCAATAAATTGGCGGAGCTTCCATGGCACTCCAATCCCACGCCGCGCTTGCCGAGATTCGCGACACCCTGCTCGAAACCTACGCGAGCAACGACGCCATGAACCAGCTCATCCTCTCCCATCTCGACCCTCGTGCTTGGCGCGCCCAGCCGCCGGGTCAAAAGGGCAATGGCCGGACCATCGCGGCCATCTTCGCGCATCTGCACAACTGCCGCCTGAAGTGGCTGAAGAGAAATGCACCGCATTTCAAGTGTCCGCCGCCGCTTGATCCCGATCGCTGCACCATGAAGCAAGCTGCCGCCGCGCACGGGAGAAGCGCCGCGCAGTGCCTGCGCATGTTGTCGGATGCGCTCTCGGCCGCTCCGAATCGCCGCGTTTCAAAGTTTTCCCGCGACGGTTGGATGCCAACGTGGCCCGCCGGAGGGACCATGTTCGCTTACATGTTCTCGCACGAGGCGCATCATCGCGGTCAGGTTTTGATGCTGGCCCACCAGCTCGGCTACCCCGTCCTCCACAAAACTCCCGGCATCTGGCAATGGGAGAAGCTCTGGAAACAAGCCGGCCTTGCCACCCGCCCGCGCTGAGTGCACCCCGCCCGCCTTTGCTCTTGGCGAAATTTTTTGACGGCCTCCGCCGTATCTCAGGCTAAACCCTCTCAAGGGAGGCAACATGAATTCCGCCAAGAACCCAGGCAGATTCGCAGGCTTGCTGTATGTGCTCATGTCCTTAGCCGGCTTCTTCGCCATGGCCTATGTCCCCAGCAAGCTCATCGTCCACGGAAACGCTGCGGCGACGGCCAACAACATCGCAGCCTCCGAGACGCTCTTTCGCCTCGGCATCGCCGCCGAACTCATCGGATACGCCGGTTTTATCTTCGTGGCCCTGGCTTTGTACGACCTGCTCAAGGGGGTCAACCGGCGGCACGCCTCGCTCATGGTGCTATTGATTGTGGTCTCGGTCCCGATAGCGTTTCTAAATGAGCTGAACTCCATCGCTGCCCTCGTCCTCGTGCGCGGGGCTGATTTCCTGTCTATATTCGACAAGCCTCAGCGGGAGGCTCTGGCGATGCTGTTCCTCAATCTGCATTTTTACGGATTTGTTGTCGCCGAAATATTTTCGGGTCTGTGGCTCTTTCCCCTCGCGCTGCTGGTGTACCGGTCGCGTTTCCTGCCGCGGTTCCTGGGCGTCTGGCTGGCCCTCGCCGGCTTCCCTTGGGTGATCCTGAGCCTTACCGGCGTACTGTCGCTGCAATATTATGACAAGGTGTTTACCTTCACTCAGCCCGCCGTCTTCGGGGAGCTGGCGTTCATGTTCTGGCTTCTGATCAAGGGCGCTAGGCCACCAGCGCTGGACCCCACAGCCCTATCGCCGGCAGCTGGTTAGGCTGCACTTGGAAAGACCGCACCTTTTGAAGAACCAAACGCCAAACAGTGCGCCACCCAATTCAAAAGCCTGTCCCACCCGCCGTGAGTTTGACTAGTGTGTTAAAAGTGTGTATTATGTGCCATGAGCAGCAGGGAGGTCATCCAGCGTTTGCGAGAAGACGGCTGGTATGAGGTTGCGCACGAAGGGAGTCACAAGCAGTTCAAGCACGGCACGAAAACGGGCAGAGTAACGGTGCCGCATCCGGTGCGTGACATTCCGATCGGGACGCTTAGAAGCATTGAAAAACAAGCGGGTATCAGGCTGAGGTAAAATGGACTACATCGCCTATTTGCACAAAGACAGTAAGTCGGATTTTGGCGTCAGCTTCCCGGACTTCCCCGGCTGCGTGACAACCGGAAAGTCGCTCGACGAGGCTCGCCGCAAAGCTCCACAAGCGCTGGCGTTTCATATCGCGGGGATGCTGGAAGACGGAGAAAAGATCCCCAAGCCTTCCAAGATGGATGATTTGGCCGGCGATCCCAATCGAGAAAATGCAGTGGCGTTTCTAGTGACCACAGACTTCAATAAGACGAGGACCGTGCGCGTCAACGTCACGGCGCGGGAGAACCAGATCGAGATGATCGACCGTCTAGCCAGACGAGCGGGCATGACGCGCTCGGCGTATATGGTGCAATCCGCTACCTCAGGAGTCGCTTTCAAGAAGCGGGATGGGTCTGGACGCCGAATCATCAATACCCGCGCAAAACGGGTTAAGTCCGCCAAGAGGAAAGAGCGGTAGGCGTCAGTTGTTAGTCCTTAGTTGTGAGTTGTTGGTAGGAAAGGATTAACTATCGCTTGGCGGGAGAAGCCGATGCCTGGATACGAAATCATCATCTATTGGAGTCAGGCAGACGAAGCCTTTATCGCCGAAGTCCCCGAGCTTCCCGGCTGCGCCGCCGACGGAGAGACCTACAAGGAAGCTCTTGCCAACGTAGAAATCATCATCCAGGAATGGATCGGGTGGCCCATCCTTCGATGCAGTCGAAGGGTGGGTCTCTCTTGTCCCTTTTCTAATTTCTATTTTCTAATTTCCATTTTCTAGTTGAGCCGGTGGCCCATCCTTGCGGTTTTGCATCTCTGCCCCGTCCCGCTGCTCTTGCGGGATGAGCGGTGGGGTCTTCCTCTTGTCCCTTTCCTTGTTTCTGTTTTCTAGTTTCTAATTTCTAGTTTCAATTTTCAGAGTGGGTCTCTCTCTTGTCCCTTTTCTAATTTCTATTTTCTAGTTGGCCGCTCAGCGGCGGTGACGGCGCACCTTCAGCGCATCTGAGCGAGGACGGCAACGTCGAACTTTGAATAGTACTTCTTCACGTTGTTGGTCCCGTACTTGGTTCGGAATTTCTCGACCACGGACGACACCTGTGTGGCGTCAGTGACAAGAACAACTTTGACTTCAGCCGCTGCGCCCCGCGCATCGACCCGAATCGACGGGTTCTTGAGCACGTTTTTGTACCACTGTGTATCCGACCCCTGCACCGGCAGGAGATAAAGCTTGTCGTCTTCCAATACGAACCAAACGGGGATTGAGATGGTGCGTCCTGATTTTCTGCCCGTCACACTGATGTTAATTTCCCGGTATCGGGAAAGGCGGTCTTTTAGAGCATCCTTCCGCGCTGGCATGTGGACTCCTCTGCCTTACTGTACCTTAGAACTCCTGGCGCGTGGGCGGGTGGGGTCTTTCTCTTGTCCCTTTTCAATTTTCTAGTTTCCATTTCAGCGTAGGTCTCGCTCATCCCTTTTCCATTTCCACGCCTTGGGTTTAGGAGAGCAGATGAGGCCCGACGATACCGATAAATTCGCGGGAGCTGATGATTTTGGTTTTCTTCCAGAACTTTGGGAAATGGCGCTGATTACCGGTGATCAAGTAGTCCGCGCGGGCGTCGTCGGCGCATTCGAGGAAAATGTTATCGGCGGGGTCGGACGTGACTTGTAGCGAACCGGAGGGCGCTACGAAATGGGCCCGATTTTTGAGGAGCTGGAGAAGCTGCTGCCGGAGCCCTTTGCGAATATGAAGTTCCGCGCGTGATAGCACGGCACGGTACTCCGCGAAGACCGGTGCCGACAGGTAGAGGCGGGCCGGCTTCGTGAGGGCCAGGAGGAGTACGGTGCGTTGCAAACCGGCAGGCTTGAGCGCGGCCGATACGACGATATTGGTATCGAGGACTAAACGAAGGGGAAACATCCAGTCCTTGCTCTCACTGGTGCATGGCCTGTGCGGGTTTACTTCTTAGCGCCGCTTTTTCGGGAAGCTTTTTTTGCCCTGCGCGCCGCTTTAATGATGCGGTCAATCTGGCGCGAAGAAAGGGACGCGGTGCCCTTGCGCCTGGATTCTTCGCCGATGGCGCGCAGAACTTCGGGCTCAGGAGCGGCAAGCCGGACATAGTCCCGGATGCTCAGCAGGATCGCTCGCGGAGTGCCCCGCTTCTCAATCACCAGTGAGCGGCTTTCCTTATCGACTCGGTTCAGCAGCTTGCCGAAGCTCGACCTGGCTCGCAGGGCGGAAATCACAATGCCATCTCTTGTGGCGGTTTTGGTTATTGGCATGAACTCTCCAGTTCATCTCTCTGAACTGTACAGTCATAACTTTCGTTTGTCAATGGCGAGTGAAGGCGATAGCTTCCCGGAGGCGAGGGCATCCAGTGCGCGCAGGCGGGCGAATACTAGGTGAGCAGCGAGTGACCTAGCAAAATTAGCGGAAGGATGGTAAGAACCAAATACAAGGTTGTGTTGAATAAAGCCGGGGATAGATATTTTCCGATCCCCACTGTCGAAAGCAATCTCAGTGGGCGGTTTGACCCTCCGAAGAAAAAAGACCCTGCCGCAATAAACAGCCCAAAGCACATGCGCCAGAGATGCCGGGCGATGCGCTTTGCTCCAGCAACGCCGCCGCGCACCAGCATGCGAACGTCCCCTGCGGCTGCCAGCAGCATCACCGAACCCATGAAAAGGATCATTCCAACAGGAACTCCGTTTTGGGAGCTCGCTCCGCTGCGCACGACTTTAAGAGCATTAATCCAGGTGAGGATACCGAGCGCCAAGGGAATCAGGAGCACAGCCCAATCAAAACGGCTCGTTTCCCCGTCTCTGCGCCTGGCGGTCAGCCATGCCGTTCCGATCAGATAAAAGGTGAAAATCCCGCCGCCGATGTTATTTGGTTGATGTCTCGTGATGGCAAGGTACGCCGCGAGGGCGCCCATGGTCAGCATGGATGCGACAAAGACCTTTCCCGCCAGCACATGCCGCGGAGAACCTTTACGGAAAGACATTGCAGCGGTCCCGGACAGCAACCCCAGGCTCCCACCGCAAATATGCACAACCAGTATGGGCGAATAGGACATTGGCCCTTCTTGGAGCCCTTCTTGAAGCCCTCCTTGAAGATATATACGTGGACTGGTGCCTCGGTGTTTCACCCCACCGCTATCAGCACTGAACGGGGTTTATGCAATGCGCCTCAAATACGAATCACTCCGCAATCATCCCGATCGTCCCCAGCCACGTCTCCACCAACTGAGGCCATCCCGTTATCGGAAACTTCGTGCGCCGCAGCCCAAACGCATGCCCGCCCTGCGCGTACAAATGCATCTCCACGGGAACCCCAGCCTTCTTCAGCGCAATGTAGTAAGCCAGTGAGTCGTATACGCTGTCCACGTGGTCATCCTCAGCCTGCACCAAAAACGTAGGCGGCGTCTGCCTGGTGACGGGAACATCGGGATTCAACCCAAGATCTTTATCGGCATTCGCCGCATGACGGACCACGAACTTTTTGGTGCCTTGCTTAGCATCCCATTCCGCCGCGGCAATCGACAGGTGTCCCGGATAGATAGCCACCGCAAAGTCCGGGCGGCAGCTTTCTTTGTCGGCGGCATCGACAGCCGGGTACAAACGCTTCGCGAAATGTGTGCTGATCGCTGCCGACAGATGCCCGCCTGCCGAAAACCCGAGCACCCCAATCATGTGCGGATCGATGTGCCACTCCGCGGCGTGCAAGCGCAGCAGACCCATCGTCCTCTGCGCATCTTCCAACGCCATCGGTGATTCCGGATACGGCCCCGATTTCGGATATGGTGCCGATTTCGGATACCCTCCCTCACCCGGCACGCGGTACTTCAAATCAGCCAGTCGCAAACCTCCGTGCCTTCCAGATCGATGGCCAGATCCTCATAGCCCCCGCCGGGGAAGACGACGACCGCAGCCCCCGTATTCTTCCCCGTTGGGGAATACACCGTCATCGTGGGCCGCGACACGTGGTACACCGTAAACCCACCAGGCGGCCCACTAGGGCCTGTCGGCCACCAGTGACTCTCCTCCGGCCCCGCAACAGGCTGCGCATCAGGCGCCGTCCCCGGCCATATCGGCACTTGCGTATGTCCGGGCGATGGCTGCCAGACAGGCGCCTGCGCGCTCAGACCGCCAAACGCAAACACAACACAGAGAGCAAAGATCAAAGGCTTCATCACAATCCCCTCAGCTTAATATAACCCGTCACTGGGCGAGTCGCGCACACGCCAGGTGGGGGGTGCCGCAGCCTTCGGTTTTAAGGCTGCGGGTTTTGACTCTTCTTTCTTTCGCCCCTAATTTTCAATTTGACCCGCATCACCGTTGTGGTACAATATTTCTGTTGATTACTGCGCCCCGACCCAGTCGGGGCGTTTCTGTTTTGTACCGCCGGCATCTTGCCGGCATTTCTTTCTTGTTGGTGGCACAGGCCTGCCTGCCGCAGGCAGGCTTCAGCCTGTGCTCTTCTCAGCAAGCAATCCCAAAACTCAACTCTAAGGAGACTTTTATGTCCTCTCTCAGTCCAGTCGGCCGCTCTGCGGCCGCGCGTAAGGTTGACCGCTTTGCGGTCACGCCGAAGAACGACCGCGTGTCCTTGTGTTCGTTTACTTTCTCGGATGGCCGCCGTTGCTGCACTCCGCGCGTCGCCAAACATCCCCGCTTCTGCTTCTACCACGCCCAAAAGGAGGCCCGCGCCCACGCCGCAAAAAAACTCGGCAAAGACCTAACCTACTTCTTCTCCGGCGACTACCTCTCGGCCTGCGATCTCAGCACCGCGATGGCACGTCTCATCCCCGCCGTCCTTCGCGGCGATGTAAAACCCAAAACCGCCCACACCGTCGCCTACCTGGCCCAAACTCTCATGCAGGCCATCCACATCTCCCAGCACGAATACATCAACGCCTTCGGCACGGACGGCTGGCGCAAATCCGTCCGCAATTCCGTCAAGGACAACTACGACTACCGCTTCCCGCCCGACCCCGAACCCGAACAGCCCCCGGATCAGGCTCCCCATGCAGTGGCCGGTCTTCAGACCGGTGGGTCTCAGGCTCCCCATCCCGCCCCAGCCCAACAATCGGCCCCAGCACCGCACACTTCGTTACCTCCCACGGGCGCCGAGTTCGTTCAGCATGTAGTGGCCGGTCTTCAGACCGGTACGGGTCAGCGTCAGCCTCCTCAACCCGCCACCACCCTGTCCCCAACTCCCGCCCCCGCCCCGCCACCCGCCGTCCACGCTTCACCTTCTTCCCCCGTCTGTCATGCTGAGCGCAGCGAAGCATCTCATCCCATCCCCGGCACCCAATCTTCCCAATCGCCAGCGCCACCCGCTCAGCCCGCTTGCCCTGAGCAAGGTCGAAGGGACAACCCTCCTCAGCCACGCCCGTCTACTGGACCAAACAGAGACACCCCTTGGCTCAACTGGGGCAACCAGCGCCACATCCGCCCCGACAGCCATCTCCTTTAGAATCAACACTTACAAGCCACCCCGCAACTGTTGATTCTAAACCACTTACAGCAACACTAAGTCCTTTATCTGCAACACTTACAAAAAACTAGGAGGGGGGCCATCGGCCCACGGAGGA
>WNGK01029726.1_pt1 | contig 10431 bp, 7 predicted proteins | sample 5400601 | NCBI WGS metagenome assembly WNGK01 (sample SAMN13153376, study PRJNA577476) | soil metagenome | isolation source: 60 cm soil or saprolite under Garry oak tree replicate 1 | place: USA:California | collected 2016-06-15
TCGAGGCTTCCACGAAATCGTCGTAAGCATACTTTTGCGCAATCTCGTCTATCACACACGCGCACTTGTAGAGGAACTCCTGCTTGCCGCCGTTCTTCTGCATGCACTCGAGGACGAACTCCACTCGGTCTACGGTGGGGTAAGCTTTGATGCCTCCCCCCTGCGCCAAGGCGATGCCAGTGAGCGTCATCGCCAGTGCAGCGCCAAGCGCGATTCGGTGGGTCGACGACATGCTCCCTCCTTGATCCTAAAGTGCAATCTGCACGGGGCTCGATGCTAGCACGCAGTTTCACGACCCGCCTCGCGTCGCATCCGCGCGCGGTCTCCGTTCCAGAATAGCTCGGACGGTCTACAAGCAACATGGGCAACTGCCCAATGCTCCCCTTCCCTTCGCCTGCACCGTGCTCAAACGTTCGGGTGCAGCCGCGTGGCATAATTGCCGCCAGCCGAGGCAACGCCACAGACACACCCCTGACGCAAGGCTCCCCGCTAGTCACGAAGGAGAGGGTCATGCTCCATCCGACCGGTACTCGCGCTCGTTTCATCGACTCCGTCGTCCGGGGTACGTCGCGCAATGAGGGCCCAAGCGCGCCTGAGTATGTGAAGCGTTCCTGGCTGCGCTGTCTCAACGAATATGGCTTGGATCCCGACTCCAGTCCGGATCCCGTCGTGATTTCGCGTCAGGACCTCCTAGCCCGCAAGGAACAGAATCTGGAGCTTGTTTCTTTCGCTGACGTCGAAATGGCGAACCTCTACCAGCAGCTCGCCGGCTCGGGTTACTCGATCATCCTTACCGATCGCGACGGCGTCTTGCTTTCCTACTATGGCGACCCGAGCTTCAAGCTCGCGGCGTCGCGCACCGGGCTCGTGTCGGGCGCCGTGTGGAGCGAGCGGCACGGCGGCACCAACGGCATGGGGACGTGCCTGCTCGAGCGGGCGCCCGTCACCGTCCACCGCGAGCAGCACTTCCTCACCCGCAATACCGGGCTGACTTGTTGCGCCGCGCCGGTTTTCGATCCCCGCGGCGAACTCGTTGCGGTTCTGGACGCCTCCGGGGAGTCGGATCGCGCGCAACAGCACACGCTAGTGCTCGTGAACATGTCGGCGCAGATGATCGAAAACCGTTTGTTCCTCCACCGCTTCCGCGACGCCTTCATCGTGCGCTTCCACAGCCGACCGGAACTCGTCGGCATGTGGAGCGAAGGGATCATCGCGCTCGACCTTGCCGGCGCGATCACAGCGGCGGACCGCAACGCCCTCTTTCAGCTCGGCTGCAAGAGCGCGCACGACCTCGTCAATACGCCGCTCGAGCGCGTGTTCAACATCTCGCTGCCTACTTTGATCCAGCGCAGCCACAAGCAATCGTTTCACCCGCTGCCGATCTACGAGGCGCGTAACGGCGGTCGCTTTTTCGCCGTCGCGCATGGGCCCGAGTCCAAGCGGCGGAGCGCTGGCGTGACGCACATTGCCCTGCGCGAAGAGCCTTCGACCGCGACCGCGAGCCGCAGCGCTCTCGATGAACTGGACTTCGGCGACCCGCTGATGGCGCGCAATATCGAAGCGGCGAAACGGGTCCTATCACGCGACATCCCGATTCTGCTGCTCGGCGAAACGGGAACCGGCAAGGAGCTTTTCGCGCGCGCGTTGCACGCCGCAAGCGGGCGCCCCGACAAGCCTTTCGTCGCAGTCAATTGCGCGTCGATGCCCGAAGCTGAGATTCAGAACGAGCTGTTCGGGTCTCGTCCAGGGGGGATCGCCGCCGCAACCCGTGAGGGTCAGCCCGGGAAAATCGTACAGGCCGACGGCGGCACGTTGTTCTTGGACGAGATCGGCGACTTGCCGTATGCGCTCCAGGCTCGACTGCTGCACGTGTTGGAGGAGCGCGAGGTGATCGCGCCGGGCGAAGCGCCGATCAAGGTCGACATCCGACTGGTGAGCGCGACGCACTGCAAGCTGGAGGAGAAAATCCGACGCGGCGAGTTTCGCGAGGATCTCTTCTATCGGCTGCAGGGCCTCATGCTGGCGCTGCCGCGGCTCGCCGATCGAACGGACAAGCGCGCGCTCATCCAACATATCTTCGCCCAAGAAGCGGCCGCTGCGTCGAAGGTGTCGCTCAGCGAGGATCTGATCGACGCGCTCTGCACCGATCAATGGCCGGGCAACATCCGCCAATTGCGCAACGTGCTGCGCGCGATGATTGCGCTCCGCACGAGCGATTTGCTCGGCCTAGCCGATCTGCCTTCCGACTACGGTCTGCGCCTGCGGCCCGCGCAGCCGGCGGCGCCCGCGCCCGAGATGGACTCGCTCAATCCGCTCCGAAGAGCGGAGCGCGAGGCGTTGCTCCGGGAGCTGGATCTTGAGCATGGCAACATCAGCCACGTCGCGCGCAAGCTCGGCGTCGGCCGCAACACGCTCTACCGGAAAATGCATCGGCTGCACATCAAGTGGCCGGTCAGGAAGCCGCTGCACTGAGCCCGCGGCAAGCGTTCCATAATTGACGCACCGTCCGATTCCCGTCGAATTCAGGAGGAGTGAACCATGGATGTTCGCGCAGCCGTCGCCCATAAAGCGGGCGCACCACTCACCATCGAAACCGTGCAGTTGCAGGGGCCCAAGGCCGGCGAAGTGCTGGTCGAGATCAAGGCGACCGGCATCTGCCACACCGATGAATTCACGCGCTCGGGCTCCGACCCCGAGGGCCTGTTCCCGGCGATTCTCGGCCATGAGGGCGCGGGCGTGGTGGTCGACGCGGGCCCGGGAGTCGCCAGCGTGAAAAAAGGCGATCACGTCATTCCGCTCTATACCCCCGAATGCCGGCAGTGCGAATACTGCCTGAGCGGCAAGACCAATCTGTGCCAGGCGATACGCGTCACGCAGGGGCAAGGCGTGATGCCCGACGGCAGCAGCCGTTTTTCGCTGGGCGGCAAGAAACTCTTCCACTACATGGGCACCTCGACTTTTGCCAATTACACCGTGGTGCCCGAAATCGCGCTCGCGAAGATCCGCGAGGACGCGCCGTTCGACAAGGTGTGCTACATCGGCTGCGGCGTGACCACCGGTATCGGCGCGGTGATCAACACCGCCAAGGTCGAGCCGGGCGCGAACGTCGTGGTATTCGGTCTCGGGGGCATCGGGCTCAACGTGGTCCAGGGCGCGCGGCTGGCCGGCGCCAACATGATCGTCGGCGTGGATACCAATCCGGCGCGCAAGGCGCTCGCCGAGAAGTTCGGGATCACGCATTTCGTCAATCCGAAAGAGGCCGGCAGCGAGTTGGTCGCGCACCTGGTGAACCTGACCAAGGGCGGTGCCGACTACAGCTTCGAATGCATCGGCAACGTCGATGTGATGCGCCAGGCGCTCGAGTGCTGCCACAAGGGCTGGGGCGTGTCGGTGATCATCGGCGTCGCGGGCGCGGGCCAGGAGATCAAGACGCGCCCGTTCCAGCTGGTCACCGGCCGCGTATGGAAAGGCACCGCGTTCGGCGGCGCCAAGGGCCGGCGCGACGTGCCGAAAATCGTCGACTGGTACATGGAGGGCAAGATCAACATCGACGACCTGATCACACACAAGTTGAAGCTCGCCGACATCAACCAGGGCTTCGACCTGATGCACGAGGGCAAATCCATACGCTCGGTCGTGGTCTACTGACGCCGGGGCGGACGCAGGTTCGCGCGGCTCGAAGATGGCGATCACGAGCGTTTCCCGCAATAAATGCTTCGGTGGCGTCCAGGGCGTCTACAGCCACGAGTCGCGTGAAACCGGGTGCGTCATGCGCTTCGGCGTATTTCTTCCGCCGCAGGCGGAAAAACGCGTAACGCCCGTGCTCTACTGGCTTTCCGGCCTCACCTGCACGGAAGAGAATTTCATCGTCAAGGCGGGCGCGCAACGCGTGGCCGCGGAGCTCGGGCTGGCCATCGTCGTGCCCGATACCAGCCCGCGCGGACTGAAAATTCCCGGCGAAGACGAGAGCTACGATTTCGGTTTGGGCGCTGGATTCTACGTGGATGCTACTCAAGCGCCGTGGTCGCGTGGCTACCGGATGTATTCCTACGTTGCGAAGGAATTACCCCGGTTGGTCGAAGCCGACTTTCCGGTCGATCCCGCGCGCACGGGCATCTTCGGCCATTCCATGGGCGGGCACGGCGCGCTGACCCTCGCGTTCAAAAATCCGGACTATTACAAGTCGGTGTCGGCTTTTGCTCCGATCTGCTCGCCGATGCGCTGTCCCTGGGGAGAAAAAGCGTTGACCGGGTATCTCGGAGCCGATCGCGCTCTCTGGCGGGACTACGACGCGACCGCCCTGATCGAGAGCCGCGGATGGAAGGGGCCTGCTCTGCTGGTCGATCAGGGCACGAACGATCAGTTTCTGGAGAGCCAACTCAAGCCCGAGTTGTTAGAAGAAGCTTGCAGGCGATCCGGCGTGCCCCTGGATCTTCGCCTGCAAGCGGGTTACGACCACAGCTACTTTTTCATCGCGAGTTTCATCGAAGATCACCTTCGATTCCACGCACGCAATCTGTAAACGCAGCGCGTCACGCACGCAGCGCGCCGGAGGCCTTGGCCGTTTGCGTCGCGATGAAATCCATCAGCGGCGGGGACAGGCAATCGTAAGGCTCCAGCTTGAGTTCCTTCAACCTTGCCCTGACCGCACCCATGTTGTCGGGGCTCGCGCCCGATTCGATGATCGAGGAAACAAACGCCGCGAATTCAGGCGGCGCCCAGCCCGATTCGTTCGAGCGCTCGGTGTGGATGAAATCGAACCCGTACAACGGATGGCCCTTGTTCTCGATCCGGCCATACATGTGCACGCCGCACTCCTTGCAGGCATGCCGCTGAATCGTTGCCTTGGAATCCACGACCGCGAGCTTGTTTCCGTTCGCCTTGACGCTGAGGTTGTCGCGCCCTACGACGGCGACCTGCGAGAACAGCGCCCCTTTCGGTTTCCAGCACTTGGTGCAGCCGCACACGTGGTTGTGCGCGCACTGCCCTTTGATCGCTACCTCGACCTTGTTCTGCGGGCAATTGCACAACAGCGTCCCGCCTGCAAAGTTCTTTGCCGCGGGTTTCAATCCGCCGTCAACCGCTGGATGTATCTTGACGCTACTCATGATGATTTTCTCCTTTTGGACACGAAGCCGGCCGCGGGCTGGGGCCGCGCGTGGTGAATCTTGCACCCGATGATGCCGTTCAGGCAAGCGAGGCTCGCGTGCACTGCACGACCCTTCAGCGTGATTGGTGACCTCGTTCCCCTTCGAGTAACGCGCTCGCCGCTGCGTGCCTGGCGGCAGGGGCTCTCGCGCAGAACCCAGCTGCGGAGCTGGAGGCTCCGACGGTCTACGTGGTTGGCACGACGCCGCTTCCCGGGGTCGGCACGCCGGTGTCGCAGGTGCCGGCGAACGTGCAGACCGTGACCGATCGCCGGCTCGAGGCGCTGCCGACGCCCGCGCTGCCGGATTTCCTCGAGCGCGGGATGGGGGGGATCGTCTCGGCCACGTCCCAGGGCAACCCCTTTCAGAACGACGTGAGCTTTCGCGGCTTCAGTGCGTCGCCGCTGCTCGGCACGCCGCAAGGGCTGTCGGTGTACGTCGACGGGGTGCGCGTGAACGAATCCTTCGGCGACGTGGTGAACTGGGACCTCATTCAGAAGAACGCCCTCTCGAGCGTCACGCTGATCCCCGGCTCGAATCCGGCGTTCGGCTTGAATACGCTGGGCGGGGCGCTCGCGATCATCACCAAGAGCGGGTCCACCTATCCCGGGCTGTCGGCGCAAGCCTATGGCGGCTCGTTCGGCCGGCGCTCGTTCGAGGTCGAGGCGGGCGGAGCGCGCGGCAACACCGACTTCTTCGTCGCCGGCACCGGATTCCGCGAGGACGGCTGGCGGGAGCACAGCTCGAGCGAGATCGGCCAGCTGTTCGCCAAGGCCGGCTATGAGGACAACCGCAACGATCTGGACTTCTCCGTGACCGCCGCGGACAACAAGCTCGCCGGCACGCAGGCGCTGCCGCTGTCGATGCTAGGCTCGCCGCGACAACCGTATACCTGGCCCGACGAGACCAATAACCGGCTGGTCGCGCTGAACCTGCGCGCGAGCCGCGTGATCGACGAAGCCAACCTCGTTTTCGCGAATCTGTACTACCGTGAGACCAGGACGCGCGTCTTCAACAGCAACGTGAACGACGATTGCGCAGCGGGTCCGTGCACGTTCGCCGCCGTCAACAATCTGACCACGATCGACCAGGACCGCGTCGGCGCCTCGGTGCAGTACACCAACCTCGCCCGCGTCGCCGGCCGGAAGAACCAGCTCACCATCGGCGGCAACCTCGACGCCGCGCGCACGCAGTTCACCGGCGAGTCGCAGGCGGCGGATTTCACGCCGGACCGCGGCACGGTCCCCCGCGCGGCGTTCGAGCTCGAGACTGCGGTCAAGGCACGGCAGGAGCTCTACAGCCTGTACGTGCAGGACGTGTTTTCCGCCAGCGACGCGTGGCACGTGACGCTGGCGGCGAGCGCGAACGGCGCGCGGGTGCGCATCGAGGACACCACCGGCACGCAGCCGGCGCTCGACGGCGAGCACAGCTTCTTCCGCGTAAACCCTGCGGCGGGCGTCGCCTACTCCCCCCGCCCCGGGGACACCTGGTACGCGAACTACAGCGAGGGGATGCGGGCGCCGACGCCGGTGGAGCTCACGTGCGCGGACCCGGCGGCGCCGTGCCGGCTGCCGAACATCTTTCTCGCCGACCCGGCGCTGAAAAAAGTCGTCTCGCGGACCGTGGAGCTCGGGCTGCGGCGCACGCTCGGAACAACGCTCCGGGCGAGCGCGGCGGTGTTCCGCACGGAGCTGCGCGACGATATCCAGTTCATCAGCACCAGCGGCACGGCGATCAACGCGGGTTTTTTCCAGAACGTCGGCAACACGCGCCGGCAGGGCGTCGAGCTTGCGCTGGAGGACACGCCCGCGACGGCCGTGCGGGTCGCGGCACGGTATGCCTACGTGGACGCGACGTTCGAGTCGCCGTTCACCGCGTTCAGCCCGAACAATTCGTCGGCGGACGCGGCGGACCATATCCGCATCGAGGCCGGCGACCGGATTCCCGGCATACCCCGCCACAATTTCAAGCTGCGCATGGAAGTCGATCCGTTCGACCGCGCGACGCTCGGCGCGAGTCTCGTCGCGTTTTCGAGCCAGTACGCGCGCGGCGACGAGAACAACGGGGACCGCAATGGCGCAGTGCCGGGCTACGCGCTGGTCAACCTCGACGGGCGCTGGCGATTCGCGCGCGGCTGGGAATTGTTCGGCACGGTGACGAACCTGTTCGACCGGCGCTACGCGAGCTTTGGCGTGCTCGGCGCGAACTTCTTCACCGGGGCCGGCGGCAGCTTCGACGCGGCCGGCGTTCAGGCAGAGCAGTTCCGCACGCCTGGGGCGCCGCGTGCGGTGTGGGTCGGGCTGCGCTACGAGACCGGCCGGGGGAAGTGAGGGCGCTAGCCGCCGCGCTCGAGCAGCCGCTCCCGCTCGAGCCGGAAGACGACCGGCACCAGCACCGCGATCTCGCCGCCGCTCAGTCCATCGCGGCGGCGTGGGCGGCAAGCGACGCAGTCAATGCCACGCCGAAACGATGGTCGGGACCGGCGGCGCGGCTCATTGCGAGCCGCGTGCCGGCCCCATGCGCCGGAAGACGCCGTCGCGCAGGAAAAGATGCCGCAGTGCGGCCAGGATATGCACGACGATCAGCGTCACGAACACATAAGACGTGACGACGTGGGTCGTGTTGAACACGGCGTAGATCCGCTTGTCGTCGAAGCCCCACGGCGGCAGCAGGACCGCGTTGAAGTAATTGACGCCGAACTTGCTGAAGTTCGACGCGAGATAACCCGCGGCCGGCATGATCAGCATGCACGCGTAGAGCGCAAGGTGGCTCATCCGCGCCGCCATGCGCTCCCATGCGGGCACCGAAGGGGGTAACGGCGGCGCTTTGTGAGTGAGACGCCAATAGAGCCGGAACAGGATGAGCACGCCGATCGTCAGACCGGTCGACTTGTGCAGATTCACGTACACCGTACGAGCCGGCGTCCCGCGCGGAACTTCCTGCAGATACCAGCCGAACGCGATCTGGCCTAGGGCGAGCGCGGCGAGCAGCCAGTGCAATGCGATCGCGACGCCGGTGTAGCGGTCGGGCGAGGTCATCGTCTTCGGAGCTTAGCAAAGTTCCTCGTGGACGCCAATCGAGGAGCGACGGGCTTGGCAATGGTTCTATAATCGAAGCGCGTCATTAGGCGCGCGACCTGCGATTACGCCGGTGATGAGCGGCTCAAAAACACTATGGAGCGTGGAAGGATAGCGATGCAGCGCCTGGTTGTTCCCCTGGCCGCACCCGAAGCCGCGGACCCGTCGCGCTTCGGTCCCAAGGCGGCGAACCTTGCCGCGCTTGGGCACGCGGGACTGCCTATTCCCAAGGGCTACTGCCTGGATGCCGCCGCCTACCGCACGCAGGTGAAGGCTCTGGGCCTCGAAGCCGCGGCGCGAGGGGTTTTTTCCGCAGAAGACAGCCCGCAGGCGCGCCGCTACGCGCTGCGGATGAAACTCGGGCTGATGGATCGCGAAATCGCCCAGCGAGTGCTCGAGCCGCTCCTTGCCGCGTGGCGCGAGCTTGCGGAAAGCACCGACGCACCGGGCGTGGTGCGCTCATCCGCCTTGGTCGAGGACCGCCACGGGTCAAGCTTTGCCGGACAGTTCGAGAGCTATCTCGGCCTGGAGGATGAGGCCGAATTCCTCACCGCGGTGCGCGCCTGCTGGGCGGCATTGTGGTCCACTCGCGCGCTGCGCTACATGGCGACGCACGGCCTCGATCCGGCCGACACCGCGATGGCGCTCCTGCTGCAGCCGCTCGTTCCCGCGCGGGCTGCCGGCGGAGGATTGTCGCGCACTGCAGACGGCGAGATGCTGGTGAACGCCGCGCGCGGCCTGGGCGCGTCGCTCGCACAGGGCGAAGTAGTTCCCGACCGTTACGTGCTCGATCGCTCGGGCGCGCTCAAGCAATCCGGCGTCGGCCTCAGATACCGGCACATCGGCTGCGTGCACAGCGCGCGGGCCTCGCGCAGGCCGCTCTTCGCCGCGCCGTGCCTGAACGAGTCCGAGGTGCGCGAGCTCGGCCGCTTGATGCGCGAAGCGGAAAAAGTCGTCGGAATGCCGGTCGAGATCGAATGGGCGCTCGACGACTCGGGAATCAAGCTGCTGCAGGCGCGGCCGCTGCACATGCAGCCCGCCGCCGTTCCCGACGAGATCTGGCTGCACCATCCGCGGCTCAGCGGCCACCCCGCTGGAATAGGCTGGGGCACGGGACGCGCGTGCGTGATCAACTGCGAATGCGAGCTCGCCCGCGTCGCGCCCGGAGACGTGCTCGTCACCACCGTCGCCGGCCCCGCGCTCGCCGAGATCCTGCCGCGCGTCTCCGGCGTCGTTGCCGAGCTGGGCGGGAGCACTTCGCATCTCGCCTCATTGGCGCGCGAGCGGGGCGTTCCGATGGTGCTCGGCGTGCCCGACGCGACGCGGCGTATTCCGGACGGTTCGATGGTCGCCGTGGACGGTGTCGCCGGAGTAGTGCGCTGGGTTCAACGAAAAACGTGACTGCCAGAGCTAAGGTGGTGATCACCGATTACGTCTGGGAGTCGCTGGAGGTGGAGCAGCGCACGCTCGGCGCGCTCGCCGATATCGTGCCGCTGAAGACAAAGAAACCCGAGGAGTTCCTCCCGGAAGCCGAGAGCTGCGACGCCCTGCTCAACACTTACGCGGGTCCCATCACCGCCGAGGTGATGGCGCGCATGCCCAGGTGCAAGATCATCGCCCGGTATGGCATAGGCGTGGACACCATCGATCTGGACGCCGCGACGCAGGCCGGCATCATCGTCACCAACAATCCCACCTACTGCATCGAGGAGGTGGCGGAACAGACGATGGCGCTGATCCTCGCGTCCGCGCGCAAGATCCCGTTCTACGACCGCATGGTAAGGGCCGGCCGCTGGGAAGTGCCCCCGGGGAAGCCCATATATCGCCTCGTGGGGCGGACTCTCGGCCTGGTCGGCTTCGGAAACATCGCGCGCCAGGTCGCGGCGCGCGCGGCGGCCTTCGGCCTGAATGTGCTCTACAGCGATCCGTTCGTGAAGGAGGGGCAGCTCAAGGTTTCCGGAAAAGCCGTCGATCTCGACACGTTGCTGCGCGATTCCGATTTCGTATCGCTGCATCCGCCGCTCACCCCGCAGACGCGAAAGATGATCGGCGATGACGCTTTCGGAAAAATGAAGCGCACCGCCGTCTTGATCAACTGCGCGCGCGGGCCGATCGTCGATACCGATGCGCTGGTGCGCGCCCTGGACGCGAAGAAAATCGCGGGCGCCGCGCTCGACACGGTGGATCCCGAGCCGCTTCCCGACCCT
>WNGK01011260.1_pt1 | contig 10430 bp, 11 predicted proteins | sample 5400601 | NCBI WGS metagenome assembly WNGK01 (sample SAMN13153376, study PRJNA577476) | soil metagenome | isolation source: 60 cm soil or saprolite under Garry oak tree replicate 1 | place: USA:California | collected 2016-06-15
GGTCGCAGCCAGCCCGCGTTCGCTGAAAAGCTTCAGTGCCGCTCGGAGGATCTCGCGTTTGGCCCGGGGATCATCCTCGTGAATGTAGAAAGGAAGTGGGGTTGTCATACAGTATTAGGTTAGCGGTCGCTAACTAGCTTGTCAAGACTGATAGTGTGACAGCACTCGCAGTGCCGCCTTCAATGGGCCACCAGGTGCGCGGATTGTCGGCGGGACTCTGGTTCAAAGGCTGGTTGGAACGTCACCCGCGTGGTTGAACGCCCATTCAGCGACCAGTTCAAGCTGACGTGATACCTAGCCCGTCTTCGAGAACTTGAACCGACTTGGCATTGTATAGATTTCATCCGCAAGGCTAGCGCGAAAGCCGCTGCGCCACCTGGGCCATTTGAGATTCCAGCGGAGCAGAGCCTTGGCTTTCCGGTTGGACGCGCCCCGAATCTGCGTCATCATAGCCACTCCGTGCGGGCCGATAGCTATGCGTCCTAACCAACTTGGGATGTGCCGGGGAGGCTTCGCTCCGATGGTTTCCGCAAGGAATGGAAGCCATTGCGAAACCGGTGCCGGTTCATCGTCACAAATGTTGTACAGGCCAGGACAGGCAGCTTCCACAGCGGCGAGCGTCGCCGACGCCGCGTCATCAATATGGACGAAGGACCAGTATCCGGTGCCTTTGCCAACAATCGGTACGCGGCGTTGCCGGATGTCCTCCAGCAGGGAGCCACCCTGCCCCAGGGACGTGCCCGGTCCGTAGAAGGAACCGTAGCGTAATACAAATCCCCCGATCGTTTGGTCCGCAAGCACTGCCGATTCCAGGTGGACAATTGCTCGAAAAGTTTCTGTCATCGCAGGTTCGGGGGACGATACGAGCGGATCGTCTTCGGTCTTGATCCAACCTCCGGCGCGCGCATAGGGCCACCCCACGTAGCTTTGGGCGATGAAGCGGCGGCAGCCTACTGTTCGCGCCGCCGCTATCAAGTGGTCCGTCCCCTCAGTGCGCAGCCGGTTTGTTGATGCGAACGCCTCGTCAAATCGCTTCAGGTTGAAGTTGGCTGGAATCGCGGTTAGTTGGTGAATGATGACGTCCGGTTCCGCCCGCTGAACGGCTTCGAGCACCTCGTGTCGATTGTGGGCGTCTAGAACTTCGGGCTTAGCGCCGGCGGCACGGATCGAATCAGCCTTGTTCATACTCCGTGTTGTTCCGGTTACTCTGTGGCCCGCGTTCACCAGCATGGGAATCAAGCGACTACCGATTGCTCCCGTCGCTCCTGCTACAAAGACCTTCATGACTCTCTCCTTTCAGCGCAAGGGTCGCCGGCAGTAAGGTGAGATTGAGGCGAGCTTCAAGCTGCTGCTCCGGCATCCCACTGATGTGTTATCAATTACACATTCCCATCGCCACCACACCGCCCGGCTGATTTGTTTGGATGATCCGAGTCACTGTCTCGCATCGGAGGTTGTCGCTTTTTTCGTTTCGCACCCGGACAACTGTAAAACACGATCTCATACGTTGGCGGCTCAACTATCTTGCTGGAACTCGGCGGGGTGCGGTTGCTGACCAAGGATTAGTGCATTTTTCAACGGAGGAAGATTATGTCGACGGCCGCAATTGAGACGGACGTTCTAATCGTTGGCGCCGGGCCCGTGGGTCTGTTTTTGGCCAATGAGTGCGCTCGCCGAGGCTTGAGATGGCAGCTCGTCGAGACACGGTCTTCTCAGTCGGAGCACTCGAAGGCCCTCGCAATCTTTCCGCGGACGCTGGAGATCTTCGACATGGCCGGAGTCGTTGATCCGTTCCTCAAAAAGGCGAACCGTGTCACGTCAGTGGCAGTAGTGTCCCATGGACGTACCCTTGCCAACATGCACTTCGCACCTGAAGAAAGCCCCTATCCATTTGTCGCCATGGTTCCCCAGGATGTGACGGAGAAGCTTCTGCTGGAAGAGCTGCGCCGTAGGGGCGGTGACGTCGAGTACCAGACCACACTCGTGTCGGCAACTGAGCAGGACGGCGCCGTGAGTGTAACGCTGGAGCGCGAGGGGCAACCCATCCAATTCAGGGCGTGCTTTGTGGTTGGCTGCGATGGCGCACACAGTAGTGTTCGGCATCTACTGAACCTGCCTTTTGAGGGAGCGGAATACGAGGATTCGTTCATGTTGGCGGACATAGAGACGAACGACCCGCTTCCTGCTGACCAGTTGCAGCTCTGCCCCAGCGAGTTAGGACCGGTAGCTATTTTTCCAATGAGCGCCACTCGCCGACGGATCGTGGCGATCGTCGACAAAACCGAAGGAGACGCTCCTTCGCTTGATCTAGTGCGGAGCATTCTGGCGCAACGCGCACCCAGTGGGATCGAAGCACGCGCCTTGCACTGGAGCAGTTATTTTCGCATCCATCATCGTCAAGCTGCACAGCTGCGTGTGGGGCGTATCTTCATTGCTGGCGATGCTGCTCACATTCACAGCCCATTTGGTGGCCAGGGAATGAACACCGGCCTGCATGACGTTTGGAATCTGGTTTGGAAACTGGATCTTGTGTTGCAAGGCCACGGCAATGAAGAATTGCTCCAGAGCTACAGCGCCGAACGTCGCCCGGTGATCAAGCAGGTGATCGAGACCACGGATTTTCTGACCAAGGCGATGGGAACTCCGAGCAAGTTGGCGCAGACTCTGCGCGATGCTGTCATCCCCATGGTCTCGCGACTAGCTCCTTTTCAGCACGCCTTCGTGCGAAGGCTTTCGGAACTCGGTGTAGCCTATCGTGGAAGTCCAATTGTGGAAGGAGCAGGAGAGAGGTACTTCGATGATTCGCTAAGCGGGCGGGGATGGAATTCGCAGCCGCTTCGTGCTGGTGGTCGACAACGCCGCAGCTCCGGCGACCAAACAGGCCGCGGAACAACTCGCTCGCTCATTCACTGGGATCATTGAGTTGCGATTGCGCCCTCGCCATAACATAGTCCTCGTTCGACCCGATGGCTACATCGCGTACTCCGCTCCCAGCCGTGAGGGAAACGGAGGTTTGACATCCGTGCGTTCGCTTCTCGAGCGTCAAACAAATACGCAACAGGGGACGCGTGCCGCCTAGTGTCTTCGTCCAATACTTTGTGTGTCGCCACAGATCGTGCGCGCGGCCTGTTGGCGATTGCAGTTCTTGGCACATGAGTTCGTTGGTTTAGTTTTTGAGGTCCGCTGTGGGAGCCGACAACGCACCACTCCCACGCCAGGCGAGACGGGATGAAAGAAATCCAAGAACGACAGAAGCTCCTACGATGCTGACCGACTCCCACAACTCTGGTTTGGCAACCATGAGCAGGACAATGCCGAGAAAAACAGCGATTCGGATGCCGAGCGAAATCTTCAATATCGGATCCTGCGATCGGCGGAATTCAGAGTCGAAAGCGTGCGCAGCGACGCTAGCCCGGCGGATTGTACGCATGCGCCTGGCGCTCAGCCCGCCGAGTGGGGCCATAAGCAGAAACGCTCCAATGGTCACCCTTGGCCACGCCATCCCGAAGGCCGACATTTTGATCGTCAAATAGACTCCAGAAAGCAAGATGACCAGTAGCGACCCCGCCGCAACCGTGGGCAGGCCAGGTACAGGTTCAATCCAACGGCGGGCGTCGGCCCAGGTCGAAGCTCGCCTTAGATGAAACAGCGAGAGAACTTCAAAGCTCAAAGCAGCGAACATGCCCAGCACTGCGGTGATGTGGACGAACAGAACGAGCGAATAGAGTGTCATGTTTACCTCACTTCCGAGAAATCTCTAACTTATGGGTCCGGCTGCTGTGCTATCAACGCCTACGCGGCCGATCCCCTGGCATACAGTCTGAGCACCAGCGCCGCGACGGGCCAGTAGGAGAAACACAGTTGCCAGACCGAACGTGTAGTCGTGTGCCCGGAGATGGGTGACGATGGCCCCGACAAAGAAGAGGGCGAGTCCGATTGCCGCGGCCATTCCGATGGGTGGAATGCCGATGCCGATTAGCAGTCCGATCGCACCCGCCGCTTTGAGAATGCCCAGCGTAGTCATCCACGAATCCGGCACGCCCGCCCTGGCCATAGCGATGCTCACTTGCTTGTAGCGGACAAAGTCGCACCCAGCCGAGAAAAAGTTAGCAGCGGCAGCCAGTGCAGTGACAATCAAGTAAGCGATATACATGCGGTTGCCTCCAATAAGGTTTCCACTCGCGTATTTGCAAAGGCAGACGGGTCACATCGGCGGTGGTGTCAACTAGACACCCCAACGACCTTGCGGATCGCAGAATGATTCTCGACCGCCTTGATCATGAAATCGGCCAAATCCGCACGCGAGATTTTGAAACCGAAGCGAGGGAGGTGGCCCTCTCGCACCCGATACTTCCCGGTGTAAGACTTTTCAGTCAGTTCCGGAGGGCGCACCATCGTCCAGTCGAGACCGCTCTTTTCAAAGACTTCCTCCATGGCGGAAGCATCCGCAACGATGCCCGGAAATAGCAACTTGCCGAGAATGTAGGCGGGCGGGATGATCGAATCTTTAAACAGGAAGGCCACCGACTCGACGACGGCACGCCTCACTCCCGTGTGTTGCATCGCGCTTGTCAACGCAGTGGCGAACTGCTGCAGAAGATTAGCGTCAGCTTTCGATGCTGGTAGTCGAGGTCCGAAACCCGATACCACTGCATCGTGACCTTTTAAGACCTGTTCCAGGTCGGCACTATTCAGCAGGTCTCCTTGCTTGACACTGATGCGATCCCCAAACGGCTTCAGCCGCTCTGGCGAGCGAACGAGCGTAGTGACAGAATGACCGCGTTCAAGCGCCTGCCGGACGATCTCCAGCCCCGTGGCCCCGGTGGCACCCAACACAACCAGCTTCATAAGGTCTCCTTTTCCGGAACTCTATACGCTCCCGCCCGGGCGATTGGGTTCGTTTTCAGAATGGGTATAGATAGCTCTAGTTAATAAACGATGCTATAATTTGGCTGTTGCCGAAGACAAAACAGCGTCCGTACAAATCATTGGTTCGCCAGCGCCAGGCAGAAGACACCCGCCGCCGCATCGTCGAAGCTACCCGGCAGCTCTTGCAGAGCGATGGCTATGCCGGAATGACCATCGAAGCGATCGCGCAGCGGGCGGAGGTATCTGCCCAAAGCGTGTATGCCATCTTCAAGTCGAAGACGGGAATTCTGATCGCGCTTATTGATCAATCCACGTTTGGATCCGATTACGAGAAGGTCGTGCTGCACGCATTAGGTGAGAGCGATCCCGAGACCCGTTTGCGGCTCGCAGCTGCCGTTGCCAGGCAGATTCGCGGAGCACAAAGTGCGGCGTTCGATCTGATGCGGGGCGCAGGTGTGGTGGCACCGGAATTGGCCAAACTGCAACAACAGCGCGAGCGACTGCGCTACGAGAAGGAGGAAGGAATGATCACCTTCCTTCGCGACTCAAGAAGGCTCCGAGCGGGTCTCAGCCACAAGGCCGCGCGCGATATCTTCTGGATGCTTACTGGAGGGGATGTGTACCGCATGCTGGTGTCCGAGCGTCGGTGGTCTCCTCAGCAGTACCAGGACTGGCTCGCCGACACGTTGGTGCACTCCCTGTTTGCAAGGGGAAAACCGTAAGCAGTTTGGAGGCTCAGGGCGTTGGTCGTGGGAAAACCGGAAGTTAGGGTCGTGAAGCCGACTTCTAAGACCTCTCAGTACTAACTGTGCGGAAACCTAGGCCAGATCGCTTTCGGGATGGCCGACAACCAGGAAGCGATTTCTTTAGATGATGGCATCTCCCGCGACACCGCCCTCCTCATCTCATCTGTTGGCGACAGATGAGATGAAGTTCGGGTGCAAGATCTGCGGCCGCGAGGCAGCAGAGGAAATGCTATGCGGTCAGCTTGTGTTTTGAGCTGGAAGCAACTTCCAGATCGATTAGCCACTCATTGACTGTGGCGCCGATGACCCCAGCATGATCCTCCTGCAAGTAGTGACGGCCGGCGCCAAGCTTCACGACTCTGAGGTTCTTAACCTTCTTCGCAAAGCTCTCAGCGAAGGTCGGCGATACCAGAACGCCTGGATTTCCTGTGAAGAGCAGCTTCGGGTAAGACGAGTGCGCTAGAGCACGATGTGCTTTCTCTAAGATTGAATACACATCCGCCGGTTCTCCAGCGATCGGTAATTCATTCGGGAAGCGCCAAGTAGGCCGCCGCGACTCGGGAGTAGGAAATGGTGCTGTGTAAACAGACATTTCCTCATCCGTCAGTTTTCGTACGATTCCACCGGGAAGAACCTGCTCCACGAATGCATTGCCTTCAAGAATCATCTTTTCGCCCACTCCGGGCGTCCTGAACTTCCGAAAGGTTTCGCGTCCATCCGCGTGAAAATCCTCCCACGTAGGCACTGCCCAGATGAACTCCATGAAAGCAAGTCCACGGATAAACTCCGGCCTGCGAGCTGCCAGGTGAAATGCCAGAGCGGTTCCCCAGTCGTGTGCTATGACGAATGCTGACGAAATTCCAGCGTTGGCGAGGAACTCATCGAGGCACCGAACATGATCGGCAAACCGATATTCGATGTCTGGTTTTCCCGATTGGCCGAACCCGATGAGATCCGGTGCGATGCAATGCGCCGTCGGTGCAACCAGCGGAATGATATTCCGCCATATGTACGACGAGGTCTGGTTCCCGTGCAGAAAAAGCGCCACTGGTGCTTCGGGACTTCCCGCTTCCCGGTAGGCCATGGTGGAACCCAGAACATTCACTTGGGGCAATACAACATCATGAAGGACGGTCATTTTCTACTCCTTGAATTTGGTTTGGAAAATATGGTTTGGAAGACGATGTTTTTGAAACGATCGAGCGCGGCAGGGCCGCGTTCAACCTTCATACGGAGAATTGCGCCCTCCCAGGAAGCCAGGAGGAATTCGGCGAGATCCATCGGATCGAACGTTGAATCGATTTCACCGGCAGTTTGAGCCTCGGCGATGCACGCGGCAAATGGAGCGCACCATTCCTGGAATATTGCCTCCAGCCTCTCGCGCAAGAGTTTGCTCTGAGAGGTCTCAAGACTGAAATCGCCGATTAGGCAACCGCGATTCCATTTGGCGTCTGCCAGTACGCCGCTGATGATGTCCAGATACCGCTTCAGTCGCTGACGGGGAGTAAGGGACTTGTCCTCCAAAGCCTCTTTGACGAATCCCTCGAGGTGAGCAAAATAGCGGTCTAGCACTTCCTCGGCAAAAGCCTCCTTGGAGCGGAAGTGATTGGTGAAGGAGCCCAGAGGAACCCCAGCGGCTTCGCAGATATCGCGTACACTCGCCCCCGTGTATCCCGATCGAAACATCACCTTGAGCCCGGCGTTAAGAATGTCTTCGCGAAGTGAGGGCTTGCTCATAAGGGGGCAATACGTATGTACGTATTAGGCTGTCAAGCTCTTATTCATGATGGCCAAGGCGAGTGGGAGTCTCGCCCAATGAAAGAACGCAATCCTGGTTTGACAAGGAATGCAGCAGATGTATATACATATAATATGAGACCAAGGGCATTTGAAAAGCAATCTGCAGCAGCACTGTTTGACTTGCCCTGCGCGTGCCAGAACCTGCGGCGCGTCACTCGAGTTGTAACGCGGATCTATGACGAGGAACTCAGGAAGGCAGGACTCGAAATCACCCACTTCGGTCTGCTAGTCGCGCTGGCTGCGACTGAGGAGGCCAATCAAAAACGGCTGAGCGCGGGCTTTGCCATGGACAGTACGACGTTGACCCGGACGTTGGGGCTGTTGCTGAAGCAGGGTTGGGTTCGTGTGAGGCGCGGAAAGGACAGGCGGGGGCGTCTGTTCCGTCTCACGCAGGAGGGCAAACGAAAAATGGCAGAGGCGCAACCGCACTGGGAGCGGGCGGAACAGCGACTGCGGAGAGCACTTGGCGACGAGGGTTGGAAAAGCATAACGCAGATGGTCCCGAGAATTACAGAGGCCGCGATCGCGGCGTGAATTTTTGTATCCACGGTAGATGTATATACATCTAGTTGGATGAGGGGATTGAAACCTTCTGGAAAGGAACCCATTTATGCGGATCGCTATCTGTGTGTTGGCCGTGCTGCTGTTTTTTGGAGTTCTCCTAGCCAAGCCGCGGGCAACATCCGCCCGCCCGGGTCCTGGGAATCGCGGCGAGGTCGGCTCCGTTCGCCCGGAACTCGAATACTTGAAAGCTGTGACTAGCGTGGCACCGCCGCGAGATCCACAATTGCTGTTTCTGCTTATGGCGGAGTACTCGAACGCGAACCGACAGGGCGAGGGTGCAGAGTTTTTCTCCGCGCGCCTGAAGGAATTCGGACCTCGCCTGACGGACGCTCAAAAGGCGCTGTATCTGAGTGCCATCGGATTGTTGCGAGCTCAGCATGCATCTTCAGTTTCCCTGCTGCACCGAGTCGGCTACGTCAAAGAGACGATCGCTACCTTGGAACAAGCCAAGCAGCTTTCCGGAGGGGAAATCTTTGTTGTGAATTGGATTGCCGGCATTGTCCATACCGAGCTTCCAAGCTTTTTCCGTCAGAGGGAGGCAGCGCAGGTTGAGTTGGCCTGGTGCGTGGCAAACGCTAACAAAGCCCCTCATGCGGGTTGGTTGCGGGAAGTCTATTACCACCTCGGAAAGCTCGCTCTTGCTGGCGGGCAACAGGCCAAGGCACAGGACTATCTGCGGCGGAGCGGCTACCAGAGTTTTGACAGGCCGATTACCCTGATCACGCCTTTCTCGGAAGACGTCGCTTCGGGGCATGCTTTTGCGCCGCGGCGCATCGCCGAGATCGTGCCGGGCCGCGTATACGCGCTGTCGGGTTTCGAGTTCACGGAATATTATTTCGTGGTTACCGACGACGGACGACAGTTGATCGGCATCGACGCCGGCACACGAGCGGATTCCGCCAAGGTTGCGTACGAGGCGCTGCGAGCGTATGCGCCCGGCCTTCCGGAATTGACAACCATCTTCATTACACATTCCCACTGGGACCACGTTGGAGGGCACAAATATTTCCGCGCCCTGAATCCGCACTTGCGGTTCTATGCCAGGAGCAACTATCAGGAAGAAATTGCTCATTCAGTCGATGCGCCGGGGAATTTTGTTAAGCAATTCTTCGGTGAACGCTTCAGTCTGGACGACGTACGCAGCTTCAAGCCGGATGTGCTGGTCGACAGCCGCACAGACTTGAAGATTGGGGGGACGCGCATTGAGCTAATTCCTGTGCATGGAGGAGAAACTCACGACGCTATGTTCATCTACCTACCAGAACAAAGTGTGATGTTCGTGGGAGATTTCATCATGCCGTATCTTGGCGCACCCTTTGTGGAGGAAGGCGATTTTCAGGGACTGCTCGATGCGATTGACGTTGTTGTTGAAAAGCATCCCCGGTACCTGCTGCACGGCCACGAGCCGCTCACCCGCAATTTCGCCTCCGTCACCATGCTGGCGCAGCTCAAAACAGACCTGGTGTGGCTGCGCGAGCAGGTATTGACGGCGGTCCGCCGCGGCGATGAACGTGCCGCTATTCACGAGGCGAACTTGATTCCTCCCGGTCTGCTCGGTGGCCAGCCTGAGGTGTATCAGCCATACCTGATCTTGCGCGAACACGTCATTGACCGCCTATACGATCAGACCGTCGGCTATTGGCAGCCGGACCTGCAAGGCCTCGACCATCTGGGCCGGGCCGACCGCGCAGAACTATTAGTCGATTACCTCGGTATGTCAGAAAAACCGCTCGTCAGGACCGTGGAGCGACTGGCCGCCGACGGCAAATACGAACTGGCCGCCTCGCTGCTTGAATCGTCCGGAAGCAGGTTCGAGCACAGCACTTCCGTGGCTGATGCTAAACGGCTCATATACCTGAAGCTAATGGAGAAGAGCCAGAATACGGACCCGTTCAAATTCATCATTTACTCTCGGAAGATCGGAGAACAAACACCGCAGATGGCCAGTAAGTGATGAAAGCTGGAGCTTGATCCAGGGTCGTGAGCGGATGACGGGCGATCCGTACACGATCTGGTCGCGGATGGGCTCTCTTCTACGAGCCCTGTTCGAGGTTAGAAATGCGTGACGAACGCCACTGCACAGTCTTTACAAGCCCGCTGGTTCATCCCCCTCGAAATGCGGGTCATATCCGGAAAAAAGGAGGCACTCCAGGCGTTCAGCATCTCGAAGAACATCGCCTGAAACGCACTTACGTTCCGCTTCGAGGAAATCGAGAAGTCCATTAACAGCACCCGCGACACTCCTATGAATCAGAGGATCAGACCTAGTCAAGTCGGCGTAGCGTTTTGTGACCGCCCAAAAAGCTCGGAACTCTTGCACGGGGTATTTCTGCTTGCCTGAGGAAAGGCGTTCCTGGAAATCGGCCCAGCATTGCATCGCTTCAGCAGCTAACCGATCCTTCTCTGCAGACGACATGTTGTCTGTTCCTCTCGCGGAGGCGCCATTCGAAC
>WNGK01015046.1_pt1 | contig 10430 bp, 7 predicted proteins | sample 5400601 | NCBI WGS metagenome assembly WNGK01 (sample SAMN13153376, study PRJNA577476) | soil metagenome | isolation source: 60 cm soil or saprolite under Garry oak tree replicate 1 | place: USA:California | collected 2016-06-15
GCACCTCCACGCTTTCCAACTGAAGACACCTCAGTTGTTTCATCGACAACTGCGCCTGCGGTAAGCGGTACCCCCGCGCCGGGAACTTTCCCGACCACCGACACCTCTGTCGTAACATCGACGCCGGAAACGATCTCAAGCACGGGTGTTGGCGCGTCGTTAACGCAACCAATTACGATTGCGGGCGGCGGCAAAAATTACATGAACATGTCGTTCGACGGATTGTTCGCACTGGCCTATTCCAGCGCGCGCGATCTCAATCACATCGAAGTGGGCGATCACGACCCGCAACAGCGCGGCTTCAACGCACGCAATATCGAGCTCGCCCTCGACGGCGCGGTCGATCCTTACTTCGAAGGATTCGCCAACATCGTTTTCAAGCTCGACAACGACAATGAAACGGAAGTGGAAGTCGAAGAAGCATTCATGCAAACGACGAGCCTGCCGTTCAACCTGCAACTCAAAGCTGGACAATTTTTTGCCGCGTTCGGCAGATTGAATCCGACGCATCCGCACACCTGGGATTTTGCTGACGCTCCACTTGTCAGCGGCCGAATTCTTGGGCCGGACGGGTTGCGCGGCGTCGGCGCGCAAATTTCCTGGACGTTACCGACCTCGTGGTACTCGCAATTAATTTTGGCGGTGCAAAATGGTCGGGGCAGCACTGGTTTTTCATTCCGCAATCCCGGTGACGATGGCATCTTTTTCGGACGCCGCACCACCGACCGGGAAGCGCGCGGTTTGCAGGATTTTGTATGGATTCCGCGCTGGGAGAATTCTGTCGATCTTAGCCCGACACAGGTCGTGTTGGCTGGTGTTTCGGGCGCGTTTGGTTCCAACGAAACCGGTGCAGATTCGCGCACGCAGATTTACGGCGCAGACCTTCTCTACAAATGGAAAAGCTCCCATGCCGAAGGCGGGTTTCCGTTTGTGAAATGGCAGACCGAAGCGATGTATCGCCGTTTCGAAGCTGGTCGTGGAATAGATCAATCATTCCCGGTGGCCGAGACATTCCACGATTGGGGAATTTATTCGCAAGTGCTCTGGGGATTTAAAAAAGGATGGGTCGCCGGCGTGCGCGGCGATTATCTGCACATGACCGATTCCGAGTTTACCGACGATGACGAACGACAGACACGCTCCCGCATCAGCGCAAATCTCACCTGGTATCCGACCGAATTTTCGAAAATCCGGTTGCAATACAACCACGATTTTCTCGAGGAAAACTTTTTCCTGGCTGGTCGCGATGTCGATTCGCTTTTTCTCCAGTTCGAATTCATTCTCGGCTCTCACGGCGCCCACAAATTTTAGCTCATGAAAAAAATTCTTTTACTCCTGCCTGCAATTCTCACCTGCTCTTTCTCAGCGCATGCAAAATTAAATGTCGTTGCGACTTTGCCTGACTTCGGCTCGCTTGCGCGCGCAATCGGCGGCGACAAGGTCGACGTAACCGTTCTGGCGAAAGCGACCGAAGATCCGCACTTCGTCGATGCGCGACCGAGTTTCGTGGTCTCGTTGCGCAATGCCGATGTCTTAATAGATGGTGGCGCGGAGCTTGAACTAGGATGGCTGCCGCCGCTTTTACAAAACGCGCGCAACCCAAAAATCGAGATCGGTAAACCGGGGCGCGTCCAGGCTTCGCAGGGAATTCGTCTCATGAACGTGCCCACGAATGTGACGCGTGCCGCGGGCGACGTGCACGCGCTTGGCAACCCGCATTTCACCGTTGATCCGATCATTGCCAAAGCGATTGCGCAGCATATTGCGCAATCATTTTCCGCGCTCGATCCGGCGAACGCCGCATTTTACGAGGGAAACTACAAGAAACTCGAAGCGACCATCAACGCAAAGTTGCAGGAATGGGGCGCTGCAATGCTGCCGGTCAAAGGTCAGAGCGTTGTCGCCTATCACGACTCGTGGCCATATTTTGCGCACCGCTTCGGCTTGAATATCGACATCTTTCTCGAACCGAAGCCGGGAATCCCGCCTTCGCCATCGCATCTCACGGAGGTAATCGCGCAGATGAGGGCGCAACACATCAAAGCGATCATTGTCGAGCCTTTTCACGATCGGAAAATCGCGGAGAAAGTTGCGAGCGCGACTGGCGCGAAAGTCGTGGACTTTTCGCAATTCCCGGGCGGCCTGCCGGGAACGGACGGTTACGTAAAGCTGATCGACACCCTCGTCTCGCGACTGGCTACGGCGCTGAAATAGTTATGTGGGAGGTAATGTTTTGGCCAATCGTGGCCTGTGTGCTTTTGCCATGGTTGCTGGTTTATCTCGGCCTGCATGTCGTGCAGCGCGGTATCATCTTCATCGACATCGCCATGGCGCAAATGGCGTCGCTTGGAATTTGTCTCGCAGTTTTATTTCATCTTGATCTTCAAAGCTGGACAACCTTCGGCATCGCGCTCGGGTTCACCCTCGTGGGCGGCGCAATTTTTTCCGTGACGGGAAAACGCGCCAGCCAGATTCCGCAGGAAGCAGTCATCGGCATTTCCTATGTGGTTGCGGCAGCGGCGGCGGTGTTACTGCTCAGCCGCGCAGCAGAAGGAGACGAACAAATCAAGCAAATGTTGGTGGGCAACATTTTGCTTGTGACTCCGCTGGAAGTTTGGAAATGCTTTGCGCTTTTCGTCGCGGTCGGCCTTTTGCATTTCGCGCTGCGCAGAAATTTTCTGCTCGTTTCCTTCGATCGCGACGCGGCGTATGCCAAAGGATTACGTGTGCGCTGGTGGGACTTTCTTTTCTACGCGGCCTTTGGTTTGGTCGTGACCAGTTTCGTTCGCATCGCGGGTGTGCTGCTCGTCTTTAGCTATCTCATTGCGCCAGCGGTTTGCGGAATCAATCTGGCTGACAGTATTGGTAATCGTTTGCTTATCGGTTGGATCATTGCACTCATCGGCGGAGTTGCCGGTTTGTTTCTCTCCTTTTGGTGGGACTTGCCGTCGGGCGCGGCGATCGTCTGCACGTTTGGCGCGTTGCTAATCCTCATTTCATTTTTCGCGTTGTGGAAGCATCTTCGAGCCCGTTCTGGCGCAATGCAGGATTCACAATAACCGTGCGCGGCGCACCATAATTTGGTCAGCGTCGCGGTTTCTACGGTACGGTCGCTTAGGATTTTTAAGGATAAGTTTTCCTAATCGCGATAGCTTTCGCCTGTTGCATCGGACGGATCATTCCCACTTCCGGGACTCACACGATCTCGCGCGCGAGCCTGCACGATGTTAGAAGATCATTGTGGATTCGATTGACGTCGCTACCTGCACGCCCAGCCCTGCCCATGATCGTGATGATGCACACGAGCACGGGGATGAGCATGAGCACGCAGCCCGCGCTGTTGAGTATCTTCGGCTCGGGCTGATGGGTCTCGTCATCGTGGCCAGCCTGACCGGATGGTGGCGGCATTGGATGTTGCGCGACTGGCTTGCATGTACGGCCACACTTGTCGGTGGATTCCCCATTTTCAAGGAGGCGTGGGAGAATCTGCGCAAGCGGCGCATGACGATGGAGCTGTCCATGACGCTTGCGCTCGTCGCCGCGCTTTGCATCGGGCAGTTTCTGACCGCGCTCGTCATCGCGTTTTTCGTGCTCTTCGCCGAGATGATCGAAGGTTACACGGTTGGCAGTGGGCGGCGTGCGATCCAAAACTTGATCGACGCCCTGCCGCGTCAGGTGAGAGTGCGGCGTGGGGGCGAGGAGCGTGAGTTGGCTACAAACGAAGTTGTCGCCGGCGAGACCATCATCATTCGGCCTGGCGAACGCGTTCCGGCCGATGGCGTGGTGATCAAAGGCCACAGTTTCGTAGACCAATCCTCGATCACCGGCGAGTCGTTACCGGTTGAGAAAGTCGAACAGAGCAAGGTATTCGCCGGTACAATCAACAAGGATGGCGTGCTGGAAGTGCGCATCGAGAAAATCGGGCGCGACACCACCTTCGGCAAAATCATCGAAATCGTCGAGAAGGCGGAAAAGTCGCGCGCGCCCGTGCAGCGGATCGCCGACCGGCTTGCGGCGGGATTGGTCTACTTCGCGTTCGGCGCGGCGACGTTCACACTTATCGTCACGCGCAATTTCACTTCGACTATCGCGGTGATCATCGTCGCTGGCGCGTGCGGGGTAGCGGCCGGTACGCCGCTCGCCATCCTCGCGGGAATCGGAAGCGCTGCGCGTCGCGGCATCATCACGAAGGGTGGGCTTTACCTCGAGCAGCTCAGCCGCATCGACACCATCGTTCTAGACAAAACCGGCACACTTACACTTGGAATTCCCGAAGTGATCGCTGTGCGCCCGCTCGACGACGTCACGGAGAACGATGTAATACAAGCCGCTGCGACCGCCGAGCAACATTCCGAGCACCCGCTCGGAGAAGCCATCGTGCGTTGCGCCCACGAGCGCAATTTGCCGCTGCGCGAGTATTCGCAATTGCGTTACTCGCCGGGAAAAGGGGTCGTCTGTGACGAATCGAACACACGCATCTTCGTCGGCACCTGCGCTCTTTTTGAAGAGAATGGCGTGCTGGTTCCGGCAGAAGCACTTTCCGAAGTTGACGGTGGTAACGGCGCAGGCAAAACAGTTGTGCTGGTCGGGCGCAACCAAAAGATTCTCGGTGCCGTGACCTTGGCCGATCAGCTTCGCGCCGAAGCGAGGCAAGCAGTGAACGATCTCAAAGCGCAAGGTTATCGCGTCATCCTCTTGACCGGTGACAGCTCCGATACCGCACGTGTCATCGGTCGCGAGCTGGGCGTCGATGAAGCGATCGGCAATCTTTTGCCCGAGCAGAAAGTTGACAAAATTCGCGAACTGCTGCGTGCAGGCCGCAAAGTAGCGATGGTCGGCGACGGCGTCAACGACGCGCCTGCACTCGCTGAGGCAACAGTCGGTGTCGCGATGGGGCAGGGCAGCGATGTCGCGCTGGAGACCGCCGACGTTACGCTCATGACGAGTGATCTTTCGCGTCTGGTGGAAGTGCTCGCGATCAGCAAGCGCTGCTATCGCGTAATCATGTTTAACTTTTGGGGAACAATCGGCGTCGATACCGTCGGTATTATATTGGCGTTTTTCGGTCTGCTTGCGCCGATCATCGCGGCGCTCATTCACGTCGGCTCGGAATTGGCTTTCATTCTCAATTCCGCCCGGCTATTCCGCCAGCGATTCGATCGAAATCACACCACATGATCCGGTTCTTGCCGGCACGGATGCGCGGAATCACCATGCTCAAGCTGGATCGTGGCGTGTCCGATACCGAAACGGTGCGCGAGTTCATTACAGACGCAGGCGAGCATCTCGTCATCGATCTCGGCGTCCGGCTTGACCAGATGCGCGCTAAGCGCCGTTTCCGTGGTACTCAGTGGCCAGATGTGCAGATCGTGCACAGCGGTGACGCCGGCCTGCGTTTCCAAGTATTTGCGCACGGCTGCGGGGTCAACATTTGACGGAACGATGTCGAGTGCCATTGCGATTGAATCGCGCAACAATCCCCATGTACCCCACACAATGACGGCGTTGATGGCAAGACTCGCAATGGGATCGATCCAGTGCCACCCGGTGAAAATGATCATCATTCCTGCAACTACGACTCCGGCGGAAACCGCCGCGTCGGCGGCCATATGCAAAAATGCGCCTTTTACGTTGAGATCGGCTTTGCGGCCGGAAAAGAACAACATTGCCGTCGCCATATTGATCACGATTCCAATAGCGGCGACAATCGCGACCGTTGTACCGGCAACTTCGCCGGGATTGCTGAAACGCCGGATCGCCTCCCAGGTAATCGCGCCGACAGCGATCAGCAAAAGGATCGCATTTGCGAGCGCAGCGAGAATTGACGCGCGACCAAGCCCGTATGTTCGATGAGTGGTCGGTTGTGTTTTAACCAGATAACTCGCCCCCCACGCGAGAAGTAGTCCGAGCACATCGCCGAAGTTGTGTCCCGCGTCCGCGAGTAACGCGAGCGAGTGCGCCACGATTCCAAAAGCAATCTGCGCGATGACGTATGCAATATTCAGTGCGGTGCCGATCGCGAATGCTCTTTGGAAATCTTTGCGCCGGTCCACGTGCGAACGCGCGCGATGCAAGTGTTCGTGCCCGTGTTCGCTCATGATTCGCTCACTCGCACCGCTTCCCCTGCCATTCATGGATGCTATTTGACGCCGCCATCTTTTCTGATCTCGATCATTAAAATAGAACGATTCCGACCTGTGAATGCCATAATTCTTCCGTTGATAGAAAAGATCTTTGGCTGCGCTTATTTCACGTCGGCTCGGGGTTCGCTTTCATTTTTGATTCTGCACGGGTATTCCGTCAGCCAGCAGCCGGACTTTCTTGACGCCTGGGCTACGTTTTATTGCGAGAAGGAGTGTCCAGCCGGCGCCAGGCGTTGATCTGCGATGGTGCCCTGAAGCCTTGGGCGAGAGCAAAATAATGAATCATCAAGTCACCCTCTGGCAGGTCGTCGCGGCTTATGCTTTCGCCCTTGCCGGTGGATCGATCAGCACTGCCCTGCACCTAGCGCATAAGCCGCTTTGCGCGCTGATTAGTTTCGCAGCGGGAACACTTCTGGGCGTCACGCTGTTCGCGATCTTGCCTGAAAGTTTAGGCGAAGTTACTTGGTGGGCAGTTGCGCTGGCGGGCGCCACCGGATACGCGCTGTTCTTCGTTATCAGCAAATACGTTCATCACGTTTGCCCCGCGTGCGCGGCCAGCCACTTCGATGCCGATGCGACGAAACATTTCAGCGAAATCGCCAGCGCGTTGATCGTGGCACTGGCTATTCACAGCACCACCGATGGTCTGGCCTTGGGGATTCAGCATGAGGCGCCTGCGTCGGAAGCGACGATCTGGTCGCTTTTTTCTGCTCTGTGCATCCACAAAGTTCCCGAAGGCCTTGCATTGGGTAGTCTTTTGATCGGCGCTGGATTGCACCGCAGCGCCGCGCTCGGCTGGGTAGCTGCAGTGGAAGCGACGACGCTTCTCGGCGGCGTGATCGGTATTTTCTTTCTCGCGAAGGTTTCCACTTTTTGGCTCGGATTAATTATGGCGCACGTGGGCGGCGGATTTTTCTATCTGGCGGCGCACGCCGTTCTCGGAGAAATGTTGAAGCATGGAAAGAAACTTGTTCTCACAAGTTTTTCGGTGGGAGTAGCCTTGATCGCGATTATCAATATCGGTTTGAGAATGCTTGGGTAGCGTATGCGTCCCGCGTCCTGGTTTCGGCGTCCTCACCGAAGCGAACTTTGTGAAGAGCATTCATAGCTGACGCGCATGCTATGCTACGGAAGGCCGTCGCAGGAAAGTTCGCGCCGGCGGGACACCGTCGCCAGCAAGGTGACGCGTGCGCTACCCTGAGGTTTGCGCTTCAAGGCGCGACACGGGTAGAGTCCTACGTGCATTTTTTTCATTATCGTGATGGCAAGCTTCACTGCGAAGATGTCGATCTTGCGCGCGTCGCCCAGAAATTTGGCACTCCAACTTACGTCTACAGCGCTGGAACAATTCTCGATCACTACACGCGCCTCGACGCTGCGCTTGCGCCTATTAACCATCTAATTTGCTACGCGCTTAAAGCGAACTCGAATCGCGCGATCCTGAAGCTGCTCGCTGGCGAAGGCGCGGGATTCGACATCGTTTCCGGCGGCGAACTTTATCGCGTGCTCGCGGCAGGTGGCGACTCGGCCACCTGCACGTTCGCCGGCGTGGGTAAATCGCGCGAGGAAATCGAATACGCCCTCGAGCAGCGCGTTTACAGCTTCAATGTCGAGAGCGCACGGGAGCTGGGGTACATTGATCGCATCGCGGGCGCAAAAAAATCGCGGGCACCGATCATCTCGACCGGCTCGCATGAGAACAAGTTCGGCATTGCGCTTGACCGGCTCGCCGCAGTTTACGAGCGCGCGGCGAACATGCGCAACATCGACATCACCGGTGTGCAGATCCACATCGGCTCACAGATTACTGAAGCGCAGCCATTCGCTGAGGCGATCAAGAAAGTCGCACCGATCGTGCGCGACTTGAAAAAGAAGTATGGGATCAAGTTTTTCAGCATCGGCGGCGGACTCGGCATTGTTTACGAATCCTCATTTGAAAGCGGCGCGAAAGAATGGTGGGACGAATCGGTAGGGCGCGACCGCAGGGCGCGCCGCCGAACGAATGCCTTGTCAATCCAGGAATATGTCGATGCAATTTTGCCGGCGTTACGCGAATTGAATGTGCGGATTTTGCTCGAGCCGGGACGATTGCTGGTGGGCAACGCGGGCGTTTTGCTAACGCGCGTTCGTTATATCAAGCGAACCGATGAGAAGAAATTTGCGATTGTCGATGCCGGTATGAATGACCTGATTCGACCGGCGCTTTATCACAGCTACCACGAGATCGTTCCGGTTGAACAACCGCGCTGTAGGGCGTCTGTGTCAGACGCCACAAATATTGGCACAGAAAAGATCGACATTGTCGGGCCAGTCTGTGAATCGGGCGATTTCTTCGCGCTCGATCGCGAGATGCCGGAAGTGCGCGAAGGCGATCTGCTCGCGATTATGAGCGCCGGCGCCTACGGATTCGTGATGGCGTCGAATTACAATTCGCGACCGCTGCCTGCGGAAGCGCTGGTTCGCGGCGACAAATTCGCGCTGATTCGAAAACGGCAAACGTGGGAAGATCTGGTGCACGGGGAGATGAATGCGGATTGGTAGGGACGGCGCACCGCTCCGTCCGGACATCGCAGCGCGATGTCCCTACCGCCACTTGAACAGCCTTTCCAACGAACCATTTCACCTCATCGGAACGCGAAGACCAGGATGCTCTTTGCGACACCCTGGAAGCGTGCGCTACCGCCCGAGTGCTCGCTCCCACTTGCGCAATTTCGCGCCCCGCATAAATAATGCTCTCGCCACGCCATGATAAAACGCCTCCTGCTCGTCTGCTCATTGTTGATTTTGGCGCTCGGCTCCCAAGCAGCTTCGCCAGCATCGGGTGAATACATCCTCCTCGTCGGCGGACCCTCCATGTATCAGTGGGAAAAGTACAAGACTTATCCGCACGATCATTGGTGGGCTAACTTTATTCGCGCCGCGCGTCTGCGCACCGAACAATTGCGCGCCGAGCTTGGGCCGGATGCAAAAATCACGTGGCTTGTTTACAGGCAGGGTTACGAGGATCGCGCCAAACAAGAAAACCAGGATCTGATCAGCCTGATCGGTTCCGTGCGCGACAAATTTAATATCAACCTGGTTTGGTTCAGCCCAGGCTCCGCGGTGATCAACTATCTAAACAACGGCCAGCCGCGAGACTCGGTGAAGATTATTGGCTTTGAATATTTCGGGCACTCGAACCGGGCATGTTTCATGTTCGATTACAGCAACAACATCGACAGCGCATGCAAATCGTGGCTGCATGAGAACGAATTGAACAAGATCAACCGCCATGACTTCGCCCATGGCGCTTACGTCAGGAGCTGGGGCTGCCATACCGGCGAGAGCATGTCGAAGAAATGGCGTGCTGCCACGGGCGTGCGCATGATCGGCGCAGTCGGAAAGACTCAATACATGATGGAAGAGCTGCCCGTCCTTGTTTCGCAGACCGACAAGTGGGTGAATTGAGCGGCTGGGAAAGTCGCGAAATGGACGGGTAAGCCCGAGAGGGCGAGCGAGCGAAGGCAAGCGAGTCAATTGAAAATGACGAAATCCGAATGACGAGACAAACTATCGGCGCTGTGTCTTCGTCATTTGAACATTCGAACTTCCTTCGTCATTCGTCGTTCGTGTTTCGACATTTATCAATCATTCGTTCTTTCTGGTTTTCCCCTCGCGATCTTTCATCTAGCGTTGCGACGCGATGAAGCTCGAAGAACTCGATGCGCTGTATCATCAGCCGCTCTTCGATCTGATTTCACAGAGCCGGGCCGTTCATCTCCAGCATTGGCGCGGCGAAGACGTGCAGCGTTGCAGTTTGCTCAGCATCAAGACTGGCGGATGCAGCGAGGATTGCGCTTATTGCGCGCAATCCGCTCACTATTCCACGGGCGTCGGGCGCGAAGAGTTGTTATCACTGGAAAATGTACTCGCGGCCGCGAACCAGGCGCGTTCACAAGGCGCGACCCGGTTTTGCATGGGTGCAGCGTGGCGCGGCGTGCGCGACGGTTCGGAAAAATTTGAGCGCGTGCTGGGGATTGTCCAGGAGGTCAGCCGGCTTGGCATGGAAGTGTGCGTTACGCTCGGCGAGATCGGCCGCGTAGAAGCGCGCAAACTCAGGGCCGCCGGCGTTACGGCATACAATCATAACATCGATACTTCGCCGGAATTTTATCCGGAAATTGTGAGCACACACACCTTTCAGAATCGACTCGATACAATTGCCGCCGTCCAAGAGAGCGGAATGGCGGTTTGCTGCGGCGGGATCATCGGCATGGGCGAGTCGGAGGCGGATCGGCTGCGAATGCT
>WNGK01008825.1_pt1 | contig 10429 bp, 6 predicted proteins | sample 5400601 | NCBI WGS metagenome assembly WNGK01 (sample SAMN13153376, study PRJNA577476) | soil metagenome | isolation source: 60 cm soil or saprolite under Garry oak tree replicate 1 | place: USA:California | collected 2016-06-15
TCGTCCGACAACGTCTCCGAAATGCCAACAATGGCGGTGCAGTTCAATCCCAATCAAGAATTGACCTATCGTACACAGGAGGATGAATTAGTGACAGCAGCAACTGGCGACGATTTTAGCACGAAATCCATGGATAATGGTACTGCGGAGGCCGTATTGCCGCCTGTCAATCCCCCTGCGGCGCCAGCCCCGGAAGCGGTGTCGCCAACGCTTGCTCCTGCTGAACCTGCGCCGGCCTTGGTGGCAGCAGCCACTCCGGCTGTCGCCCAGACTCCCGTTTCACCGGCTCCCTCATCAGCAGCTCAGGATAAAGGTATCGATTTTAACAGTCTGACCAGTATTCCTCAGCCGACACTTCCGGATATAGCACCCTTGATGGCGGCCCTATCGACGCTCGACGGGCAGGTCATGACCTTACAAGAGCAGTTGAACAGGACCCAGGATGCTGTGCGTAATCATGAAACAGAGGTTGCCCAGGCGGCCGGTCAACTCCGCGCGGGAGTACGTAATGTCTCTGACCGTATGGATAACACTATAGCTGACGTGGCGCGAAGTCGCGAGGCGCTCTCCTGGACTGAATTGATCCAACTCATGGAAGACGTTCAGAATAACCCACGTGACATCGAATACGTAACGAAACTTGCGCGCAAAGCTCGTGAACTGAACAAAGTCTTCCAACTGCACCAGAGCGTTCTCAACACCCTGGCAGAATGCAACAGTCTCTTGCGTAGCCTCATCGGGGAGGACAAGTAATCGCCAGCCTGTTTCAGTCTGAACGCGGACCTGGCATCTTCGAGAGGCGCCCCTGTACAATACGGAATATGGTGGCAGCTCTTGAAGATGCTATGTCCGCTTCTTTATATTGGATATCACACGAGATAGTTTTATGCGAGAACAGACTTACGACGCGATTGTCATTGGCGCTGGACTGGGGGGCCTGCTCAGCGCCGCCCAGCTATTGCAGCGGAAAATGCGGGTGGTAGTCTTAGAACGCTTGCCGCATTGTGGCGGGCGTTTTACCGCGAAAACGTTTCAGGGAGTGCAGGTCAGTACGGGAGCCGTGCACATGGCGCCCTTCGGCAGCAGCGGCGTATTGGCCGGGATGCTGCGCCGGCTGCGCATACCCCATCACTTTTTTGATGCCGATGTCTTTGGCTCCTTTCACGTCCACGGTAAACAGTACCGCTCCCGCGGCTTGTTGGGTACGTTCAAGTTCCTCGGTCCGCGCCAATTCTTCTGGTTAATCCGTTTAGGGCGCCTGCTGTTCCTTCGCCGCCTGCCTCCACGAGAACGTGATCTACCATTTGACGCCTGGCTGGCGCGGCATATCAATACCACCCGCAACAGAGAATTAGTCGCCTTCTTCGAGCGTGTCTCGCGTTTTTCTCTCAGCCTTGAATTGAACCAGGTGACAACAGTGGAAGTCATCAATACTACCAAAAATATGTTTCTGCATGGCGCCCCTGGTATCGTCGAGGGAGGCTGTGCGGCTCTAACAGGTGAACTAGAACGGTGTCTCCGCGAGCAGGGGGTGGAACTTTGTTTGCGCAATGACGTTCTGGAGATTCTTAACAGAGATGGTCGTGTAACCGGCGTGCGTGTCCGCGACAAAGCCAACGACAAAGAGTCGAAGCTATATGCGCCTCTGGTGGTCAGCGATATTGGCCCGCGAGCAACCAATGCCCTTTTAAACAACCGCCAGATCACACAGGCTCAGGTACTAAAAAAACAGCGAGCAGATCCGCCTCTCGTTGACATGCTTGGGGCTATCCCGAACAGCGCGCGCAGCAGCAGTGGGAGTGGCGAAGAAGCCGCCTTCGTTGTAGCTCAGGGACTCAAGGTACATATCCTGAGTGATATCTCGTTGATTCCCCATAAAGGCATCATGTATTGCCTGGATACCAAACGTATCGCTGGCATGGTGCAGCCAACGAACTGCGATCCGCGCCTTGCCCCAACGGGAAAACATCTTTTGATCAGCCACCAGGTAATGCAGAGTAGCAGCATCGAAGAAGAAAAAGCGCTGGCCTTGGCCGATTTGCGCATGTTATTTGGCGAAGCATTTGACCTGCACTGTCGCATTCTCACCATGAGCGCCTACCGTGGTGAATGGCCCGTAAATCGTCTCGCGCAGGGAGAAGATGTGAGGTCCGAAACAGCGGTGCAAGGACTCTTCATGGTGGGAGACGCGGTAAAACCACCAGGATATTTAATGGTAGAAGGCGTGGCACAGAGCGTCAACCACTTTCTCGACCTGCTCGACACAGGAGACGCTTCGTGTAAACACCGGGAAATCGCACAACCCCCGCAAGGCCATGCAACGTCATCGCCTTCTCGTTTCAGAGCCATTCGCTGGTTATGGGAAGCCCCAGGGAACTCTCGCGACCATTATTTTATAGAATAAGGAAAAAATCACAATAATGAATATAGAAAACACCAATATCTCCCATTACCTCATCAAAGGCGGCACCCCACTGCACGGAGAAGTACAAATCAGCGGCGCCAAAAATGCTGTAACCAAAATGATGATAGCTTCCTTGCTGACCAATGAACCTTGCACCTTGCGCAATGTTCCCTTGATAGGCGACTTTGAACTCACACTGGCTCTCTGCTGTGCCATGGGCTCCGCGGTAGCACTAACAGATCACACACTCTCTATTACCACCCCTTCAATCAAAAATTCGTACGTTGAAACCAAAGTCGGCGGCCTGAATCGCATGGCAATTATCACCGTCGGACCATTGCTCCTCCGCTGTGGAGAGGCCGATATACCCATGCCCGGAGGCGATCGTATCGGCTTGCGACCGCTGGACTTTCACATCAACGGCCTGCGCAAGATGGGCGCGGAAGTCGTTGAACGAGACGGGCGCTACCGTTTTTTTGCCCCCAGGCGACTCCACGGCGCAATTATCAACCTGCCTTTCCCCAGCGTAATGGCGACCGAGAACTTTCTCATTACCGCCTCGCTGGCAAAAGGTGTCACCATCATTCAAAATGCGGCGCTCGAACCAGAAATTATCGACCTGATCAAGTTCCTGCAAAAAATGGGCGCGATCATCGAAATCAAGGTTGATCGACGTATCGTCGTAGATGGCGTGGAGCGATTGCACGGCGCCAGCCACACGCTGTTGAGCGATCGCAATGAAGCTGTTTCTCTGGCCGTTGCCGCCTACCTGACCAGGGGTGATGTGTACCTGCGCGGCGCCCAACAGGATACACTGCTCACTTTCCTGAATACCCTCTCGAAGATGCAACTGCGTTTTGAAATAGACGACGACGGTATTCGCTTTCTCGGCGATGGTCCGCCTCCTCCAGCCATTGCCCTGGAAACCGATGTCCACCCGGGCTTTATGACCGACTGGCAGCAGCCGTTTACGGTCCTTTTGACGCAGGCAGATGGTATGTCGGTTGTCCATGAGACGATCTACGAAGATCGCTTTGGCTATACTCAAGCGTTGCAAGAGATGGGCGCGCATATCGGGCTGTACGCTAAGTGCCTGGGAGAGGTTCAATGCCGCTTCCGTGAACAGCAGTATGCCCATAGTTGTGTCGTGCGCGGACCAACACCTCTCAAGGCGACACAACTGGATATTCCCGATATTCGCGCGGGCTGCTCCTACATACTGGCGGCTCTCTGTGCCGACGGCGTAACTGAAGCCTATGGCATTGAACATATTGAGCGAGGGTATGAAAAAATAGATACGAAGCTGCGTCAACTTGGCGCTCAGATAGAACGTGTTTCGGAAAGGGAAATTGTAATATGAGATGTATGATGGGAATTCACGCGCATCCCGATGATGAATGCTTCCAGGCTGGTTCGTGGGTGCGCTATCGCCGCGAAGGAGTCAAAACCGTCCTGGTGACCTGTACATTGGGAGAAGAGGGAGAAATTCGCGATCCCGCTCTCGATCCGCAGGAGGCCAGACCTCGCCTGGGTCAAATTCGCGAGGGCGAACTGCGCTGCTCCGCTGAAAAGCTTGGATTGAGCGAGTTAATCCTCATGCGGTACCGCGACTCCGGCATGGCAGGCACGCCGGCAAACACTCGACCCGATGCCTTCACTAACACCGATTTTGAGGCCGCCCTGGAACGCGTTGTGGAGTTAGTGCGTCGCCATCGTCCACAGGTGCTCTTCAGCTACGATGAAAATGGTGGCTATGGGCATCCCGATCACATTATGGCGCATCGCCTGGCGGTAGCCGCCTTCGATGCAGCCGCCGATAAGGCGCGTTTCCCTCATGTCGGGGAACCCTGGCAGCCATTGAAACTTTATTACATTGCGCTCTCCCGCTCCTATTTTATGCGCGTGCGTGAATACCTCAAGCAACAGGGTCTGCCCGACCCATTTGAGCAGAGAGAACGCGAGGCACGGGAGAAAGCTCTTGCAGAAGGCAAATCGCCCGACGAGACTCCTCGCCAGGGATTTGGCCGCTCCGACGAGGACATCACCACGCAGGTTCCCGTTCCTGGTACCTACGATGAAAAAATCGCTTCATTACTCTGTCATAAGACGCAGATGCCCCCCGACGGCATCTGGTTCGCCCTGCCTCGCGAGGAAGCCGAACAATTCTTCGGTGTTGAACACTACATACTGGCCAAATCCAGGGTTGAGTCGCAATTGCCGGAGGATGATTTGTTCGCCGGGATACAGGGGATGTAAATTAGCTCTAAAGCTCTTGTTCCAACCAGAAAGACAGGGCTTTCTGGTTGGAATAGCTACTCATTACATCCAGTTAGAGCGCACCTCGCGCAACTGCTCAGAGGTCAAAATACGGAACAGAATCAACAGGTTCTCCAGGTCATACTCCAACCCGATCGCGTGCAACTCCTGCCGGATACGTCCCAGGGCGCTGATCTGCGTCGTCGTGATCAGACCATAGCTTACCAGCGAGGCCGCCAGCAATTGATCGGGCGTGAGCAGCTTAAACATCAGCAGGATTTCCCCCAGCTGGTAATTCATATCGACCCCGCGCAGCATACGCTGGATATTATGAGCGACCTCCAACCGATTTTCTGGCACTAAATGACCTTCCAGCAAAACACTGCCCAATGAACGCGTTGCTCGTCCATTATGTACTTGAGGCTGTGGAGGCGGCGAAGACATAGGCGGTAAACTCTGTACAATGTCAAGCAAAAGGGCATTATCAGGCGTCCTAAACGTCGAAGGCGCTTCCTCTTCCATCACTCTTGTCTTTCCCTGCTCTAATTGCCTCTCATTATCCTCAAAATGGCCTTCTTCTCTCGCTGATCGTGCCCCTCTTTTATCCTCATTTGCTTGCTTCCTTATCGCATAGCGAGTTTGGGTAGTGCTCTCTAGCTCATTATCGGCCTTCTGGCCCATCCTCTCATCCCGTTGTGGCGTTGAAGTTGCTGCTTTCACCGCGCCCGATTGTGGCATCGGCGCAGGAGCTGGGGCTGGCGAGACAGGCGTCGCTATCGATATCAATGCTGGCGAAGCTGTAGGCTGAGCCTGGTTGGGGTGGGCGGACTCATCATAGCGCCTGGCGCTTGTATAGGAAGGCTGATCTCTTTGTCCGCTCGAGCCAGAGGCACGATCACCTGGCATATCTTGAATAGGTGATGCTCGCAAGGTCATGCTGCTGATAGGTGGAGACGCTTCTGAGCGAACTCGCTGTTGCAATGCCGTCTCTTCCAGCAGGCGATTCCTTTGCTCAACACTGCGTTCTTGGGTCAATGCTTCCTGGAGAGGAGGCCGCTGTTCCTGCAACATTCGTGATAACTGCGCCAGGCTGGATTCGTTCGGGTGGGATTGCTCAGGCGCTGCCTGCGCTTGTGATAATCTGTTGACAGCAGGATCTGCTGGGGATGGTGAATGTGCCGGGTTGGCTGCCAATCCCGCTTGTTGCGAACCACGAGTCGACCAGCTTGTTTCCTGCATCGGCTGTTGTTCCCTGGCCTGCATCGCCTGTCCGTCACTCACAATAGTATCACGAGTAGCGCTCCATGTACGCTGGTTTGGGTAGATGACGGCGCGTATCTTGTCGGTATGGTTTGGCGCTGGTGTGCGGGAAAAATCTGCCTGAGCAGAGGGTGACGCCTGAGGTGGTGATGGTCGAACTGGTGCTGTTGAGGGATTGCCTGCCAAAGTTGGCCCCATGGATGCCGGGTTGGTGTTCACAGGAGATACGGAAGGAACCGGTAAAGTAGCCTGTCCTCCAGGCACGGAAGCTGTATTTGCGTAAGACGCGAGTCGCGACATGGGTCCGGTGTTCGATATCGTGAGGCGCGATCGTATGGCATTGACCATATTCATGATACCAAGCATCCCGTCCACTTCCATATCGGCCGGCGCAGTATTTGTTTGCTCATTGGGATCGTTACTTGAGGGGCCATAACCTGCGAGGTTGGTGCAGTGGAAGGTCAATACCTGTACTCCTCGCCCACGCCGCTGCGTGTCCAGGGCAACCCAAAATTCACGTCGCGCGGCAGCAGCTTGCGCCAGGTTGACCAACACAAGTCGCACTGGATAGCGCGCGATTGCGTCAAATACTTCCACCGCCGTGCGCGCTGTGTGACATTCATAGCCGGCAAGTTGCAACTCACTGTTAAGCAATGCTACAAGTTGCTGATCTCTTTCAAAAAGAAGAATGTGAGGTCCACCTGTCGTGATATTCATTCTTGCACTCCCGCCTTTGTTTTCTATCGTTTCTTTTTGAGATTCACGCCTTATCGGTGTCAGTTGACGACCATATTTTAAGGATTCGCTTCAACCAGGGGTATCTTCTGCTACCGCTCACACTGCGCAAGTATAGCATAGAAAGTTTCTTCTGTGATAGGTAACGGTACCATTTGACACATATATCGTGGTTGGGGTAATAAATAGAATAAATCCAGGTGAAAGAGATACATTCGACCAGAAAAATTCAACAGAGCATGAACAAGGAGTAATCTCACAACATGAGTCAATACACCCCTTCCACAGGCCCGCGTCCGGTTGTTGCCATAATGACCGATTTTGGCCTTGGTGAAAGCGACATAGGCGTTATGAAGGCCGTCATTATTGGTATTATCCCCGATGCGCAAATAATTGACATAACGCACGATATCCCCCCGCAAAATGTGCCTTTGGGCGCGTGGGTTTTGTCGTATGGCTATCGCTACTATCCAGGGGGTACTACCTTTGTTTGTGTAGTTGACCCTGGCGTGGGTAGCTCGCGCAATGCCATCGCCGTTCACGCTGGCGATTGGTATTTTGTTGGACCGGATAACGGACTCTTCAGCTATATTTACGCTCAGCAGGTCGTTCATGCAGCAGTCGCTCTCTCAAATCCTGCCTTTCACCTGCCACAGGTCAGCTCAACTTTTCATGGCCGTGATATTTTTGCCCCGGTCAGCGCCCACCTGGCGCGCGGCGTAGCATTGCATGAACTGGGTACTTCTCTGGATCCGCGGGCGCTCCGGCGCATTGATGTGGGACCGCCCGAACGACATGGCTCGCATATTGATGCGCGTATCCTGCACGTCGATACATTTGGCAATCTCATTACCAGCATCCCCCTGGATATAGTGCCTGATTTGTTCACAAGCAAGCATGTACAGATCGTTTTTCTGACCACACAGGCAGTGGTAGATAGACGGAAACGTTTCTTTGCCGAAAGCCCGGGTGACGATCAACCATTTATATTCGGCGATAGTTCTGGCTACGTAGGTGTCGCCGTACAAAATGGCAGCGCTGCCAGGTCACTGAATGTTAGCTCTGGCGCCCCTATTATTTTCGATATCGCGGAATAATAGAGCGTTTAGCTCTGAAAAGGGAAAGATTTATTAGCAAGCAGTCCTTCACGAAATCTTCACAACGTATATGCTTTGAGCTTTCTATTACCCTTGACATGGGCTTATCTGTACGGTATGCTACCATTACCAGCAATGTTTTGAGCCTGGCTATAATACGATGTAGTAGTTTGTAGTGAAGCCAGAAGATATCCTTTTGGAGAACACAGTCGCTTGTTTCTTACCTTCGTTTGAAACGGGTAGAAATTGAAAGGGCAGTTTGATACATTGCAGGAGCATCAACAGGATGCCTTTTACAACCTCATAACGAGACACCTTCTGCAACGTAGGAATGGGCTGGTTCTTTCCCCGGACATGTTGGGTAAGATACCAGCCCTTTTGGACTCATTTGATCTTCATGTTCTTGAGGCTATCTGTCTTTCTGAAGCCAATTGCCTCAAGTATTCGTCTTAACTTAACATATAACCCGATCATATAGTGCGTTTTTACGGCTGTTAGTGTACTATGCTTTTGAAGTCTCGCTTCACAGGCAACCTGGCAGCATAGGATAGAGAGAGGGTAACTATGGACCTGGTGAAGCGGTTAGAGGAATATCGGGACCGTGAACGAGAACTGATGTGGGAAGGAACGTTTGCCCAGTACTTCGAGTTTGCTTCCAAAAAGCCTGAAGTAGCTCGGCTTTCCCATGAGCGCATTTATCATATGATTATGGATGCAGGGATTGAAACAACCCGCGGCGGCGAACCCCGTTATAAATTTTTCAGTCAAGAGATCTTTGGTATCGAGAAGCCATTACAACAGATCGTCGATTACTTTCACTCCGCCGCCCAGCGCCTTGAAGTGCGCAAACGCGTATTACTCCTCATGGGTCCCGTTGGCGGAGGTAAATCGACCATCGTCTACCTCATCAAACGCGGCCTTGAGGCGTACAGCCGCACCCAGGAAGGCGCCATCTACGCTATCAGAGATTGTCTGATGCACGAAGAGCCTCTACACCTTATTCCCATCGATCTACGGCCAGACGTAGAGCGAGAGTTTGGCCTCTATATTGAAGGTGACCTGTGTCCCCACTGTCGCTACATGATCGATAATCAGTATCGTGGGCGCATCGAGGACGTCCCTATTAAGCGCATCACCTTCAGCGAGAAATATCGTATTGGCGTTGGCACCTTCACGCCGTCCGATCCCAAAAGCCAGGATATCAGCGAATTAGTCGGAGGCATAGATCTCTCCACTATTGGTGAGGTCGGCGTAGAAAGCGATCCACGCGCCTATCGCTTCGACGGCGAACTGAACATCGCCAATCGCGGTATCATGGAATTTGTAGAAATGCTCAAAACGGATGAGAAATTCCTCTATGTGTTGCTGACACTCAGCCAGGAACAAAACATCAAAACCGGCCGTTTCAGCATGATCTACGCCGATGAGGTAGTCGTCAGTCACACCAATGAACACGAGTATCAAGCCTTCGTCGGCAACAAGAAATCGGAGGCTTTACAAGACCGTATCATCCTCGCAAAGGTTCCCTATAACTTGCGTGTCTCAGATGAAATTAAAATCTACGAAAAGTTGCTCAAACAGAGCTCTCTTCAGAACGTCCATATCGCTCCCAATACTCTGCGTATTGCCAGCGTTTTTGCGGTACTGACGCGCCTGGAGCTATCAAAGAAAGCTGGTATGAGCCCGATGAAGAAGCTCCGTCTCTATGATGGCGAAGACATCGAGGACTTTAAGCAGAAAGATATCAAAGAGCTACAGGAAGAAGCCATACGCGAAGGCATGGATGGTATCTCGCCACGCTACGTCATCAACCGTCTCTCCAACGCGCTTATCAAACAAAATGTCACCTGCATCAATCCTATTGATGCTCTGCGCGCGCTGCGGGATGGACTGGACCAGCACACCAGTATCACCCGCGAAGAGCGTGATCACTACCTGAACTTTATCAGCGAAGCGCGTAAGGAATACGATGAGATGGCGAGGAAAGAAGTGCAACGCGCCTTCGTCTACTCCTATGAAGAGTCCGCCCACACCTTGTTAAACAACTACCTCGACAACGTCGAAGCGTATTGCAACAAGACCAGGCTGCGCGACCCCATCACCGATGAAGAGATGGAACCTGATGAGCAGTTGATGCGCTCCATCGAAGAGCAGATAGGCATCACCGAGAATGCCAAGCGCTCCTTCCGCGAGGAGATACTCATTCGCATCTCGTCTCTGGCTCGCAAGGGGTTAACCTTCGATTATACCAGCCATGAGCGTCTGAAAGAGGCCATTGAGAAAAAGCTTTTTGCCGATCTACGGGATGTGGTGAAGATCACCACATCGGCACGTACGCCCGACAAAGAGCAATTGCGGAAGATCAATGAAGTGGTCAACCGCCTGATGGCTGAACACGGCTACTGCCATGTATGCGCGAATGAGATACTTCGCTACACCGGCAGCTTGCTCAATCGATAGTACAGGATAAGGAGCGTGCTCCATGTCTGTCTCTCAGCATGACTGGTCACTGCACCGTAAGGGGCAGATCGACCAGGAGCGTCACAAAGAGAAGATCCGCGAAGCAATCAAGAAAAATTTAGGTGAAATCGTCAGTGAAGAGAGTATTATCCTGTCGGATGGCACCAAAAGGGTACGCGTTCCCATTCGCTCCCTCGACGAATACCGCTTCCGCTTT
>WNGK01008827.1_pt1 | contig 10429 bp, 8 predicted proteins | sample 5400601 | NCBI WGS metagenome assembly WNGK01 (sample SAMN13153376, study PRJNA577476) | soil metagenome | isolation source: 60 cm soil or saprolite under Garry oak tree replicate 1 | place: USA:California | collected 2016-06-15
TCGCGCGGGTTGTTGTCCACGCGGCCGTCGTAGCGAAGCTTGCGGTCCGAGTCGAAGATGAACAGGTGCGGCGTGGCCGTGGGGCCATAGACGCGCGAGACCGCCTGCGTTTCGCCGTCGTAAAGGTAGGGAAAATTGAAGTGCCGGTAGGCGGCGCGGATTTTCATTTCGTCAAATGTGTCGCTCACGTCCGTGTAACCGAGCTCGTCGAGGCGAATGGCTTCAGGGTTGTTGGGATTGATGGCGACGAAAGCGACGCCCCGGTCTTGGTAGTCAGCCACGAGTTTCTTGATTCGAGTCTCGTAAAGCTGCGCCGTCGGGCAGTGGTTGCACGTGAAGATGACGGCCAGCACTTTTGCCGATGCGTAGTCTTTCAAGCAGTGAGTCTGGCCGTCTATGCCCGGCAGACAGAAGTCGGGAGCGGCGGAGCCCAGCGCAAGCGGGGGCGGCCCAGGTTCGTCTGCGCGTGGCGCCGCGGCGGCCAGAAACACGACGGCAAGGAAAGGTGCCCACATCAGAAAAGGAAGGCGCGGGACGACTTGGGTTTTGCTCTTCACGGCTTATCCTCCCTGAACGGTAATCTTGCGGCTGGACCACCGCCACATCCTGTCTCCCAGCGCGACCAACGCCACGACCCAGAAAGCCTGAGTACCCAGAGCCTTCCAAGCGGCCGCGCCGCTCAGCTTGCCGAGATAGAACAAGAGCGGAATATAGCTGATGTATTGGAACGGGAGTAAATCGAGCGCCACCTGGAAGGCGCGCGGGAAAAAGGAAATGGGAATCAACAGGCCGGACAAGAGTTCGAGCAGGAAATATTTGGCGCGCAGCAGGCCCAGGATGGAAAGCAGCCGGATGGCGAGCGTGCCGACGGCGAAATTGAGGGCGGCGACGATGAAGAAGCTCAGTACAACACTCGCGGAAAAGGCTGCGAATTGAAGCAGGCTCGCCGGTCGGCGCACAGGGAAAACCAGAAACAGCACGAGGGAGGTTGGAAGCGTGAGCATCGCCAGCCGGAACGCGGATTGCCCGAGGGCCGTGGCGATGAGCGCCCCCTGAATGCTCACCGGCTTGATAAGGTTCATCACCAGCGTCCCTTCGCTCACCTGAGTGGCGAGGTCCTGGTCAATATTATTGAAGTAGAGCGAGCGGATAATCCAACCCACGGAGACGTAGGTCATCATCTGGGAAAAATCGAAGCCTCCGATTGCAGTCCCGTGCTCGTAGATGGCCTTCCAGATGAAGTAGTACACGGAGACGTAGATGAAGTAAGTGACGATCCCGGTGTAATAGCGCAGCCGATAGGCGAGCGTGTCCACAAAGCCCATGCGGACGAACTCGCCGTAAGTGCGGAGGGCGCGGAGCAAAGCCGGGCGCCGGGACCGAGGTGAGGAATCGGCAACGAGCGAGGCCGCGCCCATCAGCCGACCTCCCCGCTCAAATAAATCCGCTTGACGATCTCCTCGATGGGCTCTTCCTCGACCAAAAGGTCGCGCACTTCCAGGCGGTTGACGAGCGTGCGGATGACTTCGGCGCTGGAGTGTTCGTCGCGCTCGAAGCGCATAATATAGGTGAGCTCGTCCACGCGCTCGAGCGCCAGGCCGTTCGAGGTGACTTCGGCCAGGCGCGGAATCTGGGAGCGGTCCTTGAGGAAGAATTTCACCTGGTTGTACCGGGCCAGGCGCTTTTTCATTTCCGCCAGGTCGCCGTCAAAAAGCAGGCGGCCTTTGTCGATGATCAGAATTCGCCGCGAAAGCTCTTCGATGTCTGAGAGGTCGTGCGTGGTCAGGAGCACCGTGGTGCGCTCGGTGCGGTTGATCTCCTTCAGGAATTCGCGGATGTGCTCCTTGGCGACCACGTCCAGGCCGATGGTCGGCTCATCAAGGAAGAGCAGCGGCGGATTGTGGAGGAGCGAGGCGGCCAGGTCGCAGCGCATACGCTCGCCAAGCGAAAGCTTGCGCACCGGAGTGTGCAAATACTCGCCGATGTTGAGGATTTCGGAGAAGCGGCCGAGGCGGCGCCGGTAATCGGCGTCTGAAATCTCGTAGATCTCTTTCAGCAGCTTGAACGACTCCACCACCGCGATGTCCCACCAAAGTTGGGTGCGCTGGCCGAAGACGACTCCGATGTGGCGGGTGTAGCGCCGCCGGTCGCGGTACGGGACCTGGCCGTTCGACACGATGCTGCCGCTGGTCGGTACTAGAATCCCCGTCAGCATTTTGAGGGTGGTGGATTTTCCTGCGCCGTTCGCGCCGATATAGCCAACCATCTCGCCGGTCTCGATGGTAAAGCTCACGCCGTCCACGGCGCGGATCGTGACATACTCACGGACGAAAAGGTTTTGGACGGCACCGAGGACACCTTCGCGCCGCTTGAAGGAGCGGAATTCCTTCGCGAGATTGCGGACTTCGATGAGGGGCGACATATCAGCCGTAAAGCGCGCCGCGTGCGGAAAACCGCGGAAAGGAGATTCTAGCAGATGCATCGCTCCCAGAGGGGCCCGGGAGGGCGCGGGGAATGATTTCTTTCCCCAGGCTTTGCGTCTTTGCGTGAAAGACTTTGGTGAGCCCAGGAACGGAATTCCTTTCTCCCGGCGGAACTTTTCGATTAGAATCTTGGTCTCAACTTCCAGCGCCTTTCGGGTGGGGAATTCAAGGGGGGAGTTCAGCGAAACAGGGCTCCTTCCGCAAAGGGAGAAATGCTCCATGAAAAAGCTTTTCGGGTTAGTTCTTCCGGTGGTCCTGGCGGTGGCGGCGTTGGCCGTATCGGTCCGGGCGCAGGACCTGGCGTCCTTCGAAAAGCGGACGACGATGAAGGTCTTGCCGAACGGCCTGACGGTGATTGTCGTCGAGCGGCCGGAAGCGCCGGTCTTTTCTTTCTTCACGCACGTGGACGTGGGCTCAGACCGCGAGTATCCCGGGATCACGGGACTCGCTCACATGTTCGAGCATATGGCTTTCAAAGGCACCCCCGACATCGGGACCAGTGATTACGCCAAGGAGAAACCGGCGCTCGAGGAGGTCGAGCGGAAGTACCAGGCGTACCTCCGGGAGCGCGAAAAGCCCGTGGGCCGGGACGAAAAGAAATTGGCCGAGCTCGAAGAGGCCTGGCAGCAGGCGATGAAGGAAGCCCAAAAATACGTGAAGGAAAACGAATTCGGGAAAATCGTCGAGGAGAACGGCGGCGTGGGCCTGAACGCGTTTACGAGCAATGAGGAGACCGCATACCACTACTCGCTCCCTTCCAACCGCCTCGAGATGTGGGCGTATCTCGAGTCCGACCGGTTCCTCCATCCGGTGTTTCGCGAGTTTTACAAGGAGCGCGACGTGGTGCACGAGGAGCGCCGCCTGGGTGAGAGTAGTCCCTTCGGGCGCCTCTTCGAGCAGTTTTCCGGCGCGGCCTTTATTGCCCACCCCTACGGGAGACCCGTCGTGGGCTGGCCGTCAGACCTGGAATCGTTTTCCGAGACCGACGCCGAGAATTTCTACAAAAAATATTACGTGCCCGCGAACATGGTGGTGACGCTGGTGGGTGATGTGAAGGCAAGTGAAGTCCTGCCCATCGTCGAAAAGTATTTCGGCCGTCTGCCTGCCCGGCCCCAGCCGGAGCCGCTCCGCACCGTTGAGCCGCCGCAGATCGCGGAGAGGATCGTCATCTTGCACGAAACCTCGCAGCCGATTTTCATCGAGGGCTATCACAAGCCCGGCGCGCGGGACAAAGATGACGCCGTGTACGACGCCCTTCAGGACTTGATGTCGAACGGGCGCACGTCGAGGCTGTACCGGTCTCTGGTGAGGGACAAGAAAATTGCGGCGTTTTCGGGCGGCTTCAACGGATTCCCGGGCTCCAAATATCCGAACCTGTTCGTGTTCTTCGCCGTGTCCACTCCCGGGCACACGCCCGACGAAACCCGCGACGCTATTCACGCGGAGATCGAACGTGTGAAAAAGGAAGACATCACGGATGAGGAGCTTCAAATGATCAAGACGCGGGCCAAGGCGGACCTGATCCGAAGACTGGGCGACAACCAGGGCCTGGCGTTCCAACTGGGGAGCGCCCAGTCGCTCTACGGAGACTGGCGGGAGCTCTTCCGCCATGTGGATGACATCGGGAAGGTAAGCGAGGCGGATATTCGAAGGGTAGCCAACGCCACCTTCGTGGAGTCCAACCGGACGGTGGGCATGATTGAATCGACACAGCTTGCCCAGGCATCTGCCGCGGGAAAGGAGACGAAATAATGAACAACCGCAAACGAATTACCGTTGCCCTCTCGGTCACGCTTTGTCTTCTTGCCTCCGCGCCGGCCTCGCGCGGCCAGGCGACGGATTGGAGAAAAATTCAGGCGCCGCCGCTGCATGCTTTTCATCCCCAGCAGCCGCGCCGCGTCGAGCTGCCGAACGGTATGGTGATCTTCCTCCAGGAGGACCACGAGCTGCCGCTCATTCGCGGAACCGCTGAGATTCGCGGCGGCTCCCTGAACGAACCGGCGGAAAAGGTCGGCCTGGTCCAGATCTACGGCGAGGTCTGGCGCACGGGCGGCACCAAGAGCAAGACCGGCGATCAGCTCGATGATTACCTGGAGGCGCACGCGGCCAAGGTCGAGACTTCCGGCGGATCGGATCACACCACCGTAACCTGGGACTGCCTGAAGGAAAATTTGGATGACGTCTTCAAAGTCTTCGTCGAATTGTTGAGAGAACCGGAGTTTCGTGAGGAGAAGCTGCCTTTGGCCAAGAACCAGGCGAATACTTCCATCTCGCGGCGGAATGACGATCCCTTCGAAATCGCGTTTCGCGAAGCGGCCAAGCTGGTGTATGGAGCGGACTCCCCTTACGCGCGGGTCACTGAGTACGCCACTGTAGCCGCGGTCACGCGCGAGGACCTATTGAGCTGGCATGAGCGTTACGTGCATCCCAACAATATAATCCTGGGGGTCGTGGGTGATTTCGATTCGACGAAAATGGAGGCCACGTTGCGGGAGGCCTTCGAATCCTGGCCCAAAGGCACCGCGGCGCCAAAGTTGGAAGCCGATTTCAAGGGACCGAAACCCGGACTCTACTTCGTCCAAAAGGACGACGTAACCGCCAGTACCGTGCAAATGGTCGATCTAGGCACGAGGCGAGACAACCCCGACTATTACGCCATCGACGTCTTCAATGAATTCTTTGGCGGGGGGTTTTCCTCCCGGCTGTTCTCGAACATCCGCTCGAAGAAGGGTCTGGCTTATGCCGTGGGAGGTGGAATCGGGACCGCTTTCGACCACCCGGGAGTGTTGCGGCTTTTCCTGGGGACGAAGAGCAAAACCACGGCCGCTGCGCTCGATGCTTTTATTGTAGAACTCAATGAGCTCAAGACCAATCCCGCTGCGCCGGAAGAGTTGAGGAAGGCCAAAGATTCCATTCTGAACTCTTTCGTTTTCCGTTTCGACTCGAAGGAAAAAGTGCTTCAGGAACGGATGACCTACGAGCTCTACGGTTATCCTGCCGACTTTCTGGAACGCTACCAGGCGGGAATCGAGAAAGTCACTCAGAGTGATATTGCGCGCGTCGTCGACCGCTACGTGCACAGAGACCGGATGGCGGTGTTGGTGGTGGGGAAGGCTTCGGACTTCGACCGCCCACTCTCTTCTTTCGGCCCGATGACTACGCTGGACGTTTCCATCCCGCCGCCGCCCGGCGCCAAGAAGACAGAGGCCAAGGCTACGAACCCGGAAGGAAAAGCCCTGCTATCCAAGATCATCGAGGGGCTCGGAGGCGCCGAGAAAGTGGCGCAGGTGAAGGCCGTGCGGGAAAAAGTGAAGCTCAGGGTTCAAACCCCGCAGGGGGAGATGGAGTTGGAAGGCGAAGGGTATTCGGTGTTCCCGGACCGCGTTGCAGAAAGAATGAAGACGCCCATGGGTGAGGTCGCCATGGTTGTATCCCCCCAGGCCTCCTTTATGTCCATGCCGTCGGGCGCGAGTGAATTGCCCGACTCGCGAAAGAAAGGGATGCTCGAGGAGCTTTGGACCGATCCACTATTTGTCGCACAGCACGCGGACGATCCGAAGTTCGTCTTTGCGTCCGGCGGTACCGAAAAGATCGGCGACATCGAGGCCAGCATCCTCGACGTCAACGCGAACGGGGCCGAGGTGCGCTGGTTCGTAGACCCCAAGACGGGCCGCGTGATGCGCAGCGTGGCGGAGCGGGCAGGCATGGGCCCCCCGGCCCAAGAGGTCTCCGATTATTCTGATTGGCGGGCGGTCCAAGGGATCGAATTCCCCTTCAAGGAAACTCGCACACGGGAGGGCAAAATTATCTCTTCGGAAGAAGCCGAAGAAATAGAGATCAACCCGACTGTGGACCCGAAGCTCTTTGAAAAACCAGCCACGCCAGGAGGCGGGGATCACTGAAGATGGATTTTCCATTTGCTGGCCATAGCGCAGCCTGCACTCAATGCGCCGTCCACGAGCCGGCTTCCCCGGCGCGTTGTTAATCGAGCCTAGCGGAACGGCGGCGGGAAATGAAACGCGCGGGCGTCTACCTTCCCGAGGGTACCATCGTCATGACCCACCCGGGGTCGTGCTCGGAGGAAAAAGGGCGCTGAGGATGCCGAAAAATTACATGATGGACCAATTCGCAGACGGCATTGACCACTTTTACGCTGACTATAGAAATCGCATGGTGCGCGTGCCCGACATAGCCAAAGAGGTCGAGAAGCAGCTCGGGGGCGCGTCAGTCAAAGAGGTAGAACGGGACCTGGAAAGAGCTCGGAAAATCTCGAGTTCGCCAAGGTAAGGCCGTTTCCCGGTCCCTTGCGCGAGGCGCGCCGGTTGCGGGAGCGGTCAGGCCGAGGGCGGAGCTGCCGGAAAGCAGGACTCTAGCCACAATCTGAGAGTCAGATCGTGGCGCGTTTCGTTGGCGAGATACGGGCGCAATTCCTTCTCGTAACGTTCGCGCAAGGCTTCGGGTTTGAGATGGCAGGTTCGGGCCAGATACTCCACATCATCGCGGTCTTTGGCGCTGTTTCTTTCCAGCTTAGAGAGAATCAGGTCGTATGGGTCGGGCGCGTAAAGTTGGAGCTTTTTGAATCGGCCGGGGAACATTTCTAGCAGCCGCTCTTTGTAGTTTTCCGGTAAGTTATTCACTGTGACGTATTGAACATGAACTTTGTATTTCCTGGCTAGCGCCGAACCTGCCCCGGCCATCGTTTGCAGGTCGTTCACACACTCAATCGGGAGCGCGGAAAAGAAATCAACATCGCCCGTGGCTCTTGGTAGCCCGTAGTAGAGGCTGGCTACAAATCCACCAATGCAGTGAACCTCAACTTGGCCAGGAAGGAGCGCGTCAAGTTCGCCCAGGAACTCTGCCCAAGGCGAGGGAGGCCCCGGATGGTTACCACGCGGCATATTGCAGATGCTCGGGTCGCAAATCTGAAAGCAGATTCCAATGCCGCGCTTCGTCGGACTGGTTCTGCCTCAGCCATTCACGTTCGGACTGATTGCGCGGGGGGCGGGGGAAGAAATCCACTCGCATCAACCGACTAGGGTCTAGCAGCGTTTTCAGATTAAACAACGCATTCGTTCGGCCAGTCTCCGGAGTCCTCGCGGAGAGTTCGTGGGCAAGGCTGGTTACAAATCCGAGACGATTCTGAAGGTCAAACCTCTTGGCCTGCGCGACAAGCCAATTGGGATTCATTTCCCAATAGTGGAGCATGAGCCATGGAAGCCCCTCTGCGACTCGTGCTTCGAGGCTCTCTTGAGCCAAGGCCGTAAGCAAGACTTCCGCGGGATTCTTTTTGGGCACGTGCGGGCGAACGTGAGCAAAGCCCGGATACTCTAGCCTCGACAGGTACTCCACCAAATGTTGTGGCCCGACGTTGCGGGCTGGCGCGAATGACTCCGATACGGGCAGTTCCACGGGGGGCCGTCCGTAAACCCTCGCGGCCTTGCGAGCGAGGTCAGCCGTAAGGTGACGCTTGCCTTCTTCAAGCATGGCTACGTAGGGCTGAGACACGCCCAGACGCCGGGCCGCTTCCGCTTGAACCCATCCGTGTTTTAGTCGCTCGCGCTTGAGATCGCGTGGTTTCATGGCATCGCCATTTTATAACAAGCTTGTAATAAGTCAAGAGCTATTTTAAGGCCGTTCCCAGAGATCACGGGCCGTAGGGCACTGCGGACGGCATGGTGCGACCGGCAGGCCAAGACCCTCTTGGCTAAACGAAGCATTTGCTGCTAAGTTATTTAGATTCAGTGAGCTGCAAGAACGGATTCAGGCTCCGGTATAAGCCTCCGGCGAAGGTCTAATAGAATTCTTCCATCAAGCTATCAAACAGCCCCTTCTCCAACCCCACGGGCTGGCGGGCCAGAGGCCCTTTCTTGAGGGCCGGTTCGCTGTCCTCGTAAGTAAGCTCGTCCCCTTTGTAAAATAGCCCGATGGGGATCTTGTCGCCCCATTCGAATGACCTTGCGAACGCGGCTTCCATGTTGGCGGGATCGTAGCCCTGCTGGTCTTCGAGCTTATAAACGCGCTGCTTGAACCAGGGATAGGTGTTGATCACGTTGTAGGTGACGCAGGGGCTGAATACATCCACCAGCGAGAACCCCTTGTGGGCGATGCCATCGGCGATAAGGTCAGCCAAGTGCTTCGCTTCCCCCGAGAATCCCCGCGCAATGTAGGTGGCCCCGGAAACCAGCGCCAGGGCGACGGGGTTGATCGGCGCTTCGACGTTGCCACGAGGCGTGGATTTCGTCTTGTGGCCCTTAGTGGTCGTGGGGGAGGCCTGGCCGGTGGTCAAGCCGTAAATTTGATTGTTCATAACGATATAAGTGAGGTCCAGATTTCGCCGCATGGCGTGGACAAAATGATTGAGGCCGATGCCATAGCCATCTCCGTCGCCCCCCGTGATAACCACGTGCAGGTCGTGGTTGGCGAGCTTGGCCCCGCTCGCCACGGCGACCGCGCGGCCGTGGAGGCTGTGGACGCCGTAAGCGTGGAAAAAGCCCGGCAGATTCGAGGAACAGCCAATCCCCGATACCAAGAAAATGTCTTTCGTCGCGAGCTTCAGCTTTTGGGCCGCAATCTCGAGCGCGCGGAGCACGCCGAAATCGCCGCATCCGGGGCACCAGTCCGGCTCAATGATGCTCTGGTAAGTTTCCAGAGGCAATTCAACCACGGTCGCCATAAGTCCCTTCCTTTCGTGTCCCAATATTCTGTAGCGGCGAGCTGCGTCTCGCCGCTCTTGTCGTTCGTTTGAGCCGCGGCGAGACGCAGCTCGCCGCTACAGCACATCTCAGCCCTGGGCGGCGGTGAGAGGTTCCCAGGTGTAAATCGAGCCCGTCTTAACGCCAATCTTCAGCTCGCCTCGAGCCTCACCCGAAGCTCGATCCACCAATTGGACGCGCCACAGGCGCTCGCCGTGCGAGTTTCCGTCGGTCAGTTCGATATCCGCCGGCCGGTCGGCGTCGGCCAAGTGCGTCCGGATGTAGTGATAGGCCATTTCGCGCGCATCCTCCATCGTGACGTCCAGATTGATGGGGCGCCCGGCCAGGATGCGCTTGGCCTCTTCGGCGATGATGCGCGGCTCAAAAGGCTCGCCGTCATATTTCAGAATCGTATCGTGAACGCTGATGCCGGTTTCGGCGCGCAAGTAACGCGCGAATTGAGCGGAGTAGTTTACTTCCACGCCGATCAAGAACTTGCACTTCTTCAAAATCGCCGCCACATCCTCTGCATGGAAGGGGTGAAGGTACTTGATGTGGAGGTGATTGGACTGGATACCTTGAGCAGCCAGAAGTGCGCGCGCCTCGCGGATGACGCCGCAGGTTGATCCCCAGCCGATCAACGTAAGGGGGGCATCCTGCGGGCCCTCGAGCTTGGGTGGCGCGAGTTCTCGGATCACACCTTCCATTTTCTTCATGCGCTTTTCCATGATTTTGCGCCGGACGGGAGGGGCAGTGAAGACGTCGCTGATCGTAAACCCTTCTTCGTCGTGCTCGTCGGTAGCCGACACATATTCCGTGCCCGCGGTGCCCGGCAGGGCGCGCGGAGAAACGCCCGAGGGTGTGCAGGCGTAACGCTTGTATGGGCCATTCCCCTCGGGCCATTCAGTCACCAATTCGCCTCGCTCAATGGGCACGTCGTGCCGGAGGGCGTCAGGTTCGATGGTCTCGGGGTGCTCGGAGACGAGGAGGTCGGAAATGATCAAGACGGGGAGCTGATATTTTTCCGCCAGGTTGAAGGACTCGACGGTAGCCCAATAACAATCCGTGGTGTCCGTTGGGGCAATAATGACGCGCGGAAAATCCCCTTGTGAAGCGCCATAGACCTGATTCAAGTCGCCTTGCTCGGTCTTGGTGGGGATGCCGGTGGAGGGTCCGCCCCGTTGGACTTCCACGACGACGACCGGCGCCTCAATCATCCCCGCCATGCCGATGGCCTCACTCATCAAGGCGAAG
>WNGK01022816.1_pt1 | contig 10429 bp, 9 predicted proteins | sample 5400601 | NCBI WGS metagenome assembly WNGK01 (sample SAMN13153376, study PRJNA577476) | soil metagenome | isolation source: 60 cm soil or saprolite under Garry oak tree replicate 1 | place: USA:California | collected 2016-06-15
TGGTCATGGGCTACATCTGCGGCTTTACACTCTTCGCACTGGTGCAGTCGCTTGTGATCTTGCTCTTTGTCGTCTTTGCCTTACGAGTACACTACAGTGGCAACCTGGCCCTCGTCTTCCTGGTCTCAGCCTTGCTCACTATCGGCAGCGTCAACCTGGGCATTTTCCTTTCAACCTTTGCCCAGAACGAGTTCCAGATTGTGCAATTCATTCCCCTGGTCTTTGGCATACAGGTTTTCTTATCGGGCGTTTTCTGGCCCGTTGCGCAATTGCCGAAAGTCTTGCAACCCGTCTCCTACATCTTGCCGCTGACCTATGCCAATGATGCTTTGCGGGGTGTGATGCTCAAGAGTGCAGGCATTGGTGACATTGCGGGCCAATTGAGCGCGTTACTCGTGTTCGCGGTAGGTATGGTATTACTCAGTTCTCTTACGATGCGTCGTCAAATAGCCTGATAGAGCCATTAATCTCCATATATTGCATTTTTCGTGTTTTTCGTGTAAACTCTTACTTCAGGAAAGAAGTTATCAATAGATGAACGCTTGATTGCTAAGGAAGCCAAATGATGCAGAATACTTTCATAACACCTGGTGGTGTGCGCAGCTTCGGGGTGAGCAAGCCAACGCAGTTCACCATTAACACACTTCAAGGTACACATCCCAACCAGGTATTTCACCCTTTACCTCCGCCAACCGGCCTCGCACCGTATCGCCTCACGCTGGAGAGTGTTTTACCGCCGGATAGGATACAGCAAATTAATAATGCCGGGCGGCTGGTTTTCCACGCAACAGGCGACACAGGTGGTATAAAGAATGGAACGCCACAGCGTATCGTCTCTATGCATATGGTCGATGATCTGCAAACAGCAAACGCCGCCTTCTTCTATCACTTAGGCGACGTGATCTATTACAACGGCGAAGCCTCCAGCTATTACGATCAATACTATGATCCCTACCTGCATTATAATGCTCCGATTTTCGGCATTCCGGGGAATCATGATGGCGATGCGTTGCCGGGCGGAGACTCTTCACTGGCAGCTTTCGTAGAAAACTTTTGTGCCCAGACACCACGCATCACACCAGAAGCCGGAGAGGTTCCGCGTCATGCTATGACCCAACCCAACGTCTATTGGACCTTGCAGGCACCGTACGTCACCATTATCGGCCTCTATACGAACGTGCCGGAAGGCGGCCAGCTTGACAACGACCAGATTGCCTGGTTCCAGGCAGAACTGCAAGCAGCTGATGAGAAAAAGGCTCTCATCGTTGCCATGCACCACCCGATTTATTCCTTTGATACATTCCATAGTGGAAGTGTCTATATGAGCCGAATCCTCGACGAGGCGGTCAGCGCAACTAAGCGCGTTCCTGATATTGTGCTCTCCGGGCATGTTCATAATTATCAGCGCTTCACGCGCCAATTCACAGACGCAGGAGACCAGGAGCGAGATATTCCTTATATTGTCGCTGGAGCTGGTGGCTACTTCCATCTCCACTATGAACAATCCCAAAATAACAATCTCATAACGCCGGGGCATACAGTCAAGGATGGGAATACAGATGTGAAACTAGAGTCATACTGCGACAATCGCCACGGTTTTCTGCGCCTGGAAGTCTCGGCGGATGAAATTGCGGGTACCTACTTCACAGTGCCCCGTCCCCAGGAAAAATGGGGCGACCCAGCGACGTCATTTGATACCTTTACTCTTCACCTCAAGACACATCGCCTATAGAGACCACTCTCCCCACGGAAAATCGCCTCGTGCACCACTATGCACGAGGCGATTTTCCGTGGGGAGAGTCGTATGTCAGGCAGGGATCGTGCTCACCTGTTTCTCGAAGTTCTTGAAGAACTGACCAAGGGCCATCTTCACCGCACCTTTGAGAACAATTTCAGGGGTTGAGGCAATCTTGCCTTCTATCTCAGCATGCGCGTTGTAGTTCAGCATCGTCCCTTCTGGATCATCAGACAAATCTACCGTACATATGGCCTTGATTGAGCCCATTGAGCTATTTGGTTCTGCGAATAAGACGACACGTGAAGGGGGAATAACTTCTCCAGTTCGCAAAAACACTACGTAGGGCCCCTTGAGACCGGGAATGTTGGGGCTGATCTTCAATTTCAATTGTTGACCGTCCGCTGTATCGACTAACTTAGCATTTTCACAACCTGGAACGCTCTCCTGGAGAACTTCAGGATTTAACAAGGCTGAAAATACCTGTTGCCGGGGCGCTTTAATCTTCTGTGTACCCATAATATCCATGTGGAATTTTTTCTTTCCTTCTAGTGATATGATTTTTCGTTTTCCATGCCAGTTGATGAGACGAAACCTGGTTACCTGTCCCCCAGACAGGATGCTACATTTCGTCTGGCCTCTATTATGACGGATATGGCCGTGCACATCAATAGATGTGGCATGAAGTACTATCCTTGCCGGATACCCTTCTCTTTTTTATCCATTAGTGCTGTTGTAGTGCCGCAGCGAAGAGAGCGACGACAAGGACGAGGAGGCCGCAGATTAGTAAGAGGGCTACTCCTATTGGAATGAGCACGACTGCCGTTGCCCTTCCTCCGCTAAGGCGATGCACAGCCATGACTGAAAAGATCGCCAGTACTATGCGATAGATGCCTATTGCTATAGAAATGAAACCGCCTGCGATAGGAATCAAGGCAATCAGGCTTGAGACAATGCCAAGTGGTACATCGAATAGCAAATAGGTATAGCTCTGGGTCAGGAAAGTCCCTTGTCCGCCAAAGGCCCTGGCAAGGCCGTAGATGATAGCCATGCCAATGAAGAAAAACAGTGGTATTAGAATAATTTGACCGAAAGTGATACCCAATGTGATAGATCGAATCGATTGTAGGAGTGCGGGGTTCACAGACCCGCCACCGGTCGGTGTGTTGAAGTTCGTCCCTGAGATCAAGGTTGCAAGGTAACTTAAGATGGTAGAAATGATAGCGTAAAAAATGAGCTGTACCCAGACAATATCCCAGCTTGCTTTACCCATCTCCTCGGCGAAGGTCATCGGACCTGGTTTCGTTGTGACCTTGATGTATTGATTGGGCAAATTTCGAATGGCCTCGCCCAGTGGGAGTGGCGCTGATTGCGGAGGAGGATAATAACCCGGACCGCCTTGATAGCCAGGAGGGCCATATGTTGGTGTAGCATAGGGGTTCTCTGGCGGGTTAGTGTAGGGATTTTGCGGTGCGTTATAAGGATTCGGTGGGGGGTCATAGCCGGTATTCGGGTTGTTTGGCTGCCCCTGGTTTGGGTCCCAAGCCATAGCTGTTCTCCTTACTTTGATTACGAATATTTCGTAGATCTGCAATCGGATGAGTACCATCTTCATGATAGCATAACGTATCTTGCCTGTCTAATTAAACCGGTTCTCAGATGTGCTTCATAAACATTCCGTTGCATCTTGTTTACTTGCGATAGTTTCTCATGGTCTCGTATAATGACGTTAGTAAGTAATTTTCTCACTTTGTTGCAAGCAGTAGGCACGAAACAAAGGAGTTTCGGGATGTTTGTCAGCACTGTTGGAGGAGGCGAAGGCTCCGCCCTCACTGTAAATCTCCCTGTGCGTCATAACAGTTCGGTTGCTACTTCTCCCCCAACTCCTAGCATTTAAAAAAACAATAAGGAGAGAGCTGCCAATGTCCGAACAGGATTTCATGCCTATTCAGAATTTCGACTATCTTGAATTTTATGTAGGTAATGCCAGACAAGCGGCATACTATTTTAGTCACGCCTGGGGCTTTACACCTATTGCCTATGCCGGCCTGGAAACACGCATACGTGACCGTAGTAGCTATGCGCTTGAGCAGGGCAATGTGCGTTTTGTCGTGACCTCGTCTCTTGGCCCCGAAGGTGAAATAGCTGAGCATGTGAAGCTTCACGGAGATGGGGTGAAAAATATTGCTTTGCGTGTAGATGATGCCGAGCGGTCGTATCGCGAAGCGACGAAGCGTGGAGCGCAAGGCGTTCTGGAACCTGCTGTGAGCAAAGACGACTATGGCCTGGTGAAAATGTCAAGCATTGCCATTTATGGTGATACCGTACTTTCTTTCGTTGAACGCCAGGACTACAAGGGGGCATTTTTACCAGGGTACCGCCCCTTTGATACGAATGTTCCGCGCCGGTCTCGAGCTGCAGGCGTAGCCGCTATTGACCATGTCGTGGGCAACGTTGAACTGGGCAAGATGAACGAGTGGGTCGCTTTCTTCGAGCGGGTACTCGGCTTTACCCAGCTGATTCACTTCGATGATCGCGCTATCAGCACAGAGTACTCCGCCCTCATGTCGAAGGTCATGCAGAATGGCAGTGGTCGCATCAAGTTTCCTATTAACGAACCGGCACCAGGTCGCAAAAAATCGCAGATCGAAGAGTACCTGGATTTCTATCGCGGCCCCGGTGTACAGCATATCGCCCTCAATACCTCTGACATTATCACCACGGTACGCGGCCTGGAGGAGCGCGGCGTAGAATTTCTCAAGACGCCGCGCAACTACTATGAGACCGTCCTGGACCGTGTTGGCAACATTAGCGAGGATGTCGGGCAGTTAGCGGAACTGGGGATTCTTGTCGATCATGATGATGAGGGCTACCTGCTGCAAATCTTCTCCAAGCCTATTGTCAATCGCCCGACGGTTTTCTTTGAAGTCATCGAGCGTAAAGGTGCCCGTGGCTTTGGCGAAGGGAACTTTAAGGCCCTCTTCGAGGCTCTGGAGCACGAGCAGGAATTGCGAGGAAATTTGTAAGATGAAACTCGTAACATTCAGAACTCCTGATCGTGCCACCCACGCGGGCGTTGTCTTTGGAGAGCGTGTATTCACTCTCGACTATCCAACGGTGCTTGAACTGTTGCGCGACCCTGAAGGCCTGGCGAAGGCACAGAATGTGCTCAGAGAATCAGGAAAAGAATACATCCAGAACGAACCGGATTCGCCAGCGCCTCTGGCTGAAGCGGCATTGAGTATAGTGTCAAAGGTAATACATGAAAGACGTGCGACTGAATACACACTACATGAGCTGGTGCTCCTCCCGCCCATTCCTGATCCACCATCGGTACGCGATTTCTATGCCTTTGAGCAGCATGTCAAAACCGTTCGAGCCAAGCGCGGTGTGGAGATGATTCCCGAGTGGTACGAAATCCCCATCTTCTACTTCTCCAACAATAGCGAAATCTACGGCCATGATGAGCCCATTCCCTATCCGGTTGGCAGCAATGAACTGGATATTGAGCTAGAGATAGCCTGCGTTATTGGCCGCGAAGGAAAAGATATTCCCGTTGAAGAGGCCGCTGACTACATCGCTGGCTACACTATCATGAATGACTGGAGCGCTCGAGACTTCCAGTTCAAGGAAATGAAGCTCAATCTCGGGCCGGCGAAGGGCAAAGATTTTGCGACATCAATTGGCCCCTGGGTGGTAACGCCCGATGAGCTGGCGTCGCGCCGTCAGGAGAGCGGAGCAGGCGAACGTTACGACATGACCATGATTGCTCGTGTCAATGGTAAAGAAATTTCACGCGGCAACTTCAACCAGATTTACTACAGCTTTCCGCAGATGATTGCCTATGCCTCGCGCAATACGCGTTTGCGCGCCGGCGATGTACTGGGTTCTGGCACTGTAGGTACCGGCTGTATCCGAGAAGTCGGCATAGAGGTTCAGCCCTGGCTGCAGCGTGGTGACGTGGTCGAATTGGAAATTGAAGGGATTGGCGTATTGCGGAACCGTATAGTGTAATGGGGGTGCAGGGGGAACGGGGTGCTCTTACGGGTAGGTTTTTCGGGTAACCTTTTGGGAAGGCGTTCGGTCGCGTAGGGGCGGGAGTGGAGTGGATGCGGAGTGGGGGCCCTTGTGGCCGCCCGCCAGTGGAATGCCTCCTGTCCCGGGTGAGGAATAGGGCACGGCGGGCACCCACAAGGGGCCCCACTCCACCCTGCTCCACCCCTGCCCCTACGCGAACCCCAGCCGACTGGGTTCTGCCGACCAACATATAATATTCTGGATATGGGACCTAATTTCAGGAGGGACTTGAAATGCCGAGTTATCATCGTTTGGGGCAGATACCCCCTAAGAGACACACACAGTTTCGCAAACCAGACGGAACACTCTACTATGAAGAACTCTTCGGCACAGAAGGTTTTTCGGGTAACTATTCCAACCTGTACTACAATTATCCACCGACACGGGTAAAAAAGGTCGAGAAGTTCAATCCCGTGTTGGGACGCCAGGTACTCATGTTCAACAAGGACGTAGCCCTGGCTATAGCCCAACCCACCATGGCCATGGACTACTTTTACCGCAACGGAGAATGTGACGAAGTCTATTTTGTCCATGATGGACAGGGGGTGCTGGAGACCAACTTCGGCCTGCTTCCCTATCACGAGGGTGATTACATTGTGATCCCCCGTGGCACAACCTACCGTTTTAAGATTTCTGTCGATAGTCCTGACACCCGCTTCCTGGTCATCGAGGCGCACGGTACGATTGAACCACCCCGCCGCTATCTCAATAAGAACGGCCAGTTATTAGAGCACTCTCCTTATTGTGAGCGCGATATTCGCCGTCCTGAGGAACTCGAAACGCATACCGAGCGGGGCGAGTTCGAAGTGCGAGTGAAAGTAGGCGACACTGTCTCCAGTTATTGGTTTGACTTCCACCCCATCAATACGGTCGGCTGGGATGGCTGTGAATATCCCTGGATCTTCAATATTGGTGACTTTGAGCCGATCACCGGGCGTATTCACCAGCCGCCACCCGTACACCAGACCTTCCAGGGGCCCAATTTCGTCGTCTGCTCGTTTGTGCCGCGCAAGCTGGACTATCACCCGCTCTCGATACCGGTGCCTTACAACCATAGCAATATCGATAGCGATGAAGTGCTATACTATGTCAACGGCAACTTTGGCAGCCGCCGGGGTATCGAGCGTTCATCGATCACCCTGCATCCGCGTGGTATTCCACATGGGCCACATCCAGGAGCCGTCGAAAAGAGTCTTGGAGCCGAGCGTACCGACGAATTGGCGGTCATGGTAGATACCTTCTACCCATTGAAACTGACGGCAGTTGCCCACGCGTTGGATGATTCGGCATATCCTTATAGCTGGCTTGAATGATTTAGGGAAGGAAATGGATTCGCGTTCTCACTTCTCTCCTTTTGGCCTAGGACCCCAGGAAACGCTTGCGTATCGCAAGCGCTTTCGCGGCATGATCAGTGTGGCCAGTAAAATACCGCTCAAGGATCGCTCTGTGCTGAGCCTGCTCTACACCCCTGGAGTGGCCGCCCCTTGTCTGGCGATTGCAAAGGAGCCGCTTACCTCCTTTGACTATACGCTTCGTGGCAATACTATCGCACTGGTCTCCGATGGCTCGTCAGCCTTTGGTTTCGGTAACATTGGTCCAATGGCGGCCTTGCCCATGCTCGAAGACGCCTGCATCCTCTTCAAAACATTTGGCGGCGTTAACGCCTTTCCCATTTGCCTGAACACACAGGATATCGAGCAGTCCATCGCTACTGGCATTGCAATATGGCCGACTTTTGGTGGTTTCTGCCTGAGCAGTATTGCTTCCCCCCGCAGTTTTACCGTTACCGATCACCTGGCACGAGCAGTGAATATCCCGGTGCTCAATGCCGATGAGCATGCCACTGCCACTACGATTCTGGGCGCACTATCGAATGCCCTCAAGCTCGTGGGTAAAGCGAAAGAGGCAGTGCGTATTGTGATCGGTGGTTCTGGTTCTGGTGGCATCGGCACTGCCCGTCTCCTGTTGCAGGCCGGCTTCCAGCACATCCTGGTCTGTGATCGCCTCGGCATTCTTTATCGTTACCGGACTCGCAACATGAACTGGGCGAAGCTGGACATCGCTCGCCGGACGAACCCTGCTGACGTTAGTGGGACCCTCAGCGATGCTCTGCGCGATGCTGATGTTTACATCGGGCTGTCCTCCTGGAGTACGATCACACCAGAAATGGTTAGCTCGATGGCGGCCCGGCCTATTCTCTTTACCCTGGCGCTGCCCGATCCTGGTATCACTCCTGAAGCTGCAGTGGCAGCCGGGGCTGCTGTCGTGGCAACAGCGCACCCCGATGCTGCTCACCCGATCACGAACGCGCTGGTGTTGCCCGGAATCTTCCGTGGAGCGCTGGATGTTCGCGCCACGGCCATCACTCAGGAGATGCTACTCGCGGCTGCAGATGCTATTGCTAACCTTGTGCCGCCAGAGCAGCTCTCCCCTCAGCACCTCGTGCCGTCAGTCATGGAGTATGCAGTGGCTCCTTGCGTCGCTCGTACCGTAGCCGAGGCGGCGCAGCGAAGCGGAGTTGGCCGTGGCGAGAGAGACCCGGCGGAGATTGAAATGGAGGTGTGGGCGACCATCTACGAAGGACATCGACCCGTGCCGCCACCTTCGCATCAGTATGCCAACCTGCAGGAGCAGGCGCTCGAACTGCACAAGCGCTATCAAGGCGTGCTCGAAATTCAGCCCAAGATCTCCATTCGCGATTCCCTCACGCTCAGCTCCTTGTATCTACACCCCGGCCTGCCTGAGGCCACTCGACAAATCATCTCCCGGCCAGATGCCGTCTTTGACTATACCGGCAAGAGCAACCGTGTGGCAGTGATTACAGATGGCAGCGCAGTGCTGGGTTTAGGAAACATTGGCCCGCGTGCAGGACTCCCGGTGATGGAAGGGAAGGCGATCCTGTTTCAAACCTTTGCCGGGATTGAAGCGTATCCCATCTGCTTAGCAACCCAGGATGTGGATGAGATTGTTATGGCTGTAGAGCGTATTGCCCCGGCTTTTGGTGGAATCAACCTGGAAGATATTTCTGCACCGCGCTGCTTTGAGGTTGAAGAGCGGCTGAGTAACTCGCTCGATATCCCTGTCGTCCATGATGATCAGCATGGAACAGCGATTGTGATTCTGGCCGGCATCATGAACGCCCTGCGCCTGGTGAACAAAGAGAAGCAGGAAGTGACCGCTGTCCTTGTGGGGGCGGGTGCCGCGGGCATCGCGACCGCCAAATTGCTTCTGGAGTGGGGAATAGGCAAGCTCCTGCTGGTGGATCGGGTTGGCATCTTGCGACCGGGTCTGGTCGGCATGACTGCCATCCAGGAAGAATTAGCGGCGTATACCAATCCTGAGCGCAGAAGCGGTGACCTCGCCGAGGCGATTGTGGGGGCCGACATTTTTATCGGCGTATCCGCTCCGGGCATTCTCTCACCGGACATGGTGCGAACGATGGCCCCGCATGCCATTGTCTTTGCCCTGGCCAATCCCGATCCAGAGATTCTGCCCGGGGAGGCGCTCGCTTCAGGCGCGCGAGTGGTGGCGACGGGTCGCTCGGACTATCCTAACCAGGTGAACAACTCCCTGGTCTTTCCAGGACTCTTTCGCGGAGCCTTAGATGTGAGAGCGCGCCATGTCAATGAGGCTATGAAGATTGCAGCTGCCGAACGCTTAGCGGCACTGGTCGGTGAGCGTGAGTTGCAGGAAGGCCAGATTATTCCGCCTGCCATGAGCTACGAGGTTGCGCCTGCCCTGGCTGCTGCCGTAGCGCAGGCGGCAATGGACAGCGGCGTCGCTCGCCTGCGTGTCGATGCACAGCTCGTCGAACGCTACTGCCGTGATTTCATCTACGAAGGATTCATGGCACCGGTCCCTGCGCTGGATGAAACAGCGGAGACGGCGTGAGTTCACCTGCCCTTCGCGCTGATGTCCATAAATGGAAGCGTTGCGACTCCCGTTTTATAGCAATTGCATGCTCATTTTTATTTCACTACCTGCTCCTGGTTTGCATCCTCGCATCGGCAGCTGCTTGGGGAGAAGTGGGCATGATCTGCATCAATTCGATCGGATTGCCATCAGGATCGTTGAGCCAGTATTGCAGGTTGGAATCCAACCCCTGAGTAGGGGTTCCACTGATCTCAAGGCCTCGTGCTGCTAACTGGCGGAGGGTTGCTGGCAGATCATCAACCAGGAGGCAAACATGTTTGTAACTCGCTTGAGGATCCCGTGCTGAAATCGTTCCTGGGGCATCCTGCGGATCAGGAAACAACTCGAGAAAAGAGCCCGTGGCAATCTGGATATACACAATCCAGTAAAATAGCTTTTCTTTATCGTTTCCTCTTCGGTCGGCATGCCACGCCTCACTCGGTAACATTTTAAATACAGGCGCTTGCGCTTCTTTCCATAAGTTGCGTATAATTTTTATAGTGAATGGGCCAAACATCTCAGGAGGTCGAAACAAAGGAGTTTCGGAAGGAGTGAATGACGATTATGACGGAACCACGAATCATCAAGTTTTATGAAACCACCCTGCGTGATGGCGAACAGACGCCAGGGGTTAACTATTTTCCAGAAGAGAAACTGGCAATTGCCCGGGCCCTGGCAGATATGGGCTTTGATACATTAGACTGC
>WNGK01008831.1_pt1 | contig 10428 bp, 12 predicted proteins | sample 5400601 | NCBI WGS metagenome assembly WNGK01 (sample SAMN13153376, study PRJNA577476) | soil metagenome | isolation source: 60 cm soil or saprolite under Garry oak tree replicate 1 | place: USA:California | collected 2016-06-15
TCTTTGCACGTAAAGCGCACGAACAGACCGAACATCGCTCTCCTCCAACTCTCCTGGCGCCATGCTCGCACCAAATATGCCAGGCCAGTACACGAAGTAACACGCATTTATTGTACGGCACAATAACTCAGAGTACGCTCAAGGCTGCAGAGATCGCGGACCAGGCGCAGCGAGGACCCATGCACACCCCAGCACCTAGAACCATCGGACTATGCACCACCGAGGCCACCTACCCAGGCGGCACCGAGCACATCCGCGACGTCCGCGCCGACCTGCGCGCAGTCCTCGCCGACTGCCCGCGGGCAGACGACGTGATCCTCTGCGCCTCCGAACTCGCCGCCAACGCCACCCAGCACAGCCGCTCCCGCCTCCCCGGCGGCACCTTCACCATCAGGGCCACGGTCAACCCAGACCACTACGCCCGGATCGAAGTCCAAGACAACGGCGGCCCCTGGAACCAGGCAATGATCGACCCAGCCCGGCACCACGGCCTGGACATCGTCCGTGCCGTCGCCGACGAGTGGGGGATCGACGGCGACAACACCACCCGCACCATCTGGGCGCGATTTGACTGCCCCGAGTAGCCGAAGGCAGGCCTGCGCCGGGGCGATCCGTCAGTCGCTATACCGATGCTGTGAGGATTTTCTTCACAATCATCAAGGGCGCACCTCCGGCGCGCCAGGCCGGGCCGCGCCCGGCCGGGAATCGCATGCCAGGATACGGAAATCACCGAAAGGAACCGCGAACTGGAGCGGAGAGGGCCGCCACGGCCAAGCAGGGCAGCAGAGGGACTCGCCTACTCCGGTCGGCAGCCTGCCGCGCCCTACGGGCGGAAGCCCACCGGGCGCGGCGCTGCCGCCGGTCGGCAGCCCCGCTCCCGCAGACAGCCGGTACCCGCTCCAACGCGCTCACGGATGACCGCGCCAGCACGACTGACCGGGCCGTCCTCCCCGCGCCGGGCATTCTGTCGCCGCGCAAAGACACCGTCAAGGGCGCGCCCAAAGGCGCGTCGCCTACGGCGATAGCGCAAGCGCCACCCTTGACACTGATCTTCCACGGCAAGACCCCGGCACCTATCAGGAGGACAGGCCAATATCGACTCAGCCAGCCTGCCGAACTGCCATGATGTCGGTATGCGATGGGCTGATTTGGTACTAGCATACGTCCGCGTCTTGATCTGGCCGGTTGTCATCATCACCCTGCTGTTCTTCAACCGCCAGGTCCGCACCATACTCAGCCGTCTCGCCGACAGGATTAAAGATCTTAGATCCGTCCGAGGTTTCGGCGCAGAGCTCTCCTTTGATGCTGACCAGGAAATGGTAGAGGCTAGAAAAGAGGTAGACAAAGCGTCAGAGCCTGCACCTGCGGAACCGACGACCGAATCTACTCCTGAGATTGACCAGGAGACACCACGTTGGACGCGAAGAGCTACTCAATTTTGGACTGGCAGAATACTCCCGACCCCCGACAGTCTTGCTGATTCTGCCCAGAACTCGCCTCAGACCACGATAGTCGCAGCGTGGCAGCAGCTAGATGCTGTTGTTGCAACACTTTACCAGCAGCTTAATCTAGAGCGATTGCCGCCAGGTGCAGGAACAGTAACTCATGCAGCGGCGATCTGCTCAGTATTGGCCGAAGCCCAGGTTCTAGATAATGCGAACTCTATATTGTCGGCAGTAACACGACTCGCCGAGCTAAGGCGTTCGGTAGAAAACCGTGTCATAACGAAGCTTGAGGCTTACGACTTTGCAGATTCAGTGCTTCAGATCAGTAGATTTCTGATCGACGCCTATGGGCGATTGCCCGAAGCCCCTGCCAATAGTTGAGCGCAGCGCCAGTGGTGGACCCTCTACGGATCAGACGGTCGGCAGGTCCAGCCGGAAACACTTGCCGTGGCCGTTGCATGCCCGATGGGAAGGTCAAGACCGGTACTTGGCGGTTACTTGCAGACAACCGAGAACAGCCGCTGACCTGCAATGTCCTGGCAACGACGGCATGACAGTCCAGTTCCCAAGCTGATAGTTTCGCGGGTTGGCTTCGGGACGGAAAGGCCCCCCGCCTTGACCATGCATAGCCCGGTCGACGGCGGGCCTCGAACGCCAGTGGCACCCCACCCGCACCCCAGGGCGCTAGTCACAGGGGCTTTTCCCTAGGTCGCGGGCCTGACAATCAGTACCCTCCGGAGCCGTGAGCGCAGGTTCGAATCCTGCTGGTGCCGCTATCCGCCGATTAGCCGTCCGCCTCGCCGTCGATCTTGCAGCGGCGGAACGGCGGGGGAATGAATGGACGTCTGCTGTACTGGGGAACTGATCAATTCAACGCCTTGCCGCCGATTAGGCCGATCAAGGCGGAGAAGCCAAATATGAAACCCTTTTCACACGTGCCGCTGACAGCCTGCACCTGGTCGCTTGAGTGAACGAAAGCCAGAGCCACCAGGGCGATCAGGCAGAGCAGGGTGATAATGAAAGTCGCAGCCATAGCAAACTTGAAGTTTGGTCCTGCGCCGACCTGCTTGTGGCCTTGCTCCTCGCCGGTGTTCTGCGGCTTCTCTGGCAAACTTCCGTGGATCACGGTCACTCGTCGCCCGGAAGTCTGGCTCAACGTACATGGTTCGTTCGGGCGTGCCACTGACTCCCTGATCATCCCACGAGCCAGCGGGGACCACGTGATCACGACCGCAAGGAGCACGACGAACACGCCGATCGTCGATATGGTCAACTCGCTCAAATCGACTCCTTATCACCAATGAAGGGATACCGCCTGGCCATGCGCCCGCTCGCGGGCTTGGCGACAGACTGGCCCATCTTGGCTGGCCTTCCATCCAAGGCGACAATGTCATCGGGGTATGCCTTACGGAGAGCCAGGCAGGGCTTCTGATACACGCTCAAACCTGGGTGCCCAGCAGACAACCACTGCTGGACTGCCCTGAACAGCCCCCCTCCTACGGTCAGGGGCACTATAGCCTCTGCGTGACCAAGTGAGTGACAACACGGACGGACTTCGGCAGACGCAGGGGCACGGCCGCGCACCGTCCGCCATAACCAAGAGCAAGGCGGACATGCACAGGGATGCCTCATGCTGCTTCGGGACGAAGAGGTCACGTAGCCTGCGGAACCAACCGCACGGTGGCTGCCCATGAACTAGCCAGTCGGAGGTGTGGCATGAATGACGGTGAGTCCGAAGGCGAGCTCGTCGGCCAGAGGATTGTGCTTGTGCTTGCCATGTGGCGGATCGAGGGGGCGGCAGACAGCTCCATTCGACTTCTCAGTGGCGGCGCTGGTGGCAAGGGAGGGTAACCTCCCGTTATGCAGGAGGAGACCCCCGATCCACGGTCTGCATCCTCGGCGGATTCGTCAGAACCAGGCAGTCTGCATGACGTGCACCTTGCTGAGAACGATGCGGAGACAGAGCTTGTAGATCAGGCGCCAGTGGCAGAACCGCCGTTGGTGAATCTGACTCGGCTGAAACCGGTGCCCGTCGCAACTGTATGGCCGACGGAGGCGCACCACTTCACGCCGTGGCTACTCGAAAATGGGAATCTGCTCAGCGAAGTCCTGGGCATGGACATCGAGCTGGAGTCGCGCGAGTACAGGGTCGGGAAGTTCTCACTGGACATCATCGGGCGGGAGGTGGCGACCGGAAGCCCGGTGATCATCGAGAACCAGTATGGTCCGACCGATCACAGCCATCTTGGCCAGATCCTCACCTACGCCGGAGGCACGAAGCCGACGACTGTGGTCTGGGTGGCCGAGGAGTTCCGTGAGGAGCACCGGGCTGCCCTGGAGTGGCTCAACACCCATACTGATCCCTCGGTCCGTTTCTTCGGCGTTCGGTTGGCAGCTGTCACCCTTGATGGGGCGCCCAGCGGTCTCATCGCGCCGTTCCTTGAGCTGGTGGTCAAGCCCAACGAGTGGGAAAAGGTGGCCGTGGCCGCCACCTCAGCCGGAACGACCGGCCGCACCACCGCCCTCCAAGAGCTCTACCGGGAGTTCTGGTCGCAATTCCAGCCCTTGGCTAAACAGCGGGGCTGGACGAACGCTTCGGCTCCGGCGCAGAACTGGTGGAACATGCCCACCGGCCTAAGCGGCGCGACATGGAGCGTATCTCTCGCCGCGTTCGGGGGGAGGTCTGAGCTTTACTTCCAGGACCCGGATCCCGACGTCAACCTGGCGCGCTGGAGCGTACTGAACCGCAAGAAAGCGGAGCTAACTAAGGCTTATGGCGGAGAGCTGGTCTTCGATGACCTGCCGAATAACAAGGGCTGCCGCATCGAAGCAAGACTCGATGGTGCCAAGATTGCCGACAAGGCGCAGTGGCCAGCCGTCATCAGCTGGATGGTAGATACTCAGGAGCGTCTCCGGAAAGCCGTTCATGCTATCGGTGGAATACCGACCGTGACGGCTGCCGTCGAGCCTGACGGCGATAACCCGATGCCAGAGGTATAACCAGCTTACGCGCGACTCGGCGTGCACAGATGCTGCCCTGGGGCTAGCCAACAGCCCGGGACGCTGAGCTTCCCGTGGTGCGTAATTGCGGCGAACTCACCCGATCCACGCCAAGTTCGGCCCGCGCATCATGCTGGAATGTGTTCCAGAGTTCTAGCTGCTCGTCACTTTCGGCATCGTCGTACATAAACTGATAGAGCAAGTCCGCTAGATGCTCTGAGGCAAGCATGCCAGCTTCTGAAGCGACGCCGGCCAGTTCAGCGAAATCGGCAGCCGACACTGGTCGGCCTTCGCCGTCGGTCGGCGACTGCTCGACATAGCGGCGCAAGGCCAGATTGATGCGTGCATAGAGATCTACGCGCCGATTCCAAACGCGGTCTTCTTGAAGCTGTACTGCGGAGTGGGCGCGCTCCCGCGCAAGTCTCTCATCAGCAAGAGCGCGCTCGTCTGCGATCTCCTTGGCGTGCAGCGCCCGTTCCTGCGTTAGCAGGTCGTCGCTGCGTTTATGCTCTTCCCGTAGCCCGAGGCCAGCACGCCATTCAGCGAATAGTGCGACGCCTACCGCGACCACGGCGACGGCCACCGTGCCGATGGCAGTGGTGGCGCTGGCCCAGTCCGGACCCGCAGCGACTGCAACTTCTGTGACCACGGCGGAAAGCTTACGACGGGCAACGCGGGAATGAGGGCAGACCGAGCCATGACGAATCGGCTCGCAACTGTAGTTGTCTCGTCACGCAAGGAGATATTATCCGCCGTCCTTACAGGAGGGAGGTGCAGCAACCTATACGACCTTTCAGTCGCGCTAGGCAGGCGTCGACATGCTTACTGGACTGTCTGGCGTGCCTTGACCATCGCGGCAAAGATGTCCTGCTGGAACCGCGGATTGCTGCTACCGGCGCGACTGCTCGGATGCGGTGCGGCCAGCACCGGAAGCACCCGGCTGGCGGAGCAGTCGACCGGGTACCGGAACCACCAGCGCTGCGCGAAGCTGCTTATCGCCACGACCACACGTAGGTCCGGCAGAAGCGAAACAAACTCATGCTGGTACGGCACTGCGGCTTGCCCGTCAGCGGCGGTCGCGTTCTCGTTCCTGTCCTCGCTGTCGTGCATGGTCGAGCTCGGAGACTGCTCTCCGACTCCGTTCCTTGTTGTCGACTCACCGAAGAGTCCGATTTTGGGAGCAAGATGGGAGCGACCACCCGCGGTCCGGTACGCTTAGATGCGGTCAGCGTGACCGCTCGCAGTGCTCTGAGCAGGATAGATACCTCTTACCAGCCTACTTTTACTCGTGCTAGCGCGGTTCGGGACGAAGAGGCCGCCGGGTCGAACCAGTCGCCCAGGCTCAGTTGGTGATCGTGCTAACACCAGTGCTGGATGACTGTGGAAGCAGGCAGAGCGAGAGGCGGGATGAGCAGGGGAGGAGTGACCTGAACTGACATCTGCTGATGGCACCAAAGTCAGTCGTAGGTTACACTTATTCCAGTTAAGTTACTGGAGGGATGATGCCTCGCACGGGCGTCCTGGGCCAAGCCACGCGGATCGATCCGGTCCCCGCAGATCATGAAGCTCTTGATGAGCTACGTGAGCGACAGGACCTAGGAGACGGGGAGCTGCTGCTGCGCACTGTTGACGGCACCGTGATCAGTCTGCCTCGATCGCTCTTGCGGCTAGTCGTCAGTGTTGCGAACAACCTGGCAGCGGGCCGCGCGATTATGGCTATCCCTGCTGAAGTAGTCCTCTCACCAGCCGAGGTCGCAGAATTGCTGGGACTGTCCCGGCCTTTCGTGGCTAGGCTCCTCGAACGTGGGGATATACCGTCAACGTTCCTGCCCGATAGTCGTCATCGTAGGGTAAGGCTCGAAGACGTGCTCGCGTTCCAGGCCCGCCGTGAGCGCAGGGCGGAGGGACGGCGCAGAATCGCTGACATAGTCGCCACTGCAGACCTTCCGTACTTATGCTTACTGTTCGTGGCCAGAGTGTTCATCGATACGAACGTCTTGTTCCCGTTCTCGGTCATGGATCTCATGCTCGCGCTCAGCGAGGACGGAATCCACGATGTGATGTGGACCGACGACCTCCTCGATGAATGGGAGCGTGTCATAGTCCGGAGGGGTCGACGTTCGCCAGACGCGGCCGCTGCGATTACTACTGCAATCAGGGAATTTTTTTCGGACACCCAGATTCCCGCGGAAAGCTACCGAAATCTAATTGCAGAGGTTGACGGCCCAGATCCTGACGACAACGTGCATATGGCGGCTGCGGTGGCAGGACAAGTCGAAACACTGGTCACCTGGAACGACGAGGACTTCGACTGTGACTTCATGAAGAACCACGCGGTGACGGTCGTGAACCCGGACGTTTATCTCTGTTCCCTCTATAGGGAATTCCCGACCGAGGTCCTTGAAACAATCACGCGCCTCGCAGCAAGCAAGCGTCGGCCTCCAATGATGCCATCCGACATCGTAGACGCACTAGAGGCGGCGGGAGTCAGCGAGTTCGCTTCCCAGATCCGTCCACATCTAGCATGAGCAGGCTACGCGTAGCTGAATTGTGCCCGTGCTTCTACAACGTGACGGCAACGTCGGCCGCCAACTACGGCCCAGGTAATTGCACATCTGGCCTGCCGCTCGGCGGACTTGCGGACCGTGGCTGGTGTCTTACGTCCATGATCACCGCGGACCCTGGCGGGTGAGTAACTAAATGAGTAACAACCGCCACATACACCGGCGGACGCCAGCGGATATCCACGGACGGTACAGGTGTTCCGCGACGCGCTGGTTGGGCATCTCGGCGTCACGCTGGGTGGGCATGACGGGTGACGGGGAAGGCCCCGCCAGCGGGGCCGGCGGGGCCTGGTGGTGCCTGGGTTGGCGTGGTGGTGGCCTGGTTGCGGGTTATCCGTTCGCGCGGGTGATGGCGGTGGTGACCAGGGCGATGTTGGTACGGTCGAGGCTGCCCAGGACGCGGGCGAGGTGGACGGGGATGTGCTGGTCGCCGAGGCTGGCCGCGATGCGCAGGACGGCAGCTTCGGAGGGCGAGCAGCTGAGCTGGTGGGTGTCCAGGGCGGTGATGGCGTGCTCCCAGTCGATGTAGGCGTAGGGGTGCCGGCCGGTGCGGGTGCCGGCGTCGATGCAGCCGGTGACGAAGTCGGCTCTGGCCAGCCAGGTGTGGTGGGCGCAGATCAGCTCGGCGGCGGCGGAGTCGCTGGTGAGGCCGGCGGCGTGGGAGATCAGGGTGTCCGCCAGGGTGCGGGGGGTCATTGGTCGTTCACCTCGGTGATGGCGGCGCGGACGGCGGTGGTGTCGGCGATGGTCTTTCGGGTGGTGCAGGTGGCGAGCAGGGCGGCGGCGGCGAGCCGGTTGACCGCGCGGGGGTAGCCGCGGCTGGCCTGGTGGATCAGGCCGGCGGCGTCGTCGCTGAAAAGGGTGTCGGCGCGGCCGGCGAGCTTGGTGTGATGCCGCAGGTAGGCCCCGGTTTCGTCGGGAGTCATCGGCGCCATCGCGTATCTCACGCCGATCCGCTGATCCAGGGCGGCGAGCACGCCGAGCCGCATGCTGGCCCGCAGCTGGGGCTGGCCCAGGAGCAGGACGGCCAGCGGGCTGGCGGAGTCGAGCTGGGCGCTGGTCAGCATCCGGATCGCCTCCAGCTGGTCGTGGGACAGCAGGTGTGCCTCATCGATGAGCAGGACCGGCAGGCGGCCTCGCTCGGCGAGCTCGGCGGCCAGGTGCCCGGCGGCCTGGGGGATCAAGGTGGCGTGGTGGACGCGGGGCACCCCGCCCAGGGCCGACACGACCGCGTGGTGAATGCCCCGGGCGCCGACCTGGGGGTTGGGGATGGTGATGAGCTGGTAGCGGGAGGCGTCCAGGCGGGCGACGGCGGCCCGCGCGGCCACGGTCTTCCCGGCGCCGACCTCACCGGTGATCACGGTGATCTGGCGGGTGTCGATGCCGTAGCCGATCCGGCTGGCGGCTTCTTGATGCGATGCCGAGGCGAACAGCGCCCCGACCGGGATGGACCGGTCGAAGGGCAGCCGCTCGAACCCGAAGTAGCCGCGCACGGCGTCATTGATCATCGCTGGCCTCCTGGTGGCCTGGGCGGGCCGCGGCGGCCGCCAGGCCGGCGTAGCTGATGCTGTGCGCGGCGCCGTCGGCGGCGGCGCGCTTGTCTTCGAGCAGCTGCAGGTAGTCGATCCCGGTGACGGCCGGGATCACCTGCGGGGGCTGTTTCACCTTGGGGTGGCAGTGCCGCCTGATGGCGTGCGGCTGCGCGTGCCCGTGGCTGGCGCCGCGGCAGAACACCTCGACCCGGGTGAGGTCGAACGGGGAGTAGCGGATCGTCACCGCCTGGCCGGCCAGCTCCGGCGCGGTCTCATAGACGTTGCCCTGGAACTTGATCGTGGCGGTGCGGGCGGCCACCGTCCGGATCGCCTCCCACAAGAACGCGGCATCCAGCTGCGCGGCGCCGGCGAACCGGGGCGTGCCCGCGCTCCACCGCTGCAGCGGCGTCACCCCGGTCGAGGAGTGGACCCGCACGTGGTACTCGTGCTCGACCCAGGTGGTGAACCAGCCGTTGAGCTGGTCCAGGCCGTCCGGCACCCGGCGGCCGGGGGCGGGCTTGCCGTCCGGGGAGACCTCGACCAGGAACTGACCCCGCACCGTCTCGAAAAAACGTTCGATCTTGCCGCGTCCCTCGGGCCGGTACGGCGGCGAGTGAGTGATCCGGATGCCCAGCTTCGCGCAGGTCACCGCAATCGTCTCATCAACAAAGCACGCGCCGTTATCGACGTAGGCCCGGGCAGGCAGGCCCCGCGCCGCGACCGCGCGCTTGAACGCCACGGCCAGGTGCAGCGAGTCCTCGCTCCACCCCCACCGGTGCCCGGTGACGAACCGGGAATGGTCGTCCAGGAACGCCACCAGGTAGGTCTTCTTCCCCCCGATCAGCGGGCCGTGCAGGACATCGCCGGTCCACAGCACGTTCGGGGCCTCAGCCTCGAACCTTCCGAACACGGTGGTCCCGCGCGAGGTGGTCAGGTCCTCGCGCGCGAAATGCCGCTGCAGCGTGCGCTCCGACGGCGCATCCCCCGAGGAGGCCACCATGATCCGCCGCACCTGCGCCGCGGTCCGCTCCATGTTCTCCCGCTTCAGCGCCGCCGCCATCGCCAGCACGCTCTCCGGGGTGACCGGCTCGCACTTGCGGTCGCTGGGCAGCAGCGCCTCGAACCCGCCCGCGCGCCAGGCCCTGATCCACCGGTCGATGGTCTTGCGGGAGACCTGCACGCCCCGGCCGCCCGGCCCGGCGTGCACCTGCCCGGCGATACCGCGGACCACCCGGCCCCGCTGCCTGGCCGACAGCCCTTCTTCCAGCGCCGGCCCGATCAGCCGGTACCGGAACAACGCGGCGTCCTGCGCCCTGGCCCGCCGCAGCAGCCGCTCATGCTCTGCCGAAGACATCTGGCACCTCCCTGGGAAACGGTGATTGCTCTCAGCCGATCAAGGTGGTGCCTGCCAGCGGGTTATGTCACCGGCGAACTCGTGTTGATCATCCCAGGCGGCCAGGACGAGGCCAGCAGCCCGCACCGCGACACCCGGGCCGCCAGCTGCCCCGGCGACAACCCGGCCACCACCGGCCACCGGCCCGGCATCTGCTGATGCAAAGCCCCCAGCACCGCCAGCGCATCACCGGCCGCGCCCGCGGTCCCCGCCGGCCACACCGGGTCATCCACCAGCCGCGGCAGCAGCCCGCACAACCACGCATGCACCCGGTCCGCCCGCCGGGCGAACCGGCGCAGCCACTCCCGCACCGTCGTATACGGCACCCCCAGCTCCGCCGCGACCTGGTTCCACGGCCCGCCCCGCGCCGCCGCCAGCAACCCCGCCCAGATCACCTCCACCCCGTACTGCCTGCGCCGCAGCATCGAATCGGGCAGCAGCACCCGCGACACCCCGCACCCCGCGCACAGCGCCCGCCGCGGCCGGACCCGCCC
>WNGK01008835.1_pt1 | contig 10427 bp, 8 predicted proteins | sample 5400601 | NCBI WGS metagenome assembly WNGK01 (sample SAMN13153376, study PRJNA577476) | soil metagenome | isolation source: 60 cm soil or saprolite under Garry oak tree replicate 1 | place: USA:California | collected 2016-06-15
GCAGCCGAGCGGATACCCGACCAACTTTTTCACCAACATTCAGACGCCCGCAGGCATCGAAGTCACCGAGTCCTATGGCGAGGTCGGTCACATCCCCGACGCCATGGTCACGTCCTTGACATCGACGTTCGAGGGCAAGAACGCCCCAAATCCGCACGATGTTGCGGAGGCCATCGTCAAGCTCGTCGGTCAAGCCAAGGGCAGCCGCGCTGTCCGCACCGTCGTTGGCGCGCCGTTCGGCTCCGACCAGGCCAACGAAGACGTCGCGCCCGTGCAATCCAAGGTGGTCGAGGCCCTCGGCCTCAGCCACCTCGAAAAAGTCGCCTGATGAATCGGCCCTCGAGGAACAACGGAGCGAAAAGTACCGGCACGCTCTGATCGCTGTGGTCAGTATCGGTCTTCGGGCAGGTGTCAACCGGGCGGGGCCGATGCCTAGCTCTCGTCCCACCTGGTAGCTCATGCACGAATATGTCGGCCGTGATCAAACTTGTGGCCTGCAGAAACTCCAGGTAGCGCCACTCACCGTTCCGTTGTTCCTCGAGGGCCGCATCCAGGAACCGTTCGGATTCAACCTCGACAGCGGCACCACCTGCCGACTCTCGCAGCCCACCGACCTGACCGGCACCGACCCACTGCTGGCCAAGCTCGCCAGCAACGGCGGGCCAACCCAGACCCAGGCGCTGCAGCCCGGCAGCCCCGCCATCGACCGTGGCGGCACCAGCGCCAACGGCTGCCCGCCCACCGACCAGCGCGGCGTCCCCCGGCCGCAAGGCCCAGCCTGCGACATCGGAGCATTCGAACTCGCCCAATGAAAGCATGCCGCCACACGCCGAAGTGGCGACGCATACTCATCTGTGAAGAGGAGGCCGCCGCGGCCAGCGGACCGCCGCGGCCTCCCACGGCCAATGCCTGGCCGCGGCAGCCATACCAGCGCGGATGTACAGGGTGAGGAACCGTGCCGTGGTGGAGGTGACGATATAGGCGTGGCAAAGGCGCCTTGGCAGCACCGCCACGGTGCCAGGCCCGGCGGTGGGTTCCTCCTCGCCCACAAATACCGCAGTTCACCGTCCAGCACGCAAAATCTCTCATCGTTGCGGTCGTGCACGTGGACCGGGATGGCGTTGCCGCGCCGGGCAAGGTTATCGGCCAAGACGAAGGCCCCACCGGTCTGCTCGCCGCTAACGCGCACCCGTGGCAGGGCGCCCAAGAATCAGATGGCCACCTGAGTCTCCGGGCCGGAGATCACGCTTCGGGTCAGGGCGGCAAGGATTCTGTCCTGGCTCGCCTCCTTCCAGGCTGGCCGCCGGCCCGTACCCGGCCGCCGCGCTCAGATACAGAACATCCCGTCTGACGCGCACCTTCAGATCAGCGCCAGCATGGCCACCGAGCACAATCAGGCGGGTAGGCGCGCATTCTCCCTGTACAGTCTCCATCACTTAATGTGACGGATCTTGCGGAGCCGGCACTGGCTGCCGTGAGACGAGCACCGGCCGCATCTCCGTGCAATGCGTGCTTTCTGGGCATCCAGGTGTGGCATCTGCGCAGGTAGAACGCTGCCGCGGCCCGAGCAGGCCACCTTTGATCCGGCAAGCTTGGGGACGAGTTCAGCCTCAGCGGGCTTAATGACGGTTGCACCGGTACAGTCGGCGGTGGCAATGCGCGGCCGAAAGACCGTCTGCTCGGCGTAGCAGGGCAGCGTGGGCTGACGGACGGCGTCGGCCAGGGTAGCCACCGTGTCCCGCCTGGGTCCTCGGCTGGGTGTTGCCTAGAACCAGCCTTGACGGCCGGATGTTAACCGGCGACCTTTTGACCCGGAGACAAGTGCGCTCGGGTGGACGACGCCTTAGGTGGGCTCGGCAGGCCCCCGATAACCAGGGGCGTTATGTCTCCCACACGCCGCACCACAGCGGGTTTCATCGAACTGATGGGAGCACGTTGCGCTCCCATCAGCCGCTCACAGTCTTGTCTCTGAGTTCGAAATCAGGCTCTGACCAGTCGGGACGGCCGGATTTGAACCGGCGACCCCTTGACCCCCAGGAAAGCATCCATATCCCCGCCACCAGGGTACTTCCGTGTTCTCGCAGGTGACACCGCGCACAGGCGAGCACGACAGAGCCGTAGAGCGCCCTGGAGAGCGCTGGTGATTCCCACCTTGTTCCCAGCCCCAGCCGCGTTACCTGCTCAGCTTCATGAGCATCGCATTTGTCACGATCTGCCCGGGACAGCTGCCGCCTGGGTAGCGATCGTTACGGAGGGTGAACGCATGATCCGGCCACAGCCGGAAGCTTCAGGCGTACAGCGCGCCCTGCCGATTCCGCGCGGTCGGACGCTGCTGTCAACTGCGCAGGTCGCGGCCCGGGTGACGGGCAGATAAACCAGTTCGGTGCGCTGTCGGTGCCCGGTGAGCAGAAGCAGGCATTTCTGAATGTCCGGAGACGAGTAAGAGTGGGACCTGCCCCAGCGATCCACGCCGAGACGAAACCACATTGCGGGGGCCAGCCCGTGTAGGACTTTCGCGGCGTCTTGGCGACGGGCAGGCTACAGGCTCAGGCCACCTCTGTCGCGGGCCGCGTCGGCGGGGCGTTATTGGGCTGGGGTGGGTGGCACATACCGGGCGAGCGGCCCCTCCCACGCTGTGCTGCTGACGAAGTTGCCTCCACCGGGCAGTTCGGCCCAGAAGGTTTTGAATGCTTCGCCGGCGAAGTGAGCTTTCAGATGGTCTTCGCTTTCCCACAGCTCGGTCAATATGAACCGGTTTGGGCGGTCGAGGCCGGTGGTAAAGCGATAGAGAATGCACCCGTTCTCCTGCTGCGTCGCGGCCGTCGTCCGCCGTGCAAGCTCGGCAACGTTCTCCCGCTCGACGGCCGCTGTTTCAAAGATGAGTTCTATGAGGATCATGGTTGTGAGTCCTTTCCGCTGATTGGCCGGCCGGCGGTTTGATCTTCTCGGGCGTCGCGGTATGGACTTCGGTGAAGGACGAAACTCGTCGGTCGGCCCGCTGCACAGGCCGCGGTGTTGTCGTCAGCTTGCCGTCATGTGGAGTCTTGGGCGGTGTCCTGCCCTCGTCCTGCCCTGCCCAGTCCTTATAACTTCCGGTAGAGGTCGAAGTAGCGACATCGCCCTCGGCAGGGTGGCCCTGCGGGTGAGGGCTGGGCATGATGTCGTTGCCCGGCGAGGACGGCCCGGGAACCCCGGGCTTGCTGCGGTATGCAGGGACGGTCCTGAGCTGTCGTGACCGTCGCGGACGGCGAACCCGGCGCTGCTCGTCGGCTTTTGTCCGGGGACGCTCACCGGCTGATGAAGAACTCGGTCAGCGCCGGTGCGAGGTGTTCAGCGTCTACCCCGTGCCAGGTGCCGGGCAGCAAACGGGCAGAAGCGTTCGGCAGAGCCTCAGCTACTCCCTGGGCCCAGTTGCGCAGCCGGTCATCGCTGCCCTCGCTGGCAACCACCAGGGCGGGGGTGCTGATAGCGGCCAGCCGGTCCGGTGACAGTGAGCCGGGGATGAGGCTGTCGTAGACGAGCGTGTGCACCGTGGCTTCCAGGGCGGGCCAGAGGGGGCTCTCGCGCATCCCGGCGATCATCTCGGCCGGCACGCCGATGCCGTTCAGCCAGCGTTCGTACGCTTCGCCGCGCCGGCCCGTGATGATGAGTTTGGCGACCTCGCCGCTGATGCCCGAGGGGGGTGGCGGCGTGACCTCGACCCGCAGCGGCGGTTCGAGCAGGGAAACCTTCGCGATGCCGATTCCGTGCTCGGCGGCGAGCAGGCCCAGTATCGCCCCGGAAGAGAACCCGTGTACGAACGCGGACCCGCCGGCGAGGTCGATGAGTGCCTGCAGGTCGTCGATCTCCCGGTCGACGGCATAGGGCAGCGTGTCGGTGCTGGCTCCCTTTCCGCGGCGGTCATAGGTGAAGACCGTGAAGCGCTGCGAGAGCGCTTCGGCCAGCTGCGGCATAGGACTGAACCCGCGGAAGTTCCCTGCGGCATCCACCAAGATCACCGCCGGACCAGTGCCCACCCGCTCGAATGCGATCGACGTGCCGTCCCTGGAGGTGACTCTGCCGATTTCGGTGCTGTTCATCGAGGTGACCCTCCTTATGTTCTGGTCCTGCGCTTGACTTGCCCAGCCATGGGTCAGCCGGCGGCCTGTGGCGGCCGGGCCGGCTCCATGAACGGTTGAGCCGAAGCTGAGGTCGCCGCGGTCGTTGTCTGGCGGATGAGTTCGGCGGCGATGGGTGCGGGGCACACGACTCCTCTTCAGGCTGGCTGGGTCGGCATACCAGGTGGCGTCCTGCCGCGCTGGCGATGAAGCCGTCTAGCGTGCTGGCCGTGGGCAGGAAGACTTTCAGCACTGGGGTTGTGCGTGACCGGGTGGCAGGCGGTCATATCCGGGTGCCCTGGTCCCGGGCCCGGCGAGGGAGCCAGGTTGCGGCGGCGCAGGACCGCGATCGCCACGGCGGCCAGGCCCGCGGCGAAGGCGAACAGGTAGCCGGCGGGCGCGCCGCGGGCATCGATCAGGCGGCCGGCCAGGGGCGCGCCCAGGGCGGTCCCGGTTGCCGCAGCGGTGGTCAGCCAGGACATTGCCTCGGTCCGCTGCCCGGCCGGGACGGCCATTTCAGCGACCCGGTAGGAGCTGGCCAGGGTGGCGGAGATGCCCAGCCCGGCGGCGGTAATGGCGGCGGCCATGGGCCAGATGCCGGGCATGAAGGGCAGCGGCGCGACGCCCAGCACGGTCGCGGCAAGCGCCACGGTCAGCCGGGAGGCATGGGGTGCCCGCCAGCGCCTGGTCCCATACCACACCCCGGCGATCGCGCTGCCCAGCCCGTATAGCCCAAGCAGCGGCCCGGCGGCTGCCTTGTCCCCGTGGTGGGCGGCGAAGGCGATGGTCGCCAGGTCCACCGCGACGAACAGCGCGCCCAGACAGACAGTCATCCCGATCAGGTTCCGCAGGCCGGGGCTGCGAAGCGCCGGCCCATAGGTGCGAGTTACCGGCGCGGTCGGCGGCTCGGTGCGCCGCTGCCCGGTCAGGCCCAGCACGCCGGCCACGCTGAGCGCGGCGGTGACCAGCACGCCCGCGACCGGTTCGCCGCCGGCGGCCAGCACCACGACCAGCACCGGGCCGGTGATGAAGATCAGCTCGTCGGCGATGCCTTCCAGCGAGAACGCCGCATCCAGCAGGGCCGAGCCCAGCAGCCCGCTCCAGCGGGACCGCACCATCGGGCCGAGGGAGGGCATGGTGGCGCGGCTGAGCCCGCCGGTGACGAACAGCGCCCACACCGGTGCCCGGCTGGCGGCGCAGGCCGCCAGCGCGGCGGTGGCGGCGGCGAAGACTGCCACCTGCGGGCGCAACACCCGGGCCTGTCCGTAACGGTCGGCCAGCCGGGCCACCCGGGGGGTCACCGCCGCATACAGCACCGCCCCGGTAGCCGAGACCGCGCCGGCGATGCCGTAGCTTCCGGTGACGGCGGTGACCAGCATCACCAGCGCAAGGCTGAGCATGGCCATCGGCATCCGGCCGATCACGCCCGGGATGGCAAAGGCCAGCGCGCCTGGGGTGCGCAGGGCATCCCGGTACCGGGCGACCCCTGCACCGGCGGTCGGCCGCCGCCGCGGGCCTGGTCTGGTGACTCCAGGTGCTGAGGGCTTCGCAGGCGAGATTACGGTGCTCATCGGGTGAGTCCCTTCCGTGCCGTGCTTGCCGGATAGACCGCTACGAGGCGGGAGGTCATCTGCCCGCCGAGACCGCGGATGTCTTACGCTGCAGGCCACTCCACCGGCCACGAGGGCGCTCGCAGCGGCGGCAAGCCGCATTTGCAGTGGGTGCCTGCCCCGCTGCCGCAGCAGCGCCCTGGCGCGGTGGAAGTTGTCTGCGACAGCGAGCTGATCGGCGCGACGGCAGCGGTTGAGTTCGGCGGCGACGTATGGGTGGGGATACACGGCTCCTTCTCAGGCTGGCCGGGTGGTCATGCCTAGTGGTGTACTCCGGCGCTGCCGGCCGCCGGCAGACGTGATCGCGTACGATTTCGCGTTCGGTCTTGATCGGCCGTCGTCGCGCCGCAAGCCTTCTCCCGGGGAGCCACGGCGGGTCTTGGCTGTTGACGATCGGCCTGCGGGACGTGATGATCGCCGGCCGGATGACTGGTCCGGCCGGCGGTATGACCGGCAGACCTGGCCTGGGCTTCAGGCGAGGAAGTCGATGAGCAGGGGAATGAGCACCTCGTCGGCGACGCCGTGCCCCTGCCCGTCGAGGACTCGTGCCTGACCGTTGGGGACGGCCGATGCGATCGCCTCGGCGACCTGGCGGGCGGGTTCGCCGCTTTGCCCCCCGGCCAGGGCCAGGGTCGGCGCGGTGATGTGGCCGAGCCGGTCGTGTGGTACGGCGCCGTTGTTGCCCAGCCTGAGCTCGTAGGACAGGGTGAGCGCATAGGCCTGCATGTGGGCCCAGTACGGCCCTTCCTGCATCTGCTCCAGTGCCTGCGGGGGGGTGCCCAGGAGTGCGAGGAATCGTTCGGCTGCGTCGGATTCGCGCCCGGTGGCGGACATCTCTGCGAGTTCGTCGGCGAGCTGGTCGGTGGGCCCGTCGGGATAGTAGGGGGGTTCGTAGACGACGAGCCGGCTGGCTCCTTGGACTCGGGCCGCGGTTTCGAGGGCGAGTGCGCCGCCGGAGGAATGCCCGAACACCGCGGCCGGTCCGCCGGTCGAGTCGATGACCGCGGTGAGGTCCTCGATCTCCCGCTCGATGGCGTAGTTGGCTTGGTTGCCGCTGTCGCCGCGTCCGCGGCGGTCGTATTCGTAGACGGTGAAATGGTCCGTAAGGCCGGCGGCGAGTGATGCGGTGGAGGTTCGATCGCAGAAGGCGCCGACGACCAGGATCAGGGCCGGGCCGTGGCCGGAATGCTGCACGGCGATGCGGGTGCCGTCGGCGGACGTAATGTGTTCCATGACTGCTCCTCTTGTCAGCGGTTCTAGTTGTTCGGCGCGGGCGCGGGTTGCGCGGCGGCAAGGTAGGTGAGGGTGAGCGGCGCGCATCGGTGGCCTTGTGCGGCAAGCCGTGCCGTTTCGCGGCGGCGACCCCACGCGACCAGCGCACTGAGGATCAGGAACCCGGCCGGGACCCACGGGTTGTAGCCGATCAGCAGGTTGGTAGCGGTGGCGCCGACCATCGGAGCGGTCAGCCCTACTGCGGCCAGCCCGGACAGCACTGGGATCAGCACGCCGACCGCGCCGGCGAACTCCAGCACGCCGATCAGGTAGCGCAACCATTGCCCGGCACCGATCTTGCCGAACAGGTGCACCATGTAGCCGGCGCTCGCAACTTTCTGCACCGAGGCGGACACGAAGCACACCGCGAGCAGCACCCGCCCAGCCCACAGCAGCGTTCTCGTGCCGCGGCGGCAGGCGCGGACGGTGCCTGCGGCGGCGTCGTAGAGAGTGGTGGTCGTGATATTCCTCCGCGAGGTCATGGACATAGGCCAGATGTACTCGACCGGCCGCGGTGGTTGACAGACGCGATCGCGTACGAATTCTGGTCTGGGACTGAACGGCCGAGGCCGGGTCAGTCCGTCAGGCGGATGCGCGCTACTTCGGCGGTCACCTCGACGCGGGTGTTCACGCCGAGCTTGGCGAACACCCTGCGCAGCCGGCCATCGACGGTGTGCCGTGACATGCTCAGACGGGCCGCGACCTGCTGATTCGTCATCCCGGCGGCGATCAGCCGGGCGACTTCCTGCTCCGAGGGGGTCAGGCTGTCCCACCCTTGAGCGGATGCGTTCTTGCGGTCAGCGCGCCGCAACAAGGCGCGCAACGCCCCGCCGGTGACCTCACGGTCGAGGAACCCCACCACGGTGTCCAGGGTCGGTCGCTGATCACCCAGGAAGATCGTGTGTGCCTCCCCGGGCAGATCGGCGAAGGTGGCACCGGATATGTGCTCGGCCAGGTATCTGCCATGCTCGACGGGCACGGAACGATCGCCCGACCGATGGATCACCAGTGTCGGCACCCGCAGCCCGCCCAGCAGTGGGCGCACATCGAGGCTGGCCGCCCAGCGGCACAGAGCCGCGACCATCCCCGGAGAGCAGGTGTTCCGCTCCACACGCGCCGCCCAGTCGCGGTAGCGGGCACTGTCATCCATCGTCGAGGCGTGCGCTCCCAGGACGGCCCCGGTACCCCACCCGCGAGCTGCGTAATCCGCCCACACGCCGACCTGGCCGGGATCAGCCTCGAAGTCAAACTCCAAGATCCGGGTCAGCTTTGCCCACCCGCCGACCAGGACCAGGGCCTGGGTCCGGTCCGGGAAATCTGCCGCGAACTGGACCGCGAGCTGGCACCCGAACGTCACCCCGGCCAGGACGGCCTCTCTCGTGCCGCAACTGTCCAACACCGCAGCGATATCCTTCGCCAGCCGCGGCAAACCCGGAAGATCCCCCGGCGCCGGCAACCGGTCGGACAACCCAATGCCCCGCCGATCAAACAACACCACCCGCGAGCACGCCGCCAGGCGCGTGAGCAAGTGCTCGAGCGCCGGCTCCTCCCAGACCACCTCGAGGTGGCTGGTCAGCGGTGAGACGAGCACGATCGTGATAGGCCCGTCGCCGACCTGCGAATACGCAATCGCAGCGCCGTCGTCCGCGCGCGCATAGCGGACCTTTGGCCGAAGCACGAGACGAACACTACCGCCCGCGCAACATAAGCCGCCCGGCACCGAGACCGTAGTCGGAATCGACCGTCGCGATCACTACCCTCGCCCCGCATGCGGAACCTCCACGGGAACGGCGCAAGTCAAGCCGGGTCCCGGAGAAGGGCATCCCGTATGACCCGCCCAGTGGAGATTCCCGCAGAGGCAGGGCAGACGCGGCACCTCGCTCCAAGTTCTCCGCAAGATCACGGCGGCATAGAGGCTCATCCGAGCGGCCCTCATCATGGACGTGAGGTTTGCTCAGATCAGCATCCGGGGCCGCTGGTAACAGGCAGACCAGCGACCCGGCCACCTCCGGAGGGCAACAGATCGCCCTGTTCGGGGCCGCACAGATTGCCAAGCTGGCTGGCCTGTGGCGACGTCAGGCGGCTACGGGTCGTTAAGCGGCAGGCGGCGAATATCACACAGCGTGACCTAGCAGGCCGTGACTCCTGGCGCCTCCCTGCCGAGTTTGAGCGGCTGGCGGCAATGCTAGCTGTGTTGGCGGGCGTAGGCAGATCATCCGAATCTGGGCGCACGGTGACCGCACCTGACCATGGCCCCGGCGCCCACGCCCCCCGCATGGCGGGTGCGAAGTGCACCATGTTCACCCGGGTGAAGTCCACCGTGACACCCCACGTCGGGTGACCCAGTCGGTGTATTCGGTGTCGAAGGAGCACCTGCGCTGCCTGGACCCCGCGCTGACTCGGCGCTCGTCAAGCCGTTCCACCATGGCGTACCGGTTAAGACCCCACCCGCGTCTGCGTGTGGACAGAAACACCAAAGCGGCCCGCCGCGCCGGGATCTCCGCCCTCGCGGCAACGCGATCATCAGGACGGAGTAGCCGTCGCCTTGGATGCTTTGCTCGTCCCGCCGCGGTCAGGTGGGAACGATCATGGCAGATTTCGTTCCCATTTCGGGGTACAAGCGTTCGAAAAACCGTCGGGACGGCCGGATTTGAACCGGCGACCCCTTGACCCCCAGGCACGAATCAGGTGTCTGGTCCAGTCTGGAGGCGTCGAGCGGAGAACCTTTCACCAGCAGAAACTTCGTGGAGGAGTCGTGGTGAGTCGAAGACGATCGGATGGCGTTGGCTCCCGGGATTGGCTCCCGTAGATCACGAAGGTTGCCGAGAATTCTGCCTTTTCAAGAGTTGGCATTCGATAGAAGGAAGTCCAGCCTCGTCCCGCGGAGCCAGCAGAGGCCGATGGTAGTCGTGATGGGCCTTTTGGTGGCTATGGCAACAACGTGAGGGTTTCCACGTGCGCAGGCCGGACCACGGTGAAGTGGCGGCGGTCCAGCGTGGCCACCTCGGTCAACTCGAGCCGCTCAGCGATGGCGACCACGGATGCGTCCGTGGTTCCCAGCGGAAGGTCGCCGTAGGTGTCAACCAGCTCGGCCATCCGCGCGTAGTCGCTGGCGGTCAGCTCGACGGCGGAGAAAGCGCCATCGGCCAGCGACTGGAGGAACAGGGACTCAACTCTGGGCCCGGCTTCGCGAGCCAGGAGGTAACCGACCTCTGCCACTACGGTGGCCGGGACCAGGAGCTCCCTACGGGCGGCATGCATGTCGGTGAACAGGCGAACGCAGGCCAGGTGATCGGCATCGTTTGACAGTGCGGCGGCCACCAGCGGGCCGGTGTCGCAAATGATCACGCTGGGCGGCCGAACCCGTCGTCGAGCATGTCCTCAGACCCGAATCCGCGAGTAACGCACCGCAGTGATCTTCGGCCGTCTTACTGATCTTCGCGGGCCC
>WNGK01008838.1_pt1 | contig 10426 bp, 8 predicted proteins | sample 5400601 | NCBI WGS metagenome assembly WNGK01 (sample SAMN13153376, study PRJNA577476) | soil metagenome | isolation source: 60 cm soil or saprolite under Garry oak tree replicate 1 | place: USA:California | collected 2016-06-15
AACGACCACCCCGCGCCGCACCACGACCATCGCCGTGACGAGCAGCAACGCCGCCAGGAGAAATGGCGCCCCCGGCACTCCCGCCGCGCGGAACGGGCCGATCGCCGCGGCGAACACCTGCGTGAACAGCACCGGCGCGATCACACCCGCGATCCCCATCACACTGGCGATCGCACCCTGCAAGCGGCCCTGCTCGTCCGCCCCTACGCGCCGGGTCATCAGGCCCTGCAGCGCCGGATAGGTGAGCCCGAACAGGCCCCCGATGGGAATCCCGAGCAGAAACAGCGCCCCGGTCGGCGCCAGGCCGTACAGCGTGAACGCGACCGCGCCGAATGCGAGGCCCGCGACGAGCGCCCGCGGCTCGCCCAGTCGCTTCACCGCGGCCCCGACCAGCCCGCCTTGCACGATCATCGACACGACACCGACGCCCGCGAGCGCGAACCCGACGGCGCGCGCCGTCCAGCCGAAGCGATAGTCGCCGTACAACACGAACAGGCTCGGGAGCGCGTCGTGCGCCACGCGATAGAGAAAGGCGACCAGCGCGAGGCCGAGCAACGCCTCGCGCGCCCGCAACAGGCCGAGCGACCCGACGGGATTGGCGCGGCGCCACGCGAACGGCGCCCGCCGCTCGACCGGCAACGATTCGGGGAGCACGAACCAGCCGTAGATGGCGCCCACCACGCTCAACGCGCCCGCCGCCCAGAACGGCGCGCGCAGGCCGATCCCGCCCAGCAGTCCTCCCACGGCGGGGCCGAGGATGAACCCGACGCCGAACGCCACGCCCAACAGGCCAAATTTCGCGGCCCGCTGGTCGGGCTCGGTGACGTCGGCGATGTACGCGAACGACGTCGAAAAGCTCGAGGCCGTGATCCCGGACAGCATGCGGCCGACGAACAGCCAGCCCACGGTGGGCGCGAGCGCCATGACGGCGTAGTCGAGTCCCAACCCGAGGCACGACAGCAGAATCACGGGCCGGCGCCCGACACGGTCCGAGAGCGCGCCCAGCACCGGCGCGAACACGAACTGCATCGCGGCCCACACGGTGCCGAACAGGCCGACCATGCCGGCGGCGCTCGCCTCGTTGCCGCCCTCGAGCTCGATGACGAGCTTGGGGAACACCGGCGCGATGATTCCGAGCGCCAGCATGTCGAGCAGCACGGTGCCGAAAATGAACCAGAAGGTCGCACGCCGCACGGCGGGGAGGGGCGGCCTAGAACCGCCCGACGAGCCTGGCGATGGCGGAGCGGCAACCCTGCTGCAGGTCCCGCTCGAGCGCGTCGCACAGCGCCTTCGCCTGCACGTCGGAGTGGTAGTAGTACACGAAGTCCAGTACGGCGCCGAGCACGCAGGACGACCGCTGCTCGTGGCCCACACCGAGCTTGCAGGTCGCCATCGTCGCCGGCACCTGATCGCGACTCATGGTGGCCGCGTCACGCCCCAGGCTCTGGTAACAATTTTTTCGGAACGGCGCGCCCACGCCGGCGCACAACGCGAACACCTTGGCGAAATCGCCCTGCACCACGCCCAGCGCGTACGAAGTCTGCATGTCGAAGCACTCCGCCTTGTACTTCTCCGCTACGGCGGTGCAGGGATACAGCGGCTCGCTCGGCTTCAGGTACGTGCTGTAGTGGCCGCCATGCGCGCCGTCCACGATCAGGTTCTCCATGAAGACGCCGTTGACGCAGGCATTCTGCTCCATGGCACCCGTCAGGCCGTCGCAATCGTGCAGCGCGTCGAACAGCTCGTCGTTTCGCACGGCCATGATGGCATGTCCGAGGCCGTGCACGCAGTTGAAGTAGTCGAGCGACCGGCGTTCTTTCCCGGGAACGACGGCACAGGCGGCGTCGAGATCGCCCAGCAGGCTGCCGCGTCCCCGCGCCAGCGCGAAGCCCTGCATCACGCCGTGGTAGTATCCCGAGCCGCAGGCATTGTCGCCGTGACGAAACGCTACGGCGACGTCGCCGTACTGCGCCATCGCCGCCTGACCGATCGCGTGCGTGATGGCATGGCACAGCCGCTGCACCTCGGGATCGGCGCCGTACCGCGCCTTCAAGTCGGCGAAGGCCTGCGCAACGCCCTGCCCGGCAGCGATCGAGCGATAGCGCTGCTCGTAGCACCCCAGCGCGAGGCGCGGGTCGTTGGAGCAGGGGGCCGCCGCCGGGGCGCGTGCCGCCGTGAACACACGAGAGCCGAGGATGCCCGCCGCGGCGACGGCGAGCACACCGATCGCGATGAATCCGGCCCGGCCGGTCAGTTTCATGCGTCCCACCATAACAGGGGCGGGGGACCGGACGGAAGCGTGTCGCGCCGCTTCTCTAGGCCGACGACCCGGCGGCGGTGTTCACTCCCAGGAGCCCGTTGATCGGGCACACGCGGGTGCGCGCCGTCTGAAACGCCCCGATCGCGACGACCACTCCGGCGATCAGGCCCCAGTAGCCCTTGTGCACCAGGGGCAGCCACGCATCCAGCACCGCGAGAATCAGCAACGGGTAGCCGAACTGTGCCGTCCCATCCTTGAACCCGCCCATCGCGAACAGAATCCCGACGTACATCATGGCCGCGCACACGATCCACGTGAGAAATCCCAGCGCCTGGAAGAAGCCGTCCAGCGCGGTGAGTCCGCCGATGATCGCCAGCGTGCCGGCCACCTGACGGGCCCGGGCGTCGAACGGCCCTACGTTGATGCCAGCCTGCGCCATGGAGCTACCTCCGGTGGAGTGCGTGCAGAAGGATACCGCGTTGTGGGATGGGGCGTGGTGGGGTACGGCGTTGTCGGGTGAGGCGTTGTCGGATGAGGCGCTACCGGATACGGCGTTGCCGGGTGAGGCGTTGTCGGGTGACGCGTTGGCGGCTACGCAGTATCCGACAACGCAGTACCCGACCACGCAGTATCCGACAACGCAGCATCCGACAACGCGTTACCCCCACAACGCCTCATCCCGACAACGCCTTACCGGGCAACGCCTTACCCCGCAACGTATCTCCCGTCGTTGTACGCCGCCCCCGCCGCGTGGCATATTGGTGCCCCCTTATGGCCATCGGCGACGTCTGGCTGTTCCGCATCGTGCATCAGGACACGGGCAAGCCCGCGCAGGGCGTGCCCGTGACGGTGCTCGACCGAGCGGGCAATGCCGCGGGCCACTGGGTGAGCGATGCCGACGGCATCGTCGCCGTGCCACGCCGCGACATCCCCAAGCTGCGGCTGCGCGTGGGGCTGCGCAGCGAAGATCCCATCGAGCTCGCCACGGCTACGCTCGGCGACGAGCCGACGCCGCTCGCCGCGCCCAGTCAGCTGCCGCCCCCGATGGGATCGGGGGAGCGCGCGGTGCGCGAGCTGCACCCGGCTCCTGCCGCTCCACCCGCGACGGCACCGCCCGCGCGCGGACCCGATCCCGTGGAGGTGCCGGGACACGTCCTTTACTTCCAACGGCTCGCCATGTTCGCCGAGCGTGCGCCCACGGCGGCGGCGCCGGCGCGCGATCCGGTGGCCGACTTCTTCGCGCTCGCAAGCGAGGGGTCGAGCGCCATGCGCTATGGCGCGCTCATCGAGGTGGAAGAGTTCTGGCAGTCGCTCGGCGTGCAGTGGGGCGAGCTGCTGTACAGCGCGACGCTCACCCCGGGAGACGAGGCCAAGCTCGTCGTGCTGGACGGTCGCTGGCGTCGCGAGTCCGACGGGCGCGAGCGTCCGCTGCAGATTCTCGCCCGCATGGTCGGCACCTCGATGCTCGGCGATCTCGTCACCGCGCTGCGGCCCGAGCTGCAGCTCGACGCGCTCACGCTCACCGAGCCGGGGCTGGAGGCGGCGGCCGCCGACACCGTCCAGATGATCCGCGACCGCACCGAGCGTATGAGCAACGCGCTGCGGCGCCGCCCGCTCGGCGTCGTGGACGCCCCCGCCGATGCCCCCGCCACCGGCGTCCGCACGGTCCGCAACACCACCCGCGATCGTCTGGTGACATTCCACTTCTTCGAGCCGCTCGAGCGCTTCAAGGTCATGGTGCGGAGCCCGCGGGCGCGACCGGTGATCTTCGTGCCGTTCCGACTCCCCAACGTGGCGACCACGGACGTGGTGCGGCGCTTCGGCTACCTGTTCCGCCGCACGCTGCTCGATCGCGGCATGCTGCCCGACCTCGAGCGGCTGCTCGGCGGCGATGACGCCGGTGTGCCGTCGGAGGCGCGCAGCCGGTTGCTCGAGCACATCGAGGCGAACCTGCTGTACTACTCGACCGCGATCATCTCGGCGGGCGATCCGGCGGCGCGCCAGGTGGCGCTCTCCAAGTTGCGCGACCCGGCGGGACGGCCGCTCACGGACGTGATCGAGAACACCGTGGTGGGACGCATCGGCACCGCGATCGCCCTGCCACTGCGCTCCGCCGCACAACTCCCGGCCGAGTGGCGCGACGCCCTGGCGGCGTACCAGGCAAAGCCGCTACGCGTCACCGAGGGGTTCGTGGTCACGATTCCCCATCCCGGCGTGTGGGTCAGCGCGCAGGCGCACGAGCCGATGCAGCAGCAGCAGGCGGACTCGGAGGCGGCCGGGTGATGGCGCGGCGGACGGCTGTTGGCGCGCAGGGCCCGCCGGCGCGGCGGGTTTTTTTTGGGTCGGCGAAGGTCATCGCGTCGCTCACCTTGCTGGTGGCGCTCGCGGCGTGCCCCGCGCAGACGCCCGAGGTGCCGCCGCGCTCCGCGCGGGACACGGCCGGGGCTGGGTCCGCGGGGGCGGGGGCGGGGGCGCGCCCACCGCGGGACACGGTGCTGGAGCAGCGCGTCGCCCGGCTGGAGCTGCGGCTGCTCGAGCGCGACGCGCAGCTCGAGGAGCTGCAGACGCGGCTCGACGAGGCGCGGCAGGAAGTGGTGCGCGCCATGGCGAAGCTCCAGACCGTGGCGAGCCGCGCCGAGGCGGCGTCGGCGATCGCGGAAGCGGAAATTGCCCTGCAGTCGCTCCGCGCCGCGGCGCCATCGCAGCCGGCCGCGGAGCTGGCCCAGGCCACCACGCTGCTGCAGCAGGCGAGCGCCGAGTTCGCCAAGCAGAACTACGGCGGGGCCCTGTATCTCGCGAACCAGGCCAAGCGCGTCGCTGGGGCGGGCAAGGGCGGTGTGGGGGGCGAAGGACGCACGGCATTACGTGCGGGCGAAGTGGCGTTCGCCGTGCCCGTGCAGCTCCAGGCGACGGCGCACGGCAACGTGCGCGAGGGGCCGGGGGGCGGTTACAAGGTGCTCTTTACGGTGGACCCGGGTGCGGGGCTGACCGGCTATTCCTACGTGGATCAGTGGGTACGGATCGCGGACGAGGGCGGGCGCAGCGGCTGGATCTTTCTGAGCCTCATCGGGCGACGCGCGGCCCGTTAGCGCACGGCGCGCAGCACACGGTTTCGTCCCTCACGCTTCGCCTGGTACAACGCCGCGTCCGCGCCGGCCAGCAGCTCGTCGGGGGACTCGCCGTCCGCGGGGAACTGGGCGACTCCCACGCTGACCGTGAGCTTCCCGCCCAGCAGCGCGTCGCGTGCGAGCTGCTCCTGAACGCGTTGCGCGCTCTCGGTCGCGCCCTCCGCCTCGGTCTCGGGCAGCAGCACCACGAACTCCTCCCCGCCATACCGCGCCGCGCAATCCACGTCGCGAGTGGACTCTTTGAGGATGGCCGCCACGCGCGCCAGCGCGGCATCGCCCGCGAGGTGGCCGTATGCATCGTTGTATTCCTTGAAGCGGTCCACGTCCAGCATGAGCAGCGTGAACGGGTGCTCCAGCCGGCGTGAGCGGCGCACCTCGTTCGCGAGCGCCTCCATGACGTAGCGCCGGTTGTAGAGTCCCGTGAGGTCGTCGGTGATCGAGAGCCGCTCGAGCTCGCGGCGGCTGTCGCGCAACCGCGCCACCATGTCGTTGAACACTTCCGTCACGTAGCCGAGCTCGCCGCCGCCCACCACCGGCAGGTCGACGTCGAGGTCGCCTCCCGCGACTTGGGCGGCGCCGCGCGTCAGGCGGTCGAGCGGCCGGGTGATCAGCAGCCCGAGCACGTAGGCGAGCAGGCCCACGCCGACGAGCAGCGCCGCGACGAGCAGGATGGTGACGTTGCGGAGACGGGTCACCTGGCGGAACGCCTCCGCCGCGGGGACCTGGACCAGCACGGCCCACTCGACGTGGGGCACCCGCTTGGCCGCGGCGAGCACGCGGTCGCCCCGGAACCCGGTGAGCTCGATGGGGAGCTCCTCGTGCTCGAGCAGCCGCCGCGTGAACGCACTGTCGAGGTGGCGCTGCATCAGGTCTTCGCGCTCCGCCTCCGAGCTCACCAACGGCTGACCCGCGGTGGTGATCAAGTACACGCGGCCGCTCGCGCCCGCGGCGAAGCGGCGCAGCAGGTGGTGCACCGCCGCCAGGTCGAGCTTGGCGGTGAGCGCGCCGACGAGGCGGCCCCCCGTCTGGTAGATGGGAACGGCGAAAACGACGACGTCCTTCCCGAGCGCGTCGTCGCGGTACGCGTCGCCCAGCACCGCGTTGTCCGTCCGGATGGCAGCGGCCCAGTTCGCCGGCAGGTGGGCGGGTGTCGCCTGCTGAGCCGTGGTCGCCACCGCTTGGCCCTGCGGGTTCACGACCAGCAGCTCCGGATAGTCCGCGAAGCGCTCGCCCACGGAGCGCAGGTAGTCGGTGAGACGCGCCAGAGCGGGGGCGCCCCGGCCGCGCGTGATCAAGTCGAGGTTCTCCGAGACCTCGTACGAGCTCGCGAACACGCGCAGCTCGTACAACCGCTCCTTGACCCACAGATCCATTTCGCGCGCGGTCTGCGCGCTGACGCTCTGCAGCTCGCCCGTGATCTTCTCCGTGAGCGAGCGCTTGTTCTGCAGGTAGGAGATCCAGGCCGTGGTGAACGACGGGATGAGCGTGGCGAGGATGCCGAACACCAGCATCTTGCTGCGGATGCTGTCCAGCCGCAGCAGTCGCAAGCCGCGCGAGACCACCTGCTCCCAGGAGGTCACGCGATCGTCCTAGAAGTGCGGCTCGTCCGCGGTGGGACCGTACACCGCGGGGACGGGGATGCCGTTGAGCCGCAGATACACGGTGAGCTGGCCGCGATGATGGACGAGATGATTGAGCACCGTGCGGCGGTACACCGTGAACTTCGGGCTGGTATTCACCGTCCGGCCGGCGACCTTGAACGCCCAGGGCTTCTGGAACTCCGGGTCGGCGGTGCGGGCGATGGCGGCGCGCGCCTCGGCCGCGTTGCGGTCGAACAGCTCCAGGATGCGGGCGGTGCTCTCGAGCGCTGCGAACTTGGGAGCCGGTCCGCCCGGCGGCATGATGTCCAGCTCGTCGTGCGTCACGGCGTTCACCGCCCAGGCGGGCAGCTCGGCCACCAAGGTCGCGAGCCGGCCGAGCGTCATCGATTTGGGATGGGGCTTCCAGGCGGCCTTGCCGTCGGGGACGCGCTCGAGCACACGGCGTGTGGCGGCCATCTCCTCATCGAATTCCGGAATCAGCCAGTCGGCGAGCGGCATGCGCGGCTCCATCACAGGAGTGCCGCGAAGGTAGTGACGCGGCTGGGCGGGGGCAAGAATGCGGGCTTCGCGCTCGTTTCGCGATGTCCTCCCCCCCCTCGAAAAGCGTCCTTCGCACCTGCGGGAAAGCAGGTCCTTCGCGCCTGCGGCGCTCAGGATGACCCCGTGCCCTCGCTTTGTGAAGAGGGGATGGAAGAAGACCTCCCTTTTCCACGGACCGCGCGCTAGCGTTGCTGTTCCCCCAGCCTCGGAGCGATTCGTGGTGAGCGGCACGCGTAAGGCGACGTTGTACAAGTGGGACGATCTCCCGCGCGAAGAGTTGCACGAACGCTTGTCCCGCCGCCTCATCACCGGCGATCGCGTGATGCTGGCGCACGTCTACTTGAAGCAGGGGTGCGTCGTCCCGCGGCACTCCCACGAGAACGAGCAATTCACCTATATCCTGGAAGGCGCGCTCCGGTTCCTGGTGGGCGCGGACGGCGCCGAGGAGATCGTGGTGCGCGCGGGGGAGGTGCTCCACCTGCCGGCGCACCTGCCGCACGAGGCGCACGCGCTCGAGGATACGCTCGACGTGGACGTGTTCTCCCCGCCGCGCGAGGACTGGCTCAACAAGACGGACGCGTATCTCAGGAAGTAGTGTGCCCGATCGCCCGGAGGAACTCCCGGTCCCACGCCGCCGCAATGCCCTCGCGGGGGGAGTACGGCCCGGGCTCATAGGCGCGGGATGACACGCCCAGCTGCGAGCGCTCGCAGATGTTCCAGTCCTGGCGGTTCGTCTCGTCCCAGAAGCCCACGGCGTCCTGCGGGTCGAACCCCGGCTGCCCGAACGCGTCGGCAGGGAACAGCCACTCGCAGGTGATGTGCGTGCGGTCGGGCGCCGCGGGCCAGAGCGTGTGGAACATCACGTAGTCGGGATGCAGCGAGAGCAGCAGATTCGGAAAGATCGTATAGAAGTAGACCCGGTTGCGGTCTTCCGCCGGCAGGTCCCCGACCGCCGGCCCACACGCCCGGCCGGAGAGCGTCAGGCTCCCGCCGGGGGCGGTGATCACCATATACCCGCCCAGATAGGGCCCCTCGAACAGATCGTTCTCGCCGCTGGTGTAGGGCGTGAGCTTCGCGAGTCCGGGATGGATCACGGGGCAGTGGAGGCATTCGGAGTAATTCTGGAACACGAACTTCCAGTTGGCGCGAACGTCGTAGTCGATGCGGGCGCCCGAGCGGAGCCGCTCGATGTTGAACCGGCTGAAGCGACGCTCGAGGGACGCGAACGCGCGAGTGAACGGCTCGGGGTCGCGCGCCAGATTGACAAACAGGAATCCCTCCCACGCCGCGAGCGCGACCGGGTGCAGCGGATAGTCCCGCTTGTCGAAGCCCGCGACCTCGTTCATATGCGGCGCGCCGATCAGCGCGCCGTCGAGCGTGTAGGTCCACGCGTGGTACGGGCACTGAATCGTTTCGGACAGGCGGCCGCGCTCGCCGTCGCACAGCCGGGTGCCGCGGTGGCGGCACACGTTGTAGAAGGCGCGCACGGCGCCATCCTGCCCGCGCACCAGGATGACGCTCTCCCCGGCGATCGAGCGGACCATGTAATCCCCGGGCGCGCCCAGCTCGGCGGCGCGCCCGACACACACCCAGCGCTCTGCGAAGATTCGCTCCTGCTCCTCGGCGTAGATCCCGGCGTCCACGTAGTAGCGGCGCGGCAGCGTGCGCTGTCCCTGCTGGTAGGCCTGGGTGGCTTTGATGAACGTGGCCATGACGACTAACGCTATGGAGCCCCGCGCCCGAATGCCACTCCCCGGCGCTCCGGTCCGAGCCCCGCGACCACGGCACCGAGGATGAACACGGCGGCCGCGGAGAGCGCCATGGCTTGCGCGTAGCTCGTGCCCGTGGCGAACAGCGCTTGCGCGTGCGGGATCTGGCTCGCGATGGCCACACCGCACTGATAGGCGAAGCCCGGCAGGAACCCCCGCACCGCATCGGGCGAGAGCTCGTTCAAGTGCGCGGGGATCACCCCCCACGCGCCTTGGACGAAGAACTGCATGATGAATGCGCCCGTCCAGAGCAGCGGCAGGGTCGGCGCGAACGCCCAGATGGGGATGGTCACCACCGCGCCCGCGAGCGCCAGCCCGATGGTGCGGCGCCGTCCCAGGCGGTCGGAGTAGAGCCCGCACAGCACGCCGCCCACCAGCGCACCCACCTGCGAGAACGCCGTGAGCGCTGCGCGCGTGGTCGGCCGAAACCCCCAATCCCGCTCCAGGAACGTGGGGTACATGTCCTGGGTGCCGTGGGACACCATGTTCATCATCGCCATGAGGATGGTCAGGTAGACGAACAGTCTCCAGTTCGCGGCGATCGCCCGCCCCAGACCGCTCCAGTTGTCGTGCCGGGTCTGCCGCCACACGTCCGACTCCCGCACGCGTGCCCGTACGAACAGCGCCAGCAGCGCGGGCAGGCCGCCGATGAAGAAGAGGGGGCGCCATCCCCAGCGCGGGAACACCACGAGGTAGCAGACCGCCGCGAGCAGGTACCCCAGCGCATAGCCCTGCTGCAGCAGTCCGGACACGACGCCGCGGTAGCGGGCTGGGACCTTCTCCATCACCAGCGACGCGCCCACGCCCCACTCCGCGCCCATCCCGATCCCGAACAGCGCCCGTAACACCAGGAACGTGGCGTAGCTCGGCGCCAGCCCGGTGAGCACCTCGACCACCGAGTAGAACACCAGATCGATCATCAGCGGCAGCTTGCGCCCGTAGCGGTCGGCCAGCAGCCCGAAAATGAACGCGCCCACGGGCCGGAACAGCAGCGTGAGCGTGAGGGAGAGGGCGATGGCGGCGTCCGACTTCCCGAATTCTTTTCCGATCGCCGTCAACGTCATGACGACGAGGAAAAAGTCGAACGCGTCGAGCGTCCAGCCGAGGAATCCGGCGAGGACGGCGGCG
>WNGK01011619.1_pt1 | contig 10426 bp, 8 predicted proteins | sample 5400601 | NCBI WGS metagenome assembly WNGK01 (sample SAMN13153376, study PRJNA577476) | soil metagenome | isolation source: 60 cm soil or saprolite under Garry oak tree replicate 1 | place: USA:California | collected 2016-06-15
TGCCCGGGGCACAGTTCTGACCCAGACCAGCACCAGTACCACAAGTCCACGGACCAGAACCAATGAGGATATGGCCAGCAATAGGATCATAGAGAGCACCCGTCTTCACAGCATCAACATTCATCAGGTTCGCCACGAAGCTAGCGGCGCCGCTGAGAGCAGCCTGTGCAGGTTGAGCGCATGGTGCAGCAGCGTTCGGGTAGCAGGCGGACTGGAGTGGAGCGTTTCCGAGAGTGTACTGTACTGGATAGCAGGTGTTGCCGACGCTGGTGCATGTTGTTATGCCAGAATCCCACTGGGACGAAGCAGCAGCAGGGCATGGTGCAGGCGCGATATTAGGCGCAACCCCAGTCGAGGGCTGTGTGCCGCCACATGTCCAGTATCGGCCTGGCATTATGGGGAGACCAGTCAGGAAGAGCCGGGTGAACGGTCCAGTGCTCTTCAGGTTCAGGTCGAACTGTGTCGGGCTGAGTATCGTTACCCCTGACAGTGTAGCAGCACCACCGCTCACGAACGCACCGTTAGCTAGTAATGATAGATAGCTGAAGGCTACGTCGAACGAAGTGACCGGCTTACCATCCTGCCAGTTCAGGTTCGGCATCAACGTAAACCTGTACGTGAGAACCGTGTTAGCAGGCGGAGTATAGGTCAGCGTTGTCTGTGGCAATGCACTGATGTCCATCCATGAGAGATCCTCAGCATTGTTCAACGGGTTAACATTGTGCAGCGAATCATAGACGTTACCGACAATATAGCCGTCCCAGACAGTACTGGAAATGAACGGGCTGACAGTACGAGTAGTCTGCTTGAAGCCCTGACGAATAGTACCAGGCTGAGCAGGAGCACTATTCCAAGCATTCAGCCAAGTGTAGTAGTTGGCTAGACCGTTACCGAAGTGGTTGATGGCCCTGATCCACGTAGCAGCCGTATTGCCTGGTGTATGCGAGAGATAGCCGAACTGGTCAGCCTGCTGGAAGATCGGGAACGTAAAGGCCTTGCTACCAAACAAGTCCTCAGCCTGGTAGCCAGCGCTTACAGCAGACAAACCACCACCATGCCCAGCAGTACAACTACCGACAGTCAAACAGTTGGCGAACTCCATCTGGTGTGAGATATCGTCATAGTTGACACTGCACACGTACATGTAGTTCCCCGGGCTGCTGCTTGGAACTGAACCGTTGTCGCAGGTTCCCCCGTTGGCTATGTGAATGGAAGATATTCCAGAGACGAACCGGCTATTGTAGCCCAAGTAGAGACTACTGTCGAAAGGGAAGACATTGCCGAACGCCCCAGTATACATTTCCCAGCTATTGTCAATATGGTCGGTTGATGTCGTGAACCCTGTGAAGGCAGTAATGGGTCCATGGATTACGGAAAGTATGTTGGTCGCGCTTGGGCTAAGACCGCAACCTGTAATGTAGCTGCCAGTGAAGAGTGCACAAATCGCCTGTGCCAGACTGTCACCAAGATCCAGTCTCGGCGTGTTGTCGCTCCTGACGAAGAAGAAGACAGTGCCAGCAGTCACAGAGGATGAGAGTCCCTTCAACGAGCAATTTCGTGGTCCTAGACTAGCAATTGTTCCGTTACTGACGATACTAGCCGCCAGACCGGCGTCGATGAAGTGGGCGGCTGCGGCACACATGTCAGGATCAGACAGGCCTGGTAGCCAAGCCGTGCCTCCACCTCCACTAGCGGAGGCGAGATGATAGGCCGTTCCGCCGGGTGCACCGACGATACAGTTGCTACCAGTCTGAACCAGTGAAGTGCCCAGAATAGGCTGTAGTGCAACCGGGACAACACCATTATCCCAGGCACATGGATTCGGAGAGAGTAACCCTCCATTGCTGGTGGGCACCGGATTGTCAACAGCCGACGATATTCCCTTCTCCGTCGGGTCAGTTGTGGTGAATTTTGTTTTGTCGATCAGGTGCGAGATGCCCTGACGAATATCAATGCCGCACTGAGAATTGCCAAAGTTCATGTTGCAGCCCCAGAAGTTGCCAGCACCAAGCATGAACTGAATCTCGAAATACCCATGCTCGGAAATTGTCGATGTAATGTAGAAGGCGCTGTTGGTAGTGAACGGAGAGAGCAGATCAGGCGTGAGAGGCCAGTCAGTAAGATCAATGGTTGGAGCAGCGCCCTGAATGTTCTGGAACTCCGCACTCTCATCAGTGAAGATCGTCGCCAGAAGCGTGTCCATAGCCGGACCAGCAGGAACCCAGCTCGCCGAACATGGAGAACCAGGAGTCGAACAAGGAGCCACAGTAGCACGAGCCACATTAACCGACGGAAGCTGGAAGTTGGCAGAAAGAGTTCCTGAGAAAGAAGTAAGAGAAAATACAACGGCAAATATTATTGCGAGCCTGAGAGCAGAAAACGAATTCAACAACTGCGCAATGCCATCAACTCGCGTTAAAAAGCTTGTCCGTTTTCAGATTGAACCAGCTACCTTGAGCATGACCCCTATTCCTTTAGTGGGCCGAGAATTCCAATGACTCAACGCTTGGCTAGCCGTTCCTTCTCTTACCGACGGTAAAACAAGACCTCGCAATTCACGTGAAGCCCATCTCCTCCTATCTCAGACAAGGCCTAAGAATTCCCTTGGAGCGCTAGCGGGCTATAGCAGTCCGAATGTCGCTCTTCCATTGTTGCAACGGGATTCTTATAGGGCTGACGAGGAAAGTAGTCCGACGTGATATGGGTTGAGAAGACGAAGTATCGTCTTGACAGGGTTTTTGGTACTTCTTTTCTCAACAAGCTTTGCCCCTGCGCGAGGAGCGGCAATGGAAGTGTCTGTGGCCCCAGATAGTGTGACTGTTAACATGAATCTTGTCTTGCAGGAGAACGCGACAAGCTTACCACTGATAAGTTTTTACTTAGACTCGTCAAACTCTACGGTAGTTGTCGGACAACTCGCTCCCGCGGTAGACAAGTTGGTCCCCGGCGCCACCATAACGGGTCTGACACTCCGGGCTCGGACATTCAACTCGAGTGGCACCTGGTTTCTGGGAGAGAATTACACACTAGTGCTAGGCGGCGTTAGTACGAAACATGGAAGCTCGGTCAAGGCTGACTTGGGCTTCGTTTCCATAGACGTCCCGGATTCGCTGGTCTCCGACGGGCTCGAGCTTAACACTGTCGGTTCAACCTACCTTGCGAATACTCTGAACTCACAAGGGAATCAGAGTATGCTATACTACGTGAACGGTCACCAGACTCTCACATCGGTGATCCCGGTTCAAACAACCGTGCTATTCCGTCTACTCGACTTCAGCTGGGTACCCTCAGTGTCTAGCTGGCAAAACGGCCGCGACATATTGGGCCAGTCGACGACTTTGACCTTTGATCCTGGGGAGCCTAGGTTCAATCTTACCTTTGGGCCCCGTTCTCCCGAGAATACACTAAAGCAGGCATTTACAGCCCTTTACAGTCCTTCCCTCGCAATCGTTACTGTTCCAGCGGTTGCATGGATAGACGGACCATTCGTCTCATTCGACCTTTCCAGCCCAGCGGAAGTCTGGATGCCCCTGATAGCAGGAGTATCACTGGTCACCTTGCTCGGCACTCTGCTGCTGGACAGGAGCCTCTCTCGGGGTCAGAGACTGAAGAAAAAGCGTTAGTTCTGATAGGCGTTCCATTCACTCATCAATTATCCGCCCCACGTCCCGGGTCGAACATACAGAGGTGGACTGTCGCAAATTTCTCATTACGAGTATAGGTGGCAGGCCGTGAAGTGATCTTTTTCCACTTCGATTACGGCAGGCTCCTCGTTCACACATCTTTCATGTGCGTAGGGACATCTCGTGTGGAACCTACACCCGGATGGCGGGTCCACGGGGCTCGGAATCTCACCACTGATCACGTCTTTTGTCCTCTTGGACTCGGGATCCGGGACAGGCACGGCGGATATGAGGGCCTGAGTGTAAGGGTGCAACGGATTGTCTACGACGTCTGTGGACGATCCGAGCTCCATAATCTTTCCAAGGTACAGAACGGCGACACGATCTGCGATATGCTTTGCGAGTGCGATGTCGTGAGAGATGAACAGAATAGAGGCTGACGACCTTTTGACTAGATCCATCATTAGGTTGATGATCTCGGCCCTGATGGATACGTCAAGCATTGACACCGGCTCGTCCGCGACAACGAATACAGGATTTAGAACGAAGGCCCTAGCGACGGCCACCCGTTGCCGCTGCCCTCCGCTTAGCTCGTGAGGAAACCTGAAGAGGAACTCTTCGGGGGGCACGAGTTCGACCCTGGTAAGAATGTCCTTGACCCTCTCCTCAAGCTCCGCTTCAGACTTTGTCACCCGTTGAACACGAAGAGGTTCCGCGACTATCTCTTTGATTATCATTCGAGGATTCAGGGACTCGAACGGATCCTGGAATACAATCTGCATCAGACGCCTGAGAGGCTTCATCTGCTTGTCAGACAGCTTAGTAATGTCCTTTCCCTGGAAGAAGATGCTACCACTGGAGGGAGCGACGAGACGAAGAACCACCTTACCCAAGGTCGTCTTACCACTGCCACTCTCACCGGCCAGAGCGAAAATCTCGCCTTTCTTTAGATCGAAGCTGACGCCATCCACTGCCTTCACGTTCAACGGCGTCCTCGACACAAGGGTTTCAAAGAAGCCTCTCTTGAGAGGATACCACTTCCGGATATTGTCTATACGAAGAACACGATAATCGCTTCCTTCTGATCCTGCTTGCGCGCGTCCACTGTCCGCCAACTCACCCTTCGAAGTCTCCGTTATAACACTCCTCCTCTGACTCCCTAGTACAGGTGGCACGCGACGTTGTGCCCCTTCTCGTGCTCCTCCAGCAACGGCTCCTCCTTCTTGCAAATATCCATGACATACGGGCAGCGAGGATGGAATCTGCAAGCGGAAGGCGGATGAAGGAGGTCGGGCGGCTGTCCAGGTATCGAACTCAGACGGACCTTTTCCCCCTTAATGCTCGGAAATGCTTTGATTAGTCCTTGAGTGTAGGGATGCTGTGGATTCTTAAAGATAGAGACCGCGTCGCCATACTCCACAATTTTACCGGCGTACATTATAGCCACCTTCTCACACGTCTCAGCAATTATGGATAGATCGTGGCTGATCATTATCATGGAGAGCCCAAGCCTCTCCTTGAGATCTCTGAGAAGCTTCAAGGTCTGAGCCTGAACTATCACGTCAAGTGCAGTCCCAGGCTCGTCCCCTATCAGCATAGTCGGGTTGGCAGCAAGTGCCATAGCGATTAGCGCTCGTTGCCTCATGCCGCCACTGAATTCGTGAGGATAGTTATCAGCTCGTGATGGCTCGATCCCTACTGTCTCGAGTAGCTTTGCGATCCTCTCTCTGACTTCGTTATTGGTAACGCCCGGCTCGTGAATCTTGATCGCCTCGGCAATCTGGTCGCCAACTTTGATGACAGGGTTGAAAGCGTTCATGGCTCCCTGGAAAACGATCGATATGCCCTTCCAGCGCACTTTCCTCATCTGATTCTCAGACAATGGAACAAGGTCTTGCCCGTTGAAGATTATCTTGCCCTTCCGTATTACCCCTCCCGCAGGGAGAATCTTGAGCAGTGACAGAGCCACAGTGGTCTTGCCTGACCCCGACTCTCCTGCAATTCCTAGAGCTTCTCCCTGCTCCACCTTGAAGCTTACATTGTCAGTGGCTCTCACCCAACCTCTGAGGATGCGGTAGTGGGTCGTGAGCTCCTGCACTTCCAGAACAGGCATATGACTTGAAGACCGAGTGGAATCGAAACGGAACGCGTGAATTAAGCTTTGGGGACGTGCCGAGGATCATTCTATGAAGATAGTGACAGATCCTGCGCGATGTTCAAAACTGTTACGCCGATCACAGGATCTAGAAAGGTACGAATGTCAACGGTCAGGACTACGTGGGCGGATATCTGACCGTAATATGTCCTGTTGAAGTCCGAGAGCGAGGCAAGTTGCTGCGAGTTCAACATGATGTTCAAGAGAGAGAAGAGACTCGAGCGAGGCCCCAAGTCGCGATTTGGCACAGCTAATCCGAACAAGGGATTGTCCTGAAAGAGAGTCTGAGTAGTCGAAGCGTTAGAGTGTCCAAAGTAGAGTTTGAGACTCAGATCTGCCAACTTGAAGCCGGAGTAGTCACTGGGATTGCTGACGTCGACCCTTGCTGAGAGGCTCGGCCCGCTCGATGCATTTACGAACCCGACGCTAGTGACCCGACCACTCAGCTGGTCGAGGGCGGGAAAGAAGTTCAGATAGTTCACCGCTGCGACTGAAATGTAGACAGCGGACGATATGCTCACGGCAATAAAGATGGCTGAGAGGATCTGTCCCTTGTTAAGCTTAAGATTCATTTAGAAGGAGAAGTCTGTATTGGGACAGAATTAACGTTATTTGCCGTGCTGGTCTATTCCGAAATGTTGCGGACTCTGAGGCCTCCGCTGATTATCCTAGGCTGGGCAACTTCTGATGCCGCTGTCGTCCTTGCAGCCATGTTCCATGGATTACTGCTGCCCCAGTATCATGGCAGCTCGGACACTTATTCGACAACCATAGCATTGTACCTGGTACTTTTGGGCATCTCTGTGCTCGCTGCCCTCGTCATCGGAGATTTCGCCACTACAATAGTCTCGTTCTTCGCATCCTATCTACTGGCAATGGCGATGACGTACATTGTCATAGTCTTGCCGGGGTACACGGGAGCACTGCCGTCCCCGGAAGTGATCATCTCAGCGGCGGTTGTGTTCACCTTCGACGCATTCTTCCCTATCCCACTCGTGATCGAATTCGCCGGGTCCATTCTGGGACTCGGACTATCTGAACGGCTAATGTGAACCGTCCGCCTACCGGCGCTTTCGAAGCCTGGGGTTGAAGACCTCGTCCAGAGCATAGCCAATGAGGACGAATGAGAGCGAGACCAGCGCTATAGAGAACCCTGGCGGGAGAACCCACCACCACGGGGGTGGCTGTCTTGCGAGGGCTCCCGATATGGATACGTTCTCGAACATGTGCCCCCAAGAGTTTACGGTCGGGTCAGAGAGACCTAGAAAGGCTAGCGCGGACTCCGCGAGTATAGCAGCAGGCACGGTCAGGGCGAGGTTGACATATGTGAGGGAGACTATGTTGGGGAAGATGTGACGCATGATTATCCGGCCAGGGCCAGCACCGGCGGCTTTTGCCGCCTCAATAAATGGTCTCTCCCTCAAAGTGAGAACCTGGGATCGGACGATTCTAGCAAACCCCATCCATCCTAAGAATCCGATGACGATGATAAGGTTCCAGATACTCGCACCGAGTACAGCTACAAGCACGATCAGTAGGGGCAGACCAGGGATGACCAGCATCATGTCTGTGAACCTCATCAGAACTTCATCTATGAACCTGCCCAAGAATCCTGCGAGCAGACCGATGACGAGCCCCAGGCTGATGCCTATCCCAGCTGAAAGGAGCCCCACAAGGAGCGAGATTCGAGCTCCGTAGACCACCTGGCTGAAAACATCTGAGCCCGCGTAATCAGTACCCATGAGCCCCCAAGCAGTCCCGAGCAGTGTCAGTTGCAGATTGTCGACATTCACACCTTGTCCAGCGGCGGAGAATATGAATTCGACTCCGTAGGAATAAGCCTGACTAGCCGAGAAGACTAGCTCAGGAGCAGTAAAACCAGTACCCCGAGTCCCCAGAGCCTTAGCAACATCATCGCTGACCGAGTCTAGGCTCGTACTCGGTGGGGGAAGCCACTTTCCGCTAAGAGTCTCGTTCTCGTTTATGAGGTTGAACACTCGTCCCGGCCCGGCGTCTATAAAGAGCCTGATGTGAATTGGCTGATCTGTGCTTGCCCCAGAGAAGCGGTAAGCGATTGACGCTATGAACTCTTTGGGCGGACCATGGTATGGATATTGGAACGTCTGGCTTGCCTTGACCAGTCCTAGGCCCGTGCCAGTGTAATTCATCTGCATACTGCCCTTTGAGTTGCCCGTTGGGACCACCCCGCTTGCATAGGTTAGTTGGAGACTTGACATGGTTGCAGGCAAGGCCGTGACTGTCCAAGACTGAATCGATGATGGTGAGTTGAACTGCGGGTCGTTTACGACAACGATGTTCTTACTAAGATAGTAGCCGTCAGGGAAATTCGTCACCCATTCAGGTTGAGCCAAGACGCCCGAAACCTGTTCGGTGGGAACATACGGTGAAAGCAAGGGAGCTCCCAGTGCCATGAAGACAAAACTGAAGAGAAGAATCAGTCCGACGGCCGCCATCCTGTTCCTGAGAAGAGTGCCCAACGTTCCGGACACTCTCTTCCACTGAAACGCGAGGCCTTCGCGGGACACCATATGTAGAAAATCTTCCCTTTGGTCAGCTCTCTATTCGTATCTGATCCGAGGGTCGACGACTCCGTAGAGAATGTCTGAGATGAAGTTGGCGGCGATTACAGAGAGAGCTATGATGAAGAACATTGCCTGCATGACGGGGAAGTCCTTGTACTGCACAGCGTCGAACAGCCATTTGCCAAGGCCGGGCCAATTGAAGATTGTCTCAGTAATGATCGCGCCGCTCAGAATGCTTCCGAATGAAAGCGCACTGGATGTTATTATGGGAAGAGAAGCGTTCTTGAAAGCATGCCTCATCAGGATCGTACGCTCCCGAAGCCCCTTCGCTTTAGCGGTCAGGATATAGTCTTCGCTGAGAGCCTCCCCCATGGTTGCCCGCGTCAGGAGAAGGAAACCTCCATAGGAGAACGCTGTAAGAGTCAGAGCGGGAAGAAACAGATGCTGAAGCCTTACGAGAATCTGGACCCAGAAGTTTGGTAGAAGCTGAGGATTCGCTATGTTGTCCCAAGAATTCGGGTAGGCTCCACCCGTCGGGAACCAGCCTAGAACATCAGCGAAGACGAATATGAGGAGTATGCCCATGAAGAATGTCGGCAACGAGAATGTTGTCAGCGAACTTGTCACCCAGAAATTGTCCAGTCCCGAACCTCTCCTTCTCGATACAAGGATGCCCAGCAGAACGCCGACTATGATGGATATGACAGTCGATGCTCCCAGTAGCGTCAGAGTGTTGACGAGCCTGCCCGAAGTAATCAACTGACTGGCGACTGCCTGATTGCTCTGGTAGGAGTAGCCAAACTGGAAGGTGAGCATGTTCCTAACGTAAAGGTAGAACCGCTCCCAGTACGGCTTGTCCAGCCCGTAGAGCGCAAGCTGCTTCTGATACTCACCAGCACCTAGCCTATTGGGAACTCCAAGGACCGAGTATAGCTGCCCCGAAACCCCAGGCATCGCCTCAAAGATAACCCAGTTGAGAAGTATAACGAAGAACACCAACAGAATTGTGTACGCGATCCTCTTGATGAGAAAAGAGCGTAGACTCAAGGCTGGACCAGATAAAGAAAAAATAAGAAGGGGGGTTTATTTGAGGCTTGCCGTTTTTGTTAGCAGTCGTATCCGCCGTTCGGATAGGCTGACGTGCATCCGACGCCGCCTGTGCCTGTTGCCGGGCTTAGTGTTCCAGCGCTACCAGCGTACAGTACAGGGTCTAGTGCTATGATACCGTTGGGCGGGCTGACACTGTTCCAGACATCAGGGTAGACCCAGTTGATGTTGATGTACAGCTTGACAATAGAGACCTGGTTAGAGCCTACTGGTATACCACACGGAGTGGGACCAGCTGGACATCCACCGGTTCCAGCGGGCGTTGTAGCACCGTTAGTACCGATACCCTGCTGCCAGAGACCACAACCCGTAGGCGGACTAGCCGCCAACGGGGCCAGTGGAGTCACGCCGAAACATGCCTTCGCAGCGCTGAAGTTGTTGACACCTGGAGCAATATCACCCGACCAGAGCCAGGTGGCGAGGAAGCCACTGCTCCGGAAGTAGTCACCAGGGAAGCCGGGCGTGATGCCTAAGACCCAGACCAGCACCAGTACCACAAGTCCACGGACCAGAACCAATGAGGATATGGCCAGCAATAGGATCATAGAGAGCACCCGTCTTCACAGCATCAACATTCATGAAAGAGGCGCACATAGCACAGACAGGTGGATCAGGGCACGCCGTAGGAGAAGGCGTACTAGGGGAAAAACACAGCGCGGGCGGTGAACATGGGGCAGCAAAGATCGGATAGCAGTTGGCAGAAGTCGGCGCCGCTCCGAGCCTGTACTGCACTGGGAAACAGTTGTTGCCTGGCTTGGTGCAGCGGGCTATCCCATTATCCCAATTCGAGGTTCCAATCGGGCATGGTGCAGGCGCGATGTTAGGCGCAACCCCAGTCGAGGGCTGCGTGCCGCCACAGGTCCAGTATCGGCCTGGCATTATGGGGAGACCAGTCAGGAAGAGCCGAGTGAACGGTCCAGTGCTCTTCAGGTTCAGGTCGAACTGTGTCGGGCTGAGTATCGTTACCCCTGACAGTGTAGCAGCACCACCGCTCACGA
>WNGK01013011.1_pt1 | contig 10426 bp, 12 predicted proteins | sample 5400601 | NCBI WGS metagenome assembly WNGK01 (sample SAMN13153376, study PRJNA577476) | soil metagenome | isolation source: 60 cm soil or saprolite under Garry oak tree replicate 1 | place: USA:California | collected 2016-06-15
CGGATGATGGTGACGCGCTGGGGGCTGTCGGAAGAACTCGGCACCGTGTCCTATGGCGAGAACCAGGACGAGGTGTTCCTGGGGATGTCGGTATCGCGCACCCAGAACGCTTCCGAGGCGACGGTTCAGAAGATCGACAGCGAGATCAGGCGTCTGGTCGAAGAAGGCTACAACCAGGCGACCAAAATCCTGACCGAAAAGCGTGCCGATCTTGAAGCCTTGGCGAAAGGCCTGCTGGAATACGAAACCCTGACCGGCGATGAGATCATCGACCTGCTCAAGGGCAAGAAGCCGAACCGGGAGTCGGTCCTGGAGCCGACTACGCCGCGTACCTCGGCGGTGCCGCCGGCTGGCAAGCCGCGCCCGCGTCCCGATCCGGACCCCGGCCTGGAGCCGCAGCCGCAGGCGTGAACGTCTCTGTTTTTGAAAACGAAAACGCGGCGGCAACGCCGCGTTTTCGTTTGTGCCGCGGCTCACAAGCCCTTTGCCTGTCATTGCGAGCCGACTTTATCGGCGACTGGCATTTCGCGCCGAATCAGCGACTGGCATTTCGCGCCGAGCGGGTGAGACTTTGCGGCCAGGCTGTCGTTGAATCAGGCCATTTCGCCGCGAAAATCCGGCCAGAACGGCCTCATTACTTAATATTTTCCTCAACGCTGTTTGCCCTATTGGTGAGGAGGCGCGCGTTCCGTGAAGGCACGACGCGCAGGCGAGATTTTGCATGGCCACGTCCATATCCACCGCGACGATTGCTCCGGAGCACGCGCGATTCCCGCGTCCCTGTCCAACGCGTGCTTTGTGCTGTTCGTCATCAACGCGTCTTTTTTCCGGCGGCGTTCTTCGCCCATTGGTGGATCTTCGACGATAGGGGCCTCGGCATCCCGACCGATTTCGTCAATGTCTGGTCCGCCGGCCGCCTGGTGCTCGACGGCCACGCCGCGCAAGCCTACGATTGGAATATCCAGAAGCAGATTCAGGTCGCGGTGCTCGGCCAGAGCTATGAGGGCAACTTCGCCTGGCATTATCCGCAGCCCTTTTTGTTCGCCGCAAGCCTGCTCGCGCATTTTCCCTATGCGGTAGCCTTCATCGGCTGGGCCGCGACCAGCCTCGTGCCCTATCTCGCCGTGATGCGTGCCACCGTCGGCCCGCCGTTCGGCTGGTTGCTGGCGGCGGCGTTTCCAGCGGTGCTCACCAATACGCTGGTCGGGCAGAATGGCTTCCTCACCGCTTCCCTGATCGGCGGCGCGCTCTATCTGATGCCGATGCGGCCGGTGCTGTCAGGCATTTGCCTGGGGCTCCTCAGCTACAAGCCGCGATACGGGCTGCTGTTTCCCTGGTACTGATCGCGGCCTCGCAATGGACTGTGTTTGCGACGGCGGCATTCGTTGCGGCTGCGTTGGCGGCGCTGTCCTGGCTCGCCTTTGGCACGGAGAGCTGGCAGGCGTTCCTTCACTGGATGCTGACCGTGCGCCCTGGGGCAAGATGCAAAGCATATTCGCGCTGGTGCGGTATTTCGGCGGCACCGAGCAGGTCGCGTGGGTGTTTCAATGGATCATGAGCGGTGCGGTTGCGGTCGTGCTAGCGCTGATGTGGCGCACCCGCGTCAGTTATCCGTTGAATTGCCTGCGCTCGGACCGGTGGCGGCTCTTCTGATGTTCTATCCGCTGGTGGGGGCGCCGACCGGCTTTGTGGCAACGCTGATCGTCGCGGGCCTGATCTTGCGCCGCGCCGGCCCCTGGTGGCGGCGTGAGCAGGCGCCGTCGTTGGTATCAACCGCGCACGCTTAGGCTTTAATGCCCCATCTGAATCGCCATATTTGCGTCTTGTCAGACGGCCTGAATAGTTGTTCAGTTCTTCAAAGCGATTTGCAGGCAAATCGCCCAAAACGTTTGAAGATGCGCGCTTGCCGACCGAAACAATTCGGGCGGAACGCGTGCCGGGACGAGAAACGCGCCATGGTTTATCGGCGGACCCATCAGGTGGTGAAGCGCCTCGCGGCGCGGCGCAGCGCTATTCTAGCGGCGGCGCGGGACGCTGCCGCGGACGGCGGCATGGCTGCGGTGCAAATCGCGCCGGTCGCGATCCGCGCCAATGTCGCCGCCGGCACCGTCTACCGCTATTTCCCCTCCAAGGCGGACCTGATTTCCGAATTGATCGCCGATGTCTCGCGCGACGAACTGGCGGCGATCCGCCGCGCAAGCTCGCATGGGGCATCCTGGCCGAACCGGTCGATGTTGATGTCACCGCCTCACGGCTCGCAAGCCGTCGCGAAATATCAGGCGAGATCGCGACCCGGATCGACGCCGCGGTGCGCGCCGGGCATCTGCCCGCGCAGGACACCTCCCTGGCCGCGACCGCGCTGCTTGGGGCGGTACATGAATCGCTGGTCGGGCCGCTGGCGCCGGACAATCTGGACGATCCCGCCAAAATGCGCGACGCCGTTCAAACCGTGACGCTATTGGCGCTGCGCGCCGTCGGCGTGATGGACGCCCGCGCCCGCGGCCTCGTGGTGCAGGCGGTGCTGCCAGCGAAAACGCTGGTCGGGGCGTAGCTCTAAGGCTGCGGCGCCGTCAGCGCCGTAGCGTGAGCAAAGCGAAGCGTGCCCACCAACAGAATTCATGAGCAATCGTCTAGCTGTCGTCGAAGGTGGTGGGCACGGCGCAAGCGCGCCGTTGGCCATCCTACTTTTCCTTCCGGAATTCGCGCTAGGACATATTCCGCCGCATTGGTCGCTTAAGAAGCGCTAGCTGTTCAACCCATCCCAAGGAGCATCCCATGACGACGACATCAGGATCGGCCAAATGGCAGGGCGGCATCAAGGACGGCAAGGGCGCGATTTCGACCAGGAGCGGCGCGCTAAAAGATTACCCCTACGGCTTCGCGAGCCGTTTCGAGGGCAAGCCGGGCTCGAATCCGGAAGAGTTGATCGGGGCGGCCCATGCCGCCTGTTTCACCATGGCGCTGTCGCTGATCCTCGGCGAAGCCAAGCTCACCGCCGAGCAGATGGAGACCAGGGCCGACGTCACGCTCGAGAAACAGGGCGACGGTTTTGCCATCACCTCGGTGCATCTCGCGTTGACCGCGAAAATCCCCGGGGCGGACAAGGCGAAATTCGAAGAACTAGCTGGCAAGGCAAAAGCCGGATGCCCGGTATCGAAGCTATTGAATACCAAGATCACCCTGGATGCGACGCTGCAGAGTTAGTCATTCCGAGGCGCGCGCCAGCGCGAACCCGGAATCTCGCGCGCAACTTCTGGATTCCGGGGTTCGCGTCTTCGACGCGCCCCGGAATGACTGCGGTATAGGACGCAGCCCGGAATGACGGTGAAGTCTCAGAGCACGCGGCGCGCCTCACATCTCCGCGTCGCCGTCGTCCGGGCCGACCGAGGCGATGCGCAGCATGTTGGTGGTGCCGGGAGCGCGAAGCGGTACGCCGGCGACGATGATGACGCGCTGTCCGGCTCTCGCAAAACCGTCGCGAAATGCGATTGAGCCGGCGCGGCTGACCATGTCGTCCAAATCCTTGGCGTCTTCGGCGACCACGCAATGCACGCCCCAGACCGCGGACAGCTTGCGCCCGGTGGAGAGGTTCGGCGTGATCGCCACCACCGGCGGCTTCGGGCGCTCACGCGCGACCCGCAGCGCAGTCGATCCTGAACTGGTCCAGCAAATGATCGCGGACAGATCAAGCGTCTCGGCAATCTGCCGCGCGGCATCGGCAATGGCGTCGCCGACGGTGGCTTCCGGTTCGGCGCGCTGCGCATTGAGCACGCCGCGATAGGTCGGATCGCGCTCCACTTCCTCACCGATGCGATTCATCGTCGAGACCGCTTCGACCGGAAATTTTCCGGCGGCGGATTCGGCCGACAGCATGATCGCATCGGCGCCTTCGTAGACCGCGGTAGCAACGTCCGAGACCTCGGCGCGCGTCGGCACCGGGGCCTGTATCATCGATTCTAGCATCTGGGTGGCGATCACCACCGGCTTGCCGGCGCGCCGCGCCAGCCGCGTCATCTGCTTCTGCAGGCTTGGCACCCGCTCCAGCGGCAGTTCGACGCCGAGATCGCCGCGCGCCACCATCAAGGCATCCGACATCTCCAGGATTTCAGAGAGCCGGTCGATCGCCTGCGGCTTTTCGATCTTGGCCATGACAGACGCGCGGCCGCGGATCATTTTCTTGGCCTCAACCACGTCCTCGGCGCGTTGCACGAACGAAAGCGCGACCCAGTCGATCCCCGTCACTACCGCTGCTTCCAGGTCGGCACGGTCCTTTGGCGTCATCGCCGATACCGGCAGATCGGTGTCGGGCAGGCTGACGCCCTTGCGATCCGACATCTTGCCGCCGGTCACGACGCGGGTGACGGCGCGCTCCGGCGAAGTCTCCTCGGCGATCAGGCGCACCTTGCCGTCGTCGAGCAATAGCACGTGCCCCGGCTTCAGCGCGGCAAGGATTTCGGGATGAGGGAGCTGGACGCGGGTGTTGTCGCCGGGAGCCTTGTCGGAATCGAGGACAAAACTTTCGCCGTTGTGGAGCTGGATCGAGCCCTCGGCGAACGACCCCAAGCGAAGTTTTGGGCCCTGAAGGTCGACTAGAATACCTATGGGGCGGCCGTAGCTCGACTCGACATTGCGAATGGTCGTGACCAGTTCGCGCATCTTGTCGTGCGAGGTGTGGCTCATATTGATGCGGAAGACGTCGGCGCCGGCCTCGAACAGGCGCCGGATCATCGCGCTATCGGAGGAAGCGGGGCCAAGCGTTGCAAGGATCTTGATGCGGCGCAGGCGCCTCATGGCTTGCTTCCGGGCGCGACGCTTGGCGGCAGAGGCGTCCCCCCCGGCGAACTCGAGATGCCCGGAAGGTTTCCGGGTCCGCCCGGGCCGACCGTCCCCGGGATACCCGGTACCCGTTGCGCCGGCTGTTCATTGGATTCGGTCAGTTGCACGGTCCAGGCGCGCTGTTCGCCGGTGTCGACCTCGAAAAAGCCGGTGCGATCGAAACCGCGCGCCAGACAATTCTCGGTGCCCTTGATGGTGAATTCCTTGTCGCGCGAACACATGAAGGCCTGTCCTGACCACTCGCCGCCGCGGTCGTAATCCAGCGCATAGATGTAATAATACCGTGCAACCAGCGTACCGCGCAGCAGCGTTTCGCAGCTCCGCGAGGACACGTTCCACCAGCCTTCGGTGGTCCAACCCTCGGCGTCCTTGTAGCCGAGCGCAATGCCGACCCGGCTCGAGGTGTTGTTGCAGAGACGAAAGTCCGCCGCCGCCGGACTGCTCCACAGGCACATCACGGCGAGCGCCAGCGCCGGCACCAGACCGGTGGCCATGCGAGCGGAGAAAAGATTGGGACGATGAGGATTTCTCGGGATCATTTTCGCGAAGCTATATCAAATCGTTGACGATTTCGCGTAAGCCAGCGGGAGCTGTCAACGGCGGAGGATGGCATTTTGGGCGAACCGGCGACCAAAATCCCGCCCGTTCATGCTCTGTTTGCGCTGCGATATGGTAAAATCTGTGACAACGCCCACCTAATATCAATAAGCTTTGCGCAAAACGGCGAGATCACGGTCATGACCATTGACGACAAAACCAGAACGGAACTCGAAGCCGCCGTTTTTCGGCGCCTGGTCGGACATCTGCGCTCCCGCACCGATGTCCAGAACATCGATCTGATGAATCTTGCCGGCTTCTGCCGCAACTGTCTGTCCAACTGGCTCAAGGAGGAGGCCGACGCGAGGGGCGCCGAGATGAGCAAGGACGAAAGCCGCGAGGCCGTCTATGGCATGCCCTATGAGACCTGGAAGTCGACTTTTCAGGGCAAGGCCAGTCCCGAGCAGCTCGCGGCGATGAAAAAAGCCCAGAGCGGGCATTGACCGTCTTTCTCGTCATTGCGAGGAGCAAAGCGACGAAGCAATCCAGTCTTCCGCTTGTACCCCCAGTCCTGGATTGCTTCGCGGAGCCTGTCATCGGGCGCGCATTCGCGCGACTCGTTGGCTTGCAATGACAAAGGAACAGCCTTCGCTCTTTCTCCTGTGGGCGCGCTGTGGATGAGCCCGATGTTTGCCTTGACGCAAGGCACCGCACTCTGGAGGGTCATTTCGGGATGCGGTGCGTGGCGAAGCGTGCGGCGCTTCCGCTTTTCGCCTCAACCGTCAGTTCCATCCAGGAGTACCCGATGGCCACCACTGCTGCCGCCGTCAAGGAAGCGCCCGCGACGAAATTTGCCAAAGACCAGCTCAAGGCCATCGTCGAGCGTATCGAGCGGCTGGAAGAAGAAAAGAAGACGATCTCGGACGATGTCCGCGACGTCTATGCGGAAGCCAAGGGCAATGGCTTTGACGTCAAGGCGCTGCGCACCATCGTGCGCCTGCGCAAGCAGGACGCCAACGAGCGGGCCGAACAGGAAACCATCCTGGAAACCTACATGCAGGCGCTTGGGATGCTGTGAGGCGCCAGCCGGCAGAACAGGATCCAGATTGACCCCACCGTGACGTGATATGATATCTTTCGCTCTACCGGCAGCGATCCAGATAACAATTAGGCTTGCCTAGCGTTCCTTCGTTCCATGAAACGAAAGAACGCTCCGACATGACCCTTTGGGCACGATAGAGCCGTGCGGCAGAAGTGATCGTCTACGAGTGCAGCGGTCTGATGTTCTGGTTCACGCAGAAGAAGTTCGTCGGGTCGTACTTGGCTTTCAAGGCGACGAGGCGGTCGTAGTTGTCACCGTAAGTGGCCTTGAGTCGGCTGTCGTCCCCATCGTCCATCATGAAATTCACATAGCAGCCCTCAGCCGAGTAAGGATGCACGGCCTCCCAATAGCCCTTGGTCCAGCGCGTGATTTCGCCCGCCTTCTGCGGATTGGGATCGATGCCGGCGATGACCATCGACCAAGTCGCGTCGCGTGTGTTCCAGGCGGTGTCCGCCCTGCCGATGCGGCGGACAGCGCCGTCGATCGGATAAAGATGCATGAGCGAAAGTGCGCTCGGTGCGTTCCGGGCCTGCGCGATATGAGCGTCAATCGCTTCGTCAGCCAGTTCCTTCACGAAATCGCCGCGCCAGTACCATTGCAAACCTTTCGGGAAGAACGGATCGAACATGGACTGGAGGGCCGGATAAGGCATTTCGCCCATCCAGTTGAAGAGTGGCGGGGGCAGCTCACCGAGCAACCTCGCCATGACCGCCCGGCCAGCTTCCGTCGCGCCATTGTAGCAGGCGATGATGGCGCAGGCGCGCTTGCCCTGATGCTCCGCCGGGAACGGCTCCACCGGGGGAACCGTCTTCAAGCCGACAAAAGCCCCGAGCTCCTCGGGAGCGCCAGGCAGAAAAACCCTGTACTTCCGCATGACAGTCTGGGCGTTTTCGATATCCCAGAAGACTGGACCGGCATAGACCATCTTCACCGGATGAGCCTGGAACAGGAAGCTCGTGACGATGCCGAAATTGCCGCCGCCGCCGCGTAGGCCCCAGTAGAGGTCAGCGTTCTCAGACTTGTTGGCGGTGACAATGCGACCGTCGGCGAGCACGACATCCGCCTCGAGCAAATTGTCGATGGTAAGGCCATGCTTGCGGGTGAGGTATCCGGTGCCGCCGCCAAGCGTGAGGCCGGCGATACCGGTTGTCGAGACAATGCCGGCCGGCACCGCGAGCCCGTAGATATGCGTAGCGTGGTCGACGTCGCCTTGCGTGCAGCCGGGACCGACGCGGACGGTGCCGGCGGTGGGATTGACCCGCACGCCCTTCATCATCGACATGTCGATCATCAGCCCGTCGTCGACACTACTAAGGCCCGGCCCGTTGTGCCCGCCTCCGCGGATCGCGACCTGGAGATCGTTCTGTCTTGCAAAATTGACCGCAGTGACAACGTCAGCGACGTCGGTACATCGCGCAATCATCAGGGGACTCTTATCGATCATCCCGTTGTAGAGGCTCCGCACAGTGTCATAATCGGCATCTGTTCGCCTGATGACAGGGCCGCGCATGTTGCCGATGAAGGTTTCGGTGGCCATGGCTTGCATGACGTCCTCCTGTTCCACAAATGATCGGCTGGTCGAGCCAGACGTTACTCCCATCCTCGGACATTGGCAAAATCGGGCCTTCGCCATTGGATGCCCCTTCCGGAGGTTGCTGAGCAAACCATGGGCCTGCGAACGTCATCACAAGCTTGGGCAAAAGCCTCTCGTCTGCTAGAATCCCCGCGGAGGAATCCAAGGGATGGATGTGCCTGGACCAGAGCGCCGGCTCGCAGCGGTCGTCGCCGCTGACATGGTCGGCTACAGTCGGCTGATGGAGGTCGACGAAACGGGGACGCTTGCGCGTCTCAAGACGCATCGGATCGAGCTCATCGATCCGGCCATCGCCAAGAATCGCGGTCGCATCATCAAGACCACTGGCGACGGCATGCTGCTCGAGTTCCATAGCGTCGCCGACGCGGTGCTGTGCGCTGCCGAAATTCAGCGACGGATGGCGCGACGCAATGCCGATGTCTCGCCGGCGCGATGGATGCAGTTCCGCATCGGCATCAATCTGGGCGACGTGATCGTGGAGGAAAACGATATCTTTGGCGACGGCGTCAACGTCGCGGCGCGCCTCGAAATGCTCGCCGAGCCGGGCGGCATCTGTGTCTCGGGCGCGGTGCGCGATCAGGTCGGTGACCGACTCGACGACATCGCATTCGAGGATCTTGGTGATCAGAGCGTCAAGAATATCGTCCGTCCGATCCGCGTCTTTCGGGTCCGGCTTGAGCCAGACGCAACCACCGCGCCAGAGGGCGCGAAGGACGCTGCGGCGGCGACAACGATCTCCAAGAAGCCGTCCATCGCCGTGCTGCCGCTCGTTAACATGAGCGGCGATCCGGAGCAGGAATTCTTCGCGGACGGCCTCACCGAGGATATCATTACGGAGCTGTCACGCTTCCGCGACCTGCTCGTCATCTCGCGCAACTCGACCTTCGTATACAAGGGCAAGGCGGTGAAGGTGCAGGACGTCGCGCGCGAATTTGGCGTCGAATACGTCCTCGAGGGAAGCGTGCGAAAGGCGGGTGATCGCATCCGCGTCACCGTGCAGCTGATCGACGCAGAAACCGACCGTCATATTTGGGCTGATCGCTATGACCGCGAGCTTGAGGATATCTTCGCCATCCAGGACGAGATGACCCGTGCGATCGTCGCGACGCTCCCCGGCCGCGTCGAGGCCGCCACGCATGACCGTGCGAAGCGCAAGCCGACCGACAACATGGCGGCTTATGAGTGCGTGCTGACGGCCAAGGTGCTGCACCACCGCTCGGTCCGGGAGGACAACGCCGAGGCGCAGCGCCTGCTTGATCGTGCCATCGCGCTCGATCCAAACTATGCTCACGCTCACGCCTGGAAGGGATGCGTGCTGGGCCAGGCGTGGATTTATGGCTGGTGCGTGGATCGCGATGCCGCCTTCCAGCAGGTGGCCGCGGAGTTGGAGATCGCGCTGGCGCTCGACGACAACGACAGCGACGTGCATCGGATCCTCGCCGCACTGAAGTTGGCGAGCGAGGATCATGACAAGGCGGCGTACCATCAGGAACGGGCGCTCGCGCTCAACCCCAATTATGACCTTGTCGTGGTGCAGCAGGGCGAGCTTCTAACATGGCTTGGGCGGCCAGAGGAGGGCATCGACTGGATCAAAAAAGCGATGCGCCTCAACCCGTACCACCCAGAGCGCTTCTGGAGCCACCTCGGGCGCGCCTGCTACTGCGCCGAGAAATACGCCGAAGCCGCCGAGGCCTTTTCGCGGATCACACGGCCCGACCACACGCATCATGCCTTCCTCGCCGCCACGTTCGCGCAGATGGGCAACGCGGTCGCGGCTGCCGCGCACGCGGCAGAGGTCCTGAAGCGTGAGCCGGAATTCTCAGTGGCCCTCTACCTCGCCACCCAGCACTACAAGCTCGAAGTTGACCGCCAGCGCCACGAGGCTGGGCTGCTCAAGGCGGGTCTTCCGGCCTGACCCGGCGCGAGGCGGAAAGGAAGCAGGACCGGATGAGCGGAAAGTACCTAGCGCAGCAATGCGGTCCGCATCACGAATGAATGTGTGGCGAGTGTCGCGGTCGCCGATCCGGTGAAGCGGTCGCAAACCAGTCCCATTTGCGGATCGTCGGAGAAGCTCATCGCGATCGCAGATTGCGGCTTGACGAAATGCGCGCGCATCATGGTCATGTCGGTATCGCCCAGCACGGTCGCGGACATCGACATGCTCGCGCTCGGCGCCAGGATCATCATGCGCATCCAAACATCGTTGCTGTTGGAAGCCGCGATCCGCGTCGACGTCGCCACTACGCTCCCCGGACCTTGCGGTCCTTTGGCGACGACCTGGTCGATCGTGATGACCGCCGTCGAACTGCGAGGAGCCGAGGTCGGGCGGACGCTGCGCGGAATCGGCGCGCTGGCCG
>WNGK01008840.1_pt1 | contig 10425 bp, 10 predicted proteins | sample 5400601 | NCBI WGS metagenome assembly WNGK01 (sample SAMN13153376, study PRJNA577476) | soil metagenome | isolation source: 60 cm soil or saprolite under Garry oak tree replicate 1 | place: USA:California | collected 2016-06-15
TAGAAGCCTTCAAGCTGCGAGAAAGCCAGGGCTACTACGTGCCACCATCCTCAAATGTCAGCGTCACCTCCAATGATGACCAGGATAACCATCTGACGGTCAGCGGCATCTTCCGCACGGTGACCTCGACCGCCTTGCCTTCGGGTGTAGGAAGTCAAAACGCGCTGCCGCCGGCACGCACCAGTGACCCGTTCGGACCTTTCTATCCGGTGGCCCCCTATCCACAAAATGGTGGCTGGCAGAATCAACAAGGATGGCAAGGTCAACCGAATGGCGGCTGGCAAGGCCAACAAAACAGTGGATGGCAGAATCAGCAGGGATGGCAAGGCCAACAAGAACAGCAACATCAACCTGATGAAAGGCGGCAAGGTCAACGGGTGCAGTCACGGCCCCAGCAGCGGCGTCCCCCTCAATTACCAGCAGGACCTCAGGGAAATGGCAGACAATAGGGAATGAGGGGATGAGGTCGGGCACATCAGTGACCCGACCCCGTTCTCCTTGTAGATGCTCTTTCCAGCTGTTACATTTCTTTTCGTCCTTCCTGGTAATTCTGCTATTTTAATACGAAATTAATGCCTTTACTACTTGCGAAACACAAATTTTTCTGGTACTGTACATTCCAGGTGTAAGGAACAGCTTGGAGCTCGTTTGCTTGCTCAACACGCAAGTAGGTACAAAAGGTGAAGGTCAGGACGGCGGGTTCCTCTTTTTCAAGACACGTTTGATCTGCTTGCTTTTTTTTCGGTTCTAGTATATCGTAATGCTACCTTTTTGCTTCAGTTTAAACATGTATCATTACGTTGTGGGTGCATGTGATCGTGTGCTATCACACGTCATGGAATCCGGTCCATGAAGGAGGACATATTTTGAGACGAGGTCGACTACCAACAACACTCGCTGTATTCGCCGTTATTTTCATGCTGCTGCTGAGTGCATGTTCACAAACCAGTGGCAACACTGCTACTACCACAACTCAAACGGGGCCGGTGAAAATCGGCGTTTCCGTGTCGCTCACGGGTGATGCGTCCGCCGATGGGCAGGCCATAAAGCAAGGGTACCAGGTCTGGGCAGACTATGTCAATAGCCACGGCGGTCTGCTTGGCCACCAGGTCCAGATGACCTTTTATGACGATGCGACGAGGCCTGAGCAGGCTACACTTAACTACCAGAAATTGATTGCCGTTGATAAGGTCAATTTTGTCCTGGGTCCATTTGATGATGCATTTACGGTGAATGGGGCGACGGTCGCGAAGAGATATGGGTATTCCTTTATCCAGGGGACGGGAACAAGCCCACAGGACTTCACGCACGGCCTGACCAACATGTTTTCCGTTTCTTTAAGTGCATCCAGATATATGGCGAGCTTAGTCCACTATATCCTCTCTTTGCCTTCGGATATGCGGCCAAAGACCGGGGCCTATGTTACTTCGGACGACGGGTTCACCTCGGCACAAGTCGTGCCGGTTGTACCAGAACTAGAGCAGGGGGGCCTCAAGACCGTCCTGAACAAAATCTACCCGGCGGAAAATACCGATCTTAACCCGATCGCCGCCAGTGTGGTGGCCTCACACGCAGATGTGGCGATCCTGGGTACCTCTGCGCTGTCGGAATGCACTGCCTATCTGAAGTACTTTAAGGCGCAGCATTACAATCCCAAGGTACTTATCGCTACTTCTGGACCCGATCAGGGTTCCGCTTTTACCCAGGCCGTTGGGGTGAAGAACGCCGAGGGAGTGCTCGTCGCGAACGGCGGGTGGTGGCCTACGATCAAGACCTACCAGAACGATCTCTTTGTCCCCGCTTTCATCAAGAAGTTCGGTGGCAGCTCCGCTGATATCGGCTCGGATTCGGTCCAGGCCTTTTCTGTAGGGCAGGTCCTGCAACAGGCCATCGACCAGACAAAGAGTCTCGACAATGCAAAAATCATCGATGCGTTACACTCTGGCACATTTCAAAGCCTGCAAGGGCCGGTGAAGTTTAGCGCTGACGGGCAGAATGATCTCGCGGTCCCGTATCTGTTCCAATGGCAAAAAGATAACCTGATCCCAGTGTATCCGCAGGCGCAGGCGCAGGCGAACCTGGAGTTCCCCAAACCCGCATGGGCATCTTAGTCTTCGTTCTTGCATGGGAATGAAACGGTTGGGAAACGTGACGCGCTCCACGACCACCGCGTGCGTGACTGGACGCACGCGGTGGTCGCGCTACTAGAAAGGTATGGCTGTGTCCTTAATCATCGAGGGGATCGTCCTGGGAATCCTGACGGGTGGTGTCTACGCTCTGATGGCATCTGGATTGACCTTGATTTTTGGAGTACTTGAGATCATCAACGTCGCACAGGGCATTCTGGTCGTCCTGGGCGCGTATCTCACCTTCGTGCTGGAGCGGTCCCTGCACCTTGACCTCTTTGTAGGGCTGCTCATCATCATGCCACTCATGTTTGGACTCGGTGTGCTGCTCGAATGGGCCTTCATACGCAGGATCAAGTGGGACCGCGTTACCTTGTCCATCCTGGTGACCTACGCCATCGCTCTCATCATAGAGGGAGCATTGGGGTACTTCTTTACCACCAACTTTGTCGAACTGCATTCCTGGTACATCGATGCGACAGTGCAGATTGGTGGGTTCTACATCCAATACATCTATATATTCGTGTTCCTGCTGAGCGTCGTGCTTTTGGCGGGACTCTTCTTGCTGATCTATCGCACAGCCTTCGGACGACAACTGCGCGCGTCGATGCAGAACCGCACAGCGGCATCCCTCATCGGCATCAACGTGCCACGGGTGCAAGCCATCACCTTCGGCATTGGGGTGTCCCTGGCCGGTGCGGGAGGAGTGGCCTTTGGCGCGACCAACGCCTTTAATCCTGCCAGTTCCTACGACCTGATTTATCGCCTGCTCGTGATCATCGTGCTGGGGGGGATGGGTAGCCTGGGCGGCGCTCTCATTGCTTCGCTGGTCATGGTCATTCTCGGAGACGTGGTGGCCCTAATCTGGTCGCCGGTCTGGTCCAGTACAGCCTTTTTCGTCTTACTTGTAGCGCTTTTACTCTTCCGGCCGCAGGGACTTTTTGGGCGACTTGAGGGAAGGAAACAATGAAAGCACTCAGAACACTGGGACTGCTGGCCTTACTGATACTTGTGCTGGTGTTCCCGGTGCTGATCTCCCCCAATAACGTTGTGACGGATATGGCCGTGTTCACCCTGATCTACGCGATGGCGGCGACGGGTTGGAATATCTTTTCAGGGTATACCGGCTATATTTCCATTGGCCACGCCGTGTATTTCGGTGTTGGCGCCTATACCCTTGCACTGATCTGCCAATATTGGAACATCCCAGGCGGGTATCTCCCCTTTTTGCTGCTCCCTCTGGTGGGACTGGTTGCGGGCACGTTCGCTATCCCGTTGGGGTTTATTGCCCTGCGCGTACGAAAATATGCCTTTGCTGTAACCACCATTGCGCTCATGTTCATTTTCCAACTCCTGGCCTACAATTTGAGAGGTATCACTAATGGCTCGCTTGGATTGTACCTGCCCCCGCCGCCGTGGAGCAGTGACATCATTGATTTGCCTTTCTACTATGTCACTTTCATCCTGTTGCTTGTGTCTATCGGTGTTTCGTGGCGGATACGTCACTCCAAATACGGCCTGGGACTCCTGGCAATTCGCGACGACGAGGACCGCGCGTTCGGTCTAGGTGTGAAGACGGGCCCATATAAACTGGTGGCCTACGTGGTTTCCACGATTTTTGTCGGTATGGCTGGCGGCATGTTCGTCTACTTCATTGGTACGATCTTTCCTCAATTCACCTTTGATCCCATCGTGGATGTCAATTTAACTACAATAGCATTCCTTGGTGGGTTGGGTACCCTGGCTGGTCCGCTTATTGGAGCAGTACTGGTCGTGCCCCTGCAACAATGGCTGACACTCCAGTTCGGGGGAAGTAGCCTGAATCTGATCCTGTTCGGCTCGTTCCTTCTGGTAATCTTGCTTGTCATGCCACGAGGCATTGTGCCAACACTGCAGAGCAAGTGGTTATCCTGGAAAGCTTCCCGTCCCAAGGGTGCTCGTGTGAGCGCCACGCGCCAGGAACGACCCGCCCTCGTAGATAGGAAAGAGGGATAACACGATGAGCATTTTAGAAGTACAAGCCGTTTCCAAGGCTTTTGGAGGGATCCAGGCGCTGGATGACTGCTCGCTTGTAGTTGAACAGGGCACGATCACGGGGTTGATCGGTCCAAACGGATCAGGCAAAACGACCCTGTTTAATGTGATTACCGGGTACGAGCGCGTAGACACTGGCGAGATTCGCTTCGATGGAAGAGCCATCACAGGGGAGACACCCGCCAGGATATTTGGCCTGGGCATAGGCCGAACATTTCAACTGACGCGTATCTTTCCGCGCCTCACCGTGCTCGAGAACATGCACGTCGCTCTCCCGCGCAATGTAGGGGGGTTACTCAAACACTGGGGGTCATCACAGGAGCAGCGCCAGGCCCTGGACTTGCTGGACTTTGTGAGCCTCACCAGCCTCAAAAATGAGCCAGCAGGCAATCTCTCGTATGGGCAAAAGAAATTACTGGAGTTCGCGCTCATCCTGGTGGCCCAACCACAGATGATCCTGTTAGATGAACCTGCAGGTGGGGTGAACCCCACCATGGTCATTGAGCTTGCACGCAGTATCCGCACACTCAACAGACAAAAAAACATTACCTTCCTGGTGGTTGAGCATAATATGGAGTTCGTGATGGGACTTTGCCATACGGTGAACGTGATGCACCGCGGAACAAAAATTGCCGAAGGGCCGCCCCAGGTGGTACGCAAGAACCCTGCGGTACTGGATGCTTATCTAGGAGTGTGAGCATGCTGAAGTTAACGAACGTTTTTGCAGGTTATGGGGGGGGCGATGTCCTCAAAGGGGTGGATCTCGAGGTTGAGAAGGGATCACTTACCTGTATTGTGGGACCCAACGGTGCAGGCAAGTCCACGGTGTTGCGGATGATCAGTGGCTTGCTGAAGCCTCGCGGTGGCACGGTCACGTTTGATGGGCAGTCCATCGTTGGCATGACAGCGCCACACATTTTGCAACTGGGAATAGCACAAATCCCACAGGAGCATAGCCTGTTCCCCAATATGACCGTCAGGGAGAATATGGAGCTTGGAGGGCTACTCCTGCGCGATAAACGCAGGATTGAGCAGCGCTTAGCTCAAATTGAAGAGCGGTTTCCGATCGTCAAGGAACGGGCCAAAGAACAGGCGAGGAGTCTATCAGGAGGCCAGCAGCGCCAGGTCGAGATCGCCCGCGCCCTCATGCTCAAACCGTCGCTGGTGCTGGTGGATGAGCCATCAATGAGCCTAGATCCCAAGACACTGGTCCAGGTGTTTGAAACCATACGGCAAATGCATCGCGCAGGCACAACTGTGCTGCTGGTCGAACAAAATGTTCGCGCGGGCCTGGCCATCGCCACGTATGGGGTTGTCATGGAATCTGGCCGTGTACGTATGCAAGGCCCGGCTGGACAAGTCCGAGAAGACCCTGAGATGGGCCATCTGTTCTTTGGAGGGACCCTTTCAGGCGCCTAGCATCAGACGCATTGAATGGTGATAGGTAAACGAACAGCACAAGCTGGCAAACAGCATGAGGAGCAATCCATACAAGAGGCCCTCTTACCCTGTCTGCTGGAAAACGTGTGCGACGCACCTGCTACGGAGATACGATCAGAGATGGACAAGCAGAACATTGTTGTCACATATAGTCCCACAACTGAGGAGAAAGCGCTGTTACTTGAGGTTCTGGGAAGCCTCGCAACGCTCACCTTTCTCAACGAGATCCAATCGGCACAACGCGAACAGACATTGGAGCGCGCCGACGTGCTCCTCTCGTGGAACTTCCCACGAGAAATCCTGCCCCACGAATATCCCAGATTGCAGCATGTCACGCTCATCCAGCTGGTCACTGCAGGAGCGGACCACATGCCGTTTGCCGAGCTGCCCTCACATATCATCGTCGCCAGCAATCCTGGCGCCTATGCCACTCCCATGGCTGAACACATTCTGGCGATGACGCTGGCGTTGGCGAAACGACTGCTTATTGAATACCAGAAACTAAGGAACGGCGAATTTGATGATCATACACTCAACCGTTCACTCTCTGGCACGACGGCTGGCATCCTTGGCTTTGGTGGCACCGGGCGTGCAACAGCCAGGCTCATGCGGGCTTTTGGCATGCACATCTATGCGCTCAATCAAAGCGGAAAAAGTATCGAGCCGACGGATTTCATTGGTACGCTGCAGGATTTAGAGCGCGTGTTGCGTGCCAGCGATGTGGTGGTGATCTCTTTGCCGCTTACCAGGGCCACCAAAGGGCTCATAGGCAAAAAGGAGCTTGCATGGATGAAGCCTGATGCCATTCTGGTGAATACTGCCCGTGGCGCCATTATTGATGAGGAGGCGCTCTACACCCATTTGAAGAGCCATCCCACCTTTATGGCTGGCATCGATACCTGGTGGATAGAACCGTTACGAGGTGGAACATTTCGCATGGACTATCCTTTTCTCGAGCTGCCCAATGTGCTGGGATCTCCCCATAATTCAGCCCTGGATTCCCATGTCATATTGGTTGCGGCGCGACAGGCAGCCGAAAACGTCACACATTTCCTCGAGGGGGAGAGGGTGACGGGGATTGTACGACGAGAAGACTACCTTGAGCAAGTATAGTGCTCATTCTGGTCCTGTAGCGTAAATCCGAGAAGACTTAGATGGGCTATATATTCTTCGGTGGGACCCTTGCCGAAATATCAAAGGAGCAAAACATGGAGAAGACGTTCATTAATCCGGGCACCATTGCCCCTCCTCTCAGTAATTATTCGCATGCTGTTCGAGTTGTTATTGGTGATACAGCTTTGATCAACGTTGCAGGGCAAGTACCGCTTGACCCGAACGGTAATCTCGTAGGCGAAAACGACATAACCAAACAAACTCAGTTCGTCTTCGAACAGATTTCAACAATTCTCAAGGCTGCTGGTGGCTCTTTAAGCGATGTCGTCAAGGCAAATATCTACGTAACGGACATGTCTCAATACGCGAAGGTTGCCGAGGTGCGTAATCGCTACTTTGCCGTTAATCCACCAGCCACGACATTTGTGGAAGTGAGTAAGCTTGTGAAAGAGGGTTTTATGGTTGAGATTGAGGTTCAAGCAGCTGTCCAGTTGTAGAGCCTTCCATCGTTCATTGCTTTGTACAACAATAGCTCATAAGGGCACGAATATAGAATGGAACGGAACCGGATTCGATTGAAGGGGATGAATGTATGTCCGATCCGGGAGGAAGGGGAGCATACAACTTTGGCCAATGGGAGCGGGCAGAGCAACTACGCGCGTTTTATGCCTGGTTGCCTTCAGTGCTCAACGATGCGCCGGGGATTGACTGGGCACAACTTCCACCTCAGGTCATGGGATGTTGTATTCGAACCATTGGCACAAGTCCTGATGCAGCGTACCTGGCAATGGCTGCTGCCTCAGCATATGGCAGGGTGAGTACTAATTCTCTCGTGCAAATGTTGCTCCACTTACACTCGCTGTTCACCACACTACGGAAGGACTGCGGCATGGAGCGAGTTTGCGACTTACGTAGCGAAAAGATATGGAAAGAATTTGCCGCGAAAACAGGAACCACAATGTCACGCAGCAGGCAGCTCTCGTGGTATTCTTCCGTCAGCACCAAACACTATCCGCAGTATCTCCACACGCTCGCAGCAGGGGACGCTTCCTTGATGCAGCAGTACCAGTTGCCAGCCATGCCGGACGGATTCCTCAAGCGCGTGGGAAATGCAGATAAGTTGAACACCAGCAGCCTGCTGAGACGACAGCCAGTTCGCAATACACTTGTGCCCCTCTTTCCTCTGCTCCGCCAACTTGTGCTCCTCCGCAAAGAGCTAGCTGGGCGCATGTTCCATACGTTCCAGCAGTTTGAACAAGGGATCTCGCCTGATACCGTTCTTCCAGTGGCATTTCATTATACCGATTCGTTCCCTGAACTACAGCAACAGGAACAAACATGGGAAATGCGATTGCGAGAAGTACCGCTGCACTTTTTCCTCTGGAACAAACGCGCCTGGATTCTGGCGCATCAGGATCGCTATAGTGGAAGAGTCATACGAGAGGCCGAACAAGCCAGTGGGATTTACTCGCCAGAGCGGGACAGTGCCTTTGTCCAATTTAATGGAGCCCCGCAAGATCTGTTCTGGTTTGGCGATCTCATCAAAAATCGGCTCTTGCAATATTTTCAGCGCGGGCTCCGTGACGATCTAACCTATGAAGAACGCTGGACAAATGCGCGCGACCAGGGCTTCCCGCGCGGGTGCACTACAAAACAGCCAGGTCTATTGCGTAGCGATTCTCGCTGGTTCGCAGAACACACCAGGGATGGAGATTTGCTTTTTGAGCCAGAAGCCGTCTGTAGAGGCATTTTATACGCGGCGGCGCTCTCCACCCTCGCCATGACCAATGGCGGCTCGGTCAGTGAACTCTTGCAGGTGGCTGCTGATGGTTGGATAAACACTCCCGAGGGGCGCAAACAGCTGCTCTTGCCAGATGGTGCCAAAGGAGACGACCGCCGTCTCTTTACTATCAGCCCGGAAGCGGTACAGATGTTGGAGGAAATCGAGCGGGGGCTCGTGGAGACCTTTGGCGAAGTTCCTATCACTGCGCCGGCTCGCCAGAGTCCAAAGTCTGATCGCCTGCGCCCGGCACGCTACCTGTTTCAATGGCAGAAGCGTATGGTCGATGGTCACGATACACAGGTTCTCGTGCGTTTCCTGCTGCACGGCGTCAATCTCGTGACCGAGAGTGGAACCCCTATTCCCTTTTCGATGAACCAGATTCGCTATGGTGGGAATCTCTCCACGGAGGAGCGTGGCCAGGAACTCCTGCGCGTCTTCGGCTTCAACCACACGATCCTACAAGGGTCACTCTCGTTCTCGTCCCTCCGCTTGTACTGCAGGGATTTTTACGCGTACTGGCAATTTGCCGGATCAAGGGAAGTGGCACTGCAGCCTGAGACGCTGGCACACTGGATCTCTCACCTGAGGAAGGTGCATTACAAAACAAGCACCATCAATCGTATGGTGGTCGTTGTACAGAATATCATGGGTGCTGCCGCGTCGCCGGAGCAGGGCTACGTCGACCCATCTATCGCAGACGCCTTTCAAACCATCAAGAAGACCCCAGAACGCCATCATCCATTACCCGGTATTCCTGGAGAAGCCTCGACTCCGGTCTCTTATAGGAAATATTTTAAGAAATGCGGAAGGCCCTGGTGTACCGTCTGTCAGTTGGGAGAAGGTCATGGACCTTACTGGTACGCGTACTGGAGGGAAAATGGCCGGAGCTATCGCACATATATTGGAAGGAAGCTCCAGCTAATCGCTCCCACAAATAGAAGGTAAGCCAACAAATGCGGCAAACATCTAGCAACGTACTCTTTCAAAGAAAGGAGTCCGCATCATGAGTGAGCGGATCAGCGCGTTCGCATGCGAAGACAATGGAGAACCGGACGGTACCAACGCAACGCTCACGTCGCCTATCTCCCAGGATGGACGTCCAGAACGCTCAAACACGTATCTCATCCCAGCTCGTCATGGGCGAGCAGTTCGCCTGGACCAGGGACAGCATCTCAAGATCATCAATACGTATGGAACCCAGGTCTGCGACATGTGGGCCTTCCATGCCCACTCGCTTCGAGAGTTTCTGTCGATGGAGCATGTTCGACCATGGCTGAATCGAATGACACCCAGAATCGGCGACCCGCTGGTCACGAACCGCAGACGGCCCATTCTGACCCTGCTGGAGGACACGTCTCCTGGTATCCACGATACCACTATCGCTTCCTGTGATATCTATCGGTATCATACCCTGGGGGTGGAAGGTTACCATGATAATTGCGCTGATAATCTCAGGATGGCATTGAAAGCGATCAAACTGCGAACTCCTGAGGTGCCCTCTCCCTTCAATCTTTGGATGAACACCCCGTACAAACCCGACGGCATGATTGATTGGCTACCAACTGTGTCAAAAAAAGGAGATTACATTGTGTTTCGGGCTGAGCTAGATTGCGTGGTAGTCATGTCGGCCTGCCCGCAAGATCTCGTGCCGGTTAACGGAAAAGACTGCATTCCTCACGACCTCCACTTCGAGGTCTCATAACCTGCTAAAAGAGGGGGGCGGGGTCGCGTGATGTGAAGGTCCTACTATCCCCCAATTATCCTATATTACTCGTTTATTCTTGCTCTAAACAGATGCCCTTGTTACACTTTATAGGCAGCGCATTGAGATGTACTGGACTTCATGGCAAATGGATGTTACATCGCTGACGATCGAAAATGTAAAGGAGTGCCCTACTTCTGATTGCCTCTCATTCAGATGTACCCCTC
>WNGK01008841.1_pt1 | contig 10424 bp, 8 predicted proteins | sample 5400601 | NCBI WGS metagenome assembly WNGK01 (sample SAMN13153376, study PRJNA577476) | soil metagenome | isolation source: 60 cm soil or saprolite under Garry oak tree replicate 1 | place: USA:California | collected 2016-06-15
AGGAAACCATGGCGTCAAAGGCATCGATCACGGTGACGATGCGAGAAACGATGGGAATCTCGGAGCCCTGAAGGCCAGCAGGATAGCCTTTTCCGTCGACGTTTTCGTGGTGGTGGAGAATATCGAGCGCGGCGCGTTCGAATCCGGGGAGCATCCGAAGAACCGCCCATCCGTATTCGGGGTGCTTTTTCATGAGGGCGTATTCATCCGCGTCGAGACGCCCCGGCTTTCTCAAGATGGCGTCTGGAATTCCCATTTTTCCGATATCGTGCAGAAGGGCGGCAACTTCCAGATTTTGGAGTTCCGATTCTTCCAGGCCGAGTTCCTGTCCGACACGCATGCCCCATTCCGCGAGGCGAGTGCTGTGCACGCCGGTGTTGAGATCCTTCAAATCCAGAAGCTGGTTGAAGGCGCAGATCACCGAGCTACGCAGCGCGGTGACCTGCTCTTCGACTTGTTTGACGCGGATGGCGTCTGGCGTCCAGGGTACACTGGAGGCTACGCCAAGAAGCGCTGGGTGCTCGGTGAGCATGGCAGTTACAAGCAGAGCAATAGGCACGAGCCGGAAGTGGAGGTTGAGCTGGAGCTATTCACCCAAGCGGAAACAGCCTGGTAAACATCCAGGCGGCCGTTGTGGAGCTCCGGCGTGAGTTTGATCGCGTGAGATAGCGCGCTGGAAGCCTTGGACTGATTCAACGAAGGCTTGGCGTTCAGAAGAAGCGCCGCAGTTCCCGCGACCATCGGAGAGCTGAAGGAAGTCCCGGAAGCGCTGGCGTAGGTGCCGCCCGGGAATGTGCTGATGATGTACTCACCCGGCGCCGCGATCCAAACGTCAGAGTTGCCGTAGTTGGAGAAGGACGAGCGGGAGTCCCAGTCCGTCGTTGAAGCAACACCTATCACGTTGCTACTGAGCGCGGCGGGATAAACCGGGGCGCTAGTGCTTTCGTTACCGGCGGCGGCAACCAGAACGACGCTGTTCTTGTTGGCATAAGAGACTGCCTGACTCAGGGCGGACGAGGGCGTGGAAACATCAAAACTCATGTTCACGACGTTGGCCTGGTGCTGAACGGCGTAGTAGAGGGCGGCGACGATGTTGGAAAGGTAGCCGGTGCCGTTGGAAGTAAAGGCTTTAAGGGGAAGAATCTTGGCCTTGGGCGCGACGAGGTGGACCAATCCGGTCGTCATCGTGCCGTGGCCAAACGCGGAATACGGCCCGCCATCCAGAATTGCCGCTGAGGATTGGTCGAGGATCGCGGCGCTGGATTGCTGCACGATCACAGGACCCTGACTGCTCGAGTTGTCGCTGGTAACGTCCTGCAATTGCGGAATATCCAGCCACTCGGAAGCGCCCGACTGATTGCGCGTGAAGTCGTAGCCGGTCAGGAGGACCGGTTGGAGAACCGGGTGGGAGGTATCCACACCAGTGTCAATCACGGCCACAATGCCCGTGCCGCTGATATTAAAACCGCGTTGTGCATCCGAGAGGCGGATGATCTGCGTGGCAGGCTGGGCGGCGTAGCCGTGCCAGACGACCGTGCCGTAGTAATTGACAGGCGCTTGATCGTTTAGCCCTGAAGGGAAGTTGCTGATTGGCTTTCCAGGAATGGGGAGCAATTGGTCCGCTTCGACACTCTGGATGCCGAGGAGAGATTCAAGGAGACCGAGTGCGCCATTCAATATATTCGTTATCAGATTACCGGCCGAGGTTACCAGGTAGGTCTGGCCGACGGAGCCATCGAGTGAACCCTGCACTTGGCAACTAGCAGCCAAGCAAAGGTTTAGGACGGAAGTCAACCCGCCGGTCGTCCGGACGATGTAGCGGTTCTGGGCGGCAGCGGGCTGGACGCCAGCGGTAGCCAGAGCAATCAGAACAGCGAGAATGAGTATGCTACGTTTCATAGAATAGATCCCTTTCAGGGGACTCCTGGTTCAAATTCACTCCGCCATCGGCAGAAAAGGGTACTCGCGGAGTGTCGCGAATCGCACCTTTTGGGCCAATAGTACGAGTGTGATGATTAGCACAATCATCCGAGCTATTCGCCTTCGGTACTGTCGTACCATCGGGCAAATTTCCGAGAATCTCGATGTGGCGCACGCCTTTCACACTTTGCTCCCAGGCAAATTGCCAAGAGCATTCCGGAGCGAAATCACGACGGGATTATCACCCTGCCCTGGGAAGGAAAGCTCCAAGTCGCCCGTGTTTTGGACTTCGCCGCAAAACTCGCCAAACTGATTACTGATGGTGTGAACGACGTTACCGCGATGATTCGAGAGGGTGATTTTCACGTCGCGGCCAACGATACCTGGTGTACTGACATCCAGGAGCTGCCCGGTCACGATGAGGCGATCGCCCTCCGACTTCGCTTCAATCTGAATATCAATCTGGTAAGGGTCAGCACGGTAGAGCATTTGTCTCGCTCCCACGGTGCCGGAACGCGCTCCCGCCAGCAAGGGCTGCGAAAAGCTGTCGAACAGCACTTTGATGAAGCCGCTCTTCGTGCTCGGCTGTACGGCTCGACCGGCCGTAACGAAAGCCGCTTTGGCGATTCGAACATCCGCCGCTGAAGGCTGATAGCCGGCTTCTCTTGCTGCCGTCATTTGAAGTCTTTGCCATAGAGCTATTGTTTCCTTGCACTGCTTGCAACTGGTACCCAGGTGTTTCCGCATCGCTTCCTGCTGCTTTGGAGAAGTCACCTGGTTCACGTAATCGATCCATTCCTCGGTCTTAAAGTGCTTCATAATCTTCCCCCCATCGGCCTTTCTCTGACTACTTCTCCCCCGGCAGAAGGAGCGTTTGCGGCTCCCATGGAGTAAGGGGAGTCAAGGGGTTCAAAAATATAGGGGCAAGCATTTAGCTAACAGTTTTGTTTTCAGCCAGTTTGCCGATAAGAACGAAGGGGGCCCAGAAGTACGGATGGGGGTTCTGCCGGCGGAGCTGCTGCATAGCAGATTGCAGGGCAGTGGCCATGTTCCCGGTGCGAATGAAGTTCTTATAGAAGGACTGCATGAGGGCAGAGGTGCTCTCATCGTGGACATCCCACAAGGAGAGTAGCAAGGAGCTGGCGCCGGCGCAAAAGAGGCCCCGCTGCAACCCGAGGAGTTCGTCGCCTGCGGAAACGAAGTTCATACCCGTGGCACAGCCGCTGAGGGTTACGAGTTTTGCCGGCAAGCGAATCTGGTACAGGTCGTACAGGTTCAAGTAGCCATCCCCAAGCCGAATACCGGAAAACATGGGATTATCCTGGCGGTACGTGCCGTGTGTTGCGATATGAAGAAGGCCGCTCGCCGAACCCCGCTGGCGGAGGATCTCCGAGGTTGCCTCGGCGCCCAGGAAGAGCTCGGGATGCGGCAAGAGCGTTGCGACGGATTGCACCTCATTCAGGATGTGCGGGGCACGTTCGTCGGCGATTCCCATCACCAGGGAGTTGGGAATGTCGCCGCCAGCTTTTTCCTGACAGAGGGCAAAGACAGTTGCGCTGGGAGCGTAGGAAATGGTGTGCGTGTCGCAGAGGTATTCGTCGCCATTTCGCAAAGCATGAAAGGGAAGAAAGTGCAGGGCGCCGTGCGGGACAAAGATCAGATGCTTGGCCTTGAGATGTTCGCGCAGAGGCGCAATGAGTTCTGCATAAAGCACTGCCAGATGGCCCTGGGTTGCCGAGAGCAACGGCTGTTCAAAGCGGTGGGCGTAGACGGCTCCCATGCGGAATTTCGAAAGCTGAAAGCGGAGCAAATGCAGAAAGTGGACGACGCGGGAGACCACACTGACGGCGGTGATGGTGATCGACTCTCGAGTGACCACGGCAGCCAGGAGGCGATCTCCGGTGGAATAGTATTCGATCAGGGCAGTGTCCGAGGGCAAAGTCGATTGCAGGCGGGCCAGAGAGAGGTCCGCGGGAGCTTCGAGCGTGGCGTTCTCGCGCTCGTTGGCAGGCAGTTCGCGGAGCGTTCGCAAGAGTTCGTTTTCGTGGGAGACCGCTTTTTCCTGCAATTGTTGCAACCGCGTGGAGGAGCTTTCTTCCGGACGCAGTTGCTCCAGTTCGATGCGGTGGTAATACCAGTTCAATTCTTCGCGCAAATCGCGGATTCGGCGCACCAGTTCGCTCTGTCCGGCATCGCCCATGGGCAGGCTCTGGCCGCTCTGAAAAATCATTTCCGTCATGCTCCGGGACTTTGCCGCTTCGATGCACGCAAAGGCCTCGGCAGCGGCGGTTTCCTCCGATTCACCGCTCAAGTGCAAATCCACCAGCGCTTCATAGACCTGTAAGCGGTTTTTGACGAAAGAGATTTTCAGCTCTTCATTGTGCAAGCGGCTGCGCAGAGTTTCCAACGCTCTGCGCGCCGCGCTATACGCAGCGAGAGCGGCAGAGCGGTCGCCGCGGCTCTGGGCCAACTGCCCGCGCAGAAAGTGCGCCTGATAGGCGAGCACAGGCGCTTGCAGGAGCTCAATGCGAGCGACGGCAGCGTCCGTCTCGGCTTCCGCCACGGCCGGTTCTCCGACCTGGAAGGCAATGCGGGCCAGAAGAAGATGGGCGAGAACGGCTTTTCCGGAGAGCACAGTTTGATCAAAAAATCCGGCAGCCCCCGCGCAGAGCCTCCGCGCTTCAAAGTAGCGGCCTTCGTGGAAGAGGAGCAATCCTTGGTACAAATCCAGGAGCCAGGGCCACACCAGATTTTTCTCTCGCGCAAACATCTCGCGAGCTTTGCTGAACCGTTCGAGAGCGTGGACCGTTTTTCCTTGCTGGCCGTAGGCGATGGCTTCGTTTGCCAGTGTTTTTGCGGCTTCGTAGCCCATGCCGAGTTTTTCAAACCGCAGGAAGCCTTCCTGGGCCATTTCCCGGGCTTCCTCGCTCAAATTCAGCTCGAGGTAAATCTCCGAAAGGTCGAGATGGCAGAGGGCAAAATGATAGGCGTCACCCGTTGCTTCGCAGGCGCGCCGGGTGGCAAAAAGCATCTCGATCGCGCGGCTGTATTCGCCGCGGAAGTAGTACAGGTAGGCGATGTTGTAATCGGCTTGATCGCGCAGGAGAGGCATTCCGTAGCGCTCGCACAACTCGCGCGATTTTTGATAACAGTCCAGGGAGCGCGGAAAGTCGTTCAGGCTGATGAGGCACATGGCCATGTTGTGGAGGGTGACAGCAACGCGTTCCCATTCTTGAAATTCTAAGAGAGTTTTGTAGGCGCGCTCGTAGTGGGTGATGGCCTCTTCGAATCGATCCTGGCGGTGAAGGATATTGCCAACGTTGTTGTCCAGGCTTGCGATGCGGCGCGTTTCGCTAAAGCGGGTGAAGATTTCACGCGCGCGCTCGGAGGCGGCGAAGGCACGATCGTATTCGCCCAGCAAAATGAGCGGCTGAATCGCGCTGCTGAGCGCGCGCGCAGCCTCCATCTGATTCCCCCGGGATTCGTACATGGCGATTGCCTGTTCGTGATGCTCGACCGCGCCGCGGTTATCTCCGGAGGCGTGAAGGGCATTCGCTTTGGTACGCAGGCCAAGAGCCACGTCTTCTTTCCGGCGCAGCTTGCGCGCGATGAGGAGGGCGGCGTCCGCCAGGTGCAGCGCCTCGCGGGTATTCACGCGGATTCGCTCGAGAACCAATTCAGAGAGCTTTTTGACAACTCCTGGCCGGGCCAGCGACTTATGGCGTGAAAGGAACTTACGACGGGCCGGCTCACTCTCGAGGTGCGCGAGCTGATACAAGAGCTCCTCCGCGGGAGCTTTCTTGAGCGTCGTGGACATCAGTGGAATCCCAGATCGTCGAGATTCCGGCGTAACCGCTCGATGCACTTCTGGCGCGTAAAGCCGATGGAACCCAGAGCAAGACCAAGCTCCGCCGCAACCTCTGTGTATGGTCGTGGGGGGGTTTCAAAAAAGAGGAGTTCCACAAGCCTGCGGCATTGGGGAGTAAGACTCGCCATGGCTTCGCGCAACATCTGCTCTTCTTGTGTCTGTTGGACAAGATTTTCGGCGATGGCGGGCGTTTCGGGATCCGGCAGGTCCGGCTCGGCGTCGCGGCTGACAAGGCGTTGGTGTTGGCGCTTCAAGCGGTGGCACTGGTGGTGCGCCACCTGCATCAGCCATTTCGGCAGAGCCCGCGGCTCACGCAATTCCGGGAGCCGGGTCAACAATTCCATGCAAGTTGACTGAAACACGTCAGCCGATTCATGTGACGGCAAGCCGTACTTGACAGGGATCGAGTAGATGAGCGCTTTATATTTGTCAATGAGCAGAGACCAGGCTTCTTCGTTTCCCGCGAGGCACTCCTTTACAATCCGCGTGTCGTCCCACGCACTCGGCAGTTTCTTTTCAACTCTTGTCACCACCGGACTCATTGGCGGGTGTGCTCTGCCGCATTCTTGAAGTAGAGTTGCTCGACGTTCCAAAGGACGTACGGTTCGAGCACCGCGGGATGGAAATTGCCAATGGAATTTTTCGCCCCCACCAGAATGTCCGGGCTAGCCAAAAAAATCATTGGCTGATTGTCCGCGAGAATCTGCTGCACGCGGTCGAAGGCCTTTTTTCGTTGCTGGTAGCTGGGGGCAGAGAGTTGCAACTGCATCGAGCTGTCGATTTCTGCTTCCCACGGCGTCGCGGGATGCGTTTGCGACGGATTCCACAGGTGCGTCCCGCCGCTCGAGAGCCAGACGTTCAGATCGGGAGTTGGGTCCGCGTCGAAGCTGACCAGCCCGAGGACGCATGCCTCGTATTCTTTTGTTTGAGTGACGCGATCAATCAAGGATCGAAATTCCATGGGCACGACTTGCACGCGCATCCCGAGTTGCTTCAGGTCATCCTGAATCAGCGTGGCCATCTTTGTGCGGTCGGTGTTCGAAGAGCTGGTCAGAATGGAAAACTCGACGGGTTTTGCGTCAGAATCCACCAGGACAGACTCTCCGTTCGGTCCGCTGTTCCAATGGAAGCCTGCTTCCTTCAGGAGCGCCCGCGCCCTATCTGGAGAACGCGCGGGATGCGGGAGTGACACATTTGCCCAGCGGCGATTTCCAGGCGTGACAGGCCCCCAAAGCGCCGCTCCGCGCCCCTGGTAAACAAGCCGCACAATCGCGTCGCGGTCAATCGCCGCGGAGATCGCCTGCCGGAATTTTACTTCGCGAAACCACTTCATTTTCCGCGACAAATCCGGCGGCGTCTTTTCCCCCGGTTCATTTAGGTTGAAAAAGAGGAAATTGTATTCGAGGCCGGGTCCTGCATCGGACATCGTGAAGCCGCGCTGCTGGCGGTTCAGGGTCAAGAAATTCTCTGCGCCCAACCTGCTGATTAGATCCGTTTCTCCGGACTGGAAACGCAGGACTTGCGCTTCGGCGTTGGACACAAAAAGGAAAACCAACTCGTCCAGATACGGCAGCCGGTTTCCCCTTGCGTCCTTTTTCCAATAGTAAGGATTACGCTCCAGAACTAACCTTTGCCCAGGGATGTATTCTTTCAAACGAAACGGACCGAGCCCCGCCCACTGATTGGCGGGCGTGGCGAGCGTCCAAGCCTGCGAAAGCTTGCCCTCTGCGTAAGGTTTTTCGAGTAAGTGGCGCGGCAAAATAGCCAGACCATCGAATAGCCTCTCTCCAGCGCCATAGGTTTTCACCAATTGGAAGACGACAGTGTGCGCGTCCACTTTGCGTGCCACAATTGGTTTGCCGCCGACAATCAACTGATCGCGCTGCGTGGCGTGCACGCTCTCATCAAGAGAAACACGGAACGTGAAGAGAATGTCGTCGGCGTCGAGCGGCTGGCCGTCTGAAAACTTCAGACCTTTTCGCAGGGTCAACGTGTACTGCAACCCGTCCGCGGAAACTTCCCAGGACTTCGCCAGCGCTGGTTCGGTGAGCTGCGTCGATCGATTGATATGAATCAAATCGGCTTGCATGGCGCCAAGAATCACTTCCCGCGATGGCGCATCCACGGCGATCAGAGGATTCAGAGTCTTCGGCTCGGCGCGCAGCGAAACCACCAGCCGGCCTCCTCGTTGTCCAATTTCCCCGGGAACAGCAAGCGATTCTTCTGTAATTTTTTCCTGTGTTGGGATTGCGCTGGCAGGGCGCGAGAATAGGATGGCGCTGGCCAGCAGCAGGCCGCGGCCGAACCATCTGCCAAAGGTGGAGAGTCTGGCCATTTTCACCAACTATTCCAGCTGCTCGTCCTCTCTATCTTCCCTATGCCTGCGTCCTGGTGCAAGGTACTCGCCAGGCCCAGGTATCCGAGAAAGAACGGCACGATTGCCAAAGCGGGCACGTACATCCACCAGTAGGATAACAGGACACTGTATTGCTGAAGACTGGCAAGGAGGTTCCCCCAGGTGGGCACTGGTTCGGGTACGCCGAGTCCCAGAAAAGAAAGAGTCATCTCCGCAAGCACGAATTGGGGTACGAGGATCGCCGCTTGCGTCAGAATGACGCTCGAAGTTTCGGGCAAGATGTGACGCCGAAGGAGATAGCCATCGGTTGCGCCGAACCCCCGCGCCGCCTGGACGAAATCGCACTCTCTCGCGCTCAGCACCACTCCGCGTACGAGCCGCGCGGGCCGCGCCCAACCCACGGCTCCTATGACAAGGATAATCAAGAAGAAAGCCCGCACTGGGCTGACCGCCAGCGGCAAGAATGCGCGGAGCGCGAAGAGCAAGTACAGCCAAGGCAGCGCGGCAAACAGTTCTGCCAGGCGCATGAACAAACCGTCTCTCCAGCCGCCGTAGTAACCCGCTGTCGCTCCGACCAGCACGCCGAGAAACAACGTGAGTCCCGCCCCCAGCAAACCCGCGAGCAGGGAGATTTGCCCGCCGTAGAGAATTCGCGAAAGCTGATCGCGCCCGTACGCATCACTGCCCAGCAGATGGATTCGACTAGTTTGCGCACCGAAAAGGTGCAAACGAGTTGGAACGAGGCCGAGTAAACGGTAACGCGCTCCAGTCACAAAGAACTGTAAAGGGAGAGGCTGTCCAGTGCTTTCCTCAAATTGATCAAAAGAGCCGTCACGCAGGCGCACGGCGTAGAAAAAGGGGCGGAGGTGATGGAGTCCTTGAGCGTCCACAAGATGAATTTTCATCGGTGGCAGATAAGGACGCTCGCGGTCCTGTTCGGCGGGATCATAAGGCGAAAAAAAACCTGCACACGCGACGATTCCGTGAAGAGCCGCAAGGGCGAGTAGCCATCGTTTCACTCCGCGGCGCTGAATCATTGGGCTGCCGTTCTCGTGCGGATTCTGGGATCGGCCCAATACACCAGAAGATCCGCCAGGAAATTTCCCAGGACGAGAAACATGGTCGAAAAAAGCACGCCACCAATCACGACATACAAATCGCGTGCGAGGATGGCTTCCAGCAGCAACGGTCCAAGCCCCGGCCAGCTCATCACCACCTCCACGAGCAGCGAGCCGCTTAAGAGTGCTCCCACGCTGAATCCAAAAAGTGAAATAAGCGGATTTGCCGCTGCCCGCAGTGCATAGCGGCAAAGCAGTCTGCTGCGCCGAATGCCATGACTCGCGGCCGCTCGCAGGAAGGGTGCTTCGAGCACCTCGGCGACCGCGGCGCGGACGTGCCGGACCAGAATCGGCAATGCAGAAAGGACAAGCGCGATGACCGGCAGTTCCATATGCGATGCTACGTCACGGAATTGCTGGAACCGCGAAAAATTCTCGAAGCCGACCGATGCCATTCCTCCGGTGGGAAACCATCCACTACGCACTGCCAGAATCAGCAGGCCGAGTGCAAGCACAAGGTCGGGAATAACGAGAAGTGCCGCGGTTGCCCACGAAAGCGCACGATCTGGGGCACGCCCGAGAGTTGTGGCGCTCCAGATTCCGAGGGGAAGAGCGAGCGCCCAGGCAAATAACGTGGCGAAGACCGTGAGCAGTAAGGTGTTTCGGGCGCGCACCCAAAGCAGCGGCGCAACAGGAGTGTTGTAAGAGAAAGAGAATCCCATCTCGCCGCGCAGGAGCGACCTTACCCATCGCGTATAACGCACGGGCAGCGGCCGGTCAAGCTGATACTGGGCTCGCAAGGCCGTGACCGTTTCTGGAGAAATCTGCGGATTCAGCCGCATTTCGTCGAAATAATTCCCAGGCGCCAGCGTGGAAAAAAGAAAAGTGAGGAGGGATGCGCCGACTAAGAGAAACACGGCCTGGGTCAATCGGCGCAAGAGGTAGCGCATCACGCCACCACCAGACCATCCGCAGCATCGGTCAGCCTCGGAGTGGCCATGATTAGACGCTGGGTGACCTTTTGTTCTGGCGAACCCAACACTTTTTCCACCGGACCCAGTTCCACAATCTTTCCTTGCTCCATCACCGCGATTTCATCAGCCAGATGCCCCGCCATGGCGAGATCATGGGTGATGAAGAGATACGTCAGACCGAGCAAAGACTGCAGTTCAAGCAGCAGATTGGAGATCTGAGCTTGCACCGAACAATCGAGCGCGGAAAG
>WNGK01010663.1_pt1 | contig 10424 bp, 7 predicted proteins | sample 5400601 | NCBI WGS metagenome assembly WNGK01 (sample SAMN13153376, study PRJNA577476) | soil metagenome | isolation source: 60 cm soil or saprolite under Garry oak tree replicate 1 | place: USA:California | collected 2016-06-15
TACGTGGTCGAGGGAAAGCTGATCTAATTCGGCGGGGCTCGATGCAACACAAACGCGACATACAGGCAAATTCCCTGGTGGAAAGAATGGTCGTTATAGGACTCTGACTCCGTTAATCTAGGTTCGAATCCTAGTCCCCCAGCCAATCCAACTCCAAGAGCGATCGTATCAGCACGGGAGGAAGCGATGAGACATCTTGTCTTTGCGTTGGCGCTTGTCGGCGCGGCAGCAACGTCCGCGCTCGCACAGGACGTAATTCCCGATCTCAAGGGCACATGGTCGGGAAAGGGCAAGGCGATCGTGTTCGGCACCAATCCCCATCATCCAGGTCCGCAAACCGCTGCCGACCCGCCGCGCCTGCGCGACATCGAGGCGACTTACGTCGTGGATGGCCAAGAGGGCCGGCTTGTCTGGGGTCGCTCTTCGTCCACGGCCGGGAATACCCAAGAGCCGTTCGCGTGGGCGATTGCGAGCGACAACAAGACGATCGTCGGCGCCGATATGGACGGCTATTTTCGCATCACCCTCATTTCGCCGGATAGCATAGAAAAGTGCTACACCCACAACGGCACCAGCCCGACCCATTCGATCGTCGCCACCTGCCACGTGATGAATCGCGTGACACGATAAGGATTTGTCGCACCTGCCGAGAGAGGAGCGGCGGACGCAGGCTGAGACGGCGAGCGCCCCAGCGTTCGGGAGGGCGCATAGGGAAGGCCCCGGCGAGGTTTTCACCGGGGCCTTAGCGCTCCCGTTGGCTCTTGGGGGGCAGTGGGGCCTTCCGGGAACGCCACAAGATTATCGTTCGGCGAGCGGTTTGGTTCCCGTCGACGCGAACTGATGGTTCGCGGCTGCCACCGTCAGCGCAAAGGGCGTCGAGCGGCTTTGCGCCGTGCGTCACGCCCGAGACGGCGGCTTGACCCGCAACGACGGCCCGAAAGATAATCCGCTGCATTCGCGCAGGCACGCCGCCTCGCCATTGCGAAGATCGAGCCTCTGCTTAGTCGGCCTCAGACATGGAGGACCCGCGATGACGCGCGCCATGGAGCTCGAGCTTTTCGACAGCAAAAAGAAAATGATCAGCGGGACCTATCTCCGCAACGCGTGGTATGTCGCCGCCTGGTCCGATGACCTCGTCGACGGTCAATTGCTCAGCCGCATGATTTTGAAAGAGCTGGTCGTTCTTTTCCGAAAATCGGACGGACATGTTGCCGCACTGCAGGATCGCTGTCCGCACAGATTCGCACCCCTGCATATGGGCAAGATCGTCGACGGCGATCGCGTTCAGTGTCCCTATCATGGGTTGGAATTCGACTCGTCCGGCGCTTGCGTCTTGAACCCGCATGGAACGAAAAACATTCCTCCCCGCGCCCGCGTCCGCAGCTATCCGGTGACGGAGAAGCACAAGGCGATCTGGATTTGGATGGGCGAACAGCCGCCCGATCTTGCAAAAGTGCCGGACTTCAGCGTGCTCGATAATGTTCCGGCGACGCACGCGACGAAACGGGACCGAATCACCATTCGCGCCAACTACGAGCTCATCATCGATAATCTGCTCGACTTGAGCCATACGTCCTATCTGCACGACGGAATTCTCGGCAATGCGGATACGGTCGAATCCGAAATCACCGTCGAGCAGGACGGCGATGACGTCGTCGTCGGCCGTTACGCCCGCAATGCGACCGCACCGGGACTATTCGCCATTCTGATGCCGTCGGTGCCGGAACGCGTCGACAAGTTCACCCGCATGCGGTGGATGGCGCCCAGCAATTTGCGTCTGCTGACGGGAATTTGCGCGCCCGGGGCCGTGCCCGAGAGCGGGACCGGTTATCATGCCATCCATATGCTCACCCCTGAAAGCGACAAGACCACCCACTATTTTTTCACCGCCGTGCGGTTCAACGTTTTAACCGCGGATGATCGGTTGAACGCGCAGATTAAGGACAAGATATCGACAACCCGCCGGTTCGCATTCGAGGAGCAAGACGCACCGGTGATCGAGGCGCAGCAAGAGATGATCGATGCCGCGGCGACTGCGGTTGATCCGGTCATTCTCGCGATCGACGTGGGGCCGGTGCGGTACAAGCAAATCTTGCAAAAATTGATTCAGGCCGAGCAGAGGCTATAGGCGATGCGCGGCGCCGGAGGAATTCGCCTGGCGGATCAGCGTCGAAATCGAGACCCGGGCAAGATGATTCGCGCCGTCGACATCACGGCGCAGCAACGCCACGGCTCTCCCGCAAAGAGGTGACGGCTGGCCGACGGCTCAGCCCATCTCGATGGCCATCCGGCCGTCAAGCGCAGGCTCGCTGAAATACGGGAAGCCCAGTCCCGCGCCCAACAACCGTCGGCCGCGCCGCAGCGCCGCCGCGGCGATGCGGGCATCGAGCGCGGTGCGGGTGAGCGCAGGAAGCTGGCTGGGCTGCCGCACAACGGAGCGCAATACCGCGAATACATCCGCCGTGCCGTCGTGGCGCAATCCGTACATCGCCGCGGGCGGAAGCACGCTGTGGGCCGGATCGATGACCGCCCGGCAGGCGGCAAATGGAATCCGGTGCGCGGCCGCGATCCTGGCCGCAACGTGTGATTCGGTATCGACGGCGACGGCACCCGTGCGCAGGTGAAGCCGACGTTTTTCCGAGGGCTCCGCAACCGGGGCGTCGGCACCGACGATCTCCGCGTGGACGGCGCTCGGAAGCGCCTCGAGCAGTGCGCGTGCCCATCCACGGTCGGTTGGAAAGTGCCCCTGCTCGGTCCTGACGCCTGATCCAACCACCCAGTCGCCGGCATCGAGATCGGGCGCCAATCCGCCGGCAATTCCAAAGCTGATGATGCCCGCAGCGCCACGCTTGGCCGCCGCCTCCAGCGAGGCGACGAGCTGGGAGGCATGATTGCAGATGACCGCCACGCCCGGACCAAGGGCGATGCGTGCCTCCAAAGCAAGACAGGTGACTGCGACTACGTGCCCCCTAGTCGACATTCAACGCTCGTTCTGTTCGCGTAGCGCGTCCGGGTATTTCGTCGGTAATCTTCCTCAGAAAGTGAAATTGGTCAACGGCCTTACCCTCGATCTGCCCATCCGTGCAGGCCGCGTTGCTTCGGAGACACCCCGGGTCCGGGCGCCGGTCCGGGCACGCATTGCTACTTTTTCCCTCGCTCGATCGGCCGCCTTTCGGCGGTCTCGGCAGCTGTATCGGGCTTCACTTTTTGGACATCTCTGATGTCCCGCGCACCCATGCCGTTCTGCTGGCCGCAATCCAGTGCGCGCACCAGAACGGACCGGGTACAAGAGCCGATCCTGGCTCGATATGCCGCGGGCTGCCGAGCTAGAATGCCCCAAACCGCACAGAACGCCGTCGCTCGCGCAAATCCCGCAGGGCGCTTGCGAGCTGGAGAAAACGGGCGCCGCGCGCAAGTGATTCGATCGGGGTGGGGTCGGTCAAGCGCAACATGCTTGCGCAATGGAACCCAAGCCGAGACATGGAGAAGCAAGTCAGTCTCGAGAGGAGAGAATCACATGCCCACCTGGACGCCTGATCCAACTTTTTATCCCTCTCCGCGCCAAGCGGCGAAGGCGCCGCCCGAATCGCTCGCCTATGTCGCGGCCTTCGATCCCGACCGAAAATCCCCCGACCGCATCGCGGTCGTCGATGTCGATCCGAAATCGTCATCGTATTCCAAGATTATCGGCAACGTGGCGGCGACCGAGGTTGGCGACGAGTTCCATCATTTTGGCTGGAACGCCTGCTCGTCATGTTTGTGCCCGAACGCGCCGCACCCCCATGTGGAGCGACGCTACCTCGTGGTCCCGGGCCTGCGCTCCTCGCGCATCTACATTCTCGACACCAAACCCGATCCGCGGGCGCCGAAGATCGTCAAAGTCATCGAGCCGGCGGAGCTTGCGGACAAGACCGGCTATACCCGCCCGCATACCGTCCACTGCGGGCCCGGGGGCATCTATGTCGCGGCCCTCGGAAACAAGGACGGCAAGGCGCCCGGCGGCGTGTTCGTCATGGATCACGAGAGTTTCGAACCCCTTGGCCGCTGGGAGGTCGACCGCGGATCGCAGCAGCTCGGTTATGACGTGTGGTGGCATCTAGGCTACGACACCATGGTGACCAGCGAATGGGGCACGCCCGACACCTTCGAAAACGGCCTCGTTCCGGAAATTCTCCTCGGCAGCAAATACGGCAGGCGCCTGCACTTCTGGGATTTCACCAAGCGCACCCACCTGCAAGAGATCGATTTCGGTGAAGAACACCAGCTTGTGTTCGAGCTCAGGCCCGCGCACGACCCGACCAAAGCCCATGGCTTCGTCAATTGCGTGATCAGCCTGAAGGATCTGTCCTCTTCGATCTGGACCTGGTACCGCGATGGCAACCGGTGGGCGGTGAAAAAAATCATCTCGATCCCGGCCGAGCCGGCAAATCCCGATGACCTTCCGCCTGTGCTCAAGGGCTTCAAGGCGGTTCCGCCGCTCGTGACCGATATCGATCTATCGATGGACGACCGCTTCCTCTACGTGGCGTGCTGGGGGACCGGCGACCTGCAGCAATACGACGTGTCGGATCCATTCAACCCGAAGCTCACCGGAAAGGTGCGCATTGGGGGGATCGTGTCGCGCGCGACGCACCCGGGCGCGAAGAACGGCAAGCTCAACGGCGGGCCGCAGATGGTGGAGGTCAGCCGCGACGGGCGGCGCGTTTATTTCACCAATTCGTTATACGGCGCGATCGATCCGCAGTTCTATCCGGAGGGGATCGACGGCTGGATGGTCAAGCTCGACGCCGGCCCCGCGGGAGGTATCGCGTTCGACCCGAAGTTCTTCATCGATTGGCCGAAAGGGCACCGACCGCACCAAGTGCGGCTGCAAGGCGGTGACTGCTCATCGGATTCCTATTGCTATCCGTGACGTAACCAAATCGGGGAAGGCAGCCGTACCCGCGCCGCGAGGATCGGCATGAGCGCAGTCTCTACCGAGGTCTGGCCGTGGTTGGCGCTCGCGGGCCTTGGGCTTTTTCACGGGCTCAATCCGGCAATGGGCTGGCTGTTCGCGGTCGCACTCGGCCTGCACCGCGGAAGCCAGCGGATCGTGCTGCTGTCGCTGGTTCCGATCGCCGTTGGGCACGCGGCCGCGGTTGCCGCGGTGCTGCTTGCCGTGCTTGCGCTCGGGCTTGTCATCGATCACACGATGCTGATTCGGCTGGCGGCGATCGTGCTCATCGCCTGGGCCGCCTGGCATGCGCTCTATGGCCATCAACGGCGCGTGCGGGTCGGGATGCAGACCGGCCTGCTGGGTCTCGTCCTATGGTCCTTCCTGATGGCGAGTGCGCACGGCGCCGGCTTGATGCTGATCCCGGCGCTGGCGCCGATTTGCGCCTCCGCGGCGTCGGCGCCCGAGGCGACCTCCGGCGCTCCCCTTGCGCTCGCCGCGCTCGGCGTTCATTCCGGTGCGATGCTCGCAACCATCGCCGCGGTTTCACTCATCGTCTACCACTGGACAGGGGTCGATTTTCTGCGACGGGGATGGGTCAACCTCGACTTGATTTGGGTCGCCGGGCTCGCCCTGTGCGGGGCCATTTTACTGTTCGCGTAGCACACCAACAGCACCGTCGGTTCCCGGTGCTCCACCGGCCGCAATGCGAGAATTGCGGGCTCCGAAGCTTCGATCACTTGCGTGATTGCGGTTGACTGCCCGGCGGGAGCGCGGTGTCGCCGCGTTCATTCCCGCCCGGTCGTGCCGCGCCAGCGCGCGATTTGCAGCACGCGCTCACCGTCGTCGCGCGTTGCGCCGCGTTCAAGCGCTTCACGAATGGATTTTTCCAGAACCGATAGCTGGAATGGCTTGCGCAAAATCGCGAACCGATTTTGCGCGGTTTGCACCACGTCGTTGTAGCCGCTGGTAAGAACGACGGGGATGTGCGGATAGTGGTTGCCAATTTCCTGCGCCAGCGCGATGCCGTTCATACCGCCGGGCATGACGACGTCGCTGAGAACGAGATCGACCTTGTCGCCGCGTCGCAGCCGGTTCAGCGCCTCGGTGGCATTTTCCGCGCGCGCGGTCTGATAACCGAGCTGCTCGACGAGAGAAGCGGTGATGTCGGCGACCTCCGCGTTGTCCTCGACCACGAGAATGGTGCCTTGCCCGGGCACAATGGGTTGGGTCGGAGGCGCCTGCACGGCGGCCTCGACCGGTGCCGCTTGCCTGCGCGGCAGGTAAATGGTGATGGTGGTGCCGCTGCCGACCGCGCTGGTCGCGACGACGGTGCCCGCCGATTGATGGGAAAAGCCGTAGACCTGCGCCAATCCGAGACCGGTACCTTTTCCGAGCGCTTTCGTCGTGAAGAACGGCTCGAAAATCCGCGGCAGGACGTCCGGCGCGATGCCGACACCGGTATCTGTCATCGCAAGGGCGACGAAGTCTCCCTCAAGCTGATCTACCCCGTCGCTCTTTTTCAGGCTGACGTTGCGGGCCGACAGCTTGATCAAGCCTCCGCCGGGCATGGCGTCACGCGCATTGACCGCAATGTTGACCAACGCCAGTTCGAGCTCCGCGATGTCGACCTCGACCGGCCAAACATCGGCCGGTATGTCGCACTTGAGCTGGACGTTTCCGCGTAGCGAGCCAACCAGCATTTCATGCACGGCCTCGATGCGTTCCTTGAGGTCGGTGATGACGGGGTTGAGCGGCTGGCGCCGCGAGAACGCCAGGAGCTGACGCGTCAAGCTCTCGCCGCGATTGGCGGCCGAATGCACCGCGTCGATCGCCTGCAGATGCTTGGGATCGGTGAGCCGGCGGCGCAGCAGCTGCGCGTGACCGCTGACGATCATCAGCAGATTGTTGAAGTCGTGGGCGATGCTGCCCGTCAGTTGACCGAGCGCTTCCATCTTCTGAGACTGCGCCAGCTGCTCCTGCGCCCGCTCGAGCGATGCCTGGGCCTCCCGTCTCTCGGTGATATCGCGCGTGATGTTCACGAAGCCGGCAAGGGTGCCCGCCTCGTCGCGGACCGCCTCGATGACGGCGCTCGCCCAGAATAGGCTCTTGTCGCGCCGCACGCGCCAGCCCTCGACGGCACATTTGCCCTCGTAGGCGGCGACCTGGAGCGCGCGTGCGGGCTCGCCGCGGTATTGCTCCTCCTCGGAATAGAACCGGCTGAAATGCTGCCCGATAATTTCCGCCGCGGCGTATTGGTGAATGCGCTGCGCCCCCACGTTCCAGTTAGTGATGTAACCGCTGCGGTCGAGCATGAAGATCGCATAATCGGTGACGCCTTGGATGACCGTCCGAAAGCGCCACTCGCTTTCCATCAGCGCCTCTTGCGCCTTGCGGCGCTCGGCGATGTCGTGCTTGAGCGCGGCTTCGACGCGCTTGCGCTGCTCGATCTCGGTATGAAGGACCTCGGTCGTCTGCCTGAGGGTCGCGGTGCGTTCCGCGACCGCCTTCCGCAGGTCGTCATGCGCGCGCTGTAAATCCTCCGCGGCGCGGCGACGGTCGGTAACGTCCTCCGCGACCACCATGAGGTGACGCACGGCGCCGCTGCCATCGGTGATGGCCGACACATTGTTGCGGACCCACAAGCGCGAGCCATCGGGCAACATGTTTCGCGTCTCGATGGCGAATCCATCTCCGCTGTGGATGGCCTGCCCGATGAGATTGCGGATGTAGGGCAGGTCGTCGGGCTCGGTCAGGTCTTGGATGCCCATCTGCAGGAGTTCTGGCGCCGGACGTCGGACGATGCCGCAAAATCCATTGTTCACAAGGGTAAAACGCCCCGCCGTGTCGATCTGGGCGATGCCCACGACGGACTGACTGAACATGGCGCGGAGAATGTGCTCCTGCTGGCGCAACTTCATTTCGATGCGTTTTCGCACCGCGACATGCGCACTCAGGGCGAGGCTCACAACCGAAATGCTGAGCATGAACGCGATCAGCGGCAAGAACGCGTCGTCAAGGGTCGCGCCCGCGAACGGCCCGCCGCCCGCCAAGGTGCCCCAGACGGCAAAGCACGAGAGAATGAGCACGGCGGTCGCGGTGTCGCGCCCTCCGCACCGCAGCGCCGCCCACAACAGCGGCAGCACCGCCAGGAACCCCAACGCGCTCCTGTTCACGCTCTGCTCGATGAGCGGACTGAAGGCGATAAGGCCTACGGCACTCGCTACGACGATGGTGGCGCCCGAGGCCAAGACCTTGTCCAGATTGAAGCCTCGGAAATCAGCTACCGCCCACAGCACGACGACCGGCGTGATCACCAGCGCCCCCGCCGCGTCGCGAAGCCACCATGCGGCGCCTAGGGCGACGAAGTCCCCCCATTCAACGTCTGCGGCGAGATACAGGCTGCCGACGCCGACGACCGCGCCGATCATCGTGCTGGGTCCGAGGCCGACCAAGGCGAATTTCGCGACTGCGGCCGCCGTATCGAAGGTTTTGCGGCCCTGGGACCAGACGTTGATCAGGTAGCCGCCGATGATCGCTTCAAGCGTGTTGCCCGCCGCAACGCCCAGGGACAGCAAGATCGAAGCGGCAACGCGCGCATCGGCAATGTCGGGCGGCACGCCGATGGCAAATGCTGCGGCAAAAATCGCCGGCCAAATGCGCAGACCGCGCAAGAGGACGGCGGCCAAGGCAAAGCCGGCGGGCGGCCAGATAGGGACGGCGCTCGAGTAGATCGCGGCGAGCGTCAGGCCGGCTTTCGCCAGAACAAAATAGCTGGCGCCAATGATCGCCAGCTCGAGGGCGTATTTCGCCACGCCGCGGGGCTGCAGCGCCGTGGCAAATTTTGATCCTGAAAAGCGAGTCACGGCATGCCCCCACTCACCGCGCCCTTTTTCGTAGGTCCTCTCCCGCAATGCGCGCTGGTGTGTTCCAATACTCCCGACATTATTGATGAACGGAACTGAGGCGGAACTCGGGCCGCGGACCGGCGAAACGGGAGCGATGGCAACAGAAAAATGCCCTCTCACGGGCTTAAATCGCCGCTCAGATATGAGGCATGGCAACGGTCATCTTGCGCGGCCGGGATATCGACGAATCGCGGAGCACTCTTTGAGGCCACGAGTCCAACCCCCAGTGCTCAAATAGCCCGCCGGGCCGATGGCGCCCGCAAGAGCGCATCGGCCGCGCTAACGGCAAAGCTGGAAATGACAAAGACGATCTCCCGCCCGGTCCGAATCGGCCGGGCGCCGCCTACATCGAACTCTGCAAGAATTCACCGACCGGCATTGGCGGCCGAGGAAGTTCGCCAAAAATCCTGTCGTTTTCGGGCAAGAACCAGGACGGGATTTGTTTAAGTCTCGCGAGCAGCGGCCGTTCCTCCTCGCCGCTATTCGATGCCAGAACTCCATCATAGCCGGCTGGCGCTTGGACGCTTTGCCCCGCCGCCTTAGGCGCAGAATTGGATGCGACGCGGGATGGCGAGATCGCCACGCAAGCCTTGGGGCTGAGACGGCTGTCGGCGCGGCCGCCAGGCTGTCCGGCTGACTGTCGGTCTCCTTGCGCGCGCTGTCACCAAGGCGCGGGTGATCGTCCCGCGCCATCCGCGTGCGCTCTGCGTTCACGGGCGACATCTGCACGACCGTTGCCGGAGGAGGCGGCGGTCTTTCGATCTGGCCTAAAAAATAAGCACAGAGCGCGCTCGCCAGCCCCGCCCCCGCGACCTCAATGAATTTGGCAGCGAACTTGGACAGAAAAGCAAACCTTGTCCGCACGATTCCCTCCGATTTCAAACGGCTGATTGATTTTCAAACACTTGTTTGAGACAACTTCACGGCAGAAAGAAAAAGCAAGCGTGGCAAAGCAAGGGAAAAGTGACGCCCTGGTGCGATCGAGCCGATGCCGGTCGCGCGGTGGAAAGCGTGCGCGCTGAGGGAGTTGGGGCGGATACCACGACCCCGTCGTCGTCCAACGGCCGTTTGTGCAAGGGCGCGCCGAATGCGTCCTAGGGCCGCGTCGGTGTTGGTAGGCGGCCGAGCCCATCTGCCGCCCACGTGGCGATCGTGTCGGCAAGCCGGTCCACGAAGCGCTCGTTGATCTTGAGGCGCAGCGGAGGGTTGGCAAGCTGCTCGGCGTTGCGAACGAAAATGCTGCATTGCCCAAACAGCCACAGCGCGCCGACGACCGCCTGCTGGTCCGTGGCCTTGTTCGGCAGGAACCGACGAACCAAGTCGGTCGCGGCGGCAAAGACAGGCGCCGTCTCCCGGGCCATGAATTTGCGAAAGACCGGACTCGGCCTGAGTGTTTCCCAGCTGAAGATGCGCACATAGTCGCTGAGGTCGTCGCGCGCGGTCATCGGCCGCAATTGCCGTCGCACAAACCGCCGCAACGCCGCTTCGCGCGGGAGGGTGTCGGGGTTCTGCGGCGCATCGTCATCCTTCATCAGCGCGCGCAATGCTGCTTGCAGAACCGCGCGATAAAGCCCTTCCTTGCT
>WNGK01020949.1_pt1 | contig 10422 bp, 9 predicted proteins | sample 5400601 | NCBI WGS metagenome assembly WNGK01 (sample SAMN13153376, study PRJNA577476) | soil metagenome | isolation source: 60 cm soil or saprolite under Garry oak tree replicate 1 | place: USA:California | collected 2016-06-15
GACCTATGGCCGCGTGTTCGACAGTGCCGGCTACGGCGGCGGATTCGACGTGGCCGCCGGCATCGCGGACCTCCCCGGTGGCTTCGAGGCGTACGCGCGACCGGCGACCGAGCCAGCACCGTCGCGCGGCCGGCCGTTCGCGGTCGCCGGCACGGCCGCGGTCGCGTTGCTCGGCGCGGCGCTGGTGATCACCGGGGCGACCCAGTCGATGCACGGCGACTCGCTGACGGGGCTCCCGCTGCCACAGTCCGGCCCGCACATGATCGCCACGCACCAGGCCGGCACCGGGTCGCGGCACGACACGCAGTCCAGCGGCACGGCCACGACGACCACGCCGGCCGCCACGACCGCGCCGGCATACGGCGCGGTGCGACCCGCCCAGGGCGCGCAGTTGCCGAACACCATCCGGCTGTCCAAGGGCGGCACGGCGTATCTGGTGCACGGCCAGGTGGCCAACGACGGCTCGCTGCCCATTCCGTCCGGCGTGAACCAGGCGGTGTGGTGGGGCACCGGGCTGAGCTCGCCGGCCGGTGCGACCGTGTTCGCCGGTCACGTGAACTGGGCCGGCGCGATCGGGCCGTTCGCCGAGCTGTGGCAGGACAACACCGGCGCTGTGATCACGATCCGGGACAACTCCGGCACCCAGTGGCGCTACCAGGTGACGCAGGTGCTGACGCTGAACAAGGACGAACTGCCGCAGCGTGCGCCGACGCTGTTCTCGGCGTCCGGCCCGCCCCGGATCGTGCTGGCCACGTGCGGTGGCGAGTGGATCGGCGGCAGCCTCGGGTATGCGGACAACCGGGTCGTCGTCGCGACCCCGATCGGCAACTGAGCCGTCGCGTTTCCTATGGGGCCAGGTCGAGACCGTACGCGGCCAGGGCCGGCGGCAGCGGTTGGAAGTAGTCGGTGGTGCCGTCGCCGCCGGACACCATGCCCAGCCCGGTCGAACCGTCGAACAGCGAACCGCCGCTGTCGCCGTGGTCGGTGTGCACGTCGGTCTCGATCAGCCCGCGCACGACGTTGCCGTCGCCGTAGTCCACGGTCTGATCCACCCCGATGACCTGACCGCACGTGACGTGGGTGGTCTGGCCGCTGGCACAGACCCGCTCGCCGACGGTCGCCATGGCAGCGGCGATGATCGGCTGCGTCGTGCCGTCGTAACGGTCGATGGCGCCGGGGGCCATGGCCTCGGCGTCGCGGACGAGGCCGTAGTCCGTGCCGGGGAACGCCGAGATGACGGACGGCCCGACGCCGACCCACGTGGGCAGGCCATGGGTGCAGTGGCCCGCGGTCACCAGGTAGTGCACGCCGTCGCGGACCACGTTGAACCCGGCCGAGCAGATGATCTTGTTGTCGTTGATCGAGTCGCCGCCCAGCAACACGCCGTCCAGCAGGCGTTGTTCGGTCAGCGCACGGTGAATGCGCGTCGTACGGACGGTCCGGCCGAACCGGTCGGCCACCGCGAGCAGGCGGGCGACACCAGCCGCCGGGGCGGCGTCGGACACGGTCAGTAGGAGCCGCCCGGTGGCCGAATCGAGGCCCCAGGCGGTGTTCGGGGTCGGCGGCAGCGCGTTCACCGCGGCCAGCGCCAGCCGGCCATCGGGTGCTGTCGGGCCTGCCGCCGCCGCGTCCGGCAGCAGAAACAGTGCGACGGCCGCGGCGACAATGGCCACAACGGACGGGGCCACAACGGACGGCAGGACTCGGTTGCTCGGTCTCGCGTTCACGGTTGCGTGACGCTACGCGATCGATCGGGTACCTCGCGACACAACAGCGCGCGAGGCACCCGATCGAGTTACCTAGTCGATCACGGACCGAAATCGAACCAGTGCAGCGACACGAACGCCGCCGGTTGGCCACTGTCGAACGTCAGGAACACCGTGTGCGTGCCGGTCACCTTGCTGATGTTGGCCGGCACGGACCGCCAGGACTGCCAGCCGCCGGTGTTGGCGACGGCGAAACTGCCGATGGACGGGTTGGACAGGCTGTCCAGGTGCACGTTCACCAACCCGCTCACGCCGCCCGCGGCCCCGGACGCGACCCGGCCGATGAACTGCGTCGCGCCGCCGGTGCCGAAGTTGATGTTCGGACCGTGGTGTTGTGCGAGGCAGACGCGCTGGTGGCCGGGATCTGCGAGAAGGCCGATCCGCCCCCGCCCCCGCCGCTGCCACTGGTCGTCGTGGTGGTCGTCGTCGGCGGCGGGTTGGTCGTGGTCGTGCCGCCACCACCGCCGCCACCGGTCTGGTAGACGGCTACGTAGTCCACGGTCATGCCGGCGCCGGACGACGTCGCGGCGGACGGCGACCCACAGCCGCAGATCGCGTTCGGGAACGCCCCGCCGATGGCGAGGTCCAGGATCACGAAGAAGCCGTGGTCCACCGCTGCCTGCCAGGTCGCCAGCGGGACCTGGTTCTCGTTGACGGTGAACCGCAGGTTGCCGTCGAGCAGGAACCGCAACTGCTCGGCCGAGGTGTTCGTACGGTCCACGATCACCGAGTACGTGTGGAAGCTGGTCTGGCACCCGCTACAGGCGCCGAGACCGCTGCCGATGCCGGTCGTCTCGTTGCACGGGCCACCGGGGTCGGCGCCACAGTGGAAGGTGTTGGAGTCGTCGGACAGCGCGTTGACGTCCTCCATGATGTCCAGCTCACCGATGCTGGGCCAGTTCGTCGCGCCGACCGGCCGGGCCGCGGCGCCCATCGCCCAGAACGCCGGCCAGTAGCCGAGTCCGCTGCTCGGGTTCGGCTGCTCGATGGACGCGGAGATCTCCATCTGACCGCCGGCCGGGGCCGCGAAACTGGTCGACTGAGTCTCCACCCGGCCGGACGTCCAGGCACCGGAGGCGTCGCGGATCGGCCGGATCACCAGGTGGCCGTTGCCGTCCTGGAAGACGTTGGCCGTGCTGTTCGTCTCCGACTCGACCTCGCCGGTGCCCCAGTTGCCGGCGCCGCCGGGATAGCTGGTGCCCAGGTCGTAGAGCCATTTCGAGGTGTCCAGGCCGGTGTTGGCGGCGCCGGTGAAGTCGTCGGAGAACACGGTGGTGAAGCCGGCCGGCGGACCGGGGACGGCGGACGGCGTCGCGGTCGGGGTGGTCGCCGCACTGGCGTGCGCGACCGCGAACAGCGCCGGTACCAGCACCAATGCGGACAGGGCCGCGAGCGGGGTGCGTAACCGGCGTAAGCGGTTGGACGAGACCCGGAGCGGCCTCGTGGGACGGGGGGTGGTCATGGGCGGAGTCCTCCTCGACACTGGGGAGCTGGCCGGCCAGTCCAGCCGCAAGGCCTGCGAAAGCGCTTCCAACACGGCACTGCGCCGGTTCACCTGGTGCGGCAGTTCAATGAAAGCGCTCTCAGTCGCCGGCCGTCAACGCGTACGGCATGGTGAATCGATACAGTGGACTAGTCCGCCGGCAGTGTCACCGCGGTGAGCACGAAGCCGTCCCGGACCAGCCACCGGCCGGACATCCTGGTCAGCGGCGGCCCGGCGTGGGTGGTGCCGTCAATCAGGATCGCGGCGTCGAACGTGTGCCCGACCGGGTCGATGGCAACCTCCGCCTCCTCGAAGCCGAGCCACCGGCCGGTCAGCGGAAACCACGCCTTGTAGACGCTTTCCTTGGCGCTGAACAACAACCGCTCCCACCAGACCACGTCGTGCTCCCGCGCGGCCAGCCAGGCCAGCTCCGGTCCGAACGCGATATGGCGCAGCACGCCCTCCGGCAGTGCCCCGTGCACCTCGGCGTCCACGCCGATCGAGCGCACCTTGTCCGCGTGCGCTACGGCGGCCGCGACGTAGCCGGTGGTGTGCGTGATGCTGCCGACCACCCCCGCCGGCCAGACCGGTTCCCCTTTGGCACCACGGGGAATCGCGGTCTCGGCGATACCGAGCCCGGCCAGGGCCCGACGCGCGCAGGTCCGCGCGTAGGTCACCTCGCGACGGCGCTTCGCCACCGATTTCGCCACCAGGTGCTGTTCCTCGGGCAACAGGTAGGCGTCCGGGTCGTCGCCGACGATGTCGACCGCGATCACGTCCGGCGGCAGCAGTTCGGCCAGCATCAGCCCGCCTGCCCTCGGTTGCGCGGCACCCGGGTCGGGTCGCCGGGCAGGATGTCGCGGACCGGATTCGGCGGCTGGATCTTGCGGCTCCGCCATTCACGCGGATAGCCCAGCGACACCTCCTCGAACCGGACGCCGTCGTACTCCAGCGTGACCGGGATGTGCAGGTGACCGTAGACGGCGACCTCCGCCCGGAACCGCAGGTGCCAGTCGGCGGTGCGCGTCGTGCCGCACCACATGGCGAGATGCTGGTGGCGCAGCATCGTGGTCGGGCCACGGTGCAAGGGAAAATGTGAAATCAACACCGTGCGCATGTGATCGGGGATTGCCGACAGCCGGCGCTCGGTCAGCTCGACGCGGTGCGCGCACCAGTCCTGCCGGGTCGCGAACGGGTCGGGATGCAGCAACTGCTCGTCGCTGAACACCAGCCCGGTCGAGTACGCGTAGTCCATCGCGTCGGCAAGTGACGTGTTCGGATCTCGGAAGCTGTAGTCGTAGAGCAGGAACAGCGGAGCGACCGCGAACTCGCCGTCGTCGGTCTCCCAGACGGGGTAGTCGTCCTCCGGCGTGACGACGCCGATGCCCCGGCAGAGCGCGACGAGTTGGTCGTAGCGCGCGGTGCCGCGCAGGGCCGGGCCGTTGCCGCGGACCGTCCACAGTTCATGGTTGCCCGGCGCCCAGATCACCTTGGCGAATCGTTCGGCGAACATCGTGAGCGTCATTTCGATCATGTCGGTCGACTCGGCGACATCGCCGGCGACGATCAGCCAGTCGTCGTCGGACCGGGGCCGGATGCCCTCCACTATCGGCTGATTGCCCTCATGCGTCACGTGCAGATCGCTGGTGGCGAGCAGTGATCGAACCGGCACCCGACCAGGTTACCCACCGCACCCACCGATCGGGCGACCTGGCCTGATAGGGGTCGCGGTTCCACCGGTAGGTGGAACCCGGTGTGCCGCTCACCACAGCGTCACCCGGGTCGCGTAACGTCAAGGCATGGCGCGCCCCGAGGACCGTGAACTCGTACCGCTGAAGCCCGGTTTCGACGTCGTGTGGCACGGCTTCGACCGTGCACAGGTCAAGCAGTACCTGGAAGATCTTGAGGACGAGATCAAGCTGATCTCCGCAGATCGGAACGCCGCACTGTCCCAAGTGGCCGATCTGACCGAGCAGCTCCGGTCGGCGCACTCGATGGTCACGGAGCTCAACAAGCAGGTCACCGAGTTGGTGGAACTGCCGAAGAATCCGGACGATCTCGATGATCGCTGCAAGCGCATGGTCCAGTTGGCGCACCACCAGGCGGCGGAGATCACCGCCCGCGCACAGGCCGCCGCCACCCATTCGTGGTCCGGCGCCGAGGAGGCCGCCGCCAAACTGCGGACCGGCTACGAAACGCTGCTGGCCGAACTGGACAAGCAGCGGCAGGAAGGTCGGGCGCAGCACAGCAAGGTCGTTGACCAAGCAAGGACCCAGGTCGCCGAAATGACCACCGCCGCCGCCAACCGCCAGCGTGAGTTGGACGCCCAGGCCGAGCAACACCGCCGCCAGATCGAAGACGAGTTCGAGCGCATCATGACCAGCAAGCGACAGGCGCTCGCGAAGGAGATCGAGCAGCAGCGCGCCGAGGCCAGGGCCGAATCGGAACGGCGGATCCGCGAGGCAGCCGAGGACGCCACCCGTCGCGTGCGCGAGGCAACGGAAAAAGCGGACCGCAAGCAACGCGAAACGGCGGACGAGTGCACGCGGCGGGTCGGCGAGGCCACCCGTCAGGTCCAGGAACTGCAGTCACTGCGGGGGCGGATCACCGAGCAGTTGAAATCGGCACACACGCTGTTGCGTGACGCGGGCCCGATGTTGGATCCGCTGGCGGACGAGCAGCCCGTCGCACCCACCCGGCCGGCTACACCGGTACCGGGACCGCAGGCACCGCCGGTGCCTGCGCCGCCTGCGCCGCCGAAGCAGGGCGTACCGGTACAGCGGGCACAACAGCCGGCAGCGGCCGGGCAACAGAGCCGCAAGAACTGACGCGGGTACGGCTGCGGGCGGCCGCATGGCAGGCCACCCGCGTCGACTTGTCAAATCAGCCATCCACAAGGCGCCGGGCCCATCCACAGAAAAACAAGAATAACCGCACGGGGTCTTGACAAACGGTAGTCTGGAACAGGGCCGAAGCCCCCAGGGTTGGGCGGGGGTCTGTCCGTCGTCGGCGAGTCGACATTTCAGACGACTAAGGCCGCGCGGTGGCGAATGATTGGGAACCCGGGCCCGGAACACTGCAGTGTGCGCCGAGCGCGACTCATCACACGGCGGGCCGTGAACCAAAGCAGATCGGTTGCCCGCCAACGCAACCATCGCCGTCACGCGACGGGGCCGGCCGAACAAAGACCCATCCCAAACGACTGGAAGCCGACGCAAGTCGGTTATCCCGCTGACGGCCGTGCCCAGTCTTTCCTGTTCTGCCCTGATCCTGGCCTGCAGTGCAGTCGGTGGTGCTGTCAGGTGGCTGCGCCAGCGGGGGCAATCGCGCGGCGAACGCGGCCAACACCGACAAATCCGAACCACACCCAACCCAAGCAGGCGAGCGCGGCCCTCGGCCCCCCGATATCCAGTCTATTCGATCATGAACAAAGCAGCGACCGAATTGGGTCGAGCCTGTGGACAACCAGAATGCAAGAGCGGCCCGCCTGAATGGGCCGTCAGCCGGCCATGGCAGTGAGGTCGGGGTGATCACTGCTGGCCGGACGCACGAGATCGCGGATGAACGCCGCGATGCCACGAATGGCTGAACGGCTTTCCGGGAGCAGATTGCCCAGTACCGGGAACGCGTGTACCTGCCCAGCCCACACCTGCAGCGTGACCGGCACGTCCGCGTCAGCCAGCCGCTGTGCCATCAGTTCGGCGTCGCATCGCAGCATTTCGCTTTCCGCTGTGACTATCAGGACCGGTGGCAAGCCAGCCAGGTCCCGGTTCACCGGGGACGGGTCCGGGAGGTCGGCGGCCGAGTCGGCGCCGAGCAGGCGGACCAGTTCGGGCAGGCGGGTCACCGGGGCGTAGGCGTCGCGGGTGGCGTTGGGGTGGGCCAGTTTGGTTGTCGAGTCGAAGTCGAGCCAGGGGGACAGGGCCACGATGCCGGCGGGGACCGCCAGTTCCTCCGTCAGCGCGGCTAGGGCCGTCGCGAAGGCCAGGTGGCCGCCGGCCGAATCACCGGCCAGGATGATTCTGGCCGGGTCGAAGCCCTCGGCCAGCAGGGTCCGGTACACCGACAGACAGTCGTCCACCGAGCCGGACAGGCGGACCGTGGGTAGCTGGCGGTACGCGACCGACAGCACGGGGAGGCCGCACGCCTGCGCGATCAACGCCACCTCGTACCGATGCGTCGCGACGCCGCAGGTCACGAACGCGCCACCGTGGAAGTACAGCACCACGCCCGGCTCGCCCGGCTCCGCGATGTCCTCGGTCGGCGCGGGACGGACCCACTCGCCGACGAAACCGCCGAAGTCGACCCGTTCGATCGAGACTCCGCACGGTGCCGGCAGCAGCCCCGCCGCGCTCTCCAGCAGGCTCAACGGCCGGATCCCCCATCCGGTGAGCGGCCAGTGCGTCAACATAGGCCGCAACATCAACCGTGCCGCCGCGAACACCAGCCGCGCCCGCACGCTCACCCCGGTGTGCTCGTCAACCACCGCCTCGACGCTCATCACGCGCCCCCTCGGGCCGAGGAGCGGTCCCCGACGACCGCTTTATCCGAGGATGACACGTGGACGTAACGTGTTGACAACGCAACACGCGAAAAATTCACCTTCGGAAAGGCACCGATCGGGTCAACGGGCACCTATGGACGACGAGCGGCAGGTAGAGCGTGTGTCGGCTCAGCAGGTTGCGGCGATCCGTGCAGCCACGGTGGGCGACGGCCGGGCTCAGGTCATCGGCCAGGGTCCGTGCCGGCCCCGGTGCTTCGGCGGGATACCGTCACCCGGTATTGGCCGAAAGTCCGATGGGGAGGGTTCCACGCGGTCCCATCGCATTGACACAGTCGGGCGATCCGCCCTTACTGCATAATTCCGCTGGTCGCTAATGCACACGATCGCAGAAAGAAATCAATCGAACACAATGCGCAACCCCATGCGCGTTCCAGCCACGATCGAGTGATCTCACGTGGGCCATGAATGCAGCGCACCAACCGAAAGTCCCGCTGGTTGATGCCGACGGCGTATCCGCTGGTAGAACGCGTATAGCCATGATCATCGACTGTGCCCCCGACCGGATTCGAACCGGCACCGCTTCCCTTTTAAGGGGAATGCCTCTGCCTGTTGGGCTACGGGGGCATGCGAAGCTTATGTGGTTGTCACCCATTAGTGGGTGAATATGGATGAACTCATCCGGCCGGCCCACCGGCATCGGAGCGCATGGCGGAACGGTGTCGTCCGGCCAGCCGCCGTGGGTCAGGCCTGGCGTAACTGGCCGAACCGCTCGGCCACCCAGGACGCCACCGCTATAGCCAGCAGGGTCTGGCCGAGCGCGGCGGGGACGTCGACCGCGCGCACCTCGACCGCGTCCGGGTCGACCCACAACTGGGCCGGGTCGACCTTGTCCACCCGGTAGCCGATCAGCCGCTCCCCCACCACGAACACCCGCAGCTCGTAGTCCGAGTGCAGGTACTGCTGCACGATCACCGGCGCCGGTTCCGGCGAGCCGCTGCCACGGCGCGGGTCCAGCGGCCGGGGGAACAGGCCGTGTTGAACGCCGGACGACGGCTCGACCAGGTGCCGACCGGAGGTCTTGACCACGCACGTCCCGCCGCCGGGGCGATGCCTGGCCGGCCGGGTGGTGACGACGGTCCTGGGCGTGCGCAGGCCGAACATGGCGGCGTCGGACAACTGCGTGAGGCGGTCCGGCTGGCGGCCGGTGGCCAGGGAGTTGACCTGCGCCCAGTCGCCCCGGTTGGTGATCCAGTCGGCCACCGACCGCCACTGGTCCGCGACATACGCCCCGTACAGCGTGCCGGGGTCGACCGGCAGGGCCGCGAGCTCGAAGTGCCGCCGCCACACCAGCAGCGGACGCAGCACCCACCTGTCGAGCTCGACCAGGGGCGCGTCCGGGTACACGGTCAGCGAGATGTCGATGCAGCGGTCGATGTCGATCCTGGCCATCCGCACGCCGAGTTCGGCCAGCGCGATGGACAGCTCGTTCATCTCCATGTCCGCCGATCGGGCGAGTACCAGGACGCATGGCTCCGGGTTGCCGTCACCGGGGTCGACGAGGTCGAGCCGGTGCACGCGCTCCTGGAAGTCCAGTGCGGCAATGGGCGCGCGGAAGACGTACTCCTGGCCCTGAAGGAGTAGCGGGGTAGTCCGATCGGTGGGCTGGGCGGTTACTGTCCGTACGTGGCCTGCGGGACGGCCGTCGGCCTGGTCAAGCGCCGGAGCGTCCGGCCGGTCCAGGGTTGGACCGTTGCTGGTCAGCTCAATCGTCCTTCTTGTTGCGGAACACCTTCTCAGCCTGCGCGTATTCGTCCGCGTACTCGGCCAAGGCGCTGTCCTCGATCGTGCCGCTGCGAAGTTGCGCGGCCAGTTCTGCAATCGACATGACACCCGCTCCCCGCATGGATCAGTATCCGACGACATCCGACTCACTCTTTCGGGTGACTCGCAATGAGTAGTCTCCGATTCACCCAGTTAGCTGTCAAGGCATCGACGCTTGCCCTCTCAACTTTCCGGGCGCCGACTACTGGTTGATCGCGGCAGAACGCTTAGTGTTACCCCCGTTCGGTGGCATGCCGGCTACACCGGGTCGCGAACGAGAGCACAGCGAGGGCGCGCGGCAGCGCGACGTGACGCGGGTCTAGCGGGCCGGGGCTAAGCCCAGCGCGAACGCGCAGCGCGGACGACGATCCGGCTCCATGGCGTCAGCTCCGGGACGCCCGGTCGAAATCGGCCTTCGGGTCGTTGATCTGGCCCAACGAGATGACCTCACGCCGGAACAGCAGCGCGACCAGCCAGTCGAGGCCGATCCGCACCTTCCGGTTGAACGTGGGCATCCGGCTCACGTGGTAGGTACGGTGCATCACCCACGCCGGATAGCCCTTGACCTTCACGTTGAACGTGTCCGCGACGCCCTTGCCGATGCCGAGGCTGGCCACCGAACCGACGTTCTTGTGGTAGTAGTCCTTCGGCGTGCCGCCGCGGATCGCGATCATGATGTTCCTGGCCAACTGGCGTGCCTGGCGCACCGCGTGCTGGGCGTTGGGCGCGCACAGCGCGTTCGGGTCCTCGGCGGTCCGCGACAGGTCCGGCACGGCCGCGCAGTCACCGGCCGACCACACCTCGGGCAGGCCGACCACCCGCATCGACGCGGTGCAGACGACCCGGCC
>WNGK01021446.1_pt1 | contig 10421 bp, 9 predicted proteins | sample 5400601 | NCBI WGS metagenome assembly WNGK01 (sample SAMN13153376, study PRJNA577476) | soil metagenome | isolation source: 60 cm soil or saprolite under Garry oak tree replicate 1 | place: USA:California | collected 2016-06-15
ATTGTTGGGGTGCCCCATCCTCGCGACGTCTTTGTTTTTGTCGCTAGGGTGGGAAACCACGAACCTCACGCGTCCTTCAAAACGCCCGCATGCGTGCCCCACCGCAATTGTTGGGGTGCCCCATCCTAGCGACGTTTTTGTTTTTGTCGCTAGGGTGGGAAACCACGAACCTCACACGTCCTTCAAAACGCCCGCCTTCACTGCCGCAACCACATCGCCCACTGCCACATCCTCACTCTGCGCTTTCGCCCGCGCCACCAGCTCCACCACCCCGCTCGCCGCCTTCTTGCCCACATTGATGCGGTACGGAATCCCCACCAGATCGGCATCCTTAAATTTGACGCCCGCGCGCTCGTCGCGGTCATCCAGCAGCACGTCAATTCCCGCGGCATCCAGCTCGGCAGCCAGCTTCTCACCGGTCTCCTTCAGCGCCGCATCGCTCACATTCGTCACCGTTACCACCACCGTAAACGGCGCAATGCTCGCCGGCAGCCAGAACCCATTCGCGTCATTCGACTGCTCCACCGCCGCTGTCAAAATCCGCTCAACCCCAATGCCGTAGCTGCCCATGATCGGTGTCACTTCCTTGCCGTTCGGGTCCAGCACCCGCGCGCCCATCGACTCCGAATACTTGTACCCCAGCTTGAAGATGTGTCCCACTTCGACAGCCTTGCCCACCACAAGCTTGCCCGTGCACGAACCCATCGGGCACGCCTCGCCCTCGTTCACCGAGCGAATATCCGCCGCCAGTGTCCAGGTAAAGTCGCGCCCCGGCACCACGTTCCTCAGGTGATAGTCCTGCCTGTTTGCGCCCGCCACCAGGTTCTTGCGCCCCTCGAGCGACCTGTCCACCACCACCATCAGCCCTTCGCCCAGCGGCTTGCCATCGTGCGTAAGTCCAACCGGCCCAAGGTATCCCGCCGGACCCTTAAAGTATTGCTCCAACTCCTCCGCCTGCATGGTCCGCAGCTCCGCCGCGCCAATCGCCCCCAGCAGCTTGGTCTCGTTCACCTGGTGATCGCCGCGCAAAAACATCGCCACCCCATGCCAACTGTCTTTCGATCCGGCTTCCTTCGCCCCAGCCCCGTCTTTCGAACCCCCGTCTTTCGAGACTGTCCCGCGCTTCAGCGCCATGTAAGCCACGCACTTGATATCTGAAGCCGGCGAAATCTTGAAGAACTCCGCCACATCCGAGATCGCCGCGCAACCCGGCGTGTGCACCAGTTCCGGCGTGCCATCCCCGGTCGGCTCCATCTCCGCCACCGGCTCCAGTCGGCTCGTTGCCTTTTCCAGGTTCGCCGCATACCCGCACACCGGGCAGCTCGCAATCAAGTCCTCGCCAGCCTCGGTGTACACCATAAACTCCTGCGACTGCGATCCGCCCATCGCCCCCGAATCCGCATCCACAGCCACAAACTTCAGCCCGCAGCGCGTAAAAATTGTGCGGTAAACCTCATCGTGCAGGTCGTAGCTCCGGTCCAGCCCCGCCTTGTCGATATCAAACGAGTAGCTGTCCTTCATCGTGAACTGACGCACCCGCAGCAATCCCGACTTCGGCCGCGGCTCATCGCGAAACTTGCTCTGGATCTGGTACCAGATTTGCGGCAGCTGTTTGTAGCTCCGCAGCTCGTTCCGCGCAATCGACGTCATGATCTCCTCATGCGTCATCCCCAGGCACAACTCCGCGCCCTTGCGGTCCTTCAGCCGGAACATATTGTCGCCCATGCCCGTCCAGCGCCCGCTCTCCACCCACGGGTCTTTGGGCAGAATGGCTGGCAGGTAAAACTCCTGCCCAATCTTGTCCATCTCCTCGCGCACAATTCCAATGATTTTGTTCAGCGACCGCTGCCCAAGGAAGAGGTAGTTGTAAATGCCCGCCCCAAGCTGGCGAATGTAGCCGGCCCGCAGCAGAAATTTGTGGCTGGCCACTTCGGCATCCGCCGGGGCCTCTCGCAGAGTAGGAACAAAGAGCTTCGACCAACGATGCATAGAAATGGCTTGGCGTGCTTTCCCGTCCGTGGAAGCGGACGCAAGACGATCAGAGGCAGATTCCATTCTAAATGTCCGCCGAGTAGAGCCCTTCTTTCGCGCCGCGATTCCGCGCGCCACGACCCTCAGCGATCTGATCCCCATGTCCGTCACTGCGTCGCGCCTCCTGCCCATGGAGTAAGCAAGTCGACGGCCAACACACCGGCCGCTGAAAAGAAAAGAGCTACGTCCTATTCGGTTGAACCCCGCGTGTCAGCCGAGACACGAGGGCGTGGACAGAGTGACACGTACTAAGACAGAGTGACACGTATATCAAGACGGGCCGGAACTCCCTTTCGACTCGACAGAGAAGCCGGGTGCCCCAGAGCCTGTCCTGAGCTTGTCGAAGGATCTCGATTCTGAGACCTGGGACAGCACGAACCTCAACCAGCCAGTCCGGCAGGGAAGTCTTGATCCACCACAAAACTCCGTGCCCCGTTGGGAGCCCTCTGGGCACGCCTTCTTTCTGGCGAAAGGGTGGGAAACCACGGACCTCAATCAGCCGGTCGTTCTCCGTGCCCAGAGTGCCAGGGCCTGCCGCACGGCTTCGTCGCGGTCCCGGAAGCGACCTTCCTGGATACCCAACTCGATAAAAGAGTTTTGAGCCGGAGTGAGTTCGATCTGCATGGCATCAGCCTGGGAGCAGCCAGTTGACATGTCAATCACGAGATAGACGTGCTCGGTCATCATTCCGGGCCGGCCGGGAAAGCCGGGTGCCCCAGGTCTCGCTTTTGAGACCTGGGAAACCACGAACCTCAATCCGCCAGTCTTTCTAGTCCCTAGTCCCTAGCCCCTAGTCCCTGCCTTTATCAATCCAGCCCCGAGTTCTTCAGAATGATCCGTTCAAACAGCCTTCTCGGCAGCAACGCCCCCAACGCCAATCCCACCTTTGCGTCCCGGCCCACCGCATACCGAAGCTTCGGCCGCGGGGTCTCCAGAACTCTCGCAATGCAATCCGCCACCACCTGCGGATCCGCCTTCGAGCGATCGCCCTGCACGTGGCTGCGCCAGCGCTCCACCCGCGCGACATTCGGCGACTTGGGATCGCTCATGCCGGAAGACAGCTTAGCGTTCCGCGTCCAGATGTCGGTTTCAAACGCGCCCGGCTCCACCAGCGCCACCTGGATTCCTACCTTCTTCATCTCGTAACGCAGCGTCTCGGTCCAGCCCTCCAGCGCGAACTTGGCCGCCGCGTAGCTGCCCACGCCGGGAAATCCCAGCCGTCCGGAGATCGACGACACCATCACAATGTGCCCAAACCCCTGCCTCCGCATTTGCGGAAGCAACGCCCGCGTCACCGCCGCCGCGCCAAAAAAGTTGGTCTCAAACTGCTCCCGCAACTCCGCATCGGTCACGTCTTCCGCAAACCCCGGCAGCGCGAATCCAGCATTGTTCACCAATCCATGTAGCGGCGCCTGCCGCTTCGCAACCAAGTCCGCAATCGCCGCAATCTGCTGCGCATTCGTCACGTCCAGCGGAAGGAATTCGAGCCTCTCCAGCACGCCCGCCCCGCGCGCCGCCTCCTCCAGCTTCCCGCGCCGCTCCAAGTCGCGCATGGTCGCCAGCACCCGCCATCCGCGCCTCCCCAGCGTCACGCAAGTCAGCAACCCAAACCCGCTCGATGCGCCAGTAATCAGTGCAGTCTTTCCCGCAGTTTGTCCAGAGTTCCGCGCCATCGCCGTCACGCTCCGTCCGCTTTGCCGTCAACGCTCCGTGCCCCATCTTTTCGCCTTCTTTCTGGCGAAAAGGTGGGAAACCGCGAAGCCCACAGCTTGGCTCTCCCGCAAGGCACTTCGTTATCAAATCAGCCCCGCGCATCCAGCCCGGCCGCCTCAGCCAATTGCCGCTGAAGGAGAGGCTCAACTTCGGGGCCTTCGTTCTTTCCTAGTCCCTAGTCCCTTGCCCCTAGTCCCTAGTCCCTGCTTCAAATCAATTCCACGCCCCACAGATCATGCAGATGCACCACGCCGTCAACCTTACCGACGGCATCGACCACAATCAACGAAGTAATCTTCCGCTCCTCCAGGATCGACAGCGCCCTGGCCGCCAGTTCCTCCGCCGCAATCGTCCGGGGATTCGCGTTCATCGCCTCACCCGCTGTGCGGCTCAGGGCAGCCCCGCGCGTCCCCGGCGCCACCACCGGTACCGCATCGCCCCCGTGCATCAGGTCGCGGACCTTGGCCAGCCGCTTGCCCAGCTTGCCGCCGGGATGCAGCTCGGCAAAGTCCTCCGCCTTGAATCCCTTGCGCAGGCTCACCGCCACCGCCAGCGCATCGCCCAGAGCCAGCATGGCGGTAGTCGAGGCCGTGGGTGCCAGGTTCATCCCACACGCCTCACGCTCCACGCCGCAGTCGAGCGCCACATCGCTGGCCGTCGCCAGGGTCGAGCTCATGTTGCAGCAAAAACTGATCAGCGCGTCGCCCTTGCGCTTCAGGGTCGCCAGCAGCCGCAGAATCTCCTCCGTCTCGCCGCTGGCCGAGAGCGCAATCACAACGTCGCCCGGCATCAACACGCCCACGTCGCCGTGCACCGCCTCGGCCGGATGCAGAAACAGCGCCGGCGATCCCGTGGAGCTGAGCGTCGCCGCAATCTTCTGGGCGATGATGCCGCTCTTGCCCATCCCCGTCACAACTACGCGCCCGTTGCCCTCGCCGCAGCGCAAAATCAGCTCGACGGCGCGGTCGAAGTCCGCCGCCATAGGCCCTTCCAGGCGCGCGGCCAGCCCCTCCAGCGCTGCAGCCTCGGTGCGCACCAGTGCGGCCGGCGTCAGCGGCTCAGGGCCGTCCATATCCTGTTTTTGGCTCATCGGTTACTCATGCTACCAGCTTTGCCGGCCTCAAGATGGCCGGCCCACCCCGGCTGTAACTACATCCGCCCCATCCGCATCTTTCGTACAATGAAGGTACGAGGTCGATTCGTTTGAGGCGCAATACCATCGTTCTTGGCATCACCTTGCTCGTCCTTGCCGTCTTTGCCTGGGCGGGATGGGCAAACTATGAATACCGCAAGCAGGCTGCCGAGAAGATGCTGGCCAACGCCGGCCGTGGCGAACTTGTCGCTGCCGGCTCCTCGGACACGGGGATGACCTCCTCGCCGCTGCTCGGCAAGCCCGCCCCCGCATTTACGCTCCAGGACCTGAGCGGCAACAAGGTTTCGCTCTCCAGCTACAAGGGCAAGGCCCTGCTCATCAACTTCTGGGCCACCTGGTGCGGCCCCTGCAAGCTCGAAACCCCCTGGATAGTCGAGTTGCGCAACCAATACGCCCCCCAGGGATTCGAGGTTCTGGGCATCGATTCGGAAAACGACAACCTGGCCGCCGACGACACCGCGGGCCTGGCCAAGGACAAGGCTGCCGTGGCCGACTTCGTTCGCTTGGAGCACATGTCCTACCCGGTCTTGCTCGACGGCGACAGCCTGACCAAACCCTACGGCGACTTCGACGCCATGCCGGCCTCGTTCTACGTCGATCGTAACGGCAAGGTCATCGCCGCGCAGATGGGCATTAGTTCCAAGGACGATATGGAAGCCAAGATTCGCACGGCTCTCGGAGCCACCAAGTGAAAACCTCCGCGGCGATTCTCACAGCGGTTGGAACCGGCCTGCTGGGGTTGATGGCTCACGGCCAAATTCCCGCATCCGATTCGCCCAACCACTCTACCGCCAAAGTCGAGGCAGTCGAGTACCTTTATCCGGAGCAGGTTACGCTGGCTCCGGGCAAGACCAGTTCGGTCGCGCTCCATTTCCGCGTTGCGCCGGGGTTTCATATCAATTCCCACGCGCCCAAAGACGAATTCTTGATTCCCACCGCGCTTTCCTTTCCCGAAGGCTCCGGCGTTCGGCTCGAGAACGCTTCCTACCCAGCCGGGGCGGAGTTCGTTCTGCCCGCCGATCCTGATACCAAGCTGAATGTTTATACAGGCGATTTCACCATCCAGACGAAGCTGGTGGCGGAAGCCGGCGACCACCTCGTGAAGGCCAAGTTGCGCTACCAGGCTTGCGATAAAACTGCCTGCATGCCGCCTAAAACCATCACGGTTCCCATCGATGTGGTGGGAAAATAGGGCTAAAAGGCACTTTCGCGCACAAATAAAAAACGGTCATGTTCTTTCCTTTCATGCGGTTGCACGCAAAATTGGGGGGATTTTTGCGCGAATGTGATCTGGAACACAGTGAACAGTGGGCAGTGCACAGTGAACAGAGTCGAGAGAAAGAGTGAAGAAGTGAAGAAGTGAAGAAGGGCAGGGAACCGGGAACAGAAGGACCCTGCTCGCCCGAGTTTGTTCGCTGCTTCCATAGCTTGCTCCTTTGGGTTGCAAATGGTCGTGGTGAAAATGAAAACGCCCGCCGAGTTGGCGGGCGTTTTTCTTGCTACTGATTCAAGTATGACAGGTTCGAATAATTAATCCCCGATTTTGAAAATTATTTTGCGCTGATTTTAAAGGGGGTTACAAACTATTTTTCGTTTTGCCTATTGACACGTTTTCCACAGGGGCTGCATCCCCCCGATTGCAATCGGGAGAACCCGGCTTTGCCGGGGTGGCAGTAGAGGTCTGACAATTCCGGGAGTAGTCAATGTGCTTTTTCGCGCATGGTGGTTGCCGAAAAGACCGTTCCGCAGGGGCTAAAGCCCGGAGGTTTCTGGTTGCTGATCCGGCACGACTCAAGCCACCCCAGCGACGAAGACCTGTCGCCGGGGACCCCGGAAAGTCGTGCCCTGATACAAAGCTTTGGTTTCGGGGAGCAGCACAACGCACTCGCCGAGGCGAGCATCCAGGCCCCCTTTGAGGGGCCAAAAATCATAAAGCCTCCGCCTCTGCCGGAGGATATTTACACGAAGGGGGCGCGGCGTCCGCCTCGAATCAAGCCGGCGGCCCGGCCCGTAATTTCGTCGAGGCAGCGGCTGTCCCGTTCGTGCATCAAGTCGGCGGCAGTCCATGGTGCTGGCGGCTGGTCCGCGATGCTGGCCGTTGGTTCCGCAATGCAGCACGGTCAGGAGGCCAAGGGTGCATCCAAGTTAATGCGAACTATCGAATCGAGCGGGGACTCCTAAAGAATGCTGCGCAAGGTCATTGCATCCGTTGTCTTGGTGTGGCTAGCGACCGGATGCACGGAACTCTCGCGGAACCCGCCGAACCCTGACTCTTCGCTTTTCAATCCACCTACGTTTACCAGTTCCAACCACCTGCTCGACCTGCTGGTGATCGCGGAACCGGCGACGATTACGCTGGGCCCGTTCAAGCCCACGGCTTGGGTTTTCAAGATCTGCGAGACTGCGGTGGCGCACGGGGACGATTGTCCCGCGGACACACGGACGGTTGCGCCGTACGGGGGCATCCGGCTGCAACTGAGCCCCGGCGACCATCTGCGCATGCGTCTCATCAATCGCCTGCCGGCCGCGCCCGCAGACGCGGAAAATGCGCATGGCAGCGATCCCATGATGAACGCGATGCTTGCCGCCAACCCGGTGAATATTCACACGCATGGGCTAATTGTGGAGCCCCGGAATGCGGACGCAGCCGACCCGACTTACGGTGATTACGTGTACGTGCTTGGCTATCCCGCGGGAGAGATGCCGGCGATGGTGCACCCCGATGAGACCGCGACGGACAAGCCGATCCAATACGACATCTACATTCCGAGCAATCACCCGTCGGGCCTTTACTGGTTCCATCCTCACGTTCACGGGCTGGGAGTGAATCAACTCTCCGAGGGACTATCCGGCATCATCACGGTTGGTTCGCCGTCGGACTATCTGGACGTTCCTTCGCCGATTCCGCCGGTGCGTTACGTGGTGCTGAAGGACGTGCAGATATTGCCCAACGGCGATGCGCGGGACCAGGAGGACGCGAACTTCTGTACACCGACGGCGCTGGTGGGAGTGCAGCGGAACGGGGAGTGCGAGGGGCGGGACACGTCGGTGCTTTCGGACGTTCGCCGGCAAGAGGGATCGGGCGGCAACAACTACGTTGGCGGGCTCTGGTATTTCACCGTGAACGGCCAAGCCTATCCTGAGTTCGCCATGCAGCAAGGGTCGGGGGAGATATGGCGCCTGTTGAACGCGGGGGCTAGCCGCTCCTATGACCTGGTGGTTGAAGACGACCAGACGAAGGCTCCTATTCCGTTCCAGGTTTTATCACTGGATGGAGTTGCCCTGGCTCCACCGGCGGGACTCACAGTGGCGCAGGTGAAAGCGGCAACCGGTGGGAAGGTGGATGTGGTTGATTGTGGAAGCGGGCAGTCGAACGGTTCCGGAACCCAGCCCGTGTGCGCCACGCACCTGGTGATGCTGCCAAGCGCGCGTGCGGAGATCTGGGTGGGGTCCCCGGCCAACTCAGCCACGCTACTGACCCGGCTGGTGTATACGGGCGCTGCCGGCGACACGTGGCCGGAGGCAAACATTGCGCATATCACGCCATCCAGCGGATCGACTTCGGCCGCGCGGGCCGGATTGCTTGCCCCCGGGACCAGGTTGCTTAAGGTCCGTTCGGTTCCGAAGGGGATGTTGTCCGCGCAAGGGGTGCTGGGGGCGCCGGTGATGGCGAACTTTGCCGGTGTAGCGGCGCCGCTTTCGCTGCATGAGGCGCAACAGATTGCGAGTGCGGGGCAGGCGGGCCAACCCAAGCCGGCCGAATCGTCGAGTGAACTGCCGGGGGGCGGACTGAGCCCGCAGCAGATTGCGAACCTGCGGACGCGCATGGCTGAGTTTTCAAAGCCGGTGGCTTCGCTGGCGTCCCCGAACTGCTCGGCACTGCCCGCGGGACACCACCGCCGGATCTTCTTTGGGAATCCTACGGCGGCGCCGGACTCGTTTGGATTGGGCTACGAGGAGGTGGATTCGGATGGGAATGCGGTCCCCGGCACCTTCCAGGACATTGCATCATACGATCCATCGCAAGTGAATGTGTGTCTTCCCCTGGGCGCGGGCAACATGCCGGTGAACGAGGAATGGGAACTCGTGAACGTGGCCGGCGAGACGCATAACTTCCACATGCACCAGACCAAGTTTTACGTTCTTCCGCAGGATGCTCCGGATGGGGATGGTGGTGTGTTGATGGACAACATACCGCTGCCGAATGGGGGAGCGGCGTGCGATGGAACGGTAGTGACCTGGCGCGCCGGCACCTGCAGTGTGCCGACGGTTGTGGTGAAGATTCCGTTCGCCGAGGTGGGCGATTTTGTTTATCACTGCCATATTGGGGAGCACCAGGATGGCGGGATGATGGCGCATATTCGGGTGATTGCGAGTCAGTGAACTGCCGGAGAGTGAATTCTGGCCGGATGACGATGGGGCGTGAACCTGGATGGAGCGTGGATTGCAATCGGGAGAACCGCCGGCTCTGGGAGTAGTCAATGTGCTTTTTCGCGCATGGTGGTTGCCGAAAAGACCGTTCCGCAGGGGCTAAAGCCCGGAGGTTTCTGGTTGCTGATTCGGCACGACTGAAGTCGTGCCCTGATACAGGGCTTTGGTTTTGGAGAGCAGTCCAACGCACTCGCCGAGGCGGGCATCCAGGCCCCCTTTGAGGGGCCAAAAATCATAAAGCCTCCGGCTCTCTGCCGGAGGATATTTGCTACCGCGACCGCGAAGATTTGTGGTTTCCCAGGTCTCAAAAGCGAGACCTGGGGCACCCACAGTTCATAGGCGCGATTACAAAATCACCCAGTCACGGTACTAGTTCGCAACTAGCTGACTGTCGCAGCCCTACGCGCCGACTCAGCGTGAAATTTCTTGACTGCAAAGACACCAAGCACGATAAACACAGCCAACACCACGAGCTGCGCCACTGCAAATGGCGGCTCAGACTGACTTGGGGCCAGTGCTTTTAACGCGGGAACCTTTTGGAATGCCTGTACGACCAAAACGAAGACATTGAGATACAACGCGAGGACGGCGCTGACTGAGTAGATCCAGCGCCACGCACCGGTGAGATGGCAGGCGTAGCGCGCCACAATCGCAAATGCGAGCACCACCAACGACACGATGCCGACGATATGCGAGGGCAGGAGCTTGTGAAAAGGAAACAGGAAGCCGGTGATGCTTGTCGCCGCCGTGGTTATGAGAAACACCGCAGTCCAGCCATCGAGTCGTTTCGCGTTGATCAGTCCGAAGACTACGACGAATCCCGAACCGATTCCCACCAGGCTCAATACGACGTGCACTAAGGTGATCATGGTCATGGTGAAGTCTCCTTATGCTGATGAGGGCCACACAATTCGGACTTGCGAGGGACGCGAGGATCCTGATCGAATACACTACGACCACAGTCTGCGTGTCGAATCATGGGACCTCCGGGGAAGGAAGCTCCGATGCTCCGCTCGGCACAAGAATCGGGCAGTTCTGCGGGCGGAAAAGAGTATAAGGCTGCGTTTACAGTTTGTCGCGATGAATATTTCGA
>WNGK01021451.1_pt1 | contig 10421 bp, 10 predicted proteins | sample 5400601 | NCBI WGS metagenome assembly WNGK01 (sample SAMN13153376, study PRJNA577476) | soil metagenome | isolation source: 60 cm soil or saprolite under Garry oak tree replicate 1 | place: USA:California | collected 2016-06-15
TGCCAACCTCGGTGATCGCTGTCAGCCCATGATCGAGCGCGCAGCGAATCACGTTACGCCTGCGATGTGGCGGCAGCGGGATTGTGCCATCAGAGATCTCTACTGCACTGAAGCCTAATGTATGCGCATGTTGCATGAATGTTCGGCAACTCCCACGCACAATGGCGACTTCCAGCAATGTTCCTCCGGGATATGTCAGGATGCCCTCGGCTGTCAGGTGTAACAGCTTACGACGGAGTACATCCGCGGGAACAAAAGCCGAGGTACCGAAGGTGCATTTCCAATGGTCAATCAGATCGCCACACATATCAAGCATATCAGCTGTTGCGGCCGGGCCATGTCCTTTATCGATAACCATGGTTACTCCGCTCTTGCGCGGTGGCTGTGTCCGCCCTGTCAGCAGACCCTCAACCACGTGCGCCCACGCTCGCTCAGGCATATACGACCTCCTCTGATAGTTTCTTTAGCGCCGCCTCTACCATCGCTAAATCCGCGCCCCATGGCACAACCATTATATTTTTGTCCTGTTCAATATGCGTTTCCAGCAGACAGCATTTGAGAAGTGTGGGTTCTTTGCGCTCACCTGCAATGCGACGCGGGCACATCTCAACCCGTGGGGGTTCGTCACCGTAGAAGTGGCGGTGGAACTGCAGGCTGCGCTCGCAGCCGATCATCGTCCAGGCGTGTCGTTCTGGACGCTGGTCCAGGAAATACACCGGCGCGGATAGATCATCCAATCCACCAGAGCGGCAGGGTACCAGGTAAGCTGATGGTTTTACACTTTTTGCCAGGTCAAGTACTTCAATTCGCTCCAATTCTAAGCGAATGGGTGGGAGGTCTGCGTACCTCAAGACTTGCTGTGCCAGCCCGTACAATTTTGGAGGTTCGGGAGGAGCAACCTCTACCACTCGTATCACCAGGGGATTGGGGTGATGAATGAAGTTGACATGATCATACAGTCCCTCGACTATGAGCGTACTTTCTGGTCCAATGCCAAGTTCGTATGCCGTCTGGGCCAGGGCGGAACGATTGGCTGGATCAATGTCCGGGCACCTGGCATAGACGCACGTGTCCGGCAAGGCCAGCACCTCGACGGAGGTAATCTGCGAAAACAGTGGTTCACTTTCTGCGCGAGTGATGGCAACTACAGCGGTCTCGGTGCCTTCACCACGGAACACGATGAAATCGGTTCGGCGGTAAGCTTCGCGGCTAAGCAGCAGCGTGGTGATGGCATCTACTGTCATTGGCCCGTCGTATTGCTGTACGCTGACCCGGCGATAGGGGAGTGGAACCAGGTTTTTTGCTGATTTCCAGGATTGTATTTGTGTAAGCTGACTCATCTGTTTGTCCTTATAAGTCTCGCAGGTTAGGCGAACCAGCACGCAATCGACACAGCTGGATAAAATGCTCAGGATTGAGGAACAGTTCGTTCATATTACCCATCTCGTCAATGGTGATGCCCTCGGGCTGCCGCATCAGGTAATCGAGATACTGAAAGGCGTCTTTCGCTCCGAAGCCCACGTGATGGAAACCGAGTAGCCGGCGGCTGTTACCCTCGACAACGGCCTTTTGGAAACCCGTTAACTCAGGATACATGAAGGCATAAAGCATCGTGCCCTCAGCACAGGGAAGCGGGATGTCTTCATGGGGTACGCCCTTAGGTGGCATTTGAATCACAACAACATTATCGTAACGTTGCCTGGCTTCCTCCTCCGATAAACCAACCCAGGTTATCTCGTAGGTGGAATGCAAGAAATCGGGGTAATCGGTCCAGTCGAATTCATAGGGTTCACCCATGATGTTACGGGCGGCGGTCATGCCTCCCTTACGAGCTTTGAACATCTCCATTGGCGGGCCGATCAGGTCACCAATCGCATAGACATTGGGCACGCTCGTACGCATGTGTTTGTCAACGAGAATCTCGCCCTTCTCTCCGACTGCCACGCCCAGCACTTCCCGGTAATGTTCGGATTTAGGTCGCTCTCCGGTGCCGATGAACACAAAATCACAGGCTAAGGACTCCTCGCTTCCATCTTGCATATTACGAATAATGACTTCTTTTGCATTGCCGTTGCCGTCACCTTTGATCGCGACCGGTTCAACGCCTTCAAGAATCTGCATTCCACGCTTGCGCATGCCATCGACTACATACTGGCGCAGGTCTTCGTCAACGTGGTGCAGGCTGGCTGTGCGCATCAGAGGTTTGCGTGCTGCAATGGTGGTGGGGCAACCGGCTGCCTGGAAGAATGATCCATATTCGATGGCAACCTTTGAGCCGCCAATGATTACGCAGCGTTGTGGTTCGAAGTCGAGCTCTTCGATCAGTGATACAAAGTCGTAGACTCCGTGCAGATCTGTTCCAGGGATGTTAGGAAAGACCGTTTCAGCACCAGTGCCAAGCACAAGGTTATCCGCGTGGAAACGTTCACCTGCTACTTCAACGGTGTGGTTATCTATAACCGTAGCCGGGACGTTTAGTATGTATTCCAGGTCCAGTTGCTCCTTGGATTGCCAGTTCATGAAGGCATGAGCGCTGCCCCGCCCTTCCTTGAAAAGCTGAACCATCTGCAGGATCGATGCTCGCAGATGAGTGGCATCAGGAAACCAGAGTTTTCCTGAGAACCAGCGCATAAGATCCAGCTCACGCGCTGCTTCGGAAAAGAGGTGGTGTGGCACGCATGCCAGGTGTGGGCAACTCCCACCCAGGAACGGCCAGCGATCAACAATCAACTGTCGTCCTCCCCTGGCTCGTAGATAGCCTGAACCGAAGCGCCCACCGGCTCCGCCGCCGACAAAGATTGCATTATACTTCCTTTTGTCGTCGTGCCGGACGTTATAAATCGGCTCGCTCTTTTTCTCATAGTCTGCTATAAGATGTCTCCATTGAAAATTCGTGGTTTTAGTAAGAGTGATATCCACAAGCATGTCCTCCTTGCATTAGCCACAAGCCAGGCATAGCGGGGACGTGGCGTAATGCATTTCAAGTCCTCCTATAGGTCGAAGCACCTGGACAAGTCAATTGACTTGAACTCGCGATGGTGCGTCCGAAGTGGGTCAAAACGACGGATCAGCGCGACGTGTTCAGGCGCAGGTAGTGGCACAAGGCTCACATCCGGCGCAATCACCGGCTCGAATTCGGTGTTGTCCAGCACGTCCTGGACAGTCGTATCAGGATAAAGCGCACGCAGGCGTAAGACATGCGTAACTGGATCAAAATCAAATACGCCTAATTCGGTCACGACCCAGTCTGGTCCGCCGCCCCGCAAGCCTAGAGCCTGACGGGAGATACCATCACGAGAGAAGTGGCCGATGGATGAGATAAAATCTATGTGCTTGACGAAACGAAACTGGCGTTTACCAGCCTTGTTCATTGGCGCACGATGTCCCGCAGTCCAGATGGTAATGTGCTGAACATCACCAGACAGGTTGCAACCGCCGCCACCGCCAGGCAGCTTGACGCGTGGGGTATCCGCATTGCCCAAAGCCGTGACGTTCAGGTTACCAGAGCGATCGATTTGCACTCCCGAGAGGAACATACGCCCCATATCGCCACGGGCTGCTATGTCAAACAAGTCGCTGATGCCAAGCGCTATCATACTTCCTTGCTTGAGTGACCAGTCGTTCGAGGTCGGCGGTAGAAATGGTGGCTCCGGGTTGACCCCATAGGTAGCGCCCTCGATGTGCACCATATGGGGTGCTTGTGTTCGCCTGGCTAATAGCATAGCGAGTGTCGCTACTGGTGAACCATAGCCGTGGAAAACTAATTCACCATCCTGGATAGTGCGTGCGACCTGGTAAATCATCACTTCAGGGAGCGTTGCATACGTGACTTGTTCTGCGTTCATGCGATAGCTCCTTCAGGTGCGGTGAAGAGTGCACGCCAGGCGTCATCGCCATCCTTCCAGCCTTCAAGTACCTGGCGCTTTGCTGAACCGCCGATACGGGAAAGATACTCGTTGTGGCTTACAGGCTCAAACACAAAACGCGTCAGGTACTCATTGGCGAAAGCGTCAGGGCCTGCGTGCGCTGCCTGGTAATACTCGGTCAGGTGCGCACGGTCATAGGCATAAAAGGGATAGCACGAGGTGGGATGAGCGCCGTAAGGAACCTCAACTACTGACTCAACCCAGAAATACGGCACATTTGGTTCCATCGCGCGCAGCTCGTCAGCTGGCAATAACTTCTCTACAGAGGCGATTACATGTTTAGAGGCGCGGATGAAAAAGAGATCCGCGACCAGTGGTGCCAGTATCTTCAAATTGCCCTGTGCGTCACCATATTGTGCATGAATGATAGCAACATCCGGCGCGAGTGCGGGTACAAGCACCAGGGGCAGGCCTGTGAATGGACAGGTCATGGTTTTATATTCCGGGTGCAGGCGCAGAAAATCTGTGCCCTGCACGCTTCGCACTGGCAAAAATGGTACACCGAACTCTGCTGCTCGCAACTGCTGGATGATCGTATGACAGCACGTATCGTGGATCTGCACTTGCCCGCTTTCGCAGGCATGACGAAAGTTTGGCGCCATCCCGAAATCCTGCTCGAAACCAACATAAGATTCCTCTACTACGTTGATGATGCCTGCACCACATAGGAGGTCCACATCTACGCCGTGGGCCGTCCCTACCACATGCAGGTTACGCCGTCCCTGGCGCACAAGTTCTCGTAGCAAGGCCATCGGCTCACGCCAGGACAGGCCGCCGCCAACGGCAATGGTCATACCATCCTGTACGATGGATGCGGCCTCGGCCAGCGACATTCTCTTATCTTCTGAAGTAAAGACAGGCATTATTGGGCTCCTAATTGATTGTCCAACCGCCATCTATAACCAGCATGTGTCCTGTGACGAAATCGGCTTCGTCCGAAGCAAGATAGACTGCAGCGGCTGCGATATCTTCCGGTTGGCCAATACGTCCCCAGGGAGTCATATCAATAACCTGCTGGCGTAGTTCAGGAATGTCTAACCGCCAACGTGTCATCGAAGTTTCAACCATACCAGGACAGATAGCATTGACCCGAATATGGTTAGGCGCGTAGTCCAACGCCAGCGCACGTGTAAACGAGACGACTGCCCCTTTGGAGGCATTATAAGCGGCCCGTGCCGGAAAAGGTACAAATCCGGCGGCTGATGCAATGTTGATGATAGTGCCATTACCTTGCTCCAGCATCCGTCGAATGGCGGCGCTGGCAACCCGGAAGACGCCATTCACATTGACCTCCATCACGCGCTCCCATTCCTCATCTGGAGTTGTGTGCGCGAGAGTAGCCTGGCGCGAGCCAGTGATACCGGCATTGTTCACAACTATGTCCAGTCGCCCCCAGCGAGTGATCGCAGCTTCAACCATACGCTCTGCATCTGCCCGCACGGACACGTCGCCCACTACAAAACTGCCCCAGGGCGAACGCAAAGCACCATCCGTAGTTTGAAATGCATTACGCGACGTCTCGGCCAGGCCTCCCTTGTCGCTAATGGAAGGAGGTGTTAGGGCGCTTCCCTCTTGTCGCTCAGCAGTGAGCGCCTCATCAATCAATGCCGCTGTTTCACGCAATCCTTCCTCAGCGATATCACTGAGTACCAGTAAAGCGCCTTCGACAGCAAAGCGGCACGCTATTCCGCGCCCTATGCCTGAGCCAGCGCCTGTAACCAGAGCGATTTTATTTGCAAGACGCATAATCAAAAACCTCTTTACGCCACGCAGCAGATCCTTCGCTGCACTCAGGATGACGATATCGGCCCTAAACGCTGGTTAATCCGCCATCAATGACCAGGCACATGCCTGTCGCATACGAGCTATCATCCGAAGCTAAGAATAGTACAGAACGCGCGATTTCTTCAGGCTGTCCAAAACGACCAAGGGGATAGCGGCTCAGCCTTTGAGCCAGCTTTTCTGGAGTATCGTTCTCAATCAATCGCTGACCCAACGGAGTCATCGATGTGCCTGGAGCGATGCAATTAACGCGGATGCCATGCTGCGCAAAGTCGGCAGCCATGGCGCGAGTCAGACTGATAATAGCTCCCTTGGCCGCGGAGTAGGCAGACATGTGCTGCAATCCAACCAGACCGGCCACCGACGAAACATTAATGACCACACCTCCGCGTCCACGGTCGATCATAGCCGGAAGAGCGTACTTCGAGCACAGGAAAGCGCCGCGCACATGAACGGCGAATGTGCGATCCCAGGTTGCTTCATCGGACTCGATGACCGTACCGAAGGATTCAATACCCGCGTTGTTAAAAAGAATATCGACTCGCTCGAAGTTACTCAGGGTCGCTTGAACCATTGCCTCGACACTTGAAGCGGAGCTTACATCAGTCTCTGCCCAGCTGGCACGACCGCCTTCATTGTTGATCGATTCGGCAACCGCTGCCGCCGCGGGACCGTTGATATCCGCGAGCATCACCGCCGCGCCTTCGCTGGCGAATAAGCGTGCGCATGATGTATCCTCAGTTGCAACACGGGCAGAGACCAACACCGTGTACTCCTTCCCAGGGATGTGGAACAGGTTCTTTATCGGGCACAATTTCTGCCTTCCTACTGCCGCATTTGGAACAGACCCATTCCTCAGGAGGACGTGTTCCCACCAGGACTAATCCCTGGAACCTGTGCCCGCATTCTGGGCATTCTAACGTTAAAACAGGCATCATACACCTCCGCAACACTCCTGTCATGCTGAGCGGAGCGGAGCATCCACGCTCAGATTCTTCGCTGCGCTCAGGATGACAACTGGCCGCCACGGCTAAACGTTTAAACTACGTTTGTTAGGTTACTCCAGCTGGAGTTCGCGCCAGTTCGCTACGGACAAGCTGTGCGCCAGCAGCCAGGGCATGTAGTTTATCAATAGCAATGTAGCGTTGGAGTAGGATCAGGCCACAGTCGGTGGTAAGACCCAGTTGATCGGCAGGTACGTACTGCAGGATTTGCCGGGTACGATCGGCTACCTCTTCAGCTGTTTCAGTAATCGTACTCTTCACGTCGATCACTCCTGCCCAGAACTGCAGGTGTTTGGGTAAGGGGTGTTGTGCAAGTACACTACCAAGGCCACTCAGGTCGCGTCGTCGACCGCTCGTCTCGAGGTTCAGCACGTCCATCTTAGCGTCATAGGCTGTTGGGATGACATAGGTACTGTCACCAGGAGTTGGTCCCTTACGCTGTGTAAGGTCAAAAATCTCGCCTGCCTGCGCTGTCTGATCAGGCATGTAGGCAGGTGTGCCACCCCAGTTGCCCCAACAGATGTGGCAGACAATCTTGGCGTGCTTGACCCCTTCCACCGCTCGATTGAATGCCTCGATAGCCCAATCTTCAAAGCCATAGGGCCAGGTAAACTCGTCGAGCTGAATGAAATCTACACCGAGGGCATCAACTTCTAAAATGTCCTCGTTGATCGCTTTGGCAATGTCCATTGCTCGATCACGGCTGGACTTGTAGTACAGGTCGTTAGTGGCCTGGGCAAACACCTGAATACCGGTGTACTGCACCTTTGTCGGCTTGTTGGTAGCTTTCTTGAGGGCTTTGGCCTGCTCTACCATGATCGCTCCTCGCCGCTTGACCTCCTGGGTCAACGTAGCGGCGTGTAAGCGGCTGTAAATAGGAAAGCCCAGGTAACCGCCTTTAAGGTCGTAGCCCATGCGCTTGTAGTAGTAATAGACGGCCTGGTCGGCATAGTTATCGCCTTGCACACGCCCATCCGTGATGATGTCCAGCCCTGCCGCTTCCTGATCGTGTGCTAAGGCCGCGATAACGTCTTCCAGAGCTTCTCGCTCAAGAGAATCCGGGGGGTGTTGATCTCCGGTAAAGAACCTGGCAAAGTTAGCATCCCACCAACGGGGATTAGGGTAGTTTCCAACCATGCTTGTGGGAAGCATGATCTCCTGGTCGCGAATTTTATCACTAAAGAACGCAACTAAACCGACCTACAACAATGAGGTAAATACGCGAGTTTATACTTAAGTAAGTTTTCACCTCCTTTCAGCTCTACTCAATCAAGCTTGCAAGCCATAAAACCCGGCTACACGGCCGCTCGATACGTGTACTGATGGATGTGTCAGTAGTGCATCAAGCACGCTTGGACCGTCAAAGCGCTTCAGGTCATATTGACAGACAATGGTCACTCCCGGATACTTGTCCACTATTGGATTGAGCAGTGCTTCGTAATGCATCATGCCTTCAGCACCCGGCGCATTTTGTAGTGACCAGGTCATCTCTCCTGTTAGAAACACACGATCGTAGCCTGCCGCCAATGCCCCTAGAATTGCTGATTCCATAAAGGCCAGCATACGCTGGGCGTCAAAACGACCCGTCAACAGGTAGGCCTCTTCGGGCGGTAAAATCCGCAATAACCCACGTGCGATCAGATCGTCCACAGGAAACCCCTCCGCGTGCAGTAGCTCCCTGAGGCGTCCTGCTGGTGTGCTATCCTGAATGTAGAGTACTGGCACACCGGCGCCAAGATGCTCTACAAGGTACGGGCGCATCATTTGCCATTGCTCATCCCGGTTGACAAAGAACAGGCAAATATGCCGTTCTTCAGAACGTGTATCAGAATTAATTTCGGTCTCGGCCATCTGCGGCTCGGGCTGTAGATTCATGGTTTGCATGAACGCTAGTAAATCTTCTTTCAAAAAGCGCCGCTCGCTTCGTCCACCCACACGAAAACAGCGCAGTTTGCCACTATTGGTCCAACGACGCAACGAGGTCTCACTTACTTGTAAGAACTCAGATGCTTCTGTAATCGTCAAGAATCTTTGTTTTTCAGGCATAAAATATGTACTTAGCTGTTCAATGATAGTCTTTGTTAACCTTTACTAAGTATAAAGTCCGTCTGCTTGAAAGTCAAGGTTTTGGGAGATGAAAACGTATTTTCACTGTCAGGCTCATTGGGATCCGATGGCTCCTGCGGTAGCACTGTGATACAATAATGACACGATTCATCGAACAAACAACGAGGAACACTACTCTACAATAACGTTACATAAAGATAAAAACCTGGCCGTGCCGGTTAGGAGCGTATGTATGCTCGATAGCTTTGAGCAAACTCAGATCGATACCAGTGGGGCAACTATTCGCCTGATCAAAAAGGGAGATCGTTTCCCTCTGTTGCTGCTGCATGGCTATCCTCAGACCCACGTGATGTGGCATAAAATTGCTCCTCGTCTTGCTGAGGATTTCACCGTGGTGGCACCCGACTTGCGCGGTTATGGTGACAGCTCGAAACCGGAAGATGGGCCAGATCACTACAACTATTCGAAAAGAGCGATGGCTCAGGATCTGGTCGAAGTAATGGACAAATTGGGCTATCAGGAGTTCTTCGTGGCCGGTCACGATCGAGGTGGCCGCGTGGCACATCGCATGGCCCTCGATCATCCTCAGCGTGTGAAGAAGTTGGCGGTCCTTGATATCGCCCCAACCTACAAAATGTACATGAGCACCGATAAGGCGTTTGCGACTGCCTACTACCACTGGTTCTTTCTGATTCAGCCCTATGACTTGCCAGAGCGCTTGATCGGCTCTCAGCCCGAGTACTACCTGCGCAGATGTTTGGCAAGCTGGAGCGCAGACCCCTCGGCTTTCGCTCCCGAAGCAGTAGCAGAATATATCCGTTGCTTCAGCAATCCGGCAACCATTCATGCAAGTTGTGAAGATTACCGGGCTGCTTCCACAGTCGATCTCCAGCATGATGAAGCCGACCTGGATCAGAAGGTGGCCTGTCCCTTGCTTGCCCTCTGGAGTGAGCGGGGGGTTGTCGGACGCAGGTTGGTAAAGCCCTTCCAGGTGGCCATTTTCTTCCTGAAGAAGCTCCTGAGGAAACATATGAGGCCTTGCGGGAGTTTCTGGTCACATGAGCAATGTCACAAGGCAAACAAGACAGGGGTTAAAAACTATGAACGCTTCCGCTACTCCTATACGTGTCGGGTTGATCGTACCGAGTTCCAATGTGACCATCGAGACCGAGTTGCCAGCAGTGCTTGCCCGGCACGAGTCGGCAACGTTCACCTTCCATGGTAGCCGGATGAAAATGCAGGAGGTTTCGGAGGAAGGGCTTCGGGCAATGAACGCCCAGAGGGAACGCTGTGTGGCCGAACTGGCTGATGCCTCCTGCGCTTCACTGGTTTATGGGTGCCTTGTAGCTATTATGGCCCAGGGACCTGGAGAGGACCGCCGGGTGACGGCGGCTATCAGAGAGCAGTTAGTCGATTCCGCTGCGATGCCCGCACTCGTTACCAGTGCTGATGCTTTGATCGAGGCTATCCGAGCACTTGGGGCGGGGCGTGTGGTGCTGGTCACTCCCTACATGAAGCCCATCGCCCAGAAGGTGGTGGATTACATCGAAGCGGAACATATCGAGGTCACAGACTGGGTTGCGCTGGAAGAGCCGGATAACGCCGCGGTTGCCCGCATTCCCGGTGAGCGTATTCTCGCTGC
>WNGK01013407.1_pt1 | contig 10420 bp, 12 predicted proteins | sample 5400601 | NCBI WGS metagenome assembly WNGK01 (sample SAMN13153376, study PRJNA577476) | soil metagenome | isolation source: 60 cm soil or saprolite under Garry oak tree replicate 1 | place: USA:California | collected 2016-06-15
ATCCGCGTTGTTTCCCACAGACCAATTTTCGATGGGTGCTTCTGCCGTGCCGGATTGGGTGGGGAATTATGTGCGCAACAATCCATTCGGGTCCGCCGCGTCTTCTGTGCCAGACCCGCTATGGACCGGCGCGCAACCAACACATCAACTATTGAAGTACGGGATCGTGCCGTTCAGCTCGCAGTACGATGCGGAGTTGAATCCGGCGGACGACTGGCAGCAGAGAGGGCGTGACACGGCCGCCATGGCTCTCTCAATACTCTATCCTCAGGGTGGGCTGGCCCCCGTCGCCGCCAAGCAGCCGTCGAACAATGACGCGACAGGAGCTACGGCCCAACCCATCGCCGCGCCTGCGTTTCAACAATCCCGAGCGGACCCTCGGGTCCCCGACGAGTTCAATGCTACTATTTCGGGAGGCGTGGCGGATGTGACTCGACCGGATTTGCAGGCCACACCGAACAGCGTTTTAGGGACGAGCGTCGATCCTAATAAGCCGTACTTTCCGCGTTGGACGCTGCCGATCCCGGCGGAAGGCGAGACCGGGTTATGGCGAGCAGATGAGCCGTATTCTTGGATCGATGAAAACGCGGGCCAGATCAAAAACGTGCCTCGCGGAAGCCCTATCCTTGATACAAACAGGAACGGCCAACCAGGGCACTTCCAGAAAGGGAGCAACACGCCATCGGGAAATTCTTGGAAATACCGCCTTATGCCCTGGTTGGGGGTGTGATATGTTCCTTATCTGTTCCATGGAATTCATGCGCATGGGAGAGCGTCGTGAAGCAGTTTAGCCTGGCCATCTTGCTCGCAGCGCTGTTGCAATCTGGTAGAATTTTGGTTGTCCCCGCATTTGCGTTGGCGGCTTCGTCCGCGCCGGACTGGAGCGCGACGCAAACCGCCGCTCCCGCAAAAGGGTCAGATTGGTTTGCCGGCATGAAAGCGGCGCTGAAGGCCGCCCAGGCCGGACGACAAAAGGAGGCTCTCGCGATCGTTCAAAGCGTAGATCGACTCGGAAATGTACCGCCGGATTTTGTCGTAGAGGTCCACGCCGCCATCGTCGATTATGCGATCGCGGCGAAGGACTATGCGACCGCTGCGGCTATGAACGACCAGATGCTCACGCAGAAGGAAGGCAATCGCTATGACGAGCTCGAGGACTGCGCACTCGTGGCTATGCTGCAAAACCGGATTGACCGGGCGCGGGAATGCGCGCGCCTTTTTGACGCGCGATAGGCAAAGCGGTGTTTAGAGCGATGGTTTCGCAGACGAGAAACAAGATCGCGGGCGCTCTCGCGATTGGCGCAATATTCGTCATCATAGCTCATCTTATTGCCGCAGCGGGCCCGGCATGGAGCGCGACCCCAGCGGACCGATCGGTAAAATATCCGCAGTGGTACACCGGCATCAACGAGATGAACGCTGCCGCGAAAGCCGGGAAGTACAAGGATGCGCTCGCGATCGCGATGCGTTTGTCCGCGACCCCGGGAATTCCGCCGCAAAAGGCACTAGAGTTTCACGCTGGCGTTGTTCAATATGCTCTTATAGTCAAGGATTACGCGACTGCGGCCGCTATGGTCGACCGCATGTTGGCGGTCGATGAAGGCTATCGCGCGGGCGTCCTCAAGACCTGTGTTTTCCTGGCGGTGTTACAGAACCGAATGGCCCGGGCGCAAGAGTGCACAGCTCTTTTCGTTGCACTCCGCGACGCGAAGCGCGCTAATTAATTGACGCCGCACGGCGCGGCGTTTTTTTAAGGCATGCGCCCAGTCCCACACAGGCACTGATCCCACCTGCCCAAATTGCGTGAATAGCCGGGAGGTCCGAAAGGGCTTCCTGGCTTTTTGCGTATGAGCGTTTAGGGACTTTTGTCGGAGGCCAACGTCTACAACATTTGCACAGCTCGCAGCGCGCGTATGCCGCGCCCACGGCTTCGATCCCAAGGTGTTTCGCTGATCGAAGCCTTGGGCATTACGCGTTCACGCAACATGATCGACTTGCAGTTGCAAACGGCGATCAACATTGGCGAGTCTCGCCGATGGGCGCGCGCGCCCAATCAAAAGATGATGAAGGAGAGCGCGATGTCCTGGCCTGATGATATCTTTGGCTCCAGCCCGTCACAGGAATCTGGCGACTCATTCGGGGGATCGGATGCGGATCAAGCGATGCGCGACCACGATGAGGCCCTGGCGCAACTTCGCGCTGACCGAAAGCTCACGCAATTGCTTGCCAGCCAAGAAGCGGAGCGTGCGTCCGCCCCCTCCAATCAATCCGCGTTGTTTCCCACAGACCAATTTTCGATGGGTGCTTCTGCCGTGCCGGATTGGGTGGGGAATTATGTGCGCAACAATCCATTCGGGTCCGCCGCGTCTTCTGTGCCAGACCCGCTATGGACCGGCGCGCAACCACTGTCTCGGAGCACGCAACCGGATCGACGTTGGCGGGCATACCAATGGATTCCAATCCACAGGGAATGAATTCGTCCCCGTTTATGAACGCCATACTTTCTGTGAGATCGAACCTCTTAGGACCACAAAACATCGCGGCGCAACGTCAGACGCCTCCTGCACCACAGCCTAAAATTTATGGAAATCCTCTTGATGCGAGCAACCTAGGACGCCCGCTAACAGATGATCAGATTGCAAGCATCATTTTCAATGAAACGCGCTCATTGTCCGGTCCAGGTATCAACGACGCTCGGTACAATAATGCGATGGTGATTCTCCATAACAATCTTAATCTTCGTACTCTGCCTAAGATGGCACCTGCCAGGGCCACCGTCCCCTCTGCGGAGCAAGCTGCGTATGACAGCATTTTGTCTACAGTGAGGCGAGCGAGAACGGACTTTCTGAATGGAATCAATCCAACAAATCGAGCAACCAACTTCAATTATCGTGAAAATAATTCCGCGTCGCCATTCCTAAATATGCCGTTGCGCACGCAAATCGGTCCGCTTAGCAATAGTTTTCCTACAAACGACCTGCCTGCGAGCGGGATATATGCTAATACGTATGGCCGTTCATCAGGAAACCCATAATGCGAAAATTCGCCAAGCTCCTGTTGATCGGAAGTGTTGCTGGTTTGGCGCCTCCCGCTCACTCGGTGGAGCGCTACGAACCCAAATATGTCGCGGACGCCGCTGAAATTTGCATCGAACGCTTTGAAGATAATGGTTTTATCAACATCTCACCCATCAACGTCCTCATTTCGGATTATGTCAAAGTCACTTTGCTTGGGGGATATGCAGCCTGCGTTTTCGTTCGGCCTGGAGAACAGACGATCGACATGACCTTTTCTTTTCCCTACGCGGGCCAGAAAACGGCGAAATATTGGACAACGCCCAAACGAAAGTTTTTTGCGGCAGGCGGACAGATTGTGCGCTTTGAACTGTGCGAAGACGCCAGAACGGAACCGAGCGATCCGAAGTGGACGGACACGGGCTGGCACACGATGTGGCTGCTGAGAGAGACGGGCGCGAATAGCCGGGGACAACGCTGCGCTACGGAACCTGTTCCGTAGCCGTCGTCGTTCGGACATCAAAGATATGGGAATTCTGCGACGAGTCACCCGCAGCAACCATGAGGCGCGGATGAAACGAGACCGATTCCGCAACGCGGTCTCGTCACTCAAGAGATCGTGACCGCTGGATTCGTGGGCTTGCTTCTTGCGTTGGGTCCACTTCTTCTCGTTTATCGCATGGATACCTGAAGCGGTGATCATGCTATTATCAGCAGCACTCAGAGTGCAGGCATTTCGCTGATGATCGGTCAAGGTCGATGACAAGTTTTTGCAAACCATTCGCGTTATTGGCGGGAACGGTTGCTGCGATTTGTTTCTTTGGAAGCGTCGCTATCGCTTCGGCAGCGATGCAGCATTGGAACGCTTTCAGCAGAAGTGCGGAAGGTATTACAGGCGATATTGACCTGTCTTCCTCCAGGATCGTATTCCAGAATGGTACGGTCTTCGAACTATCCTATGTCGGCAGCGTTCCTGGTATCATAGAGAATACGCCAGAAAACCTCCCAACTCAGATATATAGAATCGTGAAGCCGCAAAACCCAATCTTGCTGCATGGCAATGCATTGTGCGACCAAAGTGCTTATTATGTAGCGTGGGTGGAGTTGCCGATGGGGCTAATTGACGGCGTGAACGTGTTGCTTCTCGATTTCATAAAAGGTCGGGAAACGCCGCGCGCCAATATGGATATGAGCCGAAAGTGCGGTGGAGTTTCCCTTACTCGCGAAGTCGGTAAGCATTAATCGAACCCACTTGCAATGCATCAACCAGCCGGGAGGTCCGAAAGGGCTTCCCGGCTTTTTTGCGTTTTAGCTCAGCCGTAGAACTCGTGGCGAACAAATCGCCCAACCATTGGAGCGGGCGAAGGGAATCGAACCCTCGTATGCAGCTTGGGAAGCTGCCGTTCTACCATTGAACTACGCCCGCCTATGCGCTTCTTTAGCATGAGCCGCGAGCAATCGCGAAGCGCATCGCGCGGGAGCGTTAAGGAAAGCAGCATGCGATTGGTCATTGTCGGCGCCGGCGGCACGGGCGGCTATTTCGGGGCCAAGCTGGCAAGGGTCGGTGAAGATGTCACTTTCCTCGCTCGCGGCGGGCATTTGAAAGCCATCCGTGAGAACGGAATCCGGATTCGATCCGCCGTCGAGGGCGATTGGCAAACGCCAGTTCGCGCCGTCGAAACGCTTAATGGTCAACCGCCTGCTGATCTTGTCCTCTTTTGCGTGAAATCCTTCGATACCGAGAGCGCAGCAGACCTGATCAAGCCTGTCATCGGTCCCGACACCGGTGTGCTCTCGATTCAGAACGGCGTAGACAATGAAGAAACCATCGGCCGGATTCTAGGTGCGGGTCATGTGATGGGCGGCGTTGCCTATGCCTTCTCCAACATCGAAGCACCAGGCGTGATCGCGCATCACCAGTTCGGCCGCATCGTCTTCGGTGAAATGGACGGGACGATTTCCAGCCGCGGGTCGGCGTTTGCCGATGCCTGTCGTCGCGCCGCGATTCCGGCCGAGATGGTCACGGATATCCGCAAGACGCTGTGGCGGAAATTTCTGTCGATCGCGCCCATTGCCGGCGCGACGGCACTGACGCGCCTGCCGGTGAAATTCATCCGCGAAATACCCGAGACCCGCCGCCTCTGGCAGATGCAGATCGAGGAATTGCTTGCGCTCGCCAGTCGCGAGAATGTCGGGCTCGAGCCCGACATGATGGAGCGCTGTACGAAATTCCTCGAATCGCTCGCGCCCACCAATTACTCGTCGCTGTATCAAGATCTCGTCCAAGGCAAGCGACTGGAGCTGGAAGCGATGCACGGCTACGCCGTCAAACTTGGGATGCATCACGCTGTCCCTACCCCGGCCATGTTCCTCGTTTACGCAGCGCTCAAGCCCTATATCGATGGGCCTCCGTCATAAAATCGGCCATTGATGGCCTTCGCCCGGATGCAGCCCCCATTGCCTAAGCAAAGGTCCTGGTTCATGTTTATGTGATCGAAACCTGTTGTGCTTCGCGCGTAATAACCGGCAGCCAGAGGAGATCGAGCCATGTATCAACGGTCGCTATTTATTGCCGCTTCGGGTCTAGCGCTTTGCCTTTCCGTGCCGGCTTTTGCCCATCACGGCTGGGGCGGCAATGTCGATCAGGTGTCGGATATGACCGGGACGGTAGTGAAAGGGGTGAGCCTTGCGGGTCCCCACGCCACAATGAGGATCAATGCCGAGGGCCATGACTGGGACATCACCCTGGCCCCGCCCTATCGGACCCAGGAGTCGGGCCTGAAAGAAGGGGCGATTCCCGTCGGCGCAACGGTCACCGTGCGCGGCAATCGCAATCGCGACGCCAAGCGCTATGAGATGAAGACCATACAGGTGCGTTGGGCCGACAAGCGCTTCGACGTCTATCCCGAGCGCGAATAACGTTCCCGGAATTTACGCCGCCGAAACTCATGGCGTGGCTCGAGGGCTCGACGCTCGGCCACCTCATGCGCGATTCCGGCGTCTGGACCTATGCCGTGGTCAATCTCGCGCATATTTTGGGCGTCGCGCTTCTGTTTGGGTCGATCTTCGTTCTTGATCTGCGCTTGCTCGGCGTATGGCGGCGGGTTCCGCTCGCGGACCTTGCGCGCCCAACCGTTGCCATAGCCGGATCCGGTCTCGCATTGGCGGCAATGACCGGGCCTGGTCTGCTCGCGACCAAGGCCACGGATTACATTGGAAACCCGTTCCTGCCGATCAAATTGATAGCGATTGCGCTCGGGATTCTAAACGTCGTCGTTCTTCATCGCCTGCCGGCCTGGAAAGCGCGCGCCAACCCCGATCTGGATTTGTCCCACCAGCGCCAATTGGCCATTGCCGGTGGCGCATCCCTCGCCTGCTGGCTGACGGCAATCTCCGCCGGGCGCCTGATCGCGTATTGGTGAGTGCCGAAAACGCGAAGGCGGCCGATCCTGCATCGATTGCTCGACGAGACCTGACCGCCTACGCCTTACCCCTCCGAACGGGGCGCGCACCCTCGCCCCCGACAGATGCGCAATTGGAACCTTTGCGCGAACCTACAAGCGTTTCAATCGGATTCGACTGCCGATTGCGTTTCACATGCGTGCTGTGGAACAAAAGTCACACTTCGCGGCCACGGTTAAGGTACGCGGAAATGCTTGGAGAGCTTCAGGCCCTGGCGCTGATAATTGGAGCCTAGCGCGTTTCCATAAACCTGCGTCGGCGTGTCGGTGAGGCGTTCGAAGACAAGCCGGCCGATAGTCTGAGCGTGCTCCAACACAAAAGGCACTTCGCGCGAGCGCACCTCCAACACCGCGCGCGCCCCGCGCCCCTGTCCCGCTTCATGGCCGAAACCCGGATCGAAGAAACCCGCATAATGAACGCGAAATTCGCCGACAAGTGGATTGAATGGCATCATTTCAGCGGCAAAGTCCGGCGGAATTGAAACCGCCTCGCGCGACGCCAGGATGTAGAACTCGTCCGGATCGAGCACGATGCCGTTCTGCTTGCGCGCGTAGACCGGATCCCAGAAATCCAGCGGATCATAGGCGCCGCGAGCATCGATATCGATGACACCGGCATGGCGTCGAGCGCGCCAACCGACTTGTCGCGTCAATGTCTCGACGCGCAGATCGACGGAAAGCGCAAGGCCTCCCTCGATGTCGGCCGGACCATCCACGAGTCCGACATCGTCGTGCAGGCGCTTTAATTGCGTGTCGGTGAATTGTGGTGATCCGTGCCGCAGGCGGAGCTGATTCAGCCGCGAGCCCTTACGCACCAGGATAGGAAACGTGCGCGGGGAAATTTCGGCATAAAGCGGTCCATGATAGCCTTCCTCGACGCGGTCAAAGGCCTGAGCGTGGTCCGCGATCAATCGCGTGAAGACGTCGAGCCGTCCAGTGGAGCTTTTCGGATTTGCGACCCCGGAAACGCGAAACGACAGCTCCAGCCGTTCCAACAAAGGCACGAGGTAGACGCAGCCTGTTTCCAAGACAGCCCCGGACTTTAGATCGATCTCGTGAATCGCCATATCGGACAGTTTGTCGGCTACGCGTGCGTCGCGCCCGGGCAGGAAGCTCGCGCGGACGCGGTAGGCCATCGCTCCCAGCCTCAGATCGATGCTCGCGGGCTGAACTTGAACGTCCGTGATCTCTTCCGTCGCCAAGACTTCGCGGCGCGCGCGAATCAGCCGCCGCAACACGTGCGAAGGAAGGATACCGGTGGAATATTTACCATACGGTCCCTCGCCCGCGCCCACAACGCGGGGGTCGTCGTCAAAAGGTAGACCAATAGGATCGGTCATATGCTTGCTCATAGGCTGTCTATTAAATGGAGTCTGGTCCCTCAAGTAGCAAGATAAAGCGCTACTCCCAGAAATCTCGAGGGGGCGCGGCCCGGCGCGGGAGCCGAAGTCCAGCCGAGCCGTTAACCTGCTGAGAGTAGCTCAATTCGGAGCAATTCATGATCAGGAAGCTCAAATCGGGCCAGTATCGCCTGTATTCACGCAAGAAGAACCCAAAGACTGGCAAACGCCGGAACCTGGGCACATTCAAGAGCCGGCAGGCCGCCGAGAAGCACGAGCGTGCCGTGCAATTCTTCAAACGCGGCGGTTGAGCAACGTGCGCTGCTCCGTCAGCGTCGGGGGGAAGGCGCCTGCTCGATGCTCCAGCCGACGGCTTCTTTGATCGACACTGCGTCGATCTTCTGCCCGCCCGGAAGCGTAATGACACCCTTGCCGGGAAACTCACCTTCGAAGCTTGCACCGCCGGCCCGGGTGATTCGGCCATGGCCAAAGATCTCGCCATTCTTGAAGGTTCCCTCGTCGCGGCCGAACAGCCGGCCGTTGAGATACCAGGTGAGCGTTCCTTCGCCATTGACCAGACCGCCCGCGCAAGCGCCAGTCCATGTCACGGTCTCTCCCACTTGCGGATCCGGATCGGCGGCCCAGCAACTCTTTGCCGTATCCTTGATCCAATGCGGGTCACGCCCCGACAGATCGGGCGTCGCGGTCTGTGCCAAGGCGGGCAACGCCCAGCAAGCCAAAAGGCCGGCAAGGGCCCCGCGAAGATAGTGGGTCACCGGCAAGTCCTCGCAGAGAAATTCGCAAGGCATATCCTATCGCAAGATGCCACACCTGCGCCAATGAACACGAGAGGAGACGGGTTCCGCCTGTAAGGGCAGGCTGCTATGTTCAAGCCAATCTTGGTCTTTCAGCGAAGAGAAGAACCCATGCCGATCATCACACGACGCGCTTCTATGACCGGATTGCTCGGTCTGTCCGCAGCAGCGGCTCTGACGCGCGCCACACGCGCAGCTTCCGCGCCGACCCAGGCCATCCCCGCCGAAGGTATCGGCCGCCGCATCAAGCATATTTCCTATACCGACCAGGGCGGGCGCCCGGATGGCGTGCAGATCATGCTCAACCGGCGCCACATCTATGTTGGTCACATGTTCAGCGACGGTCTGACGACGTTGGATGCTTCGGATCCGCGCAATCTGAAGCCCGTCAATTTCTGGACCGCAGGCCCCAACACGCGCACGCATCATTTGCAGGTCGCCGAAGATCTGATGCTCGTGGCCAATGGCGCGAATATCGTGACGATGCAGTCCTACGACAATGAGCGCGGCTATTTCGAAAACACGCTGGCCGACAGCATCACAAAGAAGAAGCCGTTCCGCGCCGGCCTTTCCATTCACGATATTTCAAAGCCCGCGACGCCAAAGGAGATCGCGTTCCTGCAAATGCCTGGACTGGGGATCAACCGCCTGTGGTGGACCGGGGGGCGTTATGCCTATGTTGCGGCGCATTTCGATGGGTACACGGATAATATCCTGTGCATCGTCGACCTGAAGACCATTACCAAGCCGGAGATCATATCGCGCTGGTGGCTGCCCGGCATGTGGCGTGCCGGTAAAGAGGTCGATAAGACGCCGAAAGGCAAACGCGTCGCGCTGCACCACATGATCGTGGCGGGCAATCGCGGCTACAGCGCCTGGCGCGACGGCGGCTTCACCATCCACGATATCGCCGATCCGACGAAACCCAAGCTCTTGTCCCACATCAATTGGTCACCGCCCTTTGCCGGAGGCACGCATACGCCGCTGCCGCTGCCGGGACGCAAGCTCGCCGTCGTTGCCGAAGAGTCGAACGCCGACAATTGCGCCAAAGGTTTGTTCTACACGTGGATGGTGGACGTGCGAGTGGACACCAACCCACTGCCCATCGCGACGCTGCCGACGCCGAAGGATCGCGACTATTGCCAAATGGGCAATTTCGGCCCGCACAATCTGCACGAGAACCGTCCCGGCTCTTTCCAGAGCGAGGAGACCATCTTCGCTACCTATCATAATGCCGGCGTACGCGTCTTTGATATCAAGGATCAGTTCCAACCAAAGGAAATCGCCTCATGGGTGCCGCCGCCGCCCAAGCGGATGGTCGATCCGCGCCCGAATGTCGTCGCTGCAGCGCAGACCTGCGATTGCTACGTCACGCCGGAAGGGCTGATGTATGTCAGCGATTGGAACGGCGGGATGCACGTCCTGCAATATGAAGGTTAGGGCAACAATTCTGAGGTTGTGCGGTCATCTGGCTCCTGGCCCATGAGCATCCCCCGCGATCGGATCGCAATAGCGCTGACGTGCGCAACATTGACAGTTGCGGCCTGTGACGCACATGCGCAACAGGCGCGCCCTTTTCGCCTTCAGGAAGCGACAATCGCCGCCATCCATGAGGCGTTCGCTGGCGGCCGATTGACGTGCACGGAACTGACCAGACTCTATCTGAAGCGGATCGAAGCCTACAATCTGCGCGGGCCAGCGCTGCACGCCATTATCACCGTCAATCCCAAGGCAATGGAGCGAGGGGCTGAGCTTGATCGTCAGTATACGTCCAATCCATCTGGCGTTGG
>WNGK01015109.1_pt1 | contig 10420 bp, 10 predicted proteins | sample 5400601 | NCBI WGS metagenome assembly WNGK01 (sample SAMN13153376, study PRJNA577476) | soil metagenome | isolation source: 60 cm soil or saprolite under Garry oak tree replicate 1 | place: USA:California | collected 2016-06-15
GACGCGTACGTCTTCGAGAGCGCCTCGCCCTCATTGAGGAGCTTCGCGAGATACGTGACCGCAACCATCGCGGCGTACTCGTTGAAATTCCAATTGCTGTGCACGGTGCCGTTCTGCGAATACACGTACGCGGCCTTGCGCATCCGCGTTGGAATCCACCCGCCGGAGATCCCGAGCTTCGTGTGTCGCACGACGACATCGATCGGCGGCAGCGCCTCGAGCAGGGCGCGGCCTTCCGGAGACAGGAACCACTCCTCCTCGTAATCCATCAGGAAATGCGCGTCGAACTTCGGATGCGAGGGCATCGGAAACGCGCGGTTGAATTCCTGTTCGAGCTCGTAGCCCTCCCGGATTCCCTCCAGATGGATCGCCAGCCCGTGGCGGCGCGCATACTCGCGGAACGGATCGATGCCCTTCAGGAGGATCTCGAGGAACCGCTTCGTCTCCTCGGGTCCGCGCTCGCGGTTGTACACGGTGTGCGTCATGATCACGTTCGTCCGCGCGCCGAGGCTCGCGAGCGTGTGGACGAGGGCGAGGCAGTACAGGCCCGCGTCCGCGTCGACGTCGCCGGTCACGGGGACGGAGAGGGTCGACCGCGTGCCATCGGGAATGTCGTACATGACGAGGTCCCGCACGCCCTGGAACGCCTTGTCCGAGTCGACGCCCAGCCCAAGAGAATGGGAGAGGACGTTCCACTGTTCCGCGAACGCTTTGCGGATCGCCTCCGGCGTCGCCAGTTGGAGCGCCCCTCCACTCCGGGCCGGGAGTGGCGTGCGTCCGTCGGTGTAGTCCGCCGATTCCACGAGGCTCTGAAACAGGTCCTCCTGGAGGCGGTGGCCGACGGGGTCGGCGTCGATGGAATCAGGGGGTTCCAATCCTGGTTCTTCGGAGGGCGCTGGCTTTGCCTTCGACGTACCGCTCGCGGTCACGAAGTCAACCCCTCTCCCACCGTTCCCAGAAGTGATTATCAACTATTTAGTTGCTACGAATGCTACCGAATGATACGATTTGAATAGATTTGTAGAAATCCTGAAGTAGGCCGCATTCCATGCGGAAGACATGGCGCGGACTGTGGGGGCGAGGCGTCCGGAGAAAATCCAGTTCAACATTCGCGTCGAGGGCGAGGTCCTCGCGCGCTTTCGAGACTATTGTCGCCGAAACGGCCTCGATCCGCAGGGCCAGGTCGTCCTGTTCATGCGGAAGGTCCTCGATACGGAATTCGACTTTCAGGAGCGGTTGTGGTCGGCCCTGAAGGAAGAGCGGTCTTGAGGGCCGCCGCCCCGAGGGGCGCGTCGAAGCGGCGGGAGAGCATCGCGAGTTCCTGCGTCCGCATCGTCTCCGGTGCGACCGTCAGGAAGAGCCGGCACGCATGGAGGCTCGCGATGTCCAACGCATCCTTGACGAACGGGAGCCACGCGCGTACGTCGACGTACAGCGCGAGTTGATCGAGCCCGACGAGGACGATGTCGCTCTGGGGGTGGGCGGTCGCGTAGTTCGCGATGGCACGTCGGCCCTCCGTGTCGAGCGCCTTCGGTCGAACCGTCGGGATCCCGGGCTCGGGGTGGTCCGTGACCCACACGATGTCGAAGCGCTCACCGTATCGGACGCGCGCCTTGAACGGATGCTCCGTCGTCAGGAGGAGGCCTCGCCGCGCGCCGACGAGGGGGAGGGCCACCGGCGCATCCTGTGCGTTGATCGTCATGAGGACGTGATCCGCGGTCCCCGCCGGCGTCGGGTTGGGGGCTTCTTGGATGTCCAGGAGCCGGTCCACGGATCCGCGCAGGACCGCGACCTGGTCCGGCGTGAACGTCCCCTGACCCGCCGCGACGATCACGGTGCCCCTCGAGGCGCTCGCCTGGTTCAAGACGCGCTTGAGGAACCGCGCAACCGCGTCGAAGCCCGCCACGGTCGCGAGGTAATCGAGGTCGTCGAGGAGGACCGCCGTCCCCGGGTTCTCGCGGAGGAACTTCACGACCGTGTGGACGAGCTCGAAGTCGAGCGCGGTCGGCCGCACCGTGCGCCCCTCGGTCGTTGCCGTCGTGATCCACAGGATCGGCGTCCGCTCGAGGCCGAACCGGGCCGCCATGTGTGTGGGCGCGAGACCCGTGACGCACAACCCGGGTGTGGCCGAGACGATGTCGCGGAACGCGCCCATCGCGGCGCTCCGACCGTTTTCGAGGACGAGGTAATTCAGGCCCCGCTCGAGGCGGTGAGGAGGAACCCGCGCCGGCCGGACCTCGACGACCGGCTCGATATGGAGGTACCGGTACCGTGCGACCGCGTACGCGATGAAGATCGACCACATCATCGTGTACAGGGACCCGAGGCCGAGTCGCGTGTTAGTGCCGGTCAGCACGGGCCAGGCGAGCTCCGTGATCGCCGCCGGCACGGTCCCCAGGAGGAGGCCCAGCACGACCACGCCTTGCATGGTCCGGCCCGGGGTCTTCCGGACGCGCCACCAGGAACGAACGAAGACCAGCACGCTGGAGAACATCCAGACGCCGAAGAAGGGAGCGAAGTATGCGTACGTCGGCGCAATGCGGGCGCTCGGCCCGAACGCGTTCGCCGACATGCCGGAGATGATCAGGCTCGTCGAGGAAACCAGGTAGGCCCAGAAGACGAACGGCGCGTAGATCGCGGCGAGGGCCCACGGGCCGCGGAACCAAGGGCTAGGGCCCACGGGCCGCGGAACCAAGGGCTTCGCGACGGGTACGTGAGGGCGAGGTGGTACAGCGTCGCCGGCACGAGGACGATCCCGATCCACGTGACGCGCGCCCAGAAGAACAACGCATCCGACGACGTTCCGGGGGCGAAGGACCGCTGGACGATCTCGCCGAGGTCCCAGATGATGAAGGCGACCATGACGAGGAACGCGGACCGGTTCGCGGACCGCCGCGGATTCAGGCCGAGGACGTACGCGCCGAGGAACGAGCTCACGATCAACGCGGCAAGGGGCAGCAGGGCGCCCAGCGCGAGGACGAACTCCGCTGGCATCGCGTCCGTCATTCCGACACAATCTCGAAGACGCCGCGCTCGACGAGGAGCGGGTAGTAGTCCAGGTCATGCTCGACCCCGCGCATCTTGACGACGCCGAGATACCGGCGCACGGACGTGCTCATTCCGACGTCGACTTCGCGCATGCGCAGGTGGATGATCGTGTCGGCGAGGAACTCCTCGACGCCGAAGTGGGCGAAGGCCGTCACATCCCGCCCCATCTCCGAGACGAGGAACGTCGTCGCGTTCAGGTCCCGGAGCTCCTCGAAGAACTGGAAGATCTCGTTACGAGGGCTTTCGAACGGTGCGAGGGCGTACAGCGCGTCGAGGCTGTCCAAGGCGATCAGGTCGCAGCCCATCTCCTCCTTGTATCGCGCGAGCTGGCGGCGCAGGCCCAGGAGCCAGCGGGGCTGCTCGCGGACCTCCTCGATCTCACGTCGCAGCGCGCGCACGTCGATGATGTGGACGCCTTTCGCATAGCCCGGGTCCATGCCGAGCGACGTCATCTGCGAGATGAGCGAGGTGCGGCTCTGCTCCATCGACAGGTACAACCCGGAGGCACCGTGCTCCTTCGCCTCGTGGAAGAGGATGCGGTACACGAACGACGACTTCAGGGAGCCCGGAGGTCCGGCGACGAGGACGATGTGTCCCCGCGGGATGCCGCCGCTCAGACGATCGTCCAGGCCGACGACATACGTAGGAATCTTGTCTGTGGCCTGCGACAGGATGGAACCCCCTCCCGACCCGACCGGCGGGACCGGGCAAAGGTCCCCAGCCGATAAAACGTTATCGCGCGAGGTCTACGGCCACCACACTGGATTCGAATCCGGCGCGGATGCAACGCCTCGCCAGGAGAGGGCGGTGCCGCGGTTCCCCCAGAACCATTAAGCGTGAGGCGATGTTCAGGCGGCGATTCGATGCCCGCGACGGTTGTGGTTGGTGCCCAGTTTGGGGACGAAGGCAAGGGGAAAATCGTCGACTACCTTGCCGACCGCGCGGACGTCGTCGTGCGGTTCCAGGGCGGCGCGAACGCAGGACACACGGTCCAAGTGGGGGACCAGCTATACGCGTTTCACCTCCTGCCCTCCGGCGTCCTCCGAAAGCGTTCCATGAACGTGATTGGGAACGGAGTCGTGATCGATCCGGCTCAGCTTCTGAAAGAGATCGAGGAGACGCGTGCTCACGGCCACTCGGTGGAGAACCTGCGCATCAGCGACCGCGCGCACGTCGTGATGCCGTACCACAAGATCATCGACGGGCTCGAGGAGAAACTGAAAGGCAACTTGGGAGCCGGCACCACGCTTCGGGGAATCGGCCCTTCCTTCGAGGACAAGGTGGGTCGGTTCGGCATCCGCATGTGCGACCTCGTTGATCCGCTCGCCCTCCGAGAGAAAGTCGAGACGATCGTCCCGATCAAGCAACGGCTCATTGATGCATACGGCGGGACGGAACGCCTCGATCTGGAAGCAATCTACAAAGAGCAGGTCGAGTACGGAGCGCGTCTCGCGCCGTTCGTCGCAGATACGTCTGCGTGGCTCGACGCGGCGATCCGGCGTCGGAAACGAGTCCTGTTCGAGGGCGCCCAAGGCACACACCTCTGCATCGACCACGGAATCTATCCGTTCGGCACGTCAAGCGATTGCGTCGCCGGAGCCGCCTCCGTTGGCGCGGGGGTCGGACCGCAGTTCTTGACGGACATCATCGGCGTCGCGAAGGCCTTCACGTCGCGCGTCGGCACCGGACCGTTTCCCACGGAAGTCGAAGGGGACACCGCCGAATACCTGCGCGAACGGGGCGGAGGCGAGTACGGCACGACGACCCGGAGGCCACGGCGCGTCGGTTGGCTCGATCTCGTGATGCTCCGGATGGCCGTGCGCGTCAACGGTCTCGTGAGCCTTGCCGTGACGAAACTCGATGTGCTTGGCGGGCTCGACCGGATTCCGGTGTGTGTGAGCTATCGTGCCGATGGAGAGACGATCAAGGAATTCCCCGCGAGCATGCGCGTGTTGTCGCGGTGCGAACCGGTCTACCGGGAGTTCAAGGGCTGGACGGATCTCACCGAATCCCAGTGGATCGCCACCGCGAAGAAAGGGAAGCGTGCCCTCCCGGAGGCGGTGCGGAGGTATCTAGGGTTCATCGAGGCGCAGCTCAAGGTTCCCGTCCGGATCATCTCCGTAGGACGTCCTCGCGCCGCGACGATTGGCCACTGAAGCGTTCAACTCGTCGACTCGAGAGCTTCGGCGGCGTCTAGCCGGGCGATCCGCTCTCGCAGCCCACAGGCGTTGCAGATCTCGTTCACGGTCGGCTCGCCGCATCGGGCGCACGCATTGAGGGTCGCGGGCGGATACTTCGCCTGGAGCAGCGGACGCATCTGGTCGTACCCGCTCACGATCGCATGGCGCGTGCCGGGGCTTTCCTCCTCGAGGCGATGCAGGATATCCCGGAATCGGCCGCGCTGAGCCCGCTCCGCGTACGGGCACGTCGCATCGTGGAACTCGACGCCGCTCAGGAGGGCGTACAGATAGACCTCTTTTTCTGGAATCATGCGGAGCGGCTGGATCCGGGGGACGAGGCCCGGCTGGCGCGTCTCGTGCGGTCCCATCCGGGCGAGCTTCTCGATGTCCCCGCGGGCGACGTTCATGAGGATCGACTGCGCCGTGTCGTCGAGGTTCAGGCCCGTGGCGACGTAGTCGGCCTCGACCTCGCGGGCCGCGCGGTTGAGGGCCTCCCGGCGGAACGGGCCGCAATAGCTGCAGGGAATTGCTTCCGGATCCGCCAAGACGACGTCGTCCATCGCATGACCCGCGGTTTCGGTGTGCGCAAGGACACGATGCTCGATCCCGAGTCGCGTGCAAAGCCGTCGCGCGGAGTCGATCCCTGCAGGACGGTACGACGCGATCCCCTCATCGATCGTGATCCCGACCAATTCGATGTCGCGTCGGTCCCCGAGGAACTTCGCCAGGAGTGCCGCGGTCGTGCTCGAGTCCTTCCCGCCGCTCATGCCGACGGCGACTCGCTCACCGTCGCGAAGGTCGACCTGGGATCGGAGCTCGCGCTTCACGCGCCGCTCCACGAACTCGAGAAAGTGATCGCGGCACAGGTGGTCCCCGCTGTAGCGGATCCACTCGACCGCGGGCTTTCCGCATCGATCGCACGCCACGGCCGATCGAATCGGCGCAGGGGCTTAAGACCTCATGGGCCCGGAGGGGGTCCCGACGGAGGCGACACGGATGGAGGCGGCGGACCGGCCTGCGCCGCCCCAGGCGGAGGAGCGACCGCAGGGCCGGGCATGTACGGTGGCGCGGCGCCGAAGTAGGGAGTCGGGTGACGGACCAACAAGTCGTACGCGACCGCGACGAGGATGACGATCCACGAACCGACGAACGCGCTGACCAACGCCGAGGACACGACCGAGACGAACCCCGCCACGATCGGCCCACCCACATACCCGATGAGACTGAGGGGGAACGAAATGGCGATGCTGATGACGCTGACGAGGATGCCCGTGACCAGGATCGCGGCGAACAGCGACCATCGGTGGCCGCGGGTCATCTGCCAGCTCCGCGAAAGCCCTCCGACCGCACTCGCATTCTCCATCATGATCGCGGGAGGGTAGAGGGCGAACGAGATGTAGAGGAAGAGCGCCAGGAGGCCGAGCACGACGAAGAGAATAAGCCCACCGCACAGGAGGGCGACGGCGCTCGACGCACCGCTCAATCCCGCCGCGAGGCCCACGAAGATCAAGACGAAGGGAAGGGTAACGAGTCCGAAGACAAGGAGCCCGATCAGCACGTTGGCCCCGAGGATGCTCAGGAACCGCTCGAACCCCCGTCGGAAGGCCCGTTCCACGGTCATCGGCTCACCGCGGTACCGGCGGACCGCGTACTCCGTCATGGCGCCCGTGACGATGCTCGTGAGGATCGCGGAGATGATGAACGTGGCGGCCAGGGAGAGGAGGATGAGTCCGAAACCCACGGTCGGCAGGGTCGTCGCGGGGACCCCGAGGAAACCCCCGCCGAGGGAGACCGTTCCGAAGATGGCGTACGAGACGACGGCCAAGAGCGCGCCGGTCGCCGCGCCCAGGGCGAGATAGACGACGAAGAAGGGCAAGAAGTTCTTCGTCCACACGTCGAAGAGGCCGGAGAGCATGTCTCCGAAGGTCGCCCGCCGTGGGAAGGGCGCATAATACGGGTACGGGGTCGGGTAGGGAACATACGGAGGCGGCGCGGCGGCTGGAGGGCCGGCCGGAGGGACGACGGGAGCCGCGGGGACGAAGGCGCCGAGACGGGTCCCGCAGTTCACGCAGAACGTGTTCGTCGCGGCGTTCGCGGTCCCGCAGGCGGGACACGCAATCGAAGCGGACAAGCGCTACCCCCGCCGGGCATCTCTCCGGGAAGTAGTTGAGTCTTGTGGCGGTTGGCCCCACGGGTGGCCACGTTATTTCGAGTGAGAACCGCGCCGGTTCCTTTATCCGGAATCGCCGGAATTTCGCCCATTCTCCGAGGGAACGCCATGGACATCAACCAGTTGGGGCTCGTCCTCATGGGGACGGTCCTCGGGTGGTTCCTCCTGTTCGCGGTGCGTCGGTACAAGGTCCAATGGGGCGCCTTCGCCGCGTTCATGGCGATCGTGTTCGGGGTGAGCATGATGTCCTTCCTGTACGCGCGGGACCTCCTCGCGTACTACGGGATCGGAATCTTCATCGGCTTCGTGTCGAACATGGTCGTCCGGGTGGCCGGCACGACCGCGGGGGGCAAGTTCGGCGAAGGCCTCCTCGAAATCAGCGCGTTCGAGCGGAAGGACTGAGTCATGCCAGCGAACGACGTCCGCGCCGCGAAGGCCGCGAACGAGGCGGCGATCTTCGCCCGCGCCAACGTGGTCGGGGTCGCGATCGGCAACAAGTCGATCCGCGGGCGCGAGACCGAGGAGCGATGCATCGTCGTCTTCGTCGAGGCGAAGCGCCCCGAGGCCGAGCTCAGGCGGCGGGATGTCGTGCCGAAGGCGTTCGGCGGGGTCCGGACGGACATCGTCGAGACGGGACGCTTCCACGCGCTCGAGACAGCCCAGGCGGTCGACGTGGGCCGGACGAAGCGGATTCGACCGGCGCCGGGCGGCGTGAGCATCGGTCATGTGCAGATCACCGCCGGGACGCTGGGCGTCCTCGCCCGGAGGAACGGACGGCCCGTGATCCTCTCGAACAACCACGTCCTCGCGAACCAGAACGCGGGCCGGGTCGGTGACCCGATCCTGCAACCCGGGCCCGTCGACGGCGGGCGCTTGCAGGACACGATCGCGCGCCTCGCCGATTTCGTGCCGATCCAATTCAAGGACAAAGAGCCCGGGCCGGTCGCGCGCTTCCTGGCTCGGCTCTTCGCGCCCCTCCTCCACGCCGCGGGCTGGGGTCTGAAACGTCTCCCGAGCGGCGCGTCGAACCTCGTCGACGCCGCGGTCGCCGAGCCGATCGAGACGCGGCTCGTCACGCCCGAGATCCTGGGGATCGGCCGCGTCCGCGGGACGAAGGAACCGGAGATCGGCATGCCAGTCCGAAAGAGCGGTCGCACGACCGGGGTCACACAAGGACGCATCACGGCGATCGACGCGGTCGTCGAGGTGGACTACGGCGGACCGACGGCGATCTTCCGGGAGCAGATCGTGAGCGATCTCCTTTCGAACGGTGGCGACAGCGGATCGCTCGTCGTCGACGACGCCCGGCATGCGATCGGCCTCCTGTTCGCGGGGGGCGCGACGACGACGCTGATCAACCCGATCGCCGCCGTCGCGAACGCCCTGAACGTCGTCATCGAGTAGCTCCGGTTCGCCCCCCGCCAAAGGCTTATTACACATCCGCCGGATGTGCCGCGTGTTGGGGCGGCGATGAAGGAACTCTGGGTCGAGAAGTATCGACCGAAGAGCCTGGACGAGGTGGTCGGCCAGGAGGAGATCGTCGAGCGCCTCAAGGCCTACGCGAAGACGGGAAACCTGCCGCATCTCCTGTTCGCGGGGCCGGCGGGGACCGGCAAGACGACGTCCGCGATCGCGCTGGCCCGCGACATGTTCGGCGAGAACTGGCGCCAGAACTATTACGAACTGAACAGCAGCGACGAGCGCGGCATCGAGACCGTGCGGACGAAGGTCAAGGAGATCGCCCGCATCGCGCCGTTCGGCGGGTCGAACTTCAAGATCATCTTCCTCGACGAGGCCGACAACCTCACGGCGGACGCGCAGGCGGCCTTGCGCCGAACGATGGAGACGTACTCGAAGACGTCCCGATTCATCCTGTCCGCGAACTATTCGTCGCGGCTCATCGAGCCGATCCAATCGCGCACGGCCGTGTTCCGCTTCCGCCCGCTCAAGCCCGATGCGATCGCCGAATACATCGGGCGGATTGCGAAGTCGGAGAAACTCAAGATCACGGACGACGGGATGGAGGCCCTGGTCTACGTCGCCGAAGGGGACATGCGGCGGGCCGTGAACGCGTTGCAGGTCGCCGCCTCCCTCGGGTCGACGGTCGACGCGGAGGTCCTCTACAAGGTCTCGAGCACGGTCCGACCCGAGGAGGTGAAGGGCCTCATCGAGAAGGCGCTCGAGGGGGAGTTCCTCCGGGCCCGGGAAGTCCTCGACAAGCTGTTGATCGAGTACGGCCTGTCCGGCGAGGACATCGTCCGGCAGCTCCACCGGACGGTGTTCGACCTGAACATTCCCGACGAGTCGAAGGTCCGCCTGCTCGACCGGATTGGGGAGACGGACTTCCGCCTCACGGAGGGGAGCAGCGAGCGGATCCAGATCGAGTCGCTCCTCGCCCATTTCGCGCTGATCGGCCAGGAACTCAGCAAGAAGTGATCACGGCCCGAACAGGGAGGCCCACGACTGGTATGCCGCCTGATCCTTCGGAGACGCCTCGCTCATCCGGGCGAGCGCGAGGACAATTGGGGCTGCCTTCGTCGCGGCGTACTCGGTGATGCACGCGTCCGCAAGGAGCAGATTGTAGCCCTCGTTGGCCGCTGGGGAGTCGCGGCACGCGAGGTTCGCAATGACATCGAGCTTGGCTACTGGAGTCCGCGGGTCGACGTCCGGTTTGAGCGCCGGTTCGGGGGAGCGAACGCGGAGGGCCGCCTGGAAGAGGGCGTAGAGCCGCTCGCCAGTCCGGCTGAAATTCAGGACGAACCGCGACGCGTGGGCGAACAAGAGCCGGCGGGCGGCTTCCGTGTCGTAGCCTTTCGCGGTCAGGAGCCTTCGGGCCGCCGCGACCACAAGCCCTTCCGCGAGGACGGAGGCCGCATATCCATCCCGAAGCAACGCGAGGATCGCATCGATGCAAGCCGCATCGCTCGGGGCCGACGCAATCAGGTGCAATCGTTTCCGCCCGGGCTCGTCCAATGGCCGCCCACCGGATGAGAGCGCCTCGAGGTCGACCCACTCCTTCCCG
>WNGK01021153.1_pt1 | contig 10420 bp, 5 predicted proteins | sample 5400601 | NCBI WGS metagenome assembly WNGK01 (sample SAMN13153376, study PRJNA577476) | soil metagenome | isolation source: 60 cm soil or saprolite under Garry oak tree replicate 1 | place: USA:California | collected 2016-06-15
ATGGGTGCGAGTAGATCGGTCACGCTGAGTCGGGCTTGTGAAGTCATCGAGATCCCCAGCGGGATTCGCGGTACTCTCCCGGCCGGTGCCATCGTAAGGATCATGCAGTCCCTGGGGAGCGGCTACACGGTAGCCACCGATCGCGGCTACATGTACCGTGTTGATGCCGAGGATACAGATGCCCTGGGGCTTTCCAACGCGGCGATGGCAAAAGAACCTGCAGTCCGGGAAGGGCCTTTCAGCGAGCAGGTGGTCTGGGATCAGTTGAAGACTGTGTACGATCCGGAGATTCCGGTCAATATCGTTGATCTGGGTCTGGTTTACTCGTGCGACATTGCTCCTCTGGAGCAAGGCGGGAACAGGGTTCATATCAAGATGTCCATGACGGCTCCCGGTTGCGGTATGGGCAACGTGCTCAAGGCCGATGTGGAAAGCAAGCTCTCGCGGTTGCCCGATGTCAAGGAAGTTCATGTTGAGGTCGTGTTCGATCCGCCGTGGCATCCCGGCCTCATGTCGGATGCGGCGAAGCTCCAGCTTGGCTTCGACCTGGATTACGGAACAACACACACCTCGCCACCAATCCATGGAGAAAGAAAGTGAGGTCACGAAGTCCGTGGAGTCGCGGTTCGCGCTCGTCTCTGCTGCTGGGCGTTCTGGTCGGGGTCGAGCGTAATTCACGTTCAGGGCGCGATCTCTTAAAATGCTGCCATTCAGAGCTTTGATTGCTTTCTCGGCCTCCGCGTCGTTTGTCATCTCCACGAATGCAAACCCGCGCGGCAGCCCGGTGTCGCGATCCACGATGATATGAACCTGCACCACCTGTACGTAGGCTTCGAACAGCCGACGAAGCTCTTCGTGCGTCACCTCAGAACCCAGGTTTCCAACAAAGAGGTTTTTCACGACGTTTCCCCTATCGGTAACTGCTCAATTGTGAGCTGTTCTCGGGCGCTTACGCAAGAGCATGGAGTTGAGAGACCAGCGAGCCCGGGGGTTCGTTTTTCTCCGCACTGGTCGCACTCGCTACTGCCCTCTGTACACGTCCTCTCTTTTCCCCCAAGATCCGAAGCGTATCACGGCAGCTTTCCTCTCAGTCTTGACGTGGTGGCTGGACCGGCGAGCCCGATTGACCCCGTCGCAAATCAATCAGGTCTTTCGCTCCTTGGTATTGCCCACGGTCCACGTTGTCCTTGGTTAAAGGAACCGGGTGTCGTCCTCGAAGACGAATGAACGATATGCAAAGCGAAACTATAACGACGAGCTCATGGCATAACAACGGTAAACACGGAGAATTTCTTGCTCCTCTTCGAAGTACCAGCCGATTTGTGACCGGCCGCAGGCGGGCTGTAGGTGCTGCTAGAATCCCAGGCGCTGGAAAACGCCGGCGCGCAGAGCGTTTTGACTTGGCCCTTGCAGCAAAGATGATGACCGATGCTCATGCATTGCATCATAGCGGTCGCGCAAACGAGAGCTCGCGACCGTCGGGATCGTGAATGTGAAAGTACCGTTCTCCCCAGGAAGCGTTCGAGGATTGTCCGGCTTGAGCCCCTGCCCTCGTGATTTTTCTGCTGAACTCGCGCAGATAGCGGATGGAGTCCTCGGCCCTAGCCAATGGGAACCTGGAATAGAGTTTCCAGACATCATCGGCCCATCTTCAGATTGGTTCGTGGATTATTTTCAGAGACGGTTTGGCCAAACGCCCGTCTACATCGCGGCCGGAAGTTTTGCCACCGGGGTAGTTTTGACAGAATGCATCCGAAGGGCGTCTCGGGACACCAGGCATTTATCCGTTGGCAAGGAGGCCAAAAATAGTCCTGGCGAGTCGCCCACGTAAAGCGGAATAGGTCACGGCACAGCGTTCCATTCGCTTTTGCTGACATCCGCAATCAACTGCGGGGCCGGTAGAGAGGCATGTGCGCCATCAGTCTTTTCCAATCGAAGAATGAGCCTGGGAAGACCCTGGACGGGTGGAGGAGGAAGCTCCTTTCAGGTTTAGATTCTGAACCAATCTAACAGCCGTAGCCGGGGCGGTGGGAATGTGGAAAGCGCGCCTTTGGGTTTTGCGTTTCCAAGGAAGAGAAAAATCCCCGCTCTTGGGGTTGGGGGATTTTTCTCTTCCGTCATTTCCACGGCCCTCCCACGGCTCTACGCAACGGCGTGAAGAGTCGGCGTTTCGCCTGCTGCATGCGCTGCGCGGCTTCGGTGTCGCTGCGGGTTTCCGCGATGCGTTGTAAGACGGCGGGGGTGAGTCCGGGGCGCAGATACTGCGCCGGGTTGGGCAAGGCCAATAGGGTCTCGAGCGGGGTTTGATAACGGCGGTAGAGGCAGCGCCGACGGCCTTTCTCGTCGAAGGTGATGTCGGCTTGGGCGCACGGACGATGGTAGTTGAGATAGGGATTGAAGTAGGCGGTGTAGAACTGCTGCATGCGCACGGCGTGCCCGGCCGGGATGTAGCCGTAGCCCATATGTTTGCGGATGACGGCGCCATTCTTGGTTTCGGCCAGTCCGTTGTCGTTGCTGTGCCGGGGGCGGCTTTTGGTTTGTTCGATGAGCAGTTTGTTCAGTAATCGGGCCACGATCCGGTTGATGAACTCGCTGCCGTTATCGGAATGGAAGCCGAGAATGCGGAAGGGAAACTGCCGTATCAGGGCGCACAGCACGGGTTCCAGCCAAGCTTCGCTGATGCGCTCGGTGGCGGCCACGATCTCCCATTGCGTGACCTGATCCACCGCGTTGATGTGGTAGACGCCTTTGCGGGCGGGCGCATCGCCCTGGTGCACGGTATCCACCCGCAGGTAGCCGGGCTGACCTTGCGGATCGGGACAGCGCCGCTCGCCGATGGTCACCGCCGTGGGCCGCGTCCGGGTGTAGGAGAGACGGCGTTCCCGATAGCGAGGCCGTTGCCGCAAGTTATAGAGGTGGGCCACCGAAATCGTAGACAGCCGCTTATACTCGGGCTTGCCGTACTGGCGGTATTCCCGCTCGAGAATACGGCGCGTGGCGGGACCACTCAAGTTCTCGTGGGCCTCATCGACGGTGGCCAGCAGTTCGAGGTCGGCACGGGTATAGCGCTGCGGAAAGCGATGACGCCGGTAAGGCGCGGGCTGTAGCGATCCGCTTTTACGATAGCGAGCGATCAACCGTGTCACCTGCGCCCGGCTCAGGCCCGTCATCTTCGCCAGATAAGTGCGTAACAAACCGCGCGCCTGGCGGCTCTGCTGGTGGTACTCCTGCCGGCCCAGCACCTGCTCGATCCAGTGATAAATCTGCTTTTGGGTTTCGCCTTCGAATCGGATCTCTTGGCTGGCGTTTAGAAAAGACTCGATCTGTTCCAGACTCAGTTTCTCTGCTTCGTGCACGTGGATGGTCAATCCTCAGCATGCCATCCGCTCCAGGCTCATCTTGTATTGGAATCCCATCTCCCCTTCAGGCTCATCTTGTATTGGATAAGACTGCGCTTTTTCTTCGTCAGGTGCAGGCAGCAAATTGTTTTTCAGAATTTTTTCTGAGCGCGACCAAGTTGTGTCGCCAGCTATGGACCGACGCTGACTTTAACTGACGCACTGAACGGCTGGTTGACATAGTCGCGGGCGCGAACTGTAACCCGGTGCGTGCCCGCACTCATCGGCCAGCGCACCATGATCGCCGCTAGGTTTGCTTGGTACACCTTCTTGCCATCGAGGAAAATTTCAATCAACTTCACTGGTAGCAGGTCGCGCGTTCCAGCCATGATGGTCACCGGCGAAATCACCGAGGTTCCATTGCCCGGTTTGCAGATCGTGACAGTCAGATTTCCCGCCTTGAGCGGGCATAGGGGCGTGATCTGGGCGGCAAATGTGTTTGCGCCGTCGAACTGCCCAATTGGTGTCCTGAACGCTCCTGGTGTTGTCGGAAAATCATTATCCCCGGTCCAGCCCGTTACGTAGACGTTCCCGAAGGCACCCAGTGCCGCGCTTGTGCATATGGAATCATTGCTGCCGCCCAAGAATGAGGAGTAGCGGAGGGCTGAGCCGGTGGCGTTTAGCTTTGTGATAAAGCAAGTGAATCCATGATTCGTTCGGTTAACGCGTTGAAAACCATTTTCCGTGGTAGGGAAATCTCCGGACCCAGTGTGTGGGGAACTGGCCCCTACTACTCGACGCTCCCGTCACGTATGTGTTCCCTGTTCCATCAATGGCTATACCTGTAATCCCCCCGCCGGGACCGGGACCGCTGAAGAATGTTGAAAACGTTAAGCCAGATCCACTGCTGTTCAATTTTGCGACAAAACGAGAGGGCAGACTGAGAGCGCTTGATTCGTAAGTACCTGGAGTCGTGGGAAAGTCGCTCGACCCTGTATATCCAACAATAAAGGCGTTGCCCGAACCGTCCACTGTGATCGCGCTCACAGTGTCGTCCAAACTACCACCCAAAAATGTACCGTATGCAAGCGAACTACCTGCGGCATTAAGTTTGGCAACAAACCCGTCTACCCCACCCTGAGCGGTACCTTGGAAAGCGTTATTAGTTACCATGAAGTTGGCGGACGTGCCCCCGGCGACAAATGTCTCTCCGGCAGAGTTGACTATGATGCCGGCTGCCGTGCATTGTGAGCAGAAACGAACGGAATACACGATGGAACTCCCGATGGCATTCAACTTGGTCACGAAAGCGAATGGCGTCTGTTTGGGCGGTGCTCCGCTGAGCGGGCTAGCGGGGTAGTCCAAAGAACTCGTGTATCCGCCGACATAGGCATGTCCATTCCCATCCACGGCAATGCCGCTGGCATTATCATCTGCGCTGCCTCCGAGATACGTCACCCAGACCCGGGTGCCGCGCGACGTCAGCTTCGCGACGAATATGTCTTGATAACGGGCGAGGGAACCGTTCTGAGAATACTGGTTGCACACCCCGTCAGTGCCGCAAGAGGAATCAAACGCCGTAGGCGTTACGGGGAAGTTGGCCGAAAGAGTATTCCCAGCAATGTACGTATATCCCGCGCTGTCGACAGCGACAGCACCGCCGTAGTCGGGCCATCCGCCCCCGATCATCATGGAGTACGCCAGCACGGGATCGATAACTAGTCTTTTGGTCTTGTCATAGCTGCCGATGACGAAGCTAACCCGATTATGCTGATCAATAGCATAGCGGCCTTCTACAGAACGTTTGTGGCTGCCAGCGAACTGGTAGAGGCGCGGCTTGCGAAGCATGATCCGCATCCCGTTCGCGCGCAGCACTAGGTCTCCGTTGCTGGTCGCCGATGCTTCTGCACCTTCGAGCGTTAGGTGGATGGCGCGTGGATCGGCACCAGGCGCAACAGCGAAATCAAACTCCAGTTCGCCGTTTTTACCGTAGTAGACGAGGTCCACACCGGGGTAGACCCGCTGGTATGCCACCCGGCCGTAATTCGGCACATTTGTGTTCCAGTGCCGTGGATCGTTGCCAATCAGATAGTTTGTCCGGATCAGCAGAGGCTCGGAAGCGCGAGCGGTCGCACCCACGCGGGTGCCCAGGAGACGAATGCGCACCGTGCTTGTGGAGTGATTTGAGATCCTCTTTTTTGGCAGCAGCAAAGTCGCCGAGTCACGATTTACGAGCACGATATGACCGCGGCCTCGCGCCAGGTAATCGAACCCCGCCGCCGCTTGGCCCTGGTTTTGCTCGAAGCTGAGCGGTTGATGATCGTCAACGCCGACGGCCTGTGAGACTGACTTATTTTCTTCGGCAGCAACTGCGCTGAACAACAAACAGAGGGAAAAACACAACGCGAACTTCAGGGGTGAAGACATGGCAGACCTCCAGACGGGAAATACTCAGTGGCAGATCGTGGAGGCCGCGGACTGGAAGTACTGCTGCACGCGACGTCGCTGAGACGGGAGCGTGTGTGCCGCTCCGATTGCGACAGCGACTATACACCCAATCCAGAGTCTCTCAACCGAATTTTTGTTTCGTGTCGGGCCACTCGTTGTGTCGCGCTTCTTTGTAAACAGAGGAGAAAACGTTGCCCCGTTGATTTTTTTAACTTTTTCTGAACGCGACTGGGCACCTGTGCTCGAAAAAGCCGACTCGGCAGGGGAGTGTACAAGGGCTACGCAGCATGCTAAGGGCAGATGATGAAATCGCATTATAAGAGGGCGCCCCTTTGGGAGTAGGTTGTGATTGTCCCCATCATGACCTACGAAAGGAGCACCCTCGGCGCACTATTCCGCCAACAACGCAAATGCACGGTCTGGCTATGGGGACGAGGCGTCCTCTTTCAGAACAGAATCGGATTGTTTTATGAGGGCATCGCAGATGGGGCGCAATCCCGCCGGGCATTGTGCCTTAGCGTTAATTGATGATCTGCCGCCGGTTGACGGAACATATAAATTAGCGTGAGAATTGTTCCCAATTTGTGAGCACTTTTCCCAGACGGTTTTCTGCATAAGACGCCCGGTATTGTTGCCGTCCCTCCTTTTTTCCAAATCGCCTGAGGAAAGTTCCTTCCGAATTTGGAGAAAACAAAATGAAAATACTGCGAGGTTGTACATCTTGCATGCGCACGGCGCTATTAGGGCTCTGCGTCGCCGCCCTGTCGCCGATAGCTGCAGCGCAGATTTGGATCGCATCCACCGGCAGTGTGGATGAGTCAAGCATCTCAACCTACCAGTTCGTTGGCCAACTTGCCTTTGTCCGCCCGTCGCTTGCCAAAGGAACAGTGACTCTCCGCTATAACGTGCTTCCAGCGGGGGACCTGCTGAGCCCGATCACCGCGCCTTGCTGCGAAGCCAGGGCGCTGATGGTGCGGTTCTTGGATAACGGCAGCGGAGCTCAGGTGATTGTCACGCTGAAAAAATACAACGTGAGAACTGGTCAGTTGACGACACTGCTGAGCTTCGATAGCAACCAGTACCCGCCCCAGTCAGCCTTCCAGGAACCAGTGCCGACCATTTCCGACGGCAGTTTCTTCAATTTCTCGTTCGCCCAAGGCCCAACAGAGGGAACTCAGGACCAAGGCGGATGCTGCGCGTATTACGTGGAGACGAAGCTCATTCGCAGCGCATCTGGAGGAAATCCCGGTCTGGGATCGATTAGGCTTGTTAGGGTTCTGGCGCCCTGATGTGGAAAGATCGCGAGGCCGGTCGTCAATGAATTCGGCCTATATATTTAAGGTGAATCTCTCTACTGGCTCCCGGCAAGTTTGGAAGCAAGTTTATGTTGACTCATTTTCGATAATGCTTTTCGGTGTGATCACCGCCGACGGAAATACATTTGTTCACACAGAATACGCGAGCTCTGGAAGTCTGCGGAAGGTCTATGGTCTGCGCTGAAATTCGCAAGCGATCTCGCGGACTGTTGATCGGTGCGCAACTGTTCATTCTGTGAGTTGTGATATGACACCCGAGCGCTGGCAACACGTGAAAGAGGTTTTGCACGGGGCGCTGGAACTTGCTCCGGAACAGCGATCCGCCTTTCTCGATAACGCCTGCTCTGCGGATCAAGCGCTGCGCCAAGACGTGGAATCGCTTTTGGCTTCCTCTGACGAAGCACGTTCCGGCTTTCTGCATTCCTCCGCTGCGCCGGTGACGCTGGCAAAAGGCACCCGGCTGGGCGACTACGAAGTGCAATCGCTGCTCGGCTCGGGCGGCATGGGCGAGGTCTATCGCGCGCACGACCGCAGGCTGGATCGCGATGTGGCCATCAAAGTACTGCCCGCTTTTCTCTCTTCCGATCCCGACCGCTTGCGGCGTTTCGAGCAGGAGGCGCGGGCGGCAGCGGCCCTGAACCACCCCAATATTCTGGCGGTGTTGCAGATGGGCACCTATGAGGGAGCGCCCTATCTGGTTTCCGAGCTGCTGGATGGGCTGACGCTGCGCGAACATCTGCGGCGCGGACCGCTGCCGATAAGGAAGGCGACCGATTGCGCCATCCAGATCGCCCACGGCCTGGCGGCGGCGCATGACAAGAGCATCGTGCATCGCGATCTGAAGCCGGAGAATCTGTTCGTCACCAAGGACGGAAGAATCAAGATTCTGGATTTCGGCCTAGCCAAACTTACCCAGCCGAAAGCCGGCTCCATCGCTACCGCGCGAACCCTGGACGAGCAAACCGAACCGGGAGTGGTGATGGGAACGGTGGGCTACATGTCGCCCGAGCAGGTGAGGGGCGAAGCGGCTGACCACCGCGCCGACGTCTTTGCCTTCGGTGCCATTCTCTACGAGATGCTAACTGGCAAGCGCGCCTTTCAAGAAGCAACCGCGGTCGAGACGATGGGAGCGATCCTGAAAGATGATCCACCTCCCGTAACTGATGTCGTTCCGGCGATCCCGCCAGGGCTGCAGCGAATCGTACACCGCTGCCTGGAGAAGGATCGCGACCAGCGGTTCCGCACAGCTTCCGATTTAGCTTTCGCGCTCGAGTCGCTGTCAGACTTAGGCGTTGCAGTACCGAATACTGCAGCGGTAAGACCGGTAGGACAGCGATTTCGGCGGCTGGTGGGCACGACTGCCTTATTGGCTGCCTTGCTCCTTGCCTTTGCGCTTGCTCTCTGGCACCCGTGGCGTTCTTCACCGGCGCCGGCCGTCATCCGATTCCCGATCATCCCTCCCGAGAAGACCGCGTTTGGATTCGGCCTGGCGGTTTCGCCAGATGGGCAGCAGGTGGCCTTTGTTGCCGAGCGTTTCAACCAAACCACGCTGGGTCTCCGCGCACTGAATTCATCGGAACCTAAATTGCTGTCCGGCACCGAAGGCGCATTATTCCCATTCTGGTCGCCCGATGGCGCTGAGATCGGTTTTTTCGCCGGCGGTAAGCTGAAAAAAATTGATCTCCGCAGCGGTGCTGTGCAGACACTGGCCGATGCCTCTGAAGAAGGACGAGGGGGAGACTGGAATGGGAGCGGCGACATCATTTTTGCTCCTTCTACTTCCAGCGCCCTGTTCCGCATCTCGGCCAATGGCGGAAACGCAAGCCCGGTCACTGTTCTGGATGCCAGCAAAGGTGAAACCAGTCACCGCTGGCCCCATTTTCTTCCAGATGGACATCACTTCACGTTCCTGGCACGCGCCATCAGCAGGGATGCAGAAATGACCTATATCGCGTCGCTCAATACACGCGAACGGCAGGAATTATTTGCCGCGTCATCCGAAGTTGAGTTTGCCCAGCCCGGCTATTTGCTGTTTGTACGCGGTCGGACTCTCTTCGCTCAACCTTTCAACCAAAAGAAATTGCGGGTTGTAGGCGAACCAATAGCCATACTGGATGGATTGCAGCCGGAAAGTGAGGAAGGCCCCACCTATTTTGCGGCCTTTGATGTTAATGGCGGCGTTCTAGCTTACGGCAAAACCGGAGGACGGCAGGTACAGCTTGCCTGGTGGGATCGAAACGGCAAAAAGCTCCAGGATATTCCTCCACCAGGCATGTATGACGAGCCCGCGCTTTCTTCTGACGGTAGTCGGGTTGCACTTGATGTTGTCAACGTCCTCACGTTACGCAACAGCGTGTGGGTGCTCGATGTCGCTCGTGGCGCTCTATCGAGGTTGAGCTTTGAGGATCGCGCGGTGTCCCCCATCTGGTCTCCGGATGGACAACAGATCGCGTATCGAATGGTCGAAAAAAATGGAAATGCTTACGAATTCAGCATCATCGCGCGTCCCAGCAGCGGTGCTGGGAACATCACGACGCTGATTCGGCAATCCTCTCAGGAGCAAGCTGAAAGTCTTTTCCCGGATAGTTGGTCACCCGATGGAAGAATTCTAATTATCGAGCGAGCCGATCCTGCCCAGGGAAATCACATCGCGCTTTGGCGGCTGCCATTGAATAGCGACCATAAATTGCAGCCCTTCCTCTCCGCGCCCTTCAACCAGACCCACGCAACGTTCTCGCCTGATGGCCGCTGGCTGGCGTACTCCTCCGATGAAACCGGCAGGTCCGAGGTCTACGTGCAGGATTTTCCGGGGCGCACAAGAAAAGTGCAGATTTCAACCGGCGGTGGCGATCAGGCGTTGTGGGGACACAATGGCAAGGAACTCTTTTACCTCTCAGGAGACCAAAACCTGATGGTGGTTGACGTGCAGCAACGAGGGGAACTCAAGGCAGGTGCCCCGCATGTGCTCTTCCATGCTCCCATTCAGTCCGCTGGCCTTCTCGGACCGCACGCCAATTACGGTATCGCCCCCGATGGAAAACGTATTCTCCTGAACGTTGTGCAGGAAGCCAGCGGCCAGCCGAGTGCTACGGTGGTGGTGAACTGGAGCACCGAGGTGAGAAAGTGAGCTTCATGCCTTGATTCTCTGTCGGGTGCTGCAGCCTAGGTTTGCGGGCGTGAGCCTTGAAGGTATTGGGCAAGGGGACGTGAGCCGTACCAGTCTTCTCCTAGTCTGGTAACCACCGCTCCTGGTGAAGTGGGGATCTCACCGGTACGGTGAAGCGAGACTGGGTAGCCGACAGGGTTTAGCTGCACCAT